>Ga0134122_10000964_pt1 | contig 20438 bp, 25 predicted proteins | sample KB302_FD_96461 | JGI IMG/M metagenome (GOLD analysis project Ga0134122, IMG submission 96461) | Terrestrial soil microbial communities without Nitrogen fertilizer from Kellogg Biological Station, Michigan, USA - KB3-0-2 | ecosystem: Environmental > Terrestrial > Soil > Unclassified ... | reverse complement strand
TCGGGGTGATCGCGTGGCTGGAACCGATGCGTCTCACGGCCGAGCTCGGTCAGATCAACGTCGTCCTGCTCGTCCTCGTAGTAGGTGATCTATTGGCTACCGGGCAGAGCAAGTGGTCGGGGATCGGGATCGGACTGGCCGCGGGCCTCAAACTCACGCCCGCGCTGTTCATCGTCTACCTCGTGGCGACTAGACGGATCCGCGCCGCCGTGGTGGCCACGGCAACGTTCGCTGGCACGGTTGGACTCGGATTCGCCGTCGCTCCAAGTGATTCCACAAGCTATTGGCTGCACGGCCGATTCGACGACGTCAACCGGATTTCACACGACCCGCTCGCCAACACGAGTGTGGCCGGATTGGTGTTGCGCTTGCACGGTTCGGCCACGGCAGCCACCATCGCCGGGGTGGTTGTCGCCGCCGCTGCCGTCGTGATCGCCGCAACGGCGTATCGACGAGGTCAGGCAGTGTTGGCGGTTGCCGTTGTCGGATTGGCATCGGCCGCCGCGTCACCGTTCAGCTGGAGCCACCACTGGGTGTGGTTCGCGCCGTTGGTCGTTCATCTCGGATACCGGGCGTACGTCGCAGGCAGCAGGACCGCCGCCGCGGCAATGTGGCTGCTGTGCGCCCTAATCGGGGGTTGGATCGTGGCGACTGCTGGCGATACCCCGCAGGCGGGCATTCTGTCGCTGCGGCCCGGCGGCATCTGGACCGACATCCTGCCCGGCGCTTATGTTTTCGTGCTCCTCGTGATGCTGGTCGGCACGGTGGTCTGGCTCTGGCGTCTCCGCGACGACATGCGCCTAGCCTGTCCGCCCATCCATGATCTCGAACACCTCGAAGTTGTTGACTCCGGCCACCACTGAGGGGTCGCGTTCACCGATCGCTAACACCTCGGCCCGATCGGTGGCCCGCAACACGCCCATTCCCCATACGCCTTCGGGGTCGGCGACGGGACCGTAGACCACGACCTTGCCGTCGTGCAGCAGCTGTTGCCAGTACGCGATGTGTTGCGACATCGCCTGCTGTTCTTCGGCTGTCATCGTCTGCGCGAAGTCGGCGCGCGGCGGAATCAGCCGCAAGAGGAAGAGGCTCATTCGGCCAGGCGCGTCGCGGGGTGCACGGCGATCAGCCCTAAACCGCTGCGCCGCTTGCATATTGCGGCCAGCTCGGCGTACGCCTTCTCACCGAGCAGTTCGGTCAGCTCGGGGGCGTACGACTCCCACACTTGCTTGGCGCCGACGTGCGCGTTGGGGTCGCCGGTGCAGTACCAGTACAGGTCTGCGCCGCCCTCACCCCAGCCGCGTCGGTCGTACTCGGTGATCCAGGTCTTGAGGATCTCCGAGCCGTCCGGCCGCTCCACCCACTCCTGGGTGCGACGGATCGGCAGCTGCCAGCAGACGTCCGGCTTCATGGTCAACGGCTCGACACCCAGCTTGAGCGCCTTGCTGTGCAGTGCGCATCCGATCCCGCCGGCGAAACCGGGCCTGTTCAGAAAGATGCAGGCGCCCTTGTACTTTCGCGTACGGAGATTGGGTTTGTCGTCGTACTCGTCCCACTCCAGGTAGCCCTTCCTGCCGAGCCCCTTCTCGCGGAACTGCCAATCCTCGTCGGTCAGCTGCTTGACGGCGTCGTCCAGCCGGGCGCGGTCGTCCTTGTCGGACAAGAACGCGCCGTGCGAGCAGCACCCGTCGTCGGGGCGACCCTCGACCGTTCCCTTGCACGCGGGTGTGCCGAACACGCACGTCCACCGCGACAGCAGCCAGGTGAGATCGGCGGAGATCATGTGCTCAGAGTTATCGGGGTCGTAGAACTCCACCCATTCACGGGCGAAGTCCAAATCCACTTCACCTGGATGCGATGCGCTCACAAAACTCAACGGTAGACCCATTAAGTTGGGGACGTGCGATTAGGCGTGCTCGACGTGGGCAGCAATACCGTCCACCTATTGGTGGTGGACGCGCGCCGCGGCGGGCATCCGACACCGATGAGTTCCACCAAGGCGTCGCTGCGACTCGCCGAGGCGATCGACGGCTCGGGCAAGCTGACCCGCAAGGGTGCCGACAAGCTCATCAGCACAATCGACGAGTTCGCCAAGATCGCCGCCAGCTCCGGCTGCGCCGAACTGATGGCGTTCGCCACCTCCGCCGTGCGCGACGCCAAGAACTCCGAGGACGTGCTCGCGAGAGTGCGGGCTGACACCGGCGTGGCGCTGCAGGTGCTAAGCGGGGTCGACGAGTCCCGGTTGACGTTCCTGGCCGTCCGCCGCTGGTACGGCTGGAGCGCCGGGCGCATCATCAACATCGACATCGGCGGCGGCTCGCTGGAACTGTCCAGCGGGGTCGACGAGGAGCCCGAGGTAGCGCTGTCGCTGCCGCTGGGCGCCGGCCGACTGACGCGCGAATGGCTGCCGGACGATCCGCCCGGCCGCCGCCGGGTGGCGATGCTGCGCGACTGGCTTGCCACCGAGTTGTCGGAGGCCGGCGCCACGATGTCCGAGGCCGGAAGTCCCGACCTGACGGTGGCGACGTCGAAGACATTCCGCTCGCTCGCCCGCCTCACCGGCGCCGCCCCCTCCGGTGCGGGTCCACGGGTGACCCGGACCCTGACCAACGCCGGCCTTAGGCAGCTCATAGCTTTCATCTCTAGGATGACCGCGGCCGACCGTGCGGAGTTGGAAGGGGTGAGTGCCGAGCGGGCGCCACAGATCGTGGCCGGAGCTTTGGTTGCTGAGGCGAGTATGAAGGCTCTCAATATCGATAGTGTGGATATCTGCCCCTGGGCATTGCGAGAAGGGCTGATTCTGCGGAAACTCGACAGCAAAGCCGACGGAACGGCCTTGGTGGAGACGTCCGTGCGGGAGGCTGGACGAGAAGTAGCTAGGGCCAAAGGCAACACACGATGACAGGACCAGAAGAAAGCCACAGCAGCACGCGACCGATCTCGGTCGCGGAGTTGCTGGCGAGAAACGGCACGATCGGTGCCCCGCCCGTCGGCGGCAGGCGCCGGAGGCGCCGTGGCAATAGCGACTCCGTCACAGTCGCCGAGCTGACCGGCGAAATCCCGATCGTTTCCGGCCACGACGTCCACGACGTCCACGACGTCCACGAGACCGAGACCACCCGGACCATCCCGGCGGTGGTCGACGAGGAGCCGGCCGCGCCGTCGACCAACGGCGTTGTAGACCATGACGACGAAGTCGAGACCGAAACGGTCGACGAAGACGAAACCGCCGAGGACGAGTACGAAGACGGCGACGACGATTATGCCGACGCGGTCGCCGACTACGCCGCCCATATCCAGGACCGCGACGTCGACGACGACCCGGTCGACTTCTTCGCGCCGCCGCCGCGCCGCCCGCGCTATACGCCTGGCCAGCGCAGCTTCGCGCCAGTCGGTCGGGGCGCCGAGCAGATGAGTCCCGATCCTGTCGACGAGGACGACGACGTCTTTGACTCACCCATCGACCTGGCCGACGAGCCGGAGATCGAGGACGAGGACACCCAGGCTGCGTTCGACGAGAAGGATAAGGACGAGCTGCCGTCGTACCTGCAGTCCTCGGCGGGCACCCTGTTCGGCGGCCAGACCGTCGTCGACGACCTGGCCCGGCGCGGCGCATCCCCTCGCCCGGAGGACATCGACCTGGAAGACGAGGACGAGGACACCGCCACGGCGTCGTCCGGCATGTCGTCGTTCTTTCGCGGCGCCTTGATCGTCGGCCAATGCATCGTCGCGGTCGCGTTCGGCGCAGGCCTGTTCATCGCGTTCGACCAGCTGTGGAAGTGGAACAACATCGTCGCTCTCGTGCTGTCGGTGCTGGTCATCCTCGGCCTCGTTGTTGGTGTGCGCGTGGTGCGCAAGACGGAGGACATCGGCAGCACGCTGATCGCGGTGGCGGTTGGGGCTCTGGTCACGCTCGGACCGTTGGCTTTGCTGCAGTCGGGCTAAGGCGACGACCGGACGCCGATAGACACTGTGCGCCCCGCCATCAAGGTTGGTCTGTCGACTGCCTCGGTATATCCGCTGAGGACCGAGGCCGCCTTCGAGTACGCGGCGCGACTCGGCTATGACGGCGTCGAGCTGATGGTGTGGGCTGAGACGGTCAGCCAAGACGTCGACGCGATCGAGGAGATGGCCAAGCGCTATGACATGCCGGTGCTGTCGGTGCACGCGCCGTGCCTGCTGATCTCGCAGCGAGTGTGGGGTGCCAACCCGATCCCCAAGTTGGAGCGCAGCGTGCGCGCGGCCGAGCAGCTCGGCGCGCAGACCGTCGTCGTGCATCCGCCGTTCCGGTGGCAACGCCGCTACGCCGAGGGGTTCTCTGCTCAGGTCGCCGAGCTCGAGGCGTCCAGCGATGTGATGGTGGCGGTGGAGAACATGTTTCCGTTCCGCGCCGACCGGTTCTTCGGTGCCGGCCAGACCTCGATCGAGCGGATGCGTAAGCGGGGCGGCAAGCCAGGGCCCGGCATTTCGGCGTTCGCACCGTCCTATGACCCGCTCGACGGCGATCACGCCCACTACACGCTCGATTTGTCGCACACCGCGACAGCAGGCACCGACGCGCTCGACATGGCCCGCCGGATGGGGGATGGGCTTGTGCACCTGCACCTGTGCGACGGCAGCGGCGCCTCCGCCGACGAGCACCTGGTGCCGGGCCGCGGCTCCCAGCCCACCGTGGAGATCTGCGAGATGCTGGCGGTCGGCGACTTTTCAGGGCATGTGATCCTGGAGGTGACCACATCGGGCGCGCGGACCGCCATCGAACGCGAAGCGTTGCTGTCGGAATCACTGCAGTTCGCCCGCAAGCACCTGCTGCGCTGACGCTACGAAGGAATACGCATGCCGGGATCAACGGCGTTCACCGACGCCATGGCGCTCACCCCGGAAGGGGACGGCGTATATGAAGGTGAGCTGAACGAGCATTGGACCATCGGCGCGAGAGTGCACGGCGGCGCGATGCTGGCACTGTGTGCAAACGCGGCGCTGAAGGAACATGGCGAAGGGGCAGTCCAGCCGATCGCAGTGGCAGGCAATTTCCTGTGGGCGCCTGACACCGGCCCGATGAGGGTGGTGGCCACCTTGCGTAAGCGGGGGCGGCGGGTCAGCCCCGTCGACGTGGAGCTGAACCAAGGTGATCGAACTGCGGTCCGCGCGGCGGTGACGCTCGGCGACCCCGAGCACCATGTGCCGCCGCTGTCCCCCTCGCAAGCTGGAGGCACCCCCAGTCGGTCAATCCGGTGATCCCCTGATGCAGCCGGAGCCGCCGCCGGGACTCGAACCGATCGGTCCGGGGCATCCGATGGAAGACATCGTGTATCTGGCGCACGGTTGCGACATCCGGCCGTCGCTGACGACATTCGCGCCGCGCACCGACGGCGGTCCACCCGTCATCGAATACTGGGTGCGCCCGAAAGGCGTTGCGCCGGACGTGCTTTTCGCGCTGTTGTGCGGCGACGTGTCCGCGCCGGTGACGTTCGGCGTGAACCGAATGGGATGAGCGCCGACGGTTCAGCTCACCGCGTATCTGCGCGCGCTGCCCGCTGGCGGCTGGCTGCGGGTCTTGTGCACGACGGTGCAGATCGGGCAGGACTGGTTCGACGAGGACCACATCGTCGTCGACTGCGAGGGCCGCATCATCGTGCAGAGCCGTCAGCTGGCGATGGTGCCGCCGGGGTCGTGACGCCGGAGGCGTCGAATCAAAGCGTCGATAGGCAGCATGCGATGCTTGCGCGCATGGCCAGAATCGCGATCGTCGGCGGTGGAAGTATTGGCGAGGCACTGCTGTCCGGGCTGCTGCGCGCCGGACGGCAGGTCAAGGACCTCGTGGTTGCCGAGAAGCACCCCGATCGTGCGAAGTATCTGTCCGACACGTATTCGGTGTTGGTGACCACGGTTGCCGACGCGGTCGACACCGCCGCCTATGTGATCGTCGCCGTCAAGCCCTCCGACGTCTCCAGTGTCGTCGGCGAGATCGCCGACGCGGCGGCGAAGGCCGAAAGCAATACCGCCGAACAGGTTTTCGTGTCGGTCGTCGCGGGCGTGACCACGGAGTTCTACGAGAACAAATTGCCTGCCGGTTCGCCGGTCATCCGGGTGATGCCCAACGCGCCGGTCGTCGTTGGTGGGGGCGTCAGTGCGCTGGCGCGCGGCCGCTTCGCGACCGCCGATCACCTCAAGGAGGTGTCCGCGATCTTCGATGCGGTCGGTGGCGTGCTGACGGTGCCCGAGTCGCAACTCGACGCGGTCACCGCGGTGTCGGGCTCCGGCCCGGCGTACTTCTTCCTGATGGTCGAGGCGCTCGTCGACGCGGGCGTCGCCGCCGGGCTGACACGTTCGGTGGCGACCGATCTGGTCGTGCAAACGATGGCAGGCTCGGCTGCGATGTTGCTGGAGCGCCTGGACGAGGCGCAGCCTGCGGGCGACGCGGCGATGGGCACCGCGATGGACACCACCGCGGCCCAATTGCGCGCCACGGTTACCTCGCCGGGCGGCACTACCGCTGCTGGGCTGCGGGAACTCGAACGCGGTGGTTTGCGGGCGGCGGTCGGTAACGCCGTCGAAGCCGCAAAAAAGCGCTCTGAACAGCTCGGAATTACATCTGAGTAGTTAATCAATTTCCCACCGATTAGCCCACACCCGTCGCAGTAACCCCATCCGCCACGCTATTCTCCCAGTGGTAAGCACGGGTTGGCGCCAGCGGTGGGGAAGCCGCTGGAACTGCCCTTGCCTGATGGATTGGGTTGCGATGACGTCTATGAACGGGCCATCGGCGCGGGACTCGGCTAGTGCGAAGGCGGCGCGTGACGCCGGCCAGACCGACGGCCAGCCGCCACGAGCTCAATTTCTCACCGTCGCGGAGGTCGCGAGCCTCATGCGCGTCAGCAAGATGACGGTGTATCGCTTGGTGCACAACGGCGAGTTGCCGGCTGTCCGCGTTGGACGCTCGTTTCGGGTGCATGCCAAGGCTGTCCACGACATGCTGGAGACCTCGTACTTCGACGCGGGCTAGCTCACACTTCGCGCGACCGTCACGTCAGGGCGTCACCTCGCGGATGTCAGTGTCGGCGTCGGAGCCGTTTTCCGTTTAGCTAGGCTGCACAGGTAAAGTGTGCGGGTCAAGAGGCTCGAAAAGCCCCCACAGGCTAGACAGTTCTAGGTAGCGGAGTTCATGGGTTCAGTCATCAAGAAGCGGCGTAAGCGCATGTCGAAGAAGAAGCACCGCAAGCTGCTTCGTCGCACTCGGGTGCAGCGCAGAAAACTCGGCAAGTAGCTTTCAGGCTGGGCCGCTAGTCTGTCCGAATGGATTCTGGGGGGCAATCGAACGGGTCTGACTCGCGCGACACTGTCCACTATCCGAAGGTCGTCCTGGTCACGGGGGCGTGCCGGTTCCTCGGCGGGTATCTGACCGCCCGGCTGGCGCAGAACCCGCTGATCAACCACGTCATCGCCGTGGACGCGATCGCGCCGAGCAAGGATCTGCTGCGCCGGATGGGCCGCGCGGAGTTCGTCCGTGCCGACATCCGTAACCCGTTCATCGCCAAGGTCATCCGCAACGGCGACGTCGACACTGTGGTGCATGCCGCGGCGGCCTCCTACGCGCCGCGCTCGGGTGGACGCGCGGCGCTCAAGGAGCTCAACGTGATGGGCGCGATCCAGTTGTTCGCGGCCTGCCAGAAGGCGCCGTCGGTGCGGCGCGTCGTGCTCAAGTCGACATCCGAGGTGTACGGCTCGAGCGCGCGCGACCCGGTGCTGTTCACCGAGAGCAGCAGCCGGCGTCGGCCACCGGGGGAAGGCTTCGCCCGAGACAGCATCGACATCGAGGGTTATGCCCGCGGGCTGGGCAGGCGCAGGCCCGACATCGCGGTCAGCATCCTGCGGTTGGCCAACATGATCGGCCCCGCGATGGACACCGCACTGTCGCGGTATCTGGCCGGGCCCGTCGTGCCGACTGTCGTCGGTCACGACGCGCGGCTGCAGCTGTTGCACGAACAGGACGCGCTTGGCGCCCTGGAGCGCGCGACGATGGCGGGCCGGTCGGGCACATTCAACATCGGAGCCCCCGGCATCATCATGATGAGTCAGGCCATCCGGCGCTCGGGCAGGGTTCCACTGCCCGTGCCGCGTTCTGCGTTGTGGGCTGTGGATTCGCTGAGGCGCGCAACTCGCTACACTGAACTCGATCGCGAGCAGCTTGACTACTTGAGCTACGGCCGGGTGATGGACACGATGCGAATGCGCAATGACCTTGGCTACAGCCCTAAGTGGACAACCGCGGAAGCATTTGACGACTACGTCAGAGGTCGCGGATTAACTCCGATCATCGACCCGCGATGGGTACGCTCAATGGAGAGCGGCGCCGTGGCTGCGGCGCAACGCTGGGGACGCTAGAAACAACATTTCAAGTCGGGTGGGGAGAAGGTAACAACGTGGCGGGCGAGTCCAAAGCCAAAGTTATTCCGCTGCACTCTAATTCGGGCCGTTCCTCGGCCCAACGGCGCGCCGCCGCGGCGCGCGCGGAAAGCTCGCGCCGACATCCTTCCGTGCTGACGGATACCGGCGGGCGTGCTTCTGCCGAGCAGATCGCCGCCGTCGTCCGCGAGATCGATCAGCGTCGCAACGCGGTCGCGGGCACCACGACCGTCGAGGAGACGCCGACCGAACTCGCCAAGCGGATCGCGGCGGTGGCCGAATTCATCCGCAAGCGGATGATGGGCGACTACACCGTCGACGAGTTCGGGTTTGACCCGCACCTCAATAACGCTATCTTTTTGCCTTTGCTGCGCGTGTTCTTCAACTCGTGGTTCCGAGTTGAGGTCAGCGGGATTGAAAATCTGCCGCGTGACGGCGCGGCGCTGGTGGTGGCCAACCACGCGGGCGTGTTGCCGTTCGACGGGCTGATGACCGCAGTGGCGGTGCACGATAAGCACCCGACACATCGAGACCTTCGACTGCTCGCCGCCGACATGGTATTCGACATGCCGATGATCGGTCAGGCGGCGCGCAAGGCAGGTCACACGATGGCGTGCACGGCCGACGCGCACCGTCTGCTGGCCGCGGGCGAGCTGACCGCCGTATTCCCCGAGGGCTACAAGGGCCTGGGCAAGCACTTCAAGGATCGCTACAAGTTGCAGCGGTTCGGCCGCGGCGGCTTCGTGGGGGCGGCGCTGCGGACCAAGGCGCCGATCGTGCCGTGCTCGATTGTCGGCTCGGAGGAGATCTACCCGATGATCGCCGACGTCAAGTTGCTGGCCCGACTGTTCGGGCTGCCGTACTTCCCGGTCACGCCGTTCTTCCAGCTGGCGGGGCCGGTCGGTATGGTTCCGCTGCCGTCCAAGTGGCACATCCAGTTCGGCGAGCCGATCCCGACCACTGACTACGACGAGTCGGCCGCCGACGATCCGATGATCACGTTCGAGCTGACCGACCAGGTCCGCGAGACCATCCAGCAGACGCTGTACCAGTTGTTGGCGAACCGCCGCAACATGTTCCTCGGCTAAGGTTTAGCTCCCCTTAGAGCTTTGCCCAGCAATCATTTTCGCGATCGCGGCATCGCGGGCGGCGGCGATCTGTGCGCTCACCTCGTCGGCCTCGCTGTCTGATGCGGCCTCGCCCATCACCGTCACAACGCTCGTCAACACCGGCTTGCCGGCGGCGTCTGTCACCTCGCCGCGGATCTCGGTGACCACTGCGCCGTGCGACTCGGTCACCGAATCCAGATAGGAATCGAAGTACAGCTTGTCGCCGGCGAGGATCGGGCGATGGAAGACGATCTTCTGGTCGCGGTGCAGCACGCGCTCCATGTTGATCGGCACGTCGAACTGGTTGAAGATCTCCAGCTGCACCTTGCGGCCTGCGACCGCGAGGAAGGTCAGCGACGCGATCAGCGCGTCATAGCCGCATTCCTTGGCGGCGTCCTCGCTGTAATGGGCCGGGTGGTCGTCCTTGACGGCCTTCGCGAACTCACGGATCTTCTCTCGGTCGACCTCGAAGTGGTCGGGGTACCGGTAGTGCGTTCCGATGATGTTTTCAGCGATGCCCATGCTGGCTCGGTCTTCCGTTCTAGGTGTTAGCGCGCGAGCCTATCAGCGCCGATTCAGCTCACTTGGTGGCGGCGCGGACGCTGCTCAGCCGCCATCCTGGCGACGCGACACGATCGCCGCCAACGCCCCGCCGACCGCGCCCAGTGCCAGCGCCGACGGCACACCGATCCTCGCGGCCTTGCGTGCGGTGCGGAAATCGCGGATCTCCCAACCCCGCTCGCGGGCCAAGTCGCGCAGGTCGGCGTCGGGATTTATCGCCACCGCGGTGCCGACCAACGACAGCATCGGCACGTCGTTGAAGCTGTCGGAGTACGCGGTGCAGCGACGCAGGTTCAGCCCTTCGCGGATGGCCAGCGACCGTACCGCGTGCGCCTTGCCCGTGCCGTGCAGGATGTCGCCGACCAGTCGGCCGGTGAACATCCCGTCGATGGATTCGGCGACGGTGCCCAGCGCACCGGTCAGCCCCAGTCTCTTGGCGATCGTCGCGGCCAGCTCGCACGGCGTCGCGGTGACCAGCCACACCTGCTGGCCTGCGTCGAGGTGCATCTGGGCCAAGGCACGGGTGCCCGGCCAGATCTTGTCGGCGATGATCTCGTCGTAGATGTCCTCGCCGAGCGCCTCCAGCTCGGCTGTCGAGCGGCCTTCGATGAACGCCAGCGCCTTTCGCTTACCGGCGGCCACGTCGTCGCTGTTCTCCCGGCCGATCAGCTGAAACTTCGCCTGCGCGTAGATGAAACGGCCCAAATCGCCGTAGGTGAAGTACTTGCGGGCGGCCAGGCCGCGGGCGAAATGCACCAGCGACGACCCGTGCACCAGCGTGTTGTCGACGTCGAAGAACGCCGCGGCGGTCAGATCGGGCGGTGGGGCAGGCGGGGAGGTGGCTGCGATCTGGAGTTCGGTGACGGCGGCCTCGGCGCTGGCCTCGCCAGCCAGCGCCTGTTCAGCAGCCTCGACCTCGGCTTCCCCGGTTTCGGACACGGCATTAACAGTAAGTCACCGGGGTGGCGATACTTGCGGGGTGAAGCGGCAGGTGGAATTGCTCACACGTGAGGGCTGCACGATCTGTTCGGGCGCGGCGACGCGGCTGCGGCAATTGGCTGACGAATTGGGCTTCGAGCTCAAGATCACCGACGTCGACGCCCTCGCCGCGGGCGGGAATTCCGCGCTGCGTGCGGAGTTCGGTGATCGGCTGCCGGTGGTGCTGTTGGATGGTGCCGAGCACAGTTATTGGGAGGTCGATGAGTCCCGGCTGCGCGCGGATCTTGCGAAGCGATAAAGAGGTGAGCAAATTTGGTAGCCCAGCTGGTCAACGATTACCTTGGATGACGTGGTGATGAAGCCGTGAGCGTGTTGCTTTTCGGGGTTTCGCACCGCAGCGCGCCGGTGTCGGTGCTGGAGCAATTGAGCACCGACGAGGCCGATCAAGCCAAGATCGTCGACCAGGTGCTGCAGTCTTCTTTGGTCACCGAGGCGATGGTGTTGTCCACCTGCAACCGCGTCGAGGTTTACGCCGTCGTCGAGGCGTTCCACGGCGGCCTGTCGGTGATCGGCTCGGTGCTGTCCGAACACTCGGGTATGTCGCTGGGCGACCTGACGAAGTACGCATACGTGCGGTACGCCGAAGCGGCCGTCGAGCATCTCTTCGCGGTGACCAGCGGGCTGGACTCCGCGGTCATCGGCGAGCAGCAGGTGCTCGGCCAGGTCCGCCGGGCGTATGCCGCCGCCGAGTCCAACCACACCGTCGGCCGCACCATGCACGAGCTGTCGCAGCGCGCGCTGTCGGTGGGCAAGCGGGTGCACTCCGAGACCGGCATCGACTCGGCGGGCGCCTCGGTCGTGTCGGTGGCGCTCGGCATGGCCGACACCAAGCTCGGCGGCCTGGCCGGCCGCAGCGCGGTCGTCGTCGGGGCGGGCTCTATGGGCGCGCTGTCGGCCAAGCATCTGGTACGCGCGGGGGTCGAGCGCGTCCACGTCGTGAACAGGACCTTGCCCCGCGCAAAGAAGCTCGCTCAGAAGATCCGCGAGCTGGGGGTGACCGCCGATGCTTTCCCGTTCGACCACCTGACTCCTGTGCTCACGGACGCCGACGTGGTCGTGAGCTGCACCGGCGCGGTTAGGCCAGTGGTTTCGCTCGCCGATGTACACCGCGGCCTGGCCCACGGTCACGAGCCGAAGCAGCTGGTGATCTGCGACCTCGGCATGCCGCGGAACGTCGATCCCGCGGTGGCCGGTCTGCCCGGTGTTTTCGTGGTTGACATGGACCGCATTCAGCGGGAACCGTCGGCTCGCGCCGCAGCGTCCGACGCCGAGGCCGCTCGCAGCATCGTCGCCGCAGAGGTTGCCAGCTACCTGGCCGGACAACGGATGGCCGAGGTCACGCCGACCGTGACCGCGCTACGGCAGCGTGCCGCCGATGTGGTCGAGGCCGAGTTGCTGCGGCTGGACAACCGGCTGCCCGAGCTCGATGCCGCGCACCGCGAGGAGGTCGCCAAGACCGTCCGCCGCGTCGTCGACAAGCTGCTGCACGCGCCGACGGTGCGGGTCAAACAGTTGGCCAGCGCGCCAGGCGGCGACAGCTATGCCGAGGCTCTGCGCGAGCTCTTCGAGCTCGACCAGCAGGCCGTCGATGCCGTTGCCGCAGGCGAATTGCCGCGTGCGACAAAAGATCTCGACAAGACCGAGTAGCGCTTGACTGGAAGTCACGAAGTAATCCGGATAGGCACCCGGGGCAGCCTGTTGGCGATGACGCAGGCCGGTGTCATCAAAGACGCCCTCGCGGCCAACGGGCACGCCGCCGAGCTGGTCATCATCTCCACCGAAGGCGACCGGTCGACCGGGCCGATTGCCGATATCGGCGTTGGCGTGTTCACCGCCGCCCTGCGCGAGGCCATCCACGAGCGCCGTGTCGACATGGCCGTGCATTCCTACAAGGATTTGCCGACCGCACCCGACCCGCGGTTCAACATCGCGGCGATACCCCCGCGCGAGGACGCCAGGGATGCCTTGGTGGCGCGCGACGGGCTGGTGCTGGGAGAGTTGCCCGCAGGGTCGGTGATCGGCACGTCAAGTCCGCGACGGGCCGCGCAGCTTAGAGCATTGGGTCTCGGTTTGGAAATCCGCCCCCTACGAGGCAACCTTGATACCAGGTTGAACAGGGTAAGCAACGGTGATCTCGACGGCATCGTGGTCGCACGGGCGGGACTGGCCCGCATCGGACGACTGGCGGATGTCACCGAGACTCTCGAGCCGGTGCAGATGTTGCCAGCGCCGGCTCAAGGTGCGCTCGCGGTCGAGTGCCGCGCAGACGACACCGAGCTCGCAGCGCTGCTGGCGGAGTTGGACGACGCCGACACACGCGCAGCGGTCACCGCTGAACGAGTCCTGCTCGCCGAACTGGAGGCGGGCTGTTCCGCGCCGGTGGGGGCGATCGCCGAGGTGGTCGACCCCATCGATGAGGACGGCCGTGTCTTCGAAGAGTTGTCGCTGCGCGGCTGTGTGGCGACGCTGGACGGATCCGACGTGATCCGCGCGTCCGGAATCGGGACACCCGATCGGGCACGGGAGCTGGGGCTCTCGGTGGCCGAGGAGCTGTTCGAGCTGGGCGCGCGCGATCTGTTGGGCGATGCTGGGAGAGAGAGATGACTGGGCATTCCGGGCGAGGGCGTAAGACAAAGCCCGGCCGCATCACCTTCGTCGGCTCCGGGCCGGGCGACCTCGGCCTGCTGACGACGCGGGCGCGGACGGTACTTGCCAACGCCGCGCTGGTGTTCACCGATCCCGACGTGCCAGAAGCGGTGCTCGCCCTGGCGGGCTGTGAACTGCCGCCGCCGTCGGGACCTGAACCGGCCGAGGCGGCCAAGGCGGCTGACACGGAAGCCGACGCTGACAAGGACGTGCCGCGGGCGTCGGTCCCCCGCGAGCGGGAGGTGCCCCCAGTCGCCGCCAGTGCGGCGACGAGGATTCCCGGCGGCCCCGACATCCGGCCCGCGCTGGGTGATCCCGCGGAGGTTGCCAAGACGCTGGCCGCCGAGGCCCGCACGGGCGTCGACGTGGTCCGGCTGGTCGCGGGCGATCCGCTGTCTGTGGACGCGGTGATCACCGAGGTGAACGCGCTGGCCAAGACCCACCTGAATTTCGAGATCGTGCCGGGTCTGCCCGACACCACAGCGGTGCCGACGTACGCGGGGCTGCCGCTGGGGTCTTCGCACACCGTCGCCGATGTGCGCGGTGATGTGGACTGGGCGGCGTTGGCCGCAGCGCCCGGCCCGCTGATCCTGCACGCCACCGCGTCTCGCCTGCCTGAGGCGGCGCGCACGCTGATCGAATACGGGCTGGCCGAAACCACGCCCACCGTTGTCACCGCGAATGGCACGACATGCCAACAGCGTTCGGTGGAAACCACACTGGCCGGTCTGCTCGACAAGAACACGCTTGCGGGCACGGATTCTTCCGGCCTGCCGGCCGGACCCTTGGCGGGACCGCTGGTGGTGACCATCGGCAAGACCGTCACCAACCGCGCAAAGCTCAACTGGTGGGAGAGCCGCGCGCTGTACGGCTGGACCGTGCTGGTGCCCCGCACCAAGGACCAGGCGGGCGAGATGAGCGAAAAGCTGGTCAGCCACGGCGCATTGCCGATCGAGGTGCCGACCATCGCCGTCGAACCGCCGCGCAGCCCCGCGCAGATGGAGCGTGCGGTCAAGGGTCTGGTCGACGGCCGGTTCCAGTGGGTGGTGTTCACCTCCACCAACGCGGTGCGCGCGGTGTGGGAGAAGTTCAACGAGTTCGGTCTGGACGCCCGCGCGTTCTCGGGAGTGAAGATCGCCTGCGTCGGGCAGGCCACGGCCGACCGGGTGCGGGCCTTCGGGATCAACCCCGAGCTGGTGCCGTCCGGCGAGCAGTCCTCGCTGGGCCTGCTCGACGAATTCCCGCCCTACGACGACATTTTCGACCCGGTGAACCGGGTGCTGCTGCCGCGGGCCGACATCGCCACCGAGACATTGGCCGAGGGACTGCGTGAACGCGGCTGGGAGATCGAGGATGTCACCGCCTATCGCACGGTGCGTGCCGCGCCGCCGCCCGCGTCGACTCGCGAGATGATCAAGACCGGTGGCTTCGACGCGGTCTGCTTCACCTCCAGCTCGACGGTGCGCAACCTGGTCGGCATTGCGGGCAAGCCGCACGCACGGACCATCGTCGCGTGCATCGGCCCGAAAACCGCTGAAACCGCAGCGGAATTCGGCCTGCGCGTGGACGTGCAGCCGGAAGTCGCCGCGGTGGGCCCGCTGGTCGAGGCGCTTGCCGAGCATGCCGCCCGGCTGCGTGCCGAGGGTGCGCTACCGCCGCCGCGCAAGAAGAGCCGCCGGCGCTAACCCGGAAGGGCCCAGTGTTCCCACGCCACCGTCCGCGCAGGCTCCGGTCGACGCCGGCGCTGCGTCGGCTCGTGGCGGAGACCTCCGTCGAGCCAAGGCATCTGGTACTGCCGATGTTCGTCGCCGACGGGATAGCGGAATCGCTGCCCATATCCTCGATGCCCGGAGTCGTGCAGCACACCCGTGACTCGCTACGCCGTGCGGCCGCCGACGCGGTGGCCGCGGGTGTCGGCGGGCTGATGCTGTTCGGGGTCCCGCGTGACGAGGAGAAGGATGCCACGGGTTCGGCGGGCGTTGCCGAGGACGGCATTCTCAACGTCGCATTGCGTGATCTGGCCAAGGACCTCGGCGAGGACACCGTGCTGATGGCCGACACCTGCCTGGACGAGTTCACCGATCACGGTCACTGCGGCGTGCTGGACTCTTCAGGCCGGGTCGATAATGACGCCACCAACGTCCGCTACGTGGAATTGGCTGTGGCGCAAGCGGAATCGGGCGCCCAGGTGGTGGGCCCGAGCGGGATGATGGACGGCCAGGTCGCGGCGATCCGCGACGGTCTGGACGCCGCCGGCCACACCGACACGGTGATCCTCGCCTACGCCGCCAAGTTCGCGTCGGGGTTCTACGGCCCGTTCCGTGAGGCCGTGGCCTCCAGCCTGCGCGGTGACCGTCGCACCTATCAGCAGAACGCGGGCAACGCCCGCGAGGCCATGCATGAGATCGCGCTGGACATCGACGAGGGCGCCGACATCATCATGGTCAAGCCGGCGATGAGCTACCTCGACGTGGTACGTGCCGCCGCGGACATCTCGCCGGTGCCGGTTGCCGCGTATCAGGTCTCCGGGGAGTACGCGATGATCAGCGCCGCGGCCGCCAACGGCTGGATCGATCTGCGGACCGTCGCGCTGGAGACGTTGACCGGCATTCGGCGCGCGGGTGCCGACATCGTGTTGACGTACTGGGCGGCTGACGTCGGCGGCTGGCTGGCGTGACAGCGCAGCCGGAAGGCCCACGACAGATGACGCAGCGGCAGCCGACGGCCGAGCCTGGCAGGCCCGCGGACGTCGACACCGGATTCTGGCTGTGGGTGGCGGCGTTGCCGCTGATGGTGATCGGATACATCGTCGACCTCGTACTGACCGGCGCGAATCATCCGCCCAAGATCGTGTACGCGATCTCCGTGGTGTTCGTGGTCGTGATGTCGGCGGTCGTGGTGACGTTTCTGATCCTGATGCGGCACGGCTATCGGTGGGCTCGCACGCTGTTGACGGGCGGCGGAATCGCGTCGGTGGTGTACACCGGCACAAGTCTTTTCAGCGTGGACCGTCCCACCGCGGCGGCCGTCATCTACGCCGTCACCGCAATCGTCGGGTCGGTGCTGATCGTGGGTGGTGTGTTCCTGCTGCATCGCAGGGACGCCCACGCTTTCTTCACGCGCTAACCGTTAGGCTGGCCGGAACATGACAGCCCCACAGTCGCGACCGCGTGCCGTCACCGCCGCATTCTGGTGCTGGGTGGTCGCCTCCGTCATGCTGATCGTCGGCGGCCTGATCGCCGCGACCGTGACCGCGCTTCCCGCGGTTTACCGCGGAGGGGGCGTTATCACCGCCCTCGCCGGTGCCGGGATGGCGTTGTTGGCCGGGCGAAGCCGCAGCGAAGACACCCGCTATCGGCGCGCCGCGATCGCGCTGTCGGTGGTGATCGTCGTGTTGGTGGCGATCGTGGCCGTGCTGGGAGGCGCGGTGCATGTGCTGACGATGCTTGCGGTGCTCCCTTTGATCGCGGGGACCGTGCTGATCACCCGACCTGCGGCATCGTCGTCCGAACAGGAGCCTCGGTGATCGAGAGCGGCACGCCGGAGGTTTTGTTCCACGAGCCGGGCGCCAGCTGGTGGTGGCTGTCGGCGGGTCCTGCCGCGGGTGTCGCCATGGCGCTGATTCAACTGTCAGCCGGCTACGGCATCCAGCTGCTGGTCCCAGGCATCTTCCTCGTGCTGGTGAGCGGGTTCCTCGCGATTCAGGTCAAGGCCGCGCGCATCCACACGTCGGTCGAGCTGACGCCCGATCATCTGCGTCAGGGCACCGAACGCCTGCGCGTCGACGACATCGTACGGATCTATCCACAGCCAAAAGGCGAAGAGGAGCCGAAGTGGATGTCGGCGCGCGCGCTCGGCGAACTCACCGGTGTCCCGCGCGGGCGCACTGGCATCGGTTTGAGGCTGGCCAACGATCGCACTGCGCAGGCGTGGGCGCGTAAGCACCAGCAACTGCGGGTCGCCCTGGCCCACCTGGTGGAAGAGCGCATACCCCCGGGTCCCGCATCATGAGAGCCCGGATCGAACTGCTGGTGGCCGTCCTCGCGGCGGTCGGTTGCGTGGTGAGCTGGTTGGCCGCCAGGTCGACGGTGGCGGTGGCGCCGGTGCTGGAGGGTGAACCTCAGACCACGTCGGTGGCCTACAGCGCCCCGCTGCTGGTGCTGTCCTTGCTGCTGGCCACCGTCGCCGGAGTGCTGGCGGTCGTCGGGATCTCCCGTCTGCGACGCGGCTAGTCCCGCCGAAATCGACCAATTGGCGAGATCCACTCGCACTTCTGCACCCATTGTCCTTTTGGGCGCATCGTGAGGCCGCTCACACGCTTTTGGGTACAAAGTTCGAAATCTGTAACACTGTTCCACATGACGGAGCCCGCCTACCCTGCGGGCGCGTGGGCCCCCAGCTTGCGAGGGGAGTGCCCCCAGGCGCAGACCTCGCAACGGACGGCCGACGCCCTGCCGCTGGGCCCACAGTCGCTGGTCTGGCGCTACTTCGGCGACAACCGGATGTATCTCATCGGCCCGCGCCCGGCGGTGCTGCAGAACATGCTCGCGGAACTCGGTCAGGGCGTGTTCGACCACTCCACGTTCTTCGCCGATACCGCGGAGAGGCTCAAACGCACCATCCCGCCGATCTTCAACACCGTCTACGGCTCCGACGACGACCCCTCTGGTTCCGGAGCCGGATTGCAGGTCCGCGACTTCCATCATCACGTCAAGGGCGACATGCCGGACGGCGGCCGCTACCACGCGCTCGACCCCGACACGTACTTCTGGGCGCACGCCACGTTCGTCGAGCAGGTGCTCTACTTCGCCGACACGTTCGTCAAGCGGCTCACGCCGGGCGAGAAGGACCAGATCTACCTCGAATCCAAGACGTGGTACCGCCGCTACGGGGTCAGTGACCGGCCGATGCCCGCGAATTACGCCGAGTTCGAACGGTACTGGGACCGGATGATGAACGAGATCGTCGTCGCGCACCCGACCGCCAAGTACGGCGTCGGCTATGTGACGAAGGGTTTCCCGTGTCCGAATGGCGTCTCGCCTGCGCTGTGGCGCGTCATCGCGCTCGTGTTCGATCCGGTGGCTGCGTTCCTGACGACCGGGGGCCTGCCGCCGCGGGCACGTGCGCTTCTCGGCCTTGCGTGGAGCGAGCGCCAGCAGCGTCGCTACCGGCGCCTCGCAGCGTGCTGGCGCTCGCGGCCGGTGAACTGGGTGTGGGATCATCTGCCAATGTGGCTGCGCTACAACGGTTATGCCCTCAAGGGCTACGCCAGGGGCTGATCCCACCCTGGCAGCCATCCTCGACGCCGCCGTCGTCGAGTTCGAACGCCACGGTTTTCGGCGGGTTGCCCTCGACGACGTCGCACGCCGGGCACGGGTCAGCCGCACCACCATCTATCGGCGGTTCTCGCACAAGGACGACCTGGTCGCCGCGGTCATCGAGCGCGAGAATGTGCGGCTGTTCGCCGATATCGCCACCGAGCTGAAACAGGCTGGTCCGCAATCGAATTACTATGTCGAGGCGTTCACGCTGTCGATACTGAAATTTCGTCGCCACCGGGTGCTCGACCGGATGATCACCGACGACCCCGGCTTGGTGCTCGAACTGGCCGGGCAGCATTACTACGCCGCCATCGAGCGGATGGCCGAAGCGCTGCGAGTGATCTTCCCGACCGGCTTCGCCGAACGGATCGGCGAGCGGGCCGTCACCGAGTTGGCCGACACCATCCTGCGGTACGCGGCGATGGTGCTGCTGCTGCCCAGCGCGCAGCCGCTCGAGACCGCCGACGACATCCGCGCGTTCGCCACGCAGCACTTCCTGCCCAGCGTGCCGGTCGCGCTGCGGGCCGTGCCCGCTCATTAGCTGCCCTGCGTTTCGTCATCCGGACCATCGGGCAGCCCTAACCCATGGGTACCGAACAACAGCAAGAACGCACCGAAAAGCCCGAAGTCACCGAGGCGCACAAGGAGACGGCCAAGGAGATGGCCAAGGCCTACGACGAGGACAGGCCGACGTCGACACTGCCCGGCAGCGGCGGGACGGTGTCCGGAACCGCCGTCACCGACTGGGTCGACGAGAAGGACAAGGGCAAGATCGAGACCACGGGCGAAGAGGGCAAGGTCGAGTTCCGCAAGACGGAGGAATTCCGCAAGCAGCAGGAGGAGTGACGCTTCAAGCCCGGGCGCTCGCCGCAGTGCCTAGGGTTGAGAAGCGTGACACCGCTTGAGGAAATCGCGCCGGCGTTCATCGAGATGGCTCACTCGATCGTCTGGACCTCCGCCGCCACCGTCGACGAAAACGGCCGGCCACGTACCCGCATCCTGCATCCGATCTGGGAGTGGGACGGCACCGACCTCTTCGGCTGGATAGCGACCGTGCCGAGTCCGGTGAAGAAGGCCCACTTGGCCGTTCACCCGGAAATCGCGCTGAGCTACTGGACCACCACCCACGACACCTGCAGCGCCGAATGCCTGGTCGAGTGGTACCTCGACGACGACACATGCACGGTGGTCTGGGACAAGTTCGCCAACGGCCCCGAACCCGTGGGCTACGACCCCCGCGTCGTCCCGCACTGGGTCGACGGGCCGACGTCAGACGAGTTCGCGGTGCTGCGGCTCGCTCCCTACCGGCTGCGGGTGATGCCCGGCACCGTCATGACGAAAGGCGAAGGCGCACCCATCAGCTGGCGGGCGTGAAGGGAATTCGCACGTCCGCTAT
>Ga0134122_10000963_pt1 | contig 20439 bp, 17 predicted proteins | sample KB302_FD_96461 | JGI IMG/M metagenome (GOLD analysis project Ga0134122, IMG submission 96461) | Terrestrial soil microbial communities without Nitrogen fertilizer from Kellogg Biological Station, Michigan, USA - KB3-0-2 | ecosystem: Environmental > Terrestrial > Soil > Unclassified ... | reverse complement strand
CCGTTCGTTGATGAGGCGATCCAGATTGTACGGTCGAGGGGGAGGCACGGTTTGAGCCTTAATCACAGGGGAAGTAGAGGAAGAGGGGGTCGGGGGAGTGGCTAGAGAATTCCCGGGCTGGGTCGTGTGCTCGCGAGGCAGAAGAACAGAAGAGTCAGTGGATTTGTCGATGCTTGGGGGATCGGAGTGCGCTAGCGCTTCGCGGGTCGAAATACCCTGATCATGCAACCACTGCTTGGCCACGTTGGATTTTAAGGAGAAGCTGATACTGGAAATCGGCAGCCCATCCGGTGCCACACGGGCGATGGCCGTATTGACCCCGATCATGCGGCCGTCTGTATCGAGCAATGGTCCTCCGGAGTTGCCGCGGTTCAGTCCAGTTTCCGTCTGAAACACCGACTTGCCCTTGGTGGCATTAAAGTTCTCGAATTCTGCGCTGATAGTGCCCGTGGTCAAGGTCCAGAGTCCGCCTTGTTCCGGATGTCCGATCGCCACCACGCGATCACCGATCTCGGCCCGATCGGAGTCGTCCAGTTCGAGAACCGGAAAGGGTCCAGGAAGCCCATCGAGTTTCAGCAGCGCCAAATCCAACGGCCCTGAAAAAGCTACCACACTCGCCTTGCCGCTCCGCGACAAATCCAGCTTCCGGTCGCCGGTTACACGATTCGGCTTCAAGTAGATGGTCAAACGGGGATAGGGCTTGCCGGTATGCTCGTCGATCACGACATGCGCGTTCGTCAAGACGAGTCCGTCCTGGTGGATGATAGAGCCCGTACCGCCACTGCCATGTTGTCCACTGTGAGAGTAGCCCAGGATCATGACGACAGCGGGCGAGGTGCCCTCGTAGATTTCGCGTGGGGTCAGATCTCCTGCCAGGCCGATCCCCGGCAAGAATCCCAGGAGTGTCGCCATGCCAACCAGAAGGACTCTTGCCATGATACGATCCTCTCTCACCGGCCCCCGCTTGGTACAGTTGCCCACCCTTGACGGAGAAGCCGGGCCTTTCTCTGCAGCGAAGGAGAGCCCGCGTGACGAAATCGGTATTCGGCGTGGATTTTCCAGCTGACCCATAGCATACCGCTCGCTATGTCTGCCTGCAAGTTTCAGCTCGGGTTTCAATGGCAGATTTTCGAAGAATTCACACAAACTCTTTTGGGAAATCGTTCTACCTGGAGGACAAAACTAACCGCTGCCATAACATAAACAGCGGTCATTGTTGATATTCATTGAGCCGAGGTTTTAGAAGTATAGCGGCGTGGATCGTGCTATAGAGCGTCTCAACCGCGGTCTCCTTGTTCAGTAAGGCGGCAGCACCTGCATTCTTCATCGCGGTTTCGACCTGTGATAAGTCATGGACAGAGAGGCCAATCACCACGGCAGTTGGCTGTTGCTGTTTGATCCTCCTGGTCGCCTCAATGCCATCCAGCTTCGGCATCGTAATGTCCATGACGAAGACGTCTGGTCGTAAACGCTGTCCCAGTTCAACAGCCTCTTCCCCATTCGCAGCCTCGCCGACCACTTCGAAATCCTCGTACCGGGACAAGAGTCCACACACACCCTGCCGGACAATGGCATGATCATCTGCCACGAGTATACGGAGCCTCGAACCATTCTGACATTGGATGATCCTGTTCTTGTTGTTTGACGAGTTGGGCCTCTCATCCTGATGACCCGCCGGATCAGGCACGCCTTTGATCGGCAGCACCAGAGTGGCTGTGGTGCCCTTGCCCGGGACGGTCTTCAGATCAAATCGACCGCCTAATGAACGCATGCGCTCGCGGATACTGAATAGCCCGAATCCGCGAGTTACAGCTCCACCGGTTTTGATTGGACCGATGAGGGCTTCCGCGTCAAAACCAATGCCCTGATCGGAGACCGTAATGTGGAGCGATCCATCCAGGTGCGCGAGAACCAATGTGGCTTGTCGCACCTGGGCATGCTTCGCACAATTGACGAGCAACTCGCGCACGGATTGAAACATAAGCAGAGCTTGATCTTCAGGCACTAAGGGAACCTGGTCGGTCCGGATCACCACGTTCAAATCCCGTTCTTGCATTTGATCCGCCAGCCACTGCAATGCCAAGGAGAGACCGAATTCGTGTAAGACGGGTGGACTGAGTTGCGTCACAAGGGTGCGGGTATAGGTCAGAGCCTTGGACGTGAGGTTTTGAACCTCAAGGAATAGTTTCTCCAACTCGTTCCCCATGGCATGTTGTTTCATCAAGTCCATCTTGATCCGAATCAAAGCAAGTATCTGTGCCAAGTAGTCATGAAGATCCGAAGCTAATTTCTGGCGTTCTCGTTGTTCTGTTACATTTAGTTCGGCGGCCAACGCACGCAGTCGCTCTTCTGACAATCGAAGCGCCGCCGTCCGCGATTCGACTAACGATTCCAATTGTCCAGCGAGATTTCTCAGATTTTCTCTACTTTCTTTGAGTCGGAGCTCGGCCTGCTTGCGCTCGGAGATGTCGCGCACGATCTTTGAGGCTCCGATAATTCGGCCGTCAGGGTCCTTCACCGGCGAAATGGTCAGCGACACCTCGATCAACTGGCCATCCTTCCGCCGTCGCAATGTTTCATAATGCTCGATCCGTTCACCTGCTCGGAGTCGCTTGAGGATCTCCACTTCCTCATTCTGGCGATCAGATGGAATTAAGCGAAGAACTGGTTGTCCGATCATCTCCTCCGCCACATAGCCAAACAATCGCTGGGCACTCCCATTCCAACTCGTAATAGTTCCGTCCAGCGTCTTGCTGATAATGGCATCCGAGGAGGATGTCACGATGGCAGCTAAATGCGCCGCGATCGCTTGAGCCTGCTTGCGCTCGGTGGCACTAATCATTGAATTTTTCACTTGAGATTCTCTTTAGGAGTCGAAAATGTGGCAACCATAAATGAGTTCAAGAGAATTCCATACTCGACCCATATCGCTGATCCATCGCCCACTGATCCCCCCTCGAATAGCCGCACCGATCCACCACCATTTATTTGGCAGTAAAACAGGTCTGCCAGGGACTCTAAGTTTACACGGTCTGCTTCGTTATACGCCAGGAGCAACTCTCTCGCTGCCTCATCCTGGCCATGTCGCCACTTATTCCAAAGGTGGGATCGAAGGTCCTGTAACCAGTTGAATTGTCGTATGAACTTGAGATAAATCTCGCTGGATATTTCGGGAAGTCTTCGTGATCCTCATGCTTTCACGCAGACATTGCAAGATCGAAAAAGGTATGAACACGGAGAGCTGGAGTACATGGTCGCGCTCGTGGATCACATTGGCACTTGATCTCATTCATCGCGCTGAAGAGTCGTGGCATACATACTGTCATCCACATAGGCTTTCACTTTATCTCCGGCCATGACTTTATCGAGTTTTGTGTTGGCATCGACGTACAGCTTGATTTCTCTGCCATCCGTATCCTTGACCGAATAATATTGGCCAGCCATCTTCATCAATGTGCCTTTGATGGTCGCTTGGGTAATGCGCTCGCTCAATGTGGGTTTCACCTCTTTCTCCTCCAGAGGATCGGCTGCGCCAACGATCCCGGTTCCAGCGCTAAATGTTACCGCAGTAAAAGCTGCTAGCAATACTTTGTTCATGTTTTCTCCTTTGAGGTATGTAATGAGAGTGTCACCCCTTGGCCACATGACCGTCTGTCATCCTGAAGACGAATAGGAGCGAAATCGACTAGGAGCTACCCGAGTTATTGATTGGCGTGAGGACACAGGCCGGACAGAGTGTGCATCGCGCGTCCTCGCCTCAAGCCTCAACATTCCATTTATTGATTTTCTTGATGTTTTGCCCCATTCTCGGCTCCAATAACCAATCTTTCTGATAATTGCCCCGCATGGCTTGATTCTAAACCTGAAATCAGCTCAGAGGTTCACAGAGCGGAGGAGGATGTATGGGGATACTCTCCGTGGTGAAGCGCGAAGCCCAGCGCACAGTCGGCGTCGCTCTCTATTTGTTCTCCTGTTTCGTCATCTTCACGACGCTGAATAAGTTATTTCTGGCCAGCTATGAGATCGAAGCTATCGCTATCGTGCCGGCGGCGATTGCCGCACTGGCCCTGGCAAAGGTGGTGGTGCTGCTCGACTTGACGCCCGTCGTCACCTATCTCGATGCCAGATATCCAGTCTGGGTGGCCACGCTGTACAAGACACTGTTTTATTGCGTCGTCAGCACCCCCGTATTGATTGCGGAGAGAGTGTGGCATTTCTACCGAGAGATGGGGGTGATGGGTGAAGCCATCGTGGAGGTGTGGGAGCATCTGGATCCAAACCGCATATTGGCCAAGGTCATCATCGTCGGCCTCGTGTTTGGCTGCTATCACCTCTACCATGGAATAGACCGTCGTCTTGGACCAGACAAACTCCGACACATTATCCTTAGCCGAGGATAACAGCACCAACAGGATGGCCACCTCGATCAGGAAATAGGCCGTGGCATCGAAGGTCCAGGCGGGTCGGAGCGTGACCGGTGAGGGTGTTAACGATGACTGGGGAGTTTGACTTCCTTCTCGGCCGATGGTAGATGGGTGTTCGGGGGGTTCTCGCCTTCCTTCAAAGAAGGTCGTTAGACTTCCTGTGTCCCATTGCCCCTTTTTATTCTGTGGGGGCGGCTCTCAACGAAGGCCTACCAATGGACATGGATAAACCCGAAGAGACGACCAATCGACCGCTCTGTCAGAAGTGTGACCAACCGCTCATACCGAATCCACACCGCCAGGACGGAGAAGATTCCTTGAGGACTGCGTGGTGGTGCACCCCATGCAGCCTGGCACAGCCACGTATCGAACCTATTACCAGCCTTCTGAACGCTTCTTCAACAGGCTCTTCATGACCAAGTGACATTGCCTTATTTCCCCATTCCTTAGATCGGCCGCCAACCGATCCACATTTTCCAATTCGCCGATTTTATGAGCCACCCACCCTGTGCCACACCCGTTATCTGATGGCATATTGTAGTAAGATGAACACGGGGTGCATCTCATGGCTTCGCCCGCGTGGATTGTCGTGTTCTGCCTTGCCAGCCTGGCCACTCCGGCGTTTGCCAGCAATGAGATCTATCGCTATACGGATGACTCCGGCACACTGAACTTCACCACTGAACTGTATCAGATCCCCCAGAAATACCGCGATCAAGCCGTCCCCTTGAAGTTGGGAGTCTCACCGCCCGTTTCGACGTCCTCTCTACAACCAATGGTTCGCGTCGTGAGATCCGCCGGTGAATATCGTATGAGTGACCACGATACGCTGATGGATGCCACTCGGCTCGCCATTGATTATGCAAAACGGCAAGTCCTCGAGGAAGTTGCGATTTATCTGGAAGGTACCACTGAGGTCAAAAATCTGGACGTCACGCGCGAGGAAATCCGGACGTACACTGCGGGTATCGTGACGGTGCTCGATCAGCAGATCAGAACGCGCCTCGAAGGCGGCGAGATCGTCATTCACGTCGATCTCACGGCACAAGCCGATGAACATGAAGTCATTGAAGCCATTGCCTCGCTTCGGGAAAATGAACTTGCAAAACAGGAACTCATCTCGCTTCGAATCAAAACCGATCAACTTCGTCAACAGCTCGATATCGCCAATCAAGCCTTGGCGAAGGCCAATACGTCAGAGCGCGTACAAGCCCTGACTATCCAGAGGCAAGACCTGCTCAATCGTATTCAAGCCGAGACCGAAACGACCGTTCCATCATCTTTGGCCCGTTTGAGGCGATTCTTGTCCGGCCCCCTACGCTGACCAACATCTTCGGACTCACTCGTTCTAAGTAATCCCCTGAGGGCAGAGCGCACGCGATGGTCTCAGGGGTAAGGCTCCTCAGCCTCAAGAATGTCAGTACACCTCAACACATCACTTCAAGCTCCTCGATATGTTAACAGGCACGCTTCCGATGGTGGAGGAAGACCCCCGACACTTCCAACTCTTGGTACCGCTACTTGTGGTAGGGGTACCACTACTTAGTGGGTGGTTGCTATTTGATTATGCCAGGCTATGATACCAGTGCTGCGAGGAACTCCATGTATTTCAGAACAACCGAGCCTCGAGTCCAATGCGCAAATACATGAAGGCGCAGAGTAGTATAGGCCATTGTTTAGCCCTACTCGCCATCTTGAATCTCGTGGCCTGTGGGTCGGGCTCTGGATCATCCTCCGGCCCCTCATCCGGACCCTCCTCTGTTTCCTCCTGTGGACCCTCCCCTGTACTTCCTGCGACTGCTCCGATACCCCCTGCGAATCGTCCGACTGGTTTGGTTCATCCTCCAAATAAATCTAATGTGCTACCGCCGTCCATACCGCCTCCCATGGTTGGGCAGTTTGGGTACAATTTCTGGAGTCCAGGTGTGGCTGGTTTCCCGGCTGTTGGGGAATTTTACGTTGATCCGGTATTTGGCGGAACTGTCCGTCGATTGACCGACATTGGGAGTTTGCAAAATCAAGATGACATCTATGGTCACCATTGGGCCAACGCCGACGGGACACTCGTGTTTTCGCGTCAAGGCGCAAACGGAGAGATCGGGCGCATTCTCGATGCTACCACAGGACGGGTCGTCTATGACCATCAACTTGGCATGAGTGGGCCAACGGCTATCGATATTGCCTGGGATGCGATCGACCCGAACGTGTATTACTATTACAGCGGGACCGACCTCATGCGCCGCAACTTGGCCGCGCAGCCGCAACCAATCGATACGATCAAGAAGAGATTTCCAGCGGTTCTCGAATCCAATGGAGGGTCACTGAACACGCAAGATAGGTCCGGTCGGTACTTTACGGTACGCTATGGTGGCAATAATAAGGTATGGGACAGTCAAGCCGATATCATCTATTCTGGTGCGGTGACACCCCTGAATCCTAATGGATGGGTGGCGATCACGCCGGACGGCAATTATCTCGTCACGGCTGCAGGTTTTGCGGGACCACCCAATATTGAACATTATTCCTACCCGATCAATCACGGGTCGAACTGTATCGGCAGCACGCCGACGCAATTCTGGGGGCTCTGTGGGGACCACGGTGCGCTGATTTCAGCATCTGATAACAAGAATTACTTTATCACGCACAACTGCCAGCATGACGCCAACACCTATCGTGTCGATATTACGCTGGATCAGTCTGGAAAAACTGAAGCGGAACAAATTGCTGCCAATCGACTGTTGCTTCTCGGGGAATTTAACCAGACCGGCGATGGGCATTTATCGGCTGTGTCGAAGGGTCCCAATCAAGATTGGGTGTTCGCCGATATCGAGACGTTAGACGATCCATTCGGTATTCCAGGTACTCCATTCACCCCGGTTGCCTGGGCTCCTTACGAGCAGGAGATCGTCGCAATCAATGTAACCACATTGGAAGTCTGGCGATATGCTCACCACAGGTCACGGGGACTTGATACCAGTGGAGCTCACTACTATTCTCAGCCACGGATCTCCTGTTCCTGGGATGGCTCAGTCGTCTTGTGGACCAGTAATTTCAATATTGCTGCTCCGGTCGGATATGCAGACCTCTATGCGATGTCGTTCCCCTAAAGCTCCTTCTGGTTAACCTTGCCGAGCGATTACACTCCGAATCTTATTATTAAGATTGGGCTCACCTAGGGTTATTCCGAGTCCGCGAATTCACAACAGTCCATTAGAGTACCACCCTGCCTCGTGTGTTGATTTTAGCATCCGGTTCCATCCACACGTGAAGGGGTGACCGATGCCACTAATCTAAGCGTCTCCAGGCCCGGACCCTCTCCGACTGTCAAAAGAGATTCAAGCGAACTAACAGAGGCATGTGATGAAATATCGGCTTGCACTGGCGAGGGCCATAGCAGTCAGCATGACCATAATCATCGATCTCCCAAGTAGCTGGGCCGTCTTGGGGGAACCCGTGAGTTCTGTGGAAACGGATCGCGTGGAACTTGCCGGACAATTGCGCATGATTCCGGAACAGCTTCATACCATCCAAGAGATCAGCACATCTGAGTTCGTGGTGAGGGAATATGTGTCGAGAGATACGGTCTTTGCGCTGGCCTGGAGAGGAAGAAGACCTCCAAACTTGGTCTTGCTCTTGGGTTCCTATTTTCAGGAGTACCAGGAGGCAGCAGTTGCCGCCGCATCAACGGGGCCTAGAATGCGCGGCATGACCCGCACCCAGGGGCCCCATGTCGTGGTAGAAGAAGGAGGTCATCCAGGAGATATCCGAGGGAGAGCCTATATTCCCTCGCTCCTCCCTTCGGGCATGACAAAAGAGATGATCCAATGATTCTGAAAAGGTGCAGAGCGGTTCTTTCCGCAGTTGCAATAACAATTCTACTGGGTTGTGGAGGTTCTGGAAGCGACGGTCCTTCAGGCCCCAATGTCCTCGCGGTTACCATCAATCCATCTTCGGCCGCAGTCTGCACGTCTGTCAATGTGCCCTGCACTCAAGTCACCATTTGCCAGCCTGGTACCTCAACCTGTCAAACCATCAGGGATGTTCTCGTGGATACCGGCTCGTCGGGGCTCAGGATTTTTGCCTCTGCGGTGAGGATTCCACTTGCATCGAGCAACCTGGGTGAGTGTATGTATTTTGGAGTCGGCACTGAATGGGGGACTGTTCACACCGTGGACCTCGTTCTGGGTGGGGAACCGGCTGTATTAGTTCCGATCCAAGTCATCGATCCCACTTTCGCAGGGCAATACACCTCCACCGGGCAACCCGTCTCAAATATCTGCGGTGTGGGGGTAGTCGATTCTAGTCCTGTACAAGCCGGATTCAATGGCATCTTGGGCGTGGGGTTATTTCCGTTCGACAGCGGGTTTTATTACAACTGTGCAGCGCTCCCTTGTGCTGCTGTAACCATCGCGGCTTCCCAACAGGTTCAGAATCCGGTAGGACTTCTGCCAGTTGATAACAACGGAGTCATAGTTGCCCTGCCGTCTGTGCCCGTCAGTGGATCCCCCTTCGTGACTGGTTCACTCATCCTAGGCATCGGAACAGCATCGAATAACCAACCTTCCGGGGTCACGGTGTTGCCGACTGACTCATCGGGCCAAATCGTGACGCGCTTCCATCCGAGCCCAGGCGTCACCACTCAGAATGTGGGGATCATCGATTCTGGCTCCAATGTTAATTTTTTCAGTGACGCTTCGTTGTCGATTCCTCTGTGTCCCGGAAACCTTTCTTTTCTATACTGCCCCTCTTCTCCATTAAACTTCTCGGCGGTCAACACCGGGTTATCAGGGTCTCCGTCAAGTCTAGTCAGTTTTCAGATCGTCGATCCCAGCCCTCTGCTGAATTCAGGGAATGCTGCCATTAGCACTCTGGGCGGACCAGCATTTTCTCCAGGAGTGTTTGACTGGGGGCTGCCATTCTTTTTGGGCAGGACGGTCTACGTCGGCCTCAGTGGGAAGGCGTCCATGCTCGGCATTGGGCCATTTTGGGCCTATTAGAGGATCAAGCCCATTCAGCATCTTCTGGTATTTTGCTGAGGGCGCTTCCCAATTTGACACACCGCCAGGAGGTAGTCACAATATCACGCCACCAGTAGCGCCCGAGTTTTATAGGTAGTTTCGACCATCCACGCTAAAACCGTCGCAGCGATAGTGCCGTAATCAATTATTGAAAATAAACACGCTTACAGCCCATCGACTTGGAGCAGGAGCGACGGTAAGACCAGTCAAAGACGTACGCTATAGAGCGGATCCTCGAATGGGGAGCCGCCTCTCGTTCCGACAATTCGCCTTGAAACTAGGGATTTACCTAGTCGGCGATCTCTTGCAATTGTATTTAACTCTCCCCGACGCTTTGACCCTGCGGTGCCGAGATGCTCCAAGACAAACCCGTCAGTAATTTAGAATTTCTACAGGGCGGCGGTGAAATGGGCGCGCTGATGCGGTCGCTCGATTTCTCGACCACGCCGCTCGGGCCAGCCTGTGAATGGCCGCAAAGCCTCCGGTCTGCCGTGAGCATCTGTCTGAATTCGAGGTTTCCCATCGTGCTGTATTGGGGACCTCAGTTCATCTCGTTATATAACGACGCGTATATCCCTATATTGGGCTCAAAACATCCATGGGCGCTTGGACAACCGTTCGAGGTTGTGTGGGCCGATATTTGGGACATTCTCGGTTCTGTGTTGCGACGCGTGTTCGAAACGGGTGTCCCCTCGTGGGCGGAAGATCAGCCTTTGATCATGCAAAGGTTCGGCTATCCCGAGGAAGTGTACTTTACCTTTTCTTTCGGTGCCGGACGGGATGAACGGGGAGACGTCGGCGGTATTTTCTGCGCCGTGACCGAAACCACGCAGCGGGTCTTGCATGAACGCCGCTTAGTCCTCCTTAAGGAATTAACTGCCGATGCCAGGACAACACCTGAGGCGGCGCGCCTGATGGCCGCAGTGCTCGAGCATACGCTGGACGTTCCGTTTGCGCTACTGTACCTCAACGAGACGGACGGTTCCCATGCGGCCCTCGCGTCGCACTGCGGATTGCCGGAGCATTCAACGGCAGCACCGGCGAGGATTGACCTCACCGGTGAGCAGGAGCCATGGCTACAGAGCCGTACTCAGTCTGACGGCATGGTCGTGCTGACCGATCTTGAGCGCCGCTTTGGTCCATTGCCGGGACGGCCCTGGCCTGAGTCCACAACCTCTGCTGCGGTAATCCCGTTGAAAAAAGCCGGACAATCCAACGCGGGGGGCTATCTCATCCTGGGGATCAGTCCCAGACGCGCATTTGACGAAGCATATCGCCGCTTTTTTGAGCTGGTTGGCAACCATGTGGCGACGATGGTATCCAATGCGCGTGCCTATGAGGATGAACGTCGTCGCGCAGAAGCCCTGGCCGAATTAGACCGAGCGAAAACGGCCTTCTTCTCCAATGTGAGCCATGAATTTCGCACGCCTCTTACACTCATGCTGGGGCCGGTGGAAGAGTTATTGGCGCGGAGCCATACCGATTTGTCACCATCTGCTAAAGGTCAATTGGAAATCGTCAATCGCAACGGGCTGCGGCTTTTGCGATTGGTCAATAGCCTACTGGACTTCTCCCGGATCGAGGCCGGTCGTGTGCGGGCGCAATACGAGCCGACCGACCTGTCTACATTCACTGCAGAATTGGCCAGTTCCTTTCGGTCGGCGACCCAACGCGCCGGCCTCAACCTGATCATCGATTGCCCGCCGCTGTCCGAACCGGTCTACATCGACCGGGATATGTGGGAAAAGATCGTGCTCAACCTCGTCTCCAATGCCTTCAAATTCACGTTTGAAGGTCATATTGTGGTCAGGATGCGCCAACGCGAGGACGCCGCCGAGCTTGTGGTGCTGGATACGGGGGTCGGAATTCCGGCCGAGGCGCTGCCAAAATTATTTGAGCGGTTTTATCGGGTCGAGAACATGCGGAGTCGCACCCATGAAGGCAGCGGGATCGGTCTGGCTTTCGTCCAGGAGTTGGTCAAGCTCCACGGCGGGACGGTGCACGCCGAAAGCAAACTGGCGGAGGGTAGTTCGTTCACAATCATCATTCCATTCGGGTGCGCGCATCTGCCGGCCGACACGATCGGCGGAGCACGTACCATGGCTTCTACCACCCTGGCTACAAGCCCCTTTGTGGAAGAAGCGCTCCGGTGGTTGCCTGATGAGTCAAAGGGCGAGAACGACGGAGCATTGCTGCCGAACGACTTCTTAGCTGTGCCTTCACCGCCTTCTGGTGCCCTGCAGGGAGATCGCCCTCATATCCTGCTCGCCGACGACAATGCCGACATGCGGCAGTATATAGCACGCCTGTTGAGCGAACGGTATCAGGTTGACGCAGTGGCAGACGGGCACGCGGCGTTGGCTGCCGTGCGGGCGCAACGACCGGATTTAATTCTGAGTGACGTGATGATGCCGAAGCTCGATGGATTCGGGTTGCTGCGTGGGTTGCGAAGCGATCCCATGACCAAAACTATTCCGGTAATTCTCCTTTCGGCGCGTGCCGGTGAAGAGTCTCGCGTGGAAGGTTTGGAGCATGGTGCTGACGACTATCTGATCAAGCCATTCAGCGCAAGGGAACTCCTTGCTCGGGTGCGCGCTCATCTCGAGCTCGCGCGCATTCGTCAGGACGCCCATAGGGAACGCTCCCGTTTGCAAGATGAACTGCAGTTAATTTTGGACAGCGCGCCGGCCATGATTTGGTATAAGGACACCCATAATCGGATTCTCCGTGTCAACCGACTGGCGGCCGATTCCATCGCCTTGTCTAAGGACCAGATCGAAGGCCGGTCCGTCGCCGACCTCTATCCAGACCATGCGGACCGCTATTACCAGGATGATTTGATTGTGATGAAGACCCGGGCACCTCGACTGGGTATCGTCGAGCCATATCAGCTCGGGACCGGTGAAACACGTTGGATCCGAACGGACAAGGTGCCCATTAGAAACGACATGGATGAGGTTGTCGGCATCCTCGTCTTCTCTCAGGACATTACGGAACACAGGCAGGTGGAAAAAGCGCTACGCGAAAGTGAAGAGCGGCTCAAACGGGTACTTGAAACCGACGCGGTCGGCATCCTCTTCTTTGACTATAGTGGCTCAGTGATCAATGCGAACGATGTATTTCTGCGGCAGACGGGTTATCGCCGTGAGCAGATCGACTGCCGGGACTTGCACTGGAGAACGATGACACCCCCCGAATGGATTGAAGCGAGCGAGAGGCAGATGGAGCAATTCGCTCAGACCGGCCGCATCGGCCCGTATGAAAAAGAGTATTTCTTCGCGGACGGCTCTCGCCACTGGATGCTCTTTGCCGGCCGTGACTTAGGCGATGGCACCATCGCTGAATATTGCATCGATATTAACGACCGCAAGGAAGCCCAACGCCGACTGGAGGGCTTCTCAGAGGAACTGGAACAGCAGGTCTCGGCGCGGACGGCGGAACTGCTGCACACGCAGGAACAATTACGTGCAATGGCCAACGAGTTGAATCTCGCCGAACAGCGAGAACGCAAGCGGCTGGCGATGGAACTGCATGATCACTTACAACAAATGCTCGTCTTGGCAAAACTTAAACTGGGACAAGGCAAGCACACCGCTGAGTTGGTTCCTGGCTGTGCCAAGATCTTCGTAGAAACGGACGGTATCCTGTCCGATGCTTTGAATTACACGCGCACGTTGGTTGCTGAGTTGAGTCCTCCTGTCCTCCTCGAGCATGGACTGGCAGCCGGTCTCAAATGGCTAGGCACCTACATGCACAAACATAATTTGAATGTGACGGTTCAGATCTCAGCCGAGAACCTGACGATTCCGGAAGAGAAAGCCATACTGTTGTTTCAATCGGTTCGCGAGCTGCTGATGAATTGTCTCAAGCATGCCTCGACAGACAACGCTCAGATCATCATGGATGCAAAGGATGGGTTCCTCCACATTGAAGTCCGGGACCACGGGAAAGGCTTTCAGTTACCTTCGGCTGTTGCTGACAGTATCGCGAATCTGCAGTATTCAAAATTCGGGCTCTTAAGTATTGCCGAGCGGATGAAAACACTGGGCGGGTCATTGACTCTCGAGTCGGCTCCAGAAGCAGGCACGATGGTTAGACTCACGTTGCCATTCACTGGTACCGGGACATCTCTCCAGTCGCCATCGCCGACTGACGGTATGCGCGTCGCGGCAATAGAACATCAGGTCGAGTCAGTGCCGACAACAACCGCAAACAATCCGATCACCGTCTTGTTGGTTGACGATCATACCATGGTTCGTGAAGGGCTTAGGACGGTGCTCGAGACCTATCACGATGTACAAGTGGTCGGCGAGGCTTGTGACGGCGAAGAAGCGCTGATCCTTGCGGAGAAGCTGTATCCGGCAGTCGTGGTGATGGACATCAATATGCCAAGGATGAACGGAATCGCAGCGACGAGCCAACTCAAAACGCGCTACCCGCAGATGTTAATTATTGGATTGTCCATCAATGCCGGTGAAGAGAACCAAGCCGCAATGAAGCAGGCGGGGGCGACGAGACTCATCACAAAAGACGCCGCAGTCGAGCAATTACATGCAGTCATTGTGCAGGTTGCCAAGCACCCTCGCCATGTCGATCTCATACACAATTAGCCCGCCCATGGATCTCTCGAGTTCTGCTCCCACTCAAGAAACCCCTCGTCCCTAGACAGCTCGCGCTGAATGGACTCCAGCTGCCGCGGCTCCGCCACCATCTGCAACACTTTAATGGTATTCGAGCATACCGACTGCCCCCGGCACTGCCAGCCGCCGGACCTGTAGTGCCGGGGATCGACGATCACGAACTTGTGCCCGCACTGCCCGACTTATCAGGGTATATAGACACGGGCCTGCACGTCATCATGTCCCTGAAAGTCGGTGTTCCCTGGTCCTCAGTGTTTAGCAAACCTATTCTGCATTTCCTTATTGTTAATATCGTGAATGGCCAACACGCGTTTTTCACCACCGGTTACTGGACCGAGTTTCGCCTCAATCCAATCTCCTGGCTCAAATACGTGGCCGTTTCTAAGGGTTTCGGTGACTGGCAACTGCACTTCCTGCCCGTTAAATCGCTCAACGACGAGCGTATCGCCATTCACACTCTTCACCTCACCCTTGATGGTTTGGATGCCCTGCCGCTCTTCTTCGCTACACCGCAAGAGATTGGGGAGACTACCTTTTCGATTTGCACAAGGGTCAATGCGAAAGGCCTGCGATGCATCGGCCAGACTCAAGCACAACAGAGCAGCGCAGGAAATGACACCGAATGTTTTTGTAAGGGGTGTCATGAAAACCTCCTCGGTTAATGGTTGTTAGTCCGAAGCCCATACCTTTCGTCTATACATTCACACAACGGGTAAGGAATGAGAATCAGGAGATTGCTGAGAGTTCCAGGAAAAATACCCGAGGCCCGAGCCGAAGTGGTAGAAGCGATACAACGGATGGACGGAGGCGTATCAAGAAGCTTTCTGCAAATTCCTGAGAATCAGCCTGCGAAGGGAGATGCGAGTTTTGTGCGAATGCAAGTGGCACCAGTGGAACGGGAGAGGAAGAAGCTCAGCTTGGGGAAATACTCCTCGTGATGCGTCGTCAGGATTCCGTTGTCACAAGACCGGTGCGGATGGCGTATCGTACCAATCCTGCCACATCGTGGATATCCAGCCGGTGCATAAGTTCGCTGCGATGCGTATCCACGGTCTTCACGCTCAGCTTCAATTTATTGGCGATGTCTTTCGTCGAACATCCTTCGGCAATGAGCTGCAGAACTTCGCGTTGTCGCGCTGTCAGGTCTGGAAGTGGGTTCATCTTCTCCTTTCGGTGGGACAGATAATCCTGGACCAAGTGCTTGGAAATGCTCGGGCTTAAGTAGGTTTCACCGCGCATCACCGCTTTGAGCACCAGTTCCAATTCGGCAGGCTCCGCGCCCTTTAGCAGATAGCCCATCGCGCCCGCTTCCAGGGCCCGACCAACATATTCCTCATTCGCATGCATGGACAGAATAATTACTCGTGTGCCAGGAGCTTGTTTGACGATTCGACGTGCGGAGTCCACCCCGTTCAGTCCCGGCATGCCGATATCCATGATGACCACATCCGGCTGGTGCTGGGCGATGACGTCGATCGCTTCATGACCATCACTTGCCTCACCGATGACTTCGATATTCGGCAGACTGTGCAATAAAGCGCGTAACCCGGCACGGATGAGGACATGGTCGTCTGCCAATACAACTCGAATGGACATTGTGCTTATCCTATTTCATTGTTCACATCTGGTTGCCCGCGCTGTCTCCAGGGAATATGGGCAAACACTTCGGTGCCCCTTCCAGAAGCCGAATGAAGCTTCAGGTATCCTCCTAAGGCACGAGCTCGCTCTCGCATCCCGACGAGACCAATCGTCCATCGGCCTTCAACCTCCGTCATGAACTCCGAAGTTCGAAATCCGACCCCATTATCTTTGACGATGAGAGTGAATCCTGAATCGCTTGTCTGCAACACAACATCGAGTTGCGTGGCTTTGGCATGGCGCAATACATTCGTCACGGCTTCCTGCACGATCCGAAAACAGACGACTGCACGGTCCGCCGCCAAATCCTCCGGAAGCGAGTCTGCCTCGACGTGCACTTGAAGACCTGCCCGCTCGGCCTGCCGGATGGCGTACCAGCGAATCGCAGGCACCAACCCCAGGTGGTCAAGCAACGAAGGACGCAAATCTAAGGAAAGATCCCGTACTCGAGCAAGCAGCGTATCAAGAATCCCGAAACTGTCATGTAGCGAAGGCTGCACCGGCGCTAGATCAGCAACCCGCTCCATGGTCTGAAGATTCATCTTGAGTGCGGTGAGCGCTTGACCGACTTCGTCGTGAAGATCGTGGGCGAGCTGCCGGCGCTCTTGTTCTTGGAGATGCATCAGTTGCCGTGAAAGTGCTTGCAACTGTGCATGAGTATCTCGTAGCCCCTCCTCGGCCTCTCGGCGAGTCAGATAGGACGAGAGACTGTCGGCCAGCGAATTGAGCAGATTGCGTTCTTCAACAAGAAAGGGTCCTTCATACTCCTCCGGCTTCTCTTCCAAATAGCCGACTTCTATTGACCCTTGACGTTCCGCCGATGTCGTCAGCGACGCGCGTTGCATCCAAGGCGTCTCTCGAAAACGTGGCGTCATTGCGACTACTCCCTCGATCCGGATACGCGCGACCGCGATGTCAGGGTATTGCCAGGCCGGCGGCAGCAACAGCACCACTTGACGCAGCACCTCATCAAGCGGGACGCGGCTATCCTGTAGCAGGCGCACCACACCGTGTAACGCCGTGAGTTCCTTGACCCGTTCCCCGAGATGATGCAGGAGGCGTTCGTGTTGGCCCTGATTCTGCGAGATGTCCTGCGACATGCGTCTATCCGATTGCGCGGCACCCTGCCGTTTCTCCCTGCCTGCGCAGTTTTTAGAGCCCGGGATGACGTCGGCTCATCATACCATGCAAGGGGTGGGGAGGTTCAGAGCAGCATAGCCCTGGTGGTGAGACCGTCTTTATTGAGGCTGTACTTTTCCAAGGAGCACATTTGCCTGCCTCATATGTGTAGCATGCAGTTCTTGCATCTCCTTCATCTCAGCCTGCTTTTGTTGCGCCGCCATCGTTAATGCCCCACGCCGAAACCCCTTGGGATCTTCAGAGCGACCTATCTTTGAGGCTACGGTCTTGAATTCGGCGGCTTCGGCCTCCAATGCTTGCGCCTTGGCCTGATAGAGCCTGGCCGCCGCGAGGTGATCCTCCGCCGTCCCTGTCGCTGCCCGCGCTTCCTCTGAGGATGCGGCCATCACGCCAGTATTCCCCGTGACACTGAGCAACCCCACCAATGGCAACATTGCCACTCCTACGAATGTGGGCTTCTTGAACTTCATCGGTCCACCTCCTTGTTCCGCCATCTACGACAGCTTATTAACCGATTTCTGCTGATGCGCACTGTATCTATCTCAGATTCTGAATTATTTCTCCCGCTCTAACCTGGCCCACGCCAGGGCCAAATATCCAAGAAGGCCAAGCGACCAGAGGTACTGCGCGCCATTAAGCAATACAACTTGTTCGATCGTCATGATGGTTTCCCTTTCCAGAAGAGGTCCTCAGAGTGAGGAATCGCATTGTGTTTCTAGCGTTCAGGGAAAGCACAGGTCGTGCCGCTCGACCTTTTCTTAACCGCTCGGTCATAACCCAGTGAAATACTGGGTCTCCTTAACGGTCTACAGGAAGAGTCCGGGAAGAACGCCAATGGTGATATGCGAAGAATCGCGCCTACTCGCGAGCCTATCCCACGACTGTTCGCGTGTGGCATAAAAATCTTGGACCCATCAAAAAGCAGGTGCGCTCAGATTGGTTGGGAGGATTTGCGCACCGACTTATCAGGGTATGTAACCGCGAGTTGAACGCCAACTCCGGTCTGCACTTCACCATATCCCTGAAAGTCGGTGCCCACTAGTCTCCTCAGTGTTTGGCAAATCTCGTATCCTGCGTTTCCTTATTGTTGATATCGTGAATGGCCACGACGTGTTTCTGTCGATTTACTTTCGCCTCAATCCAATCTCCCGGCTGAAATACCTGGCCGTTTCTCACCGCGGCGATTGGCAACTCCACTTCCTGCCCATTAAATCGCTGAACGACGAGCGTATCGCCCTCCGCGCGCAGCACTTCACCCTTGATGGTTTGAATGCCCTGCTGGGCTTCTTTGCTGCACCCCACGAGATTCGGGAGACTCCCTTTTCTACTGGCACAAGGATCAAGGCGAAATGCCTGCGATGCATCGGCCAGACCGAGGCACAGCAGGACACCGCAGGAGAGGACACCGATGATTTTTGGAAGGGATAACATGAAAACCTCCTTGGTTAAGATTTATAGTTCTAGGCCCGTGTCTTCCACACCCCTGAGTTCGTCAGGGAGTCACATGACCTTTCATGTGTACATTTACACGACGGGTACAGGAATGAGTATCAGGGGATTACTGAGAGTTCCACGAAAAATACCTGAGGCCCGACCCCTATTCTATTGCTTGACACTCATACTCATTGCACCGAAAATGCCCGCCGGTGTGAAGCTTCGTTGACTGTCCGATCTCTCGCGCTTCCTGATCCACGCCCCGCGAGACCGATTCCACAGTCTCCGCCGCTCCGACGCCAGAGGGTTTCAGAAGGCACCCGTGTGCTGGACGGTACACCACCGCATTTTTTCAGGGAGGAGAGTTGCAATGAAGTCTTTTAGCCACATCGTCTCACTGTTCGCGTTGGTTCTTGTCGTCGGCTGTGCCTCAACTGAGGTGACTGACCGGCAGAGACTCGTGACGGAAAAGCTCCCTCGCCCAGGCCACATCTGGGTGTACGACTTTGCCGCTACGCCTGCCGAGATTCCAGCCGCCTCCTCACTGGCAGGTCAGCCTATCGAGCATGCGACGCCCCAAACACCCGAGCAGATCGAGGTCGGCCGGAAATTGGGCGCTCAAATCGCGGCGCAGCTGGTTGAGGAGATCCGCGAGATGGCATTGCCGGCGAAGCGGGCTTCGAGTCAAACGATGCCGGAGATCAACGACATTGTGCTCCGGGGCTATCTCCTTTCAATTGAGGAGGGCAGTGGTACCAAGCGTGTCGCAATTGGTTTGGGCTATGGGGCATCCGAATTGACGACGGCGGTCGAAGGCTTCCAGATGACGGCTCAAGGACTGCGAAAACTGGGATCTGGCAAGGTAAATGCCTCGGGAGGAAAAACCCCAGGGGGGGCGGTCGGGGTTGCCGCCCTCATTGCCACGGCCAACCCTGTGGGTCTCATCGTCGGCGGGGGGATAAAAGCGTACGGCGAGTATAGCGGCAGCAGTAAGGTTGAAGGCCGAGCCAAAGACACGGCTAAGGCAATCATGGACGTGCTCAAAAAGCGATTTCAGGAAGAGGGCTGGATCTCCTAAGTGGGTGCTTCCCAGCTCAGACATCACGCCGTCAATGCGATCGTCACTGAGGGGTTAAATCGTGAAATCGTATGGAATGTGAGTCGATTTTCCGAATGAATTGAACTATCCTTTGGCCTGTTCAAACACGCATGAAAGTGTGACGGAGAAAAGCGTCCGCACCCTCACGTGATTCATCAGGGGAGATCCTGTTGTGGATTTCAAAGGTCTGATTACTACTGTCATTCTCGACCGTCTGCATGTTTCACCGCACCTTTCACGGCTCGCCACTCTGACCCTATGTGCGGTGCTGTCCGCCTGTGCTCCGAACACGCCTTTTCCACCAGAAGTCATGGAAAAGGTCTCTCCGACCATTCAATTTGAAGCGTGGCGTGACGCTGGCCCCTCGAATGAGTCAGGGAAATCCGACGCAGGGATCAAAATCCAGCTGGGAGGTCGCATCGTCCAAGCTACCGAGGACGGCAAGGGCATCGTGATTGTCGCGGAGCAGCTTCCCATCGCGAACTATCCTGTGTATGGACCAAGGGAAAGAGAGCAAGATACGAAAACCGGCACCTATGAGTTCGCCTTTCTCTACGCAGGCGAGATTGAACCGCTGGATCTGATGAGGGGGAACCGGTTCATTGTTGTGGGCACGACCACGAGCAGACGACCGCTCTTGATGAGAGGCATACCCAAAACCGTGCCCTTCTTACTCGCGGACTGCATCCATGTGTGGCGAACAGCTGGGGCAGAAATCGCCGAATTTAAAGAAGGTGTTGGAGGAGGCTTTTCACCCCTTCCGGAATCGACATACTGCGTCACTAAGAAGTAGGAATATTTGGGTGATTAGCACGATTCGATCCTTCGCTTCTATCTTTGTTTTCGCCGGCGGGCATTTGAGCGATGGATGATGGCGGGGCTGTCAAAATACGACCCCTTGAACCAATGATCGTACCCGACATCAAAGTCCATGCTTTGCCATCGTTATCGATGATGGTTATACCCAACTAGGGTATGCCCCTGTATGTATTCTGCCTGAGATCGCGTAGCGTGAATTTGTGCCTTAAACCACGCTTTGCGAACCT
>Ga0134122_10000962_pt1 | contig 20442 bp, 45 predicted proteins | sample KB302_FD_96461 | JGI IMG/M metagenome (GOLD analysis project Ga0134122, IMG submission 96461) | Terrestrial soil microbial communities without Nitrogen fertilizer from Kellogg Biological Station, Michigan, USA - KB3-0-2 | ecosystem: Environmental > Terrestrial > Soil > Unclassified ... | reverse complement strand
CCTCTTAAATCATACCTTAAAAAGCCTTTGGATTAACTTCTAAAGGCTTTTCTTCTTTCAAGGGGAGTTTATTCCATTATAAGGGAAAGAAGAAAAATTTACACATAAAAAAGATTAAATAAATGGCCTTGACACCTTGACAAGCTTTTAAAATAGGCCATACTTATAGTATACAAAAGGGAGGCGGTTAAAATGATAAACTCAAACACTTATTACGAATCAAAGAAAAGCGGCACAAATGGAGGATACTTTCAAGGAAAGAAAAGCCAAAATTGGGCCATCGGTCAAAAGGTCAATGTGGGTTTCCTCAAAGGCTTGGAGGTTATCAAATTTGAAGCGGTCAAGGACGGTCTACCAGATATTTACACCTTGAGAAGCGAAAAAGGGGCAATATATGAATTTATACCGCATAACGGATTAAAGAGGATTAACTAATATGAAATATATTATCTTTTTCACGTTTTCAATTTTATTTGTTTATGGGTTCATGGCATTTAAGGCAGTCTCATTTTTAACAATGTTTATTAAATAGGAGGCTTTAAAATGAAAAAAGTTTTCAAAAATACTGAGGAAGTTTCCCATATATGGGCAAGTAGAACACATGATGAAGGAAGGGCGGCAAGTGTTTATTTTCAAAAAGACGTAATATTTTCATATGGTTCACATTTTCCCGTTGCTAGTTTTTACGATAACGGAAAAAACACTATTGTTTTATTCACTTCGGAAAGTTATAGTGTCACAACGGCCAAGCATAAAAGTATTATTTCTTATGCTTGCAATCATTTTAAGAAAATTGTTTGTCCACAAGTGCAAAATAGATTCGGAGAAAATAATCAACACGAAAAAAATCTTTCCTATTTTGTCGAAGAAATTTATAAACTAAGAAAAGAGGCTTTAAAATCTAGGAAAAACGGTCAATATTTTATCCAAGAGACAAACGAAAAAGCCGAAAATTTAAAGGATTATTTAACCTTCTTTAATCTTAAAGGGAATAAAGAGACTAAAGCCGTTTTAAGTCTTCATAAAAAAGGATTATTTTCCGATAAGGAAAAAGAAAAAATCTTGAATCAAATAAAAATCGAATCAGCACAAAAGAGGATTGAAAATAAGGCTTTAAAATTACGAAAAGAAAAAGAAGCCGCCGAAAGATTAGAAAAAATTAAGGACAAGCTTAAACAATGGAAAGAAGGTCAAGAAGTATCCTTTTATTACTTCGACAATGTTCCTATAGATATAAGAATCAAAAACAATGAAATAGAGACTACCAAAGGGGCGAAGGTTCCATTAAATGAAGGCTTGAGCCTTTATAAGTCAATAAGAGAAGGTCAAAATGTGGAAGGGCGAAAAATTGGCAATTATACGGTCAATAGATTAGAAAACAATGTGTTAGTCATTGGCTGTCATAAAATCCCAATGATGGCAATAGAAGACACTTTAGGAAATTTAATATAATTATTAAACTAGGAGGCTTAAAAATGGAAAGACAAATTTTATTTGTATGCAATGCGGTAAGATGGTTTGACCGTATTAATGGCAATACTTACCATAGCGTTAAAGTGACACGTTGCAAGGATAACAAAACAATAGCGGCTCAAATTACATATGGATACGGAGACTCTTATAGACAAACCGCATTAAATTTAATGTATCAAGAGGGTTTTCTAAGCCGCTATGAGAAAAATACCCTTTATCTATATGAACGGGAAAACAATTATCCGATTTTATGGAATGTATCAGACGGGTTAAAAAGAGACTGTATTTATAACGGTACACTATAAAGAGGAGGGTTAAAAATGGATTATAATAAATTTATAGCTAAGAGTAGAGAAGCCGAAGAAAAGAGCCAAGAGGCCAAAGACAAACCACAAGAACCAAAAGAAGACAATATAAACAAATAAATCATACCATTATGGCCTTGACAAAATTAAACAATATGTTATATTTCTTTTAACGGAGGATTAAAAAAATGGGAAAATCTTATAAATGTCAATGGGTGAAGTTATCAAAAAATTGGGAAAGTTTCATGTTAGAAAATGACAATATGGTTATTAAAGAAGGTCAAAAACTTTTTGCGGTTCCTTCAAGAATGGTTAACGGTTACCTTGAAATTGCCGTGGATATATGGACGAAAAGAAAATTCATTATCCGTAATGCAAACAAAAAATATGGTAATATCTTAGGTTCAAGTTATGAATTTACTATATGCGATAGCAAATATATAATTGCTCCAAAAGGCATTAATAGATTTTCTTGTGTTACGTTTAACAGTGTCAAGGCGGCCTTAAATCACTTTTTAAAAGGCAATATACCGCAAATTATAGGTTAAAATAGGAGGATTTAAAAAATGAGACAAATAACAGTTTTTAGTATTACAGAATTATCAGAGAAGGCAAAAGAAAAAGCAATCGAAAATTATCGAAGTAAAAATTATGAAATTTTTAATGCGAATGAAATATTTGAATCATTAAAAACATTATTTGAAGTATGCAATGGAGTAAGATTAAATGATTATTCTTTAGGTGAATACAATTCCTACTTAGACATACAATTTAATAGGGATGAAGTAGGCGAATTATCGGAAAAACGGGCCTTAGCATGGATTGAAAATAATCTTTTATGTGAATTACGAATACCCGATGGCATTCATGCCAAATATAGAGATTATATGCGATACGGACAATATTATAGGGCCAATATGATACAGCCGTGTCCATTTACGGGAATATGTTATGATGAAGATTTTTTACAAAGTTTATTGAAGGATATTAAAGAAGGAAGTACCCTTAAAGAAGCCTTTGAAGGGTTAGCAAGTGAATATCAAAGAATTATTAACAATGAGATAGAATATCAAAACTCTGAAGCTTATATAGTCGAACACATGGAAGTTAACGAATATGAATTTACTGAAGAAGGCGAACAAATTTAAATAGGAGGCTTAAAAATGATAAAAACTCATTTTGAAATTGGAAAAATTAAACAATTAGATGAACATGGAAATACAGAAACTCAAAGTGTATTTTGGGCCGATACATTATCCGAATGTATCAAAGAATTTAAAAAACAAAATTATAATTTAAAGGATTATTTTATTGATGTTTGGGAGGCCGAAGGGGAAGGAATTTCTAAACCTATTGCCGATATTAATTTAGGTAAATGGATATTTGATAATTAATATGGAGGTCAAAAACTATGTTAACAATATCATTACAAGAACGATTCACAAAGTTTTCAAATGATTTATTAAGGTATGAAAAGGCGGCCAATGACACCTTTTCTTTAGTAGACAAGGATATCAACAAAAGTTTAATGAAACACGCATATAGGGAAATTGATTATATCTTAGACCAATATAACAAGGGAGGGTTTTAAAATGAAATATTTAATTATGAGTATGTTTTTGATGGTTTATCCACCTATTTTATTTTATATGTGGGTATCAATTTATAATTTTATAAAGAAAATCTAACAAAGGGAGCCAATATAATGAAAAATCTTTGGAAAAATAACAATATACAATTTGCCCGTTTGTTGACAGAGATTGAACAATGTGAAGGATTTACCCCTTTACTAATAGCAAATTTATCCGAGTCAATGGATTTATCAAAAGAAGAAATTTTTGAAATTATAGATAGAGCGAAAGAAAAATTTGAAAATATTAAGGAGGCTATAAAATGAAAAAATTATTTATTATCACGGTATTGATTTACATTATGAACCCTTTAAAAGCCGAGGCATACACTTGTCAAGTTAATACTTGGCAATATGATAAGCAAAAAGAGGTCTATTTTCAAACAAACGTGGAAGTAAATTATAGAATGTTTTCTTCCAAGGCCGATGCTTATCAATATGCTGTAGATAAGGGTATCAGTTTAGCCAATATAACAAAGGAACAAGGTCAAGAAAAGTATAGTGTTTGGAATGTATTACCCGATAAAACTTTTGTATGTAATAACTTGGAAAATTAAAGAGGAGCCAATATAATGAAAAGAATCGTATATGTTACACAAAGAGATATAAAATTAGGAAAAAATAGAAGTTATTCATTTTGCCCTATTGCTAGAGCATTAAAGAGAATATTTAAACGTAAAGAAGTTTGGGTTGGAATGTCTACAGCTACATTAACAAGAGGCGAACGTATCCGCTGTATGAAATTACCCCAAAATGTAATTGATTTTATTAATAATTTTGATAAAGGTATAGAAGTTAAACCATTTAATTTTTTTATTTATAAATAGGAGCCAATATGGAACGATTAGAAAAATTAAAAAGAGAAGTTATGAAATTAAAAAATTCAGAGTTAAAAGATTTAGATTCCTTTCTTGCACAAGAAATAGCTTTATCTGAATTATGTATCAGAGAAGGAAATGAGGAGGCAATATAATGATTAAAGAATGGATTATTCAATTAAAAATATATCAAAATGAAGCTTATGAATATTATTCACAATTAAAAATAGTACCCACGGGCGAAGAAATTGTAGAATATGTTTGTCAATGTGTAGAAGATGAATCTGGCGTTACTGTAGACGATGCAGGATATAAAGGTATTGCTAAACGATTAAGAATAAAATTAGATTAATATAAAGGGTTAGTAGCCCAAAAGCGTGAGGCAAGGCCATCAAGCCACAAAGATGAAGGTACAAATCCTTCCTAACCCTAAAATTTTAAAAGGAATAAAATGATACTTAAATTTAAATGGGAAAAACCAAAAACTCAATATACTTCTGGCGAAGATTTATATATCAAAAAAATTCATGTTGGTGGAGTGTTTTGGGATTCTACCAGAAGTAGAGACACGGCCAAAATTGAAGGAAACTATATCATAAGAAGTCAATTTCCATTTCCTAAAGGTGCAATACGATATTATCACGATATTGAAGATGGAAAAATAGCATTAGAGAATTATATAACCCAATATCTTAGTTATTTAATAGTTTAAATTTGACAACCCTTTAAAAATGTGGTACATATAATTATGGACATTCTTTTAGACAAAGAGACTCAAGCAATCGTACAGCGTATGAATGATAGAACCCGACAATTAATTGCTGAGGGTAAAATCATTGTGCCTCAACCAAAGAAAAGTGGGCCTCAAGAGATTATTATTAAGGCCGAGGCTCTGGATACGTCTAAATTACAGGAAGGTCAAGGTACTAAGCAATATAGGCCAAATACGTTGGATGAATATATTGGACAACAAAGAGCTAAAGATCGTATTACCACCTATTTCAACGGTTGTAAAAGAGAAGGAGAACCATTTCCACATACCTTTCTAAGCGCACAGGCAGGGCATGGTAAGACTTTACTCGCTGAAATCATAGCCAATATGCTTAATCTTAAATGCGTTAAAACTACAGGGGGAGAACTGAAGTCTGAACAACAATTTATTGATAAAGTTGTTGAATGTGATGGTGGTATTATCTTTATTGATGAAGCTAATAGAATTAATAAAAGAGTAGGATTCTTTATGCTTCCTGTTATTGAAAAATTTGAAGTAGGTAACAAATCATTAAAACCCTTTACTGTTATTTTTGCAACAACACATATCGGGGATATTTCAAAAGATTTAGATGCCTTAATTCAACGTTGTGATTTAAAACTTGAATTAGAGCATTACAACACAGAAAATTTAGTTACCATTTTAAAAAACTATCATACTAAACAATATCCACGAATTGATGTGGAACCTCATATTTATGAAGAAGTAGCAAAAAATTGTAGAAAAACTCCACGTATTGCCCGTACTTTGTTAAGAGAATATATCTTTACAAAGAATTGGAACCAAGTGAAAGAAAATTATGGAATCATTAAAGATGGTATTACACATACCGATGTTAAGATATTGAAATATCTTGTTCAATTTGATGGCGTGGGTATGAACACTCTTGCTAATTTCTTAAGAGTGAAGCCACAAACCTATCAAAATGACATGGAGCCTTATTTAGTACACTCTGAATTCATTACCGTAAGTAATCACCGTAAGATAACAGAACAAGGTAAGTTATTTTTAAAGGAATTACAATGATCGAGCAATATAAAGAATGGTTAAAACTTAATGTTCAAGCCTCAAATACAAAGCGTTTGTATTTTGATTACGCACAGGAATTTTTAAAATTCTCTAATAATCAAGAGATCACACAAGATATTGTTAATAAATATTTTACAAATAAATTAGAAACAGGATTAGGTGATAGTAGTTTTAATTATTTAAGATTCGCTATCAAAAAGTTTTTAACCTTTTTAAATCTTAATCTTATCATCCCTCCTAAACGTAAGGTGGCTAAGAAAAAAGCTTTAGCAAAAGGGTATTTAACTGAACAACAATTTAAAAACGATTTAATAAAAAATATTAATTATATTTTTTCTAGTGATAAAGTATCTGAATTTGAGATGGCCTTTAAAATTTTATTTTATGGTGGTTTACGTCCCGATGAAGTAATTAATTTAAAGGTATCTAATATTAATTTTGAAGAAGACTTAATTTATATTGTTGATGGTAAAGGAAATAAAGATCGAGAAATATTTTTTACTGATAATTTATTTAAAAAACAATTAAAAGAGTTTTGTAACTCTAAAAAAGAATATGTGATTGAATTAACTTATTCCCAAATTTTAAATGGAGTTAAGAAGGCTGGCCATGAGATATCTTTTAAACAAAATTTAACTCCACGCACCTTTAGACGTAGCTTTGCTATATTTTGTATGAGTAATCCTGTAATAAAAGAGTCTCATATTCAATCAATGCTTGGGCATGAGGATTTAGAAACCACACAATTATATATGGAGCCTACAAGGGAATCAATTAAAGAGGCTTGTAGAATGTTAAGGGAGAGAAAATAAGGGGAGGTAGCTTAATTAGCAGAGCAAGATTAGGAATCTAATTCCTGTTATGGGTCGTTGGTTCAAATCCAACCCTCTCCACTAATTAAAGGATTAATATGAACAAACAAAAAAATTTCTTTAAAATACCAAAAAATTTATTACATGATGAAACATTTAAAAATCTTAAACCTACAAGTAGGATTATAATTTTTTATCTTTTATCTTGTACTAATTCATTTAAATCTATGATATTTTGGCAGAACCCTGTTTCTTTTGCTAAGATAACAGGTTTATCAAGACAATCAATATGGAGGTCAAAAAAAGAATTAAGTAGCTTAGGTATAATTATTAGTCAATGTAACAAAAAGTTACAGTTTAATATGGTGTTTTTTTGTGATAGGTATATCAAAATTAACGAAGATCGTAACAATTTGGAGTCAAACATCGTAACAAAAAGTTACGCACATATTAAATAAGATGTATGTATTAAATAAGATAACGTAAATAACTATACTTCGTATGCAATAGGAATTTTCCAAGTTAAAAATCAAACTTGGAGCAAGAGTAAAATTGCAATTTTACTCTTGCAAACATTTTTTAGGTTTATTTGTAACTCTTTTAAAGGCAACACCTTATAAAACATATATTGTAACCTATTATACTACAATAACTTACAATGCTATAAAAATGTAAATACCTAAACCCGTCGTTCCGAGTTTTTTAAAATACACCCTTGACAGAATGGGTAAAATATGGTATACTTTATGTGAAGGTTTGGAGACTAAAATTATGTTAATTTATTTATTTTTATTTTTGATTGGTATGTTAGAAGAGGCGGTAGCTATTATTTATTACGGCTTCATCCGCCGAAATTGGCGGCTTCCTTGTGCTTTCATGTCGATGGCTAGGAACTGGATTTGGATATTCGCAGGTGCAGGTATTTTTGGTAGCTTCTTAAATTTTGAATCTATTGTTGCTAACGGCACAGAGTTTCTTATAAGAGGAAGTATTCACACCGCCGGCGTAGGTGTTGGTAATTATTTGAGTTTGTATTATGAGAAGGGGCTACATGAAAAGATTTTGAAGCTACAAAAGAAAAAAGGTAAAAAGAAAAAATGGTATATGTTTAGCGGAGATAGGAAGAAATGAAGAAAAAATTAAACGATTCTACAGCAATATATAAATATTATAAAACTCATCCACGTGATCGTTTTGAATTGTGGATTGATCTTCATAATCATAAATTTGAATTAGTTCGTACTATTGCTTCATTGTTGGCCTTCATTATTCAAACTTTAACCTTATTACGGGTATTCGGTAAAATATAATGAATGTACTTTGTCAAATATATAACGTAAATGTGATTATCCTTATTCAACAACTTGGATTTAAAAATGGTTTAAAATGTGGTGATAGACCTACCTTCAGAGAATTTTATGAAGCTTGGTTGCGGCATCCAGATTGGTTAGAACCCTTTGGACAAACTGAAATGCTACCAGAAGAATATGCTAGAGAAGTAGCGAGTCACGATAAAAAGGTTTTACTTATAAAACCAAAGGAATCAAGTGAGAATATTCAAAACAATTAAAGATTTAGAAGAATTATTGAAAGAAGCTTATATTGGTAAGTCTTGTAGGTTTTTAGGTATCACAAGAGATCATAGATTTGTATTTGATTTTGAAAGAGACGAAGAAAAAATTGAACAAGCGATTGAAGTTATAAAAGGAACTCAATGAAAGTTAAAAAATCAAGTTATTTAGATCATAATGGAAAAGAAATTAGAATTCGTAAACAAAAGAAACGATATATTCTTGGTGAAGGTTATCCTTGGTATCAAGATGCCATATCTTCTAGTGGTAAAAGACAAACATATCATGGTTTAGGAAGTATTAAATTATATAATACTAATGTGTTTCCTATGTATGGGCCATCACCAGATATTGTTATGCTTGACCCAAAAGAAACACATAATGGTAAAAAATACAAATTAATTTTAGAGGAGTGTTAAGTAATGAGTAAACTAATAACCGCAGAAATAATTAAAAGTAAACAAGCTTGCACAGATGGATATATTTGGTTTTTAGAAACCTTTCCAAATGGATGCACTTATACAGATTTAATAATGAATGCAAGAGAACAAGATAAATCTTGGATTGTTCAAAATTTGAAAGCATATAATATACTAGAGGATAATATTAATCGGGTTTTTGAATTAGAGGGAAGTGGTTATGGATTTTCACAAAGGGTTTATGTTTGGAAAGATAGATTTGAATTTGTTAATAGAGATCGCCAAGAAGTTATTTATTTATCTTTTAAAGGTATTAAAGATGTTATAGATTTTATGGAGAATATAAATATTTTACGAAAACTAGATTTTGGTGCAAATACATATCTTGTTCATACAATCGTTCCAAATGATTATCCATTAGAGATATCTAAGGGATATCCAGTTATAGTTTGGCATTCAATGTGTGGAGGAACAATTCATATTAAGAGTCAAGAACAAAAATATGATTCATATTATGAAGGAATTGTTGTAAATATCAATCCAGATAAATTTAGGGAAGCTATGAAAAAAATAATTTAATGGAGACTTTAAAAAATGCGTAAATTAATTTTAGTGTTAGTAGCAAGTATATTTTTGAATGGATGCAGTTTTCTTCCAAAATTCACAATGAATAGGACTGTAGGAACACTCCCACAAAAGAATGAATCATCTGAAAAAAATGAAAAATGTTCGGGCGAATTAAAGAAAGATGAAAAAGGAAGAACAGTTTCGTGTAGTAAGGGTTATATTGTAACTGAAAAATCCAAGAATATGACTGAAAGAAAATTTACCATGTTTGAACATATTGGTAATTTCTTTTCTGCTTTAAAAGGATGGTTTGGTCTATTGGTTGTTTTATCCATTATTGGTATAGGTATGGGTGCTGGTGGATTAGTGGCAACAATATGGCACAATTTCTTTGGTACTACCATCAAGGCTTTAAGGGCATTAGGCCGTGGTATTAATTTAGGTAAAAAATATGTTAGATCAAATGGAACGATTTTTACTGATGCTGAACGAAAAATCTACAATCAAGGAGCCGACGACCTGTTAAAAGCTATTGATGATGCTATTGATGATAAAAATGTAGAGAAATTAATTTATCAAATTCGTGCTGAAGAAAAATGGATAAAACATTAATAGGAGAATTAAATGAGTGAATTTATTCATGGTTTTAAAGATGGTTTTACGTTTTATGGTGTAGGATTTTGTGTGGCTGTAAATATTATTTTCTTTTTAATTAATTTGTTATTTACGTTAATTGTAGTCTCTTTAGGTTTGAAAAAGAAATAGTTGACAAACCACTTAAAAAATGTTATACTTGATGTGAAGGTTTGGGAAGCTCGTAAAGAAAAGGAGGTAATGAAAAATGGTTTCAATCCTAGTAGTCGTGGTCGCAGTTGGTTTGGTTGTGTATCTTAAGAGAAAGTAATAAATATATCTCAATTTTTTAATGGTTAGTCCCAGGCTGGTATATATAGGTAGTAGCGAAAGTTTATGGAGCGAATCCTAGTATACCAGCCTCTCCTTCTGAAAAGGAAAATATGAATAGAAAACAATATTTAAGAGAATATTATCAAAAAAATAAAAAACATTTAAGTGATTTAAATAAAATTAGTATGAAGAAATTTATGGAATTAAATCCTTGGATGGGTTCTTTTTATAAAATAAATCAAAGATGTAATAATAAAAAATGTAAAGATTATTATAGATATGGCGGTAGAGGAATTAAAAATTATTTAACCAAAGAAGAAATTAAATTTCTTTGGTTTAGAGATAAAGCATATGAAATGAAACAAGCCACTATTGATCGTATTAATAATGATGGACATTATGAATTAAGTAATTGTAGGTTTATTGAGAATCTAGTTAATGCAATAAAAGATAAAATATTACAAAAAATTGGTCAATATTCATTAGATGGTAAATTAGTTAAAATTTGGTTAGGTCAAAATAAAATTTCTAAAATTATGAATTATAGTCAACCTCATTTAAGTAGAGCAATAAAAGAAGATAGAATAGCATATGGTTATAAATGGAGATTATTAAAATGAATTTACCTAATCCTGATATAAAATTTGCAAAAGGTAAAGGGATTGATTTACCTATAATGACTTGCTACCTTGCTGGAAGAATTGCTGGAAACTGTATGGAGAAGTGTACTTCATGGCGTAAAGAAATAAGAGAACATTATAAAAACTATAAACAAAGCACTACACTTGAAGGGTTTGAATCATATCCTATTTCTTTTATTGACCCCTTAAACTCTGGTGAAACAAAAACAGCAGATGCTCTTGGATTAAAATCTCATATTCCTTCTAATTTAATTTATGACAAAGATTTGCTTAGTGTTGAACGGGCTGATGTTATTGTTGCTAATGTGGAAGATTATTTTGAAGTAGGTATTGAGAAAGAATTAGACTTTATTAAAAATTTAAATCCGAGTAATCCTAATTTTAATTCATTAATTATTGATGAAAAATATTTTCCTATAAATACCGAAAATGCTTATGCTTTAGCCAATGCTTATATTAAATTAGTAGATCACATTAAAAATCGTAGGGAAAATTTTGGAACAATTTGTGAGATCGCTTGGGCATTATATTTACAAAAACCTTTGATTCTTATTGTTCCAGAAGCAAGAGCATATATTTATGAGAATCATCCGTTTGCAAAAAGGGCTTCTGTAATTGTTAAATCAACAGAACAACTTTTAAAAGAAAAATGGTTAGAAATTCTTTATAAATCAATCGCAGGAGCAACATATTAATGGAAAATCCAGAACAAGTACCTTATTCACCTGAATTAAAAGATATCATAGAGATGGTAAAGAGATATTCTATCTCTAATCCTGACGCTTGTTTTATTTTTGGATTTTTAGGATTTGAAGAAGATAAAAATCATATTTGTGAAGAATATGGTGAACATGGTTGCTCAAAAATTTCAGAATCTAAAACTTCATTAGGTGCTTATGGAGATTTAGAAACATTAAGACATATGCTAAATGATTTAAGAAATGGTATTGAAGATTTTCAAGAGGAAGGATTCGTTTCATTCTAAGGACGGTATTAAAATAATGGATAAAGTAATTAATAATGCACTTAAAGCTTATTTAATCGGGCCTATCGAGAAGACCAAAGCCAACGATGCTGGTAGAGGTTGGAGAGATAAATTACGTCCCGAATTAGAATTAAGAGTTGATGAAAATGGTAATCATCTATACATCTTCGACCCAACAATTGAAGAAAGTAACAAGATTGGGCTTGAACCTAAAGAATTTCATAAAAAAATAAAAGGATGGATTGCCGCAGGTAATAATGATTTAATTTCTGAATATACGAATTTAATTTGGCATGGTAAGTCATATTTAGAAAAAACTGATACTGCTGACCGTGAAAAATTAATTCACGTTATGGGAGATATTGATTATACTGTTAAATCAAATTTCTTGATTTGTAGAATTGAAGAAGGCGACAATCCTTGTGGTACATATTTTGAATGTGGAATTGCTCTTGAACATAAAATTCCTATTTATGTTTTACAAACAATGACACGTGATAATTATCCTGTATCATTCGTAGGTGCAGTATTCGCAACAGGCGGTCAATTTTTTGATAATCCAACACAACTTTTAGAATTCGTAGATAAAACTTATAAATTAAAAGTAAAATAAGAAAGGGAAATTAAAAATGGAAGGGATTTATTTTGTTGGTCAAGCTGGTGCAGGAAAAACGTATTGTGCTAAATATTTAATGGATAAATATAATTATATGCCTTGTAAATTTGCATATGGTGTATATTCTATCGCTGAAAAATATTTTGGAATGAAAAATAAGGATAGAAAACTTTTACAATTAATCGGCACAGACGTAGCAAGAAATGAAATAGACCAAAATATTTGGATTACAAGAACGTATGAAGATATTACCATTGCTGAAAAAACAGCTAAAATTTTAGGTAAAGAACTTAAACTGGTATCAGATGATGTTAGGTTTAAGAATGAACATGAATTATTAAAACAAATGGGATGGATTGGTATTTATCTTAATGTGGATGAAAACATTAGATTAAGTCGTTTAGAAAGTAGAGATGGTGATGCACAAAAAGAAACTTTAAAACATAAATCTGAACTAGAGATGGAAGAATTTAAAGATGATTTGTATCAATTAGATTCAAATAATAGTTTAGAAATCACATACGCATGGCTTGAGGAACTGCTAGACCATGCTCGCAAGGAGAGAAACAATGCAACGATTTAAAAAAACAAAAAAAGAAATTATTTCAGATGTATTGGAAAGTTTCTTTAGTATTGATGAAGAACAATTTATCGGAATAAATTTGGATGAAGAAGAAATTGAACTGTTATCCAGCGCATTAACTCAAGCATTGGAGAAACACGGAATTGGAGTAGGAAATGAAGGTCAGAACTAATATAAATGAAACACAATTATATTGCTGTCACTGTAAAGAAAAAATAGAAATAGATGAGAGATATATTTTTATCCAAGAAGAAGTATATTATGGTATTGTAGATAAGGTTTATCACATTGATTGTTGTCCTTGTGAAGAAGATGAAGAACCTTATATCGCTGGTTCTGAATTAGGCGAAGATGATATTTCATATCCAGAAGATGTAATATAAAGGTGGTTCAGTTGTCTAAAGTCATACTAATCGACTCAAATGTGATTTCACATATTGCCATATTTTCGTGGGGTGGCATGCAGAAGCTTAAAAGTGAAGGTAAGCTTCAAAAAGACGCTTTAATCATGGAAGTTGATTATATTTATTTCAACACCATTCAAAGTTATTTGAAAAAAGTTGGTGTAGATAGAGATGATTTAATAATTGTTTGTGTTGATGCAAGAAATAGTTGGCGTAAATTCTTTTTAGATACTTATAAAGGCCAAAGAAGAGAATTCCGTGAATCCCATGAAGAAATTAATTGGTTAGATAAATGGGGGAAAATAGATCGTATTAATAATCTTTTAAATCAATCAACAAATTGGCAATTTATAAAAGTTTCTCAATTTATTAACACCGAAGAATTAAACGCAACAAAAGAGGCTCAAGAATTAAAAATCCAAAGAACTGAAATGGATTGGTTTTATGGTCTTGAAGTTGATGATATTATTGCCTCAGCGGTAAAGTTTTTTAAAGATCGTGATATTGTTATTTTAAGTTGTGATAAAGATTTGACCCAATTATGCGATAATAAAAGAGTCAAGTTCTTTTCCACACATACCAAGTATTACGGTAAGAAGGGGCTATACAGCATCGTAGATGACCCTATTAAGGTCTTAGCCGATAAAGTAAGGAAAGGGGATGTTGGAGATAATATCCTTGTAAATAAAGACACAGATACAGAGCATGATAAATTGGTACGGCGGTTAATCATTGATTTGATTAATTTGCCTGAATGGGTAAAAGAACCAGTATTTGATATTTTAAAGCTTATGAAGCCTAAAGAAATGGATTATAAAAATTTACCTTTTCCTAATTCATTAGGTCAACAGAATAGATTTGATAAGATTTATGCTAAAGATAATATAATTACCATTGAAGATGCTGAACGAGTTTTAACAAAACGTGATGAAGCTAAGAAGAAAAAACAAAAAGAAAAAAGAGCCGAAAAGAAAGCTGAAAGTTTAAGATAATGGAACCTCAAAGAATTTTAGATAAAGCTGTTGAAAAAGCAAATGAGAATGGGTTCAATTTAACTAGCTCTAGTAAAAATTGGTGTGTATCTATAATTTTCTCACATGAGTTTGCAAAGGCATTGTTCGGAGAAGATTTGATTTATGATTGTTGTGGTTATCAGTTTCCTATTTGGGAACATCATCTTCAACAAATGGTAATAGAACCAGACCCCTTAAAATATTTGGAGAAATTTATATAATGATTTATAATACACGCAAAAACCTCTTTGAATCTTATTTTCGATATTATATTATCAAACTTAAATTGAATAAGAAATTTAAATTTGATTTGAAACAAGATAATCGTATTGATTGCCTAGCTTCTGTAGATACGGCTGGTAAGAATGCTTATTTAGTTAAATATAATGTTAAAAAACTTACTACTGAGTGGAAAATTATTCATACTGTCCTCCATGAAATTAGGCATCTAAGCCATGATTTTAGGGAATCAAATGAAATAAAACATGAAGAAGAGGCCGAATTATTTGCTTTACAAACGATTCAAAAAGATAAACCTGAATTTTATAAAAAATGTGTTAATTGGACAAGAGAATTAATGAAAGATACTTTAAATCAGGATGAAGTACATAGACAAGCTTATTATAATGTCTTAAGAAAGCTAAAGGAGTTTTAAAATGCCATATATCTTCAAATCTGATAGGGATAAATATAAGGATATAGTAAATGCTATTTATAATACTAATGGAATCGAAACAAAAGGTGATTTAGAATATTTAGTTTTTATGTTAATGAAAAAATATATGATAAATAGAGAATATAGATATTCTACTTTACATGACACAGTTTATGCTATTCAACATTGTGCAGATGAATTCCGACGGAGATATTTGGATAAACGAGAAGATGAAGCAAGAGAACTAAATGGAGATATTTAATGAACACTATAGACGTAAAATTATTGGGTTTACAATGTGAGAATGCCACAGACCTTTATGATTTATTTAGTTCAATTAAACAAGGTTATTTAGAAAAAAGAGCATTAATATCAAACAAATTAATCGAAGATATTTCAGACGCTATGGATGGTGTTGAAATAGATTTATCAAATTTAAAAAGGAGAATTACAAATGAAAATTAATGTCGTAACAAAGTTAGGAAATGTGGAGTATCGTTTTGAGATTGATGAGGCTAAAGCTTTAGATGCTTTGCATACTGCTGCTGTATTGGGAAATCCTCCTACAGTATGTGACGAATGTAACAATAAAGATGTGGCCGCATTTAGATTACAAAGCAACAAAGATAAAGAAGGAAATACCTACGTTAATGTTGAATGTACTAAATGTTATGCAAAAGCCAAGCTCGGACTTTATAAAACGGGGGGCTATTTCTTTCACAAGTTCGAAAAATACGTCAAGCAATAATTAAAAGGAGCTATAAATGTCACAAACTTTAATAAAAAGAGAAGCCACAATTCGCTGGATTGTAAAAGATCAAGCTATCTGTAAATTTAAAGATGAAGATATTGCCAAGAAGGTATACTCTTTGTCTGATGATGTTGTTTCTGCTGTAGAAAAATTGGGTCTTGATGGTGGTATGAAAGTAGAAGTAGAAATTGATACCAGTAAAGTCGATGAAGATATTCAAGGTGTTATTGTTTCTATTGTTAAATTTGGCGAAGCTCCTGCTCCCAAGGCTGCGGAAGCACCTAAAGCTGAAACAAAAACTCAAGCACCTAAAGCCGAAGTTAATAACAATGGAATTATTTTGACTGTTGGTTATATTGATTGGAATAAAGTATGGATGGTTTTTGATGAACAAGAAAAAGTTTATTATTCTCCCACTCCTGAGCTTTTAGAAGTAATGAAGGAACAAAAAATTCGTAAAGGTGATAAAGTTACCATTGAATCTCAAAAACGAGATAAAGGTAATATTTTAATCACTAAACTTATTAAGTTAGATTCTGCCCCAACTTCTACAAAATCTGAAGCTAAAAATGATTATGATAAGAAAGAACCAGAAACTCAAACTAAAAAATCATATTCAAGCGATACACAAAAATCAATAGAAGCTCAAGCGGCTGTTAATTCAGCGTGTGATGTTGTGGCTTCAATGGTTGATGTTAAAACTGACCCTGAAGCAGTTTTAAGAATGATTAAAAAAATAGCCGAACACAATCATAATCTCGTTCAAGATTTAAAAAATAAATAATGACTGATATTAAAAAGTACCGAAAGGAAAATCCTTGGTCATCTATACTTCAAACTTTAAGACAAAGATGTAATAATCCTAAAGCTGATAGTTATCCGTGGTATGGTGGTCGAGGAATAAAAGCATTATTAACTTTATCTGAAATAAAAGAATTATGGTTTCGTGATAAAGCTTATTTAATGAAGAAACCATCTATTGATCGTCTTGACGATGACTGTAATTACACTTTTGATAATTGTCAATTTATTGAATTAGCTGATAATATAAGAAAAAGAAATATAAAACATGCAGCTAAAATACTTCAATATAGTCGAGATGGAAAGTTTATTAAGGAATGGGAAAGTGCCGTTATTGCAAGTTATACTTTAAATATAAAACTTCCTAGTATATACATGTGTAAGGTTGGTAAAAGACCAACAGCAGGTGGTTTTATATGGAAAGAATATAAAGATAATTTTCCAAGGAAAATAATAATTTAATAATTTTTGAAAGATATATTTATGATGAACATGGAAATAGAATTTATTAAAGATTATTTAAAAATTTATTTACAGAAAATAAATCCAGGGTTAAAGATTAAGGATAATAAACTGTTCAAATGTGTGTGTTGTGGGGAACCTACGGCTCAAGTTCTTTCAACATTATATTCATGCTATAATCCAGAACATAATTTTACTGGTAATATTTTTGATGTTTTCAAAAAAGTAAAACCTGAAATGTCTAAGCTTTCAGATGAAGATATTACAGATTATCTTATTCATTTTTTGGATATAAATCTTGAAGATAATATTAATGTCCTCTTGAAAAAATATTATGAAGCAGGATTCTTTTTATTTCCTATAAGCTCTGGCACCAAAGTACCAGTAAAAGACTTTAAATGGAAAGAAGACTCCGTTCATAGTGTTGAAGTTTGGCAAGGATGGTTGAATCGTGGATATGGTCTTGGTCTTAAATTAGGCATAGACAGTAATGTCATAGCCATTGATATTGACTCAGATGATACTTTAGCTAAAATCAAGCATTTATTTAATGATACTCTTATTCAAACCACAAAAAGAGGCCACCATTTTCTTTATAATTATGATAAAGATTTTGACCATGTTAACCATGATAATATGAGGGATAAGGGTTATGAGATGGAAGCACGTTGTAATAATGCTTACATTGTTATTGCTCCCACATCGGTTGAAGGTGAAAAAAGAGAGTGGAATAAAAATAAAATAGCTGATATGGGGCCAGAGCTTAAGGCTTTCCTTTTAGAAAATATTAATAAGGAAGCAGCTAAGAAAGATCAGAATGAAAAGATTCAAGAGGCTATTAATAATAATGATCTAGGACATGTAAAACTTCGTGGATTAGATGGTCAATGTAATGACACGTTTATTAAAATCGGTGGAGCTTTACGAAAACAACTAAATATTGAACAAACTGAATATTCTTTATCTCTCTTTAATAATCTCTTAGCAGACCCTATGCCTAGTAAACAAATTAAGGCTATGATGAGAGAGTTAAATAAATATCAGACCTATGATAAAGAGCAATTAAGTAAACTGATTTTAGAAAGATTTGATATTATAAAAGAGGGAACTGCTTTTCAATTATCAAAAACATTAAGCCTTGCCCAAAAAGATATTGAAGATGTTCTTAATTATTTGGAACGAGAAGGCAAAATCATTTCTATAGGTAATAATAGATTTAAAAAATTATCAGAAGTAAAATGGTCTGATAATTTAACAGATGAATCTTTGCCTATTAATTTTGAAATGCCGTATTTTGGTCAATATGCTTTTTTAAATTGGCAAGAAATTATTATTCTCGCCGCTGTAAGTGGGTCTGGAAAAACTGTTCTTTCTGCAAATATTGTAAAACAATTAAATACACAAAATATAGTTCCTTATATTTTATCAACAGAATCTACTTCAACTTTAGGAAAGACATTTAATAAGTTGGGAGTACAGCCAGGTCAATATAAGTATAAGGTTATTAATAATGCTTTAGAAGCCGAATTACCTGATAATGCAGTAGTAATTTTGGATTGGTTATCGGTTAAGGATGGTGAATTTGCAAAAATTTCTAGTATGTATGCTCATTTATACGCACAAGTAAAAAAGCATAATTCATTTTTGATTGTTTTCGAGCAATTAAAGAAAGATGGTACATTTTTTGCACAAAACCTTAATCTCTTTTATTGTTCTTTGGCCGCAAGTTATCATTATGGTCAAAATAATGATTATAGAAACACCCATTTTAAAACACATAAAATAAGAGATTCAAAGACAAATTTATCTTATATAACGATACCTTGTGAATATAATCCAGATACAAGAGAAGTAAAGGTACGACAATGAAAATAAAATTTAATAATGATATTATTGATTTTGATTATGTTACATGGATAAATATTAATCCTTCTGAAGTAATATTTGTTCACACTTTAAAAGGAATTTTTAGTATCTATAAAAAGAATTGTTATAATAAAGAATGGACAATAGGCTCATTAAATTATTATATTTTAGAAGATAGAGATTTTGATTCTTTTGTTATTGCTCTTGAATCTTTAGCCAGTATTGAATATAAGGCGGCTCAATGAAAATATTAATTGCAGATATCGAAAAGCATTTAGATTATAAATTAAAAAGAAAATTTATAAGTGTTGGAATTGATACCGCACAAATTTCAGGTATAGTTTTCTTAAAAACAGATGATACTTATTTATATATGGATAGCTTAGTTTTATCTTTTAAGACTAAAGACCATAAAGAAATTTATGAATCCATGATAAAAACTTTTGAAAAGCTATTTGAGGTAGAAAATCTGGCGGTAATAGAAGAGGTTTTTGTGGGCTTTTCAAGAGCAGGTAGTGTAGAACTCGCAAAATATGGAAGTTTTGCCATTAGTGCCTGTGTAAGAAAAAATATTCCATATGAAACAATTAGTGCTACGTCTGCAAGAGCAAAGTTTCAGATCAATACAAAGAAATATGGTAAAGGAAAATCTAAAGAAGCTGTAGCGGATTTTGTAAAAGATTTAGGTATTGATTTTAAGGATAATAATATTGCAGATGGTTTTGTTCTTGCTCTTTGTGGATTATGTGAAGGACTTGATTTTAGAAGTCAGGCCGCTATTAAAAAGGAAGCTAAAAAGAAGAAAAAGAAACGATAATGAAAAAAATTAAACTCCAATCAAAACTTAGACCAGAAATAACGACATATTTTCAATTCTTTGCTTCAAAAGAATATCCATTATGTTTCTGGCATACTTTTAATGGAGTTAATGAAGGATTTGAATTATCAAGAATTTCAGAATGGGAACCAATAGGAACCACTTGGGAAGAAATAAAAAAGAATTCTAAGGAGCAATAAAATGGTATTAAAACGTGCTGAATTAAAATTTTATAAGAGTAGTACCCCTAGAGAATTGGCTGAATATATCAAAGCTAATCCTGATCTTAAAAAAAATATTGATGCTTTTAAGAAAGAATATTCTTATGATTTTAAAGGCAAGAAATGGGACAAAATTTCTATCTTTAAAAAATCAGGGCGAAGGCTTGACAAATAGCGAAAGTGTGGTATACTCTAACCATGAAATCACCTAAATGGAAAATGTTTCAAGATTATATTGCTGAAAGATTAAAGGAAATAGACCCTTATGCTCGATCTTCTAAGGGAAGCGGCAATCAAGGGGAACTAGGGGACGTAAATAATTCAT
>Ga0134122_10000961_pt1 | contig 20443 bp, 14 predicted proteins | sample KB302_FD_96461 | JGI IMG/M metagenome (GOLD analysis project Ga0134122, IMG submission 96461) | Terrestrial soil microbial communities without Nitrogen fertilizer from Kellogg Biological Station, Michigan, USA - KB3-0-2 | ecosystem: Environmental > Terrestrial > Soil > Unclassified ... | reverse complement strand
TGGCGCAGGAGGCGGGTGACGAGGCCGGCGAGCTGGCGGCGTGGAAGACCGCCGTCGCGCACGAGCCGACCCTGGCCGACGTCGCGGGCTCCCGGCTGCTCTCGCTCTCCCGCTCGCGCCTGACCGCCGGCGACCTCCGCTCCGCGCGCGAGGGCTTCGCCGCCTGCGCCGCGCTGTCGCTGCCCGCCGCCGACCTGTGCGAGGCGCACTTCGGCCTGGGTGAATCCCTGGTCGGCCTGGGCGACCCGCAGGGCGCGGCCGAGGCGTTCCGGCGCGCCGGCGAGCAGGGCCCGGCCCGCCGCCGCTTCGAGGCGCAGATGAAGCGCGCCGAGCTGCTCGAGCAGGGTGGCCAGCTCGGCGACGCCGCCGAGGCGCTCCACGCCGCGCTCGACCTCTCGCCCCGCAACGCCGCCGCCACCGCCCCGCTGCGGCGCGCCCTCACCGCGCTGGAGGACTGGGAGGCGCTGGCGGAGCTGCTGGCGGTCGAGCTGGACGGCGCCAGCAAGCAGGAGGCGGGCACGCTGGCGCTGGAGCTGGGCAAGCTCTACCTGGAGAAGCTGGAGTCCCCCGGCCCCGCCGAGGCGGCGCTGCGCCGCGCAGCGCAGGCGGACCGCGCCAACGTCGAATCGCGGCGGCTCCTGGCCGGGCTGCTCTTCGACAAGCGCGAGGTGAAGAAGGCCGCCGAGCTGCTGGAGGAGGCCTCCGAGCACCTCCCCGCGGCCGAGGGCGCCTCGCTGCTCCTGGGCGGCGCGCGGCGGGCGGAAGAGGCCGGCGAGGCGAAGCTGGCGGTGCGGCTGGCGCGGCGCTCGCTGCAGCTCCAGGCGCCGGAGGGCGAGGCGCTGTACGCGGTGGCGCGGCTGCTCTACCTCCGCGGCGCGGCGCAGGAGGCGCTGCCGCTGTACGAGAAGCTGTTCACCGCCGCCGACTTCGAGGACGCCCCGGACCGCTCGGAGGAGATCGGCCTGGCGCTGGCGGACCTGGCGGAGCAGGGCGGGGAGCTGGTCCTCGCCGAGCGCGCGCTGCGGCGCGTCCTGGCCGAGCGCCCGCTGTCCACGCCGGCGGTGGACCGGCTGGCCGCCATCGTCACCCGCCGGAGCCCGCGCGAGGCGGTGGACCTCCTCTTCACCCACGCGCAGAAGCGCTCGCCCTCCGAGCAGAACGCGGCGTTCCTGAAGGACCTGGCGGCGCGGGCGAAGGCGGAGTTGGCCGACGTCGACCTCACCGGACGCATCCTCCTCAAGGCCGCGGAGATGACGGCCGACCCGCAACCGCTCCGGCGCCAGCTGGCGGACCTGTACCGCGAGGCCGGCCGCACCGGCGACCTCATCGAGCAGCTCGCGCGCCTGGCCTCCATGGCCCGCGAGCGCGGCGACGTGCCGGACGCCATCGCCTCCTACGAGGAGCAGGCGCGGCTCTCCGAGGCCGTGGGCCGCGTCGACGAGGCGCTGGACACGCTGGCCACCGTGCGCGACCTCCGGGTGGACCAGAAGGACACCGCCGCCGCGGCCGCGGTGGAGCGCCGGCGCGCCGACCTCTTCGGCCACAAGAAGCTGGACCTGGAGGCCGCCGCCGCCGCGCTGGAGCGGAGCTTCGAGCTGCGCGCGGACCCGGCCACCTGCCGCGAGGGCCAGGTGCTGGCCGCCCGCCGCTCGGACGCCGCCGCGCAGGCGCGCTGGATGGAGCGGCTGGTCCCGCTGCTGGGCACGCCGAAGGAGCGCGCGGCGGCGCACCTGGAGATGGCCAGCCTGTACGACGCGGAGCTGGCGGCGCCGGACAGGGCGGAGGCCGCCGCGCGCGAGGCGCTGAAGAACGACCCCGCGATGGCCGGCGCGCAGTCGTTCCTGGAGGCGCTGTTCGAGCGCGACGACCGGGTGAACGACCTGGCCGCCTTCCACGAGGAGCTGGCCGCGCGCGAGCAGGACCCGGCGAAGCGGGCGGCGCGCTTCAAGCAGGCGGCGAAGCTGTACGCGGAGCGGGCGCGGAGGCCGGATGCGGCCGCGGCGGCCCTGCTGGCGGCGCGCGCCTCGGCGCCGGACGACGCCGCCCTCACCGGGCAGATCGCCGAGCTGCTCCACCAGGCCGGGCGCGCCGAGGAGGGCGCGGAGTTCGACGCCCTGCTCCTGGAGTCCGACCCGTTCTCCGAGCCGGCCTACGCCCGCCACCGCGCGCACCTGGAGAAGCAGGGCGACCACCAGGCGCTGGCGGCGCTGCTGCTGCGGCGCGCCGAGGCCCGCGAGGGCGCCGAGTCCGCGGGGACGTTCCTGGACGCGGCGGACGCCTTCCGCCGGGCGGGCGCCGAGGAGCAGGCCGCGCTGTGCGAGGCGCGCGCGTTCGAGAAGGCGCCGGAGGACGACCGCGCCTACGAGATCGCCCGCGAGCGCTCGCAGAGCGACGTCCGCAAGCTCTCCGCGGTGCTCCACGCGCGCGCCCTGGCGGTGCCGGTGGAGGACGGGCTGCCGCTGATGCGCGAGCGCGCCAACGCGCTGCTGCGCGCGGGCGAAGAGCTGCTGGCCTCCGAGGCGTTCGACGACCTGCTGGAGCTGTCGGGCGACGACCTGGAGGCGCTCACCGTCCGCGCCGAGCTGGCGGCGAACGCGGGCGGGCCCAAGGCGTCGCAGCCGTACGACCGGAGGCTCCTCGAATTCGGCGGGGCCACGCTCCCGCTCCCGGTCCGCCTCAAGAGCGGGCTGCGCCTGGGGCACGCCGCGCTGGCCGGCGGCGCCTACGTCGACGCGGCGGACGCCTTCGGCGAGGTGGTGGCGCTGGACCCCAACGGTTCGCGCGGGCGCGAGGCGCTCTCGCTGCTGGCGGAGGTGCACTCCAGGACGGGCGACACGCCGGGCCTGTTCAAGACCACGCTGGCGCTGGCCGCCGGGACGCACGGCGAGGAGGCGGAGGCGCTGCTGCGGCGCGCGTCGGAGCTGTTCGACGACCCGTCGAAGGCGGTGGACGCGCTCCTCCCGCTCTCGCGCCTGCGCCCGGCCGACGAGCGGGTGATGGGGCGCACCGTCCAGGCCCTGCGCGCGCTGGGCCGGCACGGAGAGCTGCTGGAGACCTACGAGCGGAGCGCCACCGCCATCGGCGGCAAGACGGCGGCGGAGCTGTTGCTGCAGGCCGCCCGGGTCACCGAGGCGGAGCTGAACGACCGCGACCGCGCCTTCGAGCTGCGGCGCCGCGCCGGGGAGCTGGACCCGGAGAATTCCGAGGCGCTGGCCGCGGTGGCGGACGAACAGCGCCGCCGGGGCGACCTGTCCGGGCTGGCGCGCTCGCTGGCGCAGATGGTCCAGGTCGCGCGCGAGCCGGAGCAGCGCGCCACGCTGCGGCTGGAGCTGGCGGACGTGGCCCAGGAGCTGGGCCTGACGGACGTGGCGCGCAAGGCGCTCTCCGCGGTGTTCGAGGGAGGCCGCGAGGCGCCCGGCTACCGCGCGGCGGTGGAGAAGCTGGCCGCGTTGCTCGCCCGGGTCGAGGACCACGCCGCGCTGGCGAAGGTGCTGGAGGCGCGCGCCGAGCTGGCCGCGGGCGACGAGCAGGCGGACTTCCTGCTCCTGGGCGCCCGCGCCGCCAAGGAGGCCGGTGAGTCCTCGCGAGCGGCGGACCTGGCGTCGCGCGCCGCCGAGCTCAAGCCCACGGTGGAGGCGCTGGTGCTGGCGGCCTCCTCGTGGCGCGAGCTGGGCGACCGCGGCCGCGAGGGCGGCGCGCTGGTCCGCGCGTCTCAGCTCTCCCCGCCCGAGGCGCGCGGCGGCCTGCTGGTGGAGGCCGCGGACGCGCTGGAGGCGGCGGGGAACCGGGAGCAGGCGGCGGACCTGCTGGAGCGGGTGGCCCGCGAGCACCCCGCGCTGCTCACCGCGGACGCCGCGGCGGACCGGCTCTCCGCGCTGGGCCAGCCGGTCCGGGCCATGGACATCGCCTTCGAGCCCGCGATGGAGGCCGGCCGCTTCGCCCGCGCGCTGGAGCTGGCGGACCGCGCCAAGGAGCGGGACCGCGCGCGCGACGCGCTGTGGGCGCTGGTGGAGGGCGGCGCGGAGGGCGTGGAGGAGGCGCACGTCCACCGCCTGGCGCAGGAGGTCCGGCAGAAGGGCGACGCGAACGCCATGCTGCGGCTGGTCTCGGCCGTGGAGCCGATGGACCGCGACCTGGCCACCGCGCTCCTGGAGGAGATCGCGCTCGGCCGGTTCCCCACCCCGGTGCGGCGGCGCGCCTTCGAGAAGCTGGCCGGCGGGGGGAAGGCCGGCCCGGCGGTGGAGGCCGAGCTGGAGAAGGACCTGGGCGCCGAGGACGCGGAGATCGTCGACCTGGTGCTGGCGCAGGCGCGCTCGGCGGGCGCGGCGCTGCTGCGCACCGCGCTGGACCGGATCGCCTCCACCGTCCCCGCGCGCCGCAAGGAGATGCTGCGCGAGAAGGTCTCGCTGGACCGGCTGCAGGGGAACCTGGCCGAGGCCGCCGCCTCGGTCCAGGCCCTGGTCTCCGAGGAGGAGGCGCCGAAGGCGCGCGCCCCGCTGGAGCTGGAGCTGGGCGAGCTGTACCTGAGGATCCCGGGCTCGGAGGCGAAGGCGCGGTCCGCGTTCGAGCAGGCGCTGGCGCACGACGCGGCGCTGGCGGCCGCCGCGCGGCAACTGCTGGGGATGGCGCGCCCGGACGAGGCGCCGGAGACGCTGGTGGCGCTCGCGGACCAGGTGCGCGAGGCGTTCGGCGACGAGGCGCTGATGGAGCGGCGCCCGGCCATCGCCGCCGCCTACGTCAAGCTGGGCAAGCGCGAGGAGGCCCTGCGCGAGCTGGCGCTGCTCCCCGAGTCGCCGGAGGTGCTGGCGGAGCGGGCGCGGCTGGCGGGTGAGCTGGGGCGGGTGGCGGAGTCGCTGGCGCTCCGCGAGAAGGCCGCCCAGTCCATCGAGGAGCAGGAGCAGGTCCTCTACGGCTACCTGGAGGCGAACCTGCTGGCGCCCGCGGTGGCGCTCACGGAGAAGCTGCTGGGGGAGTGGATCGACCCCTCGCCGGTGACGCAGCGGATGCTGGCGGAGCGGTTCTCCGCCGACCCGGACGGCGCGGCGACCGCGGTGCGCCTGTGGCCGGCGCTGCTCTCCCGCGACCTCACCGACGCCGACGCGTGGACGCTCTTCGCCGAGGCGCTGGGCCGGTCCGGCCAGGAGGCGCAGGCCAAGATGGTGGACGGCTTCGGCGCCGCGCTCACCGGGAGCGACGCCGTCGCGCCGATGCCCGCGCTGAGCCCGCTGGTGACCTTCCCGCCCGCCTTCAACCACCCCGCCCCGGCCATCCTGGAGCGGCTGGACGCCGAGCGGATGCCGCGGCTGCACGGCGCGCTGCAGCCGGCGCTGGCGGGGCTGGCCGCCTCCAGCGTGTCGGTGCTGCTCGACCCGCGCGGCGGCGTGGAGGCGTACCTGGTCAGCCCCACCGAGCTGGTGCTGGGCGCGGGCGCGCTCGCCGTCTTCGGCCAGGCGGAGCTGGTGTACCTGGTGGCGCTGGGGCTGGCGATGGCGGAGAAGGGCATCGCGCTGCACAAGCCGGGCCCGGTTCCGGACGGCTTCCTCAAGGCCGCCGAGGACGCGTTCGGCGCCGCGCCCGCGTCGCTGGCGGCGTGCCGCGTGCTCGCCCACCTCGACCCCCTGGTGCGCGGCGGCGACCCGAGCAAGGTGGACGTGGCGGCGGTGCTGGGCCAGAGCGACGCCTTCCCGGCGATCGCCCGGAAAGCGCTGTCGACGCTCTAGCCACGTCACCGGCAGGGGCGTCGCGCCGCCGCCGGCGCCGGTGGTGCCGGTCGCCGAGCCGAGGTGGCGCCGCCTGCCGGACGTCGCGGGAAGCGGCTTGTTTGGCGCTCTCGGGCGCCGCGGGTATTTTCGCGGCCGATGCGCGCCACCTTCTCCGGCGGCGTGGCGCTGGCCGCCGCCGCCGCCATCCTCCTCGCCGCGTGCCCCGGGCAGCAGTACCCGGGCACGCAGATCGTCACCTTCAGCCTCACCGCCCGCGGCGTCCCGGGAAGCCTGGAGGCGTGCCGGGACGCGGGCTACTCGGAGATCCCCGATGACGCCGGCTTCACCTTCTCCGCCATCTTCTCCGGCGACGACGACGGCACCATCCGCTGGATGACCATCCAGGACTACGTCCGCGACTCCGCGTGGGACGGGAGGGTCCTCACCTCTCCGTTCTCCGCGCCGCGGGCGTTCACGATCTGCGGCGACGCGGGCGTGGACGAGGAGCTGTACGTCCTGCCCGTCTCGTTGTCCCAGAGCCAGCCGCTGGGCATCGACGTCTGCCCGGACGATCCGCTCCTTCCCGGCGCCATCCCCACTCCCGACCCGGACGGCGGGATCGCTCCGCCCGGGTGGTTCAACGGGCACTTCGACGCGGTGCGCGCCTGCGGCCGGCTGCGCGACACCATCCACCCGGTGGGCGACAAGCCGTGCCCGGTGTGCACGATGGAGTTCAACATCAAGGGGCCCCGGCTGTGACGGGCGCGGAGCCGAAGAAGGCGGTGGTGCTGCTCTCGGGGGGGCTGGACTCCACCACCTGCCTGGCCATGGCGAAGGCCGGCGGCTTCCGGCCGGTGGCGCTGGCGGTCGCCTACGGGCAGCGGCACGCGGTGGAGCTGGACCGCGCGAGGGTGGTGGCGGCGACGATGGGCGTGGAGGACTTCCGGCTGGTGCGGATGGACCTGCGCGCCATCGGCGGGTCGGCGCTCACCGCGGACATCCCCGTACCCAAGGACCGCAGCGAATCCGCCATGGGCCACGGCATCCCGGAGACGTACGTGCCGGCGCGGAACACGGTGCTGCTGGCGCTGGCGCTGGGGCTGGCGGAGACGGTGGGCGCGGTGGACCTGTTCATCGGCGTCAACGCGGTGGACTACTCCGGGTATCCGGACTGCCGGCCGGAGTTCATCCGCGCCTTCGAGTCGCTGGCCAACCTGGCGACGAAGGCGGGGGTGGAGGGCGCGCGCTTCACCGTGCACGCGCCGCTCTCCGGGATGACCAAGGCGGAGATCATCCGCGAGGGCACGCGGCTGGGCGTGGATTATTCGCTGACGCACTCCTGCTACGACCCGGACCCGCAGGGCCGCGCGTGCGGGCGGTGTGACAGCTGCGCGCTGCGAAAGCGCGGCTTCGAGCAGGCGGGCGTGAAGGACCCCACGGTCTACGCGGAGGGCGCGACGTGAAGATGGCCTGGGTGCTGGTGCCGCTGGCGCTGGCGGGGACGGCGCCGCTGGTGGACGCCACCAAGGAGGTGCCGGGGTTGATGCTGGACCTCCGCTACGCCACGCCGGACAACTTCCTCCACCAGAAGGTGTACCCGGACGGCGCGCGCTGCCTGCTGCTGCCGGACACGGCGGCGCGGCTGGCGAAGGTGGCGAAGCGGCTGGAGGCCAAGCACTACCGGCTGCGCGCGTACGACTGCTTCCGCCCGCGGTCGGTGCAGTTCCAGATGTGGAAGATCCTCCCCAAGCCCGGCTACGTGGCGGATCCGGTCAAAGGCTCCAACCACAACCGCGGCGCGGCGGTGGACCTCACCCTGGCGGACCTGGACGGCGGCTGGGTGGAGATGCCCACCCCGTTCGACACCTTCAGCCCCGCCGCCCACCAGGGCTACGAGGGCGGCACGGTGGTCTCGCGCGTCCACCGGGAGATCCTGCTGGAGGCGATGACGGCGGAGGGCTTCACGCCCAACCGGATGGAGTGGTGGCACTTCGACCTGCCGGACGCGGGGCGCTATCCCGTCTTGGACGTGCCGCTGGTGGAGGGCGCAGGCGAAGGCGCGCCGGACGCCGGCCGCTGAGCGGGAGCCGTCTTCCGCCGCGTGGCGATCAGCTCCGCCACGATGGACACCGCGATCTCCGCGGGCGTGAGCGCGTCGATGGCCACGCCCATGGGCGTCCGCACCCGCTCCAGCTGCGGCGCGGAGAAGCCGGCCGCGGTGAGCCGCATCTTGAAGCGCTCCGCCTTGCGCCGGCTGCCGATGACGCCGAGGTACGCGGACGGCTTGTCCAGCAGCGCCTCCAGCACCGCCTGGTCCAGCGGGTGGTCGTGGGTGGTGATGCAGAAGTAGCAGTCCTCGCCGCCGGCCAGCTCGCGCGCGACGTCCGCGGGGTTGCGCAGCACCAGCGCGTCCACGCCCGGGAAGCGCTCGCGCGAGGCCCACTCGGCGCGCTCGTCGACGACGGTGACGTGGAAGCCGACGTTGCGGGCGAGGGCCGCCAGCTCGCGCGCCACGTGCCCCGCGCCGAAGACCCAGAGCCGATCCTGCGCGGCGTGCTTCTCCAGGAAGACCTTCATCTTCCCGCCGCAGCACATCCCCAGGTCGTGGGTGAGGTGGGTCTCGATGACGCGGGAGACCTGGGACGGGTCGCCGAAGAGCGCCTTGGCGGCGTCGATGATCTGCAGCTCGATCGCCCCGCCCCCCACCGTCCCGCGCAGGGTGCCGTCGGGGAGGACCACCATCTTGGAGCCGGGCTTCTGGGGGGTGGAACCCGCGGACTCGATCACCGTGGCGACCACGAAGGCGCGCCCCTCGGCCGAGAGCTGGGCGATCTGCTGGTAGAGGTCCGCGCTCACCCCCTGAGAATATCTCGGAAAAAGTGTGAAAAGGCTTTCCAGGAGGGGTCTGTTGGACGACCGGATAATCGGATCGCACCCCTGGAGTTTCCCGACCATGCGAATCGACTCCGCCGCCCGCGCTCTCTCCGCGCCGGCTCCTCAGCCCAGCGCCTCCACCCAGACTCCGGCCCCCGCGACCCGCGCCGCCGCCGTCCCCGAGCCGGCCGGCAAGCCGCCCAAGGCCTACGACGGGATGTACCTGGGCGCCAACGGCCAGCTCTTCAACCCGGCCTCGAATTCGCTGAAGGACATCCCGGCCATCAAGCCGCAGAACGGCGAGCCCAAGGGCCTGACCGTCTACGTCAACGGCGTGGGCGCCCCGCCGGGGAACGCGGTGGGCGAGATGCAGAAGTACGCCAACACCACCGGCAACCAGGTGGTGGGCATCTACAACGCCACCGAGGGCTCGCTGAAGGACATCCTCCAGGCGGCGGGCGACAAGTTCGACATCGGCAAGAACCCGGCCTCCGACCAGCTCTCCAGCCTCATCCACGACACGCTCAAGTCGGGCCAGCCGCTGCACATCGCCGGCTTCTCGCAGGGCGGCGCCATCGTGGACCGCGCCATCACGGACGCCAAGAACCGCTTCATGCTCGAGGACGGGATGAGCAAGGGCGACGCGGAGAAGCTGCTCTCCAAGCTGACCGTGGAGACCTTCGGCGGCGCCGGCAGCAACTTCCCGGACGGCCCGGCGTACACCCACTACGTCAACCGCGCGGACATCGTCCCGCAGCTGTTCGGCGTGGGCGCGCCGTTCTCCAACCCCGGCCGCGGCGCGGACGTGCGGACGTTCAACTCCTGGAACCCGTTCACCGCGCACAGCTGGGACAAGTACATGGCCCAGTGGCGGCCGCCGAACACCAACACCGGCGTCGGCAGCGGCGGCGGCGGCGGGGCCGGCGGCTCCTGGTGACGCGAGACGAGGCGATCGCCGCCGTCCAGGCGCTGTGCCAGGCGATCGACCCGAAGGCGAAGACGAAGGGGTTGTCTCCGAAGAACGTGGGCGGTGTGTCCGTGGGCGCGGAGGCGATCTACTTCGAGTTCGCGCCGGAGGCGGGGACGCTGAGCGTGATGGCGTCCGTGTACCGGTTCCGCGCCCTGCCCAAGCCCGCCGTGCTGGACGCGTTCCGCGCGGTGGAGAAGGTCGAGGACAAGGGCGGCGGTCGGTTCGACTACCAGGCGGCGTCGAAGAGCGTGCTGCTCACGCGGGTGTATTCGTCCGCCCCTCCGGCGGAGAAGCTCAAGAAGGAGACGGAGCAGTTGGTCGCCGCGGCGCGGAGGTGGCGGGAGGAGGTCGTTCCCAAGGTGGCGGCGAAGGCGCAATCCACCGGCGCGCGCGATCTGTCGTAGCGACCGGGCCGAGTCCGCTCTAGCGGACGTATTCGTAGAAGTAATTTCCAGGCGAGTCGCGGCCTGGGTAAAGGTCCGGACGTGCCGAGCAGCTTGCTGATGAGCGGCTTCGACCTGCGGGTCGTGGACCTCCCGGAGGAGGTGCGCCTCCTCTTGCCGCTGCGGGCACAGCTGCCGATGGACGACGCGCGGATGGCCATCGTCAAGGCGATGATGGCCCCGATCGCCGGCCCACCGCTGACGGACCTGGTCGCCTCGGACGCCCGGGTGACGGTGCTGATCGACGACTTCTCGCTCCCCGTGCCGCCGCCGTCGCACGACCCGCGCGGGGACATGCTGGAGCTGGTCCTCGCGCAGCTGCAGCAGAAGGGCATCCGCTCGGCGCAGATCAAGATCGTCGTCGCCAACGGCCTCTCGAGGCAGTGGCGGCCGGTGGAGCTGAAGGACCTGCTGGGTGAACAGACCCTGGCCGCGCATCCGGTCCAGTGCCACGACGCCGAGGCATCCCACCAGCTCTCCCGCATCGGGGAGATCGACGGGACCCCGATCGACGTCAACAAGGCGCTCGCCGAGGCGGACCTGGTGGTGCACCTCAACGTCGTCTCCATGCCGCTGATGGCGGGGACGTACCCGCTGGTGTCCGGGGCGCTCGGGTACAAGACGTACCGCGGGCTCCTCACCCCGGCGGCTTACGCGGAGGACGCGCCGTTCCTCCCCGGCTCCGCGCTGGTGCGCGCGCACGAACGCGTGGCGGAGCTCCTGCTCTCCAAGGTCAAGGTGGTGCAGCTCTCCACCGTGCTGTCGAACGACCTCTGGCCCGCCGCGCTGGCGGCGGTGCTGCAGGGCGGCACCACGGTCAGCCTCACCCGCCCGCTGCAGATGTGGAACTCGCTCCCCACGCCGGTGCGCCATCGCGCCGCTCGACTGCTCCGCGCGAACTACAAGCCGCTGTGGTTCGGCTTCGGTCCGCCCGCGGAGCTGGAACCCAGGGCGCGCGCGGTGTTCCGCCGCCAGCACGAGGTCGCCACCGAGGGCGAGGTGGACGTGATGCTGTTCGGCCTGCCCGACGTGGGGCCCGGCTCCGTTCGCAGCGCGCAGAACCCCGTGCTCACGGCGGAGCTGGCGCTGGGCTACGTCTACCACCTGTTCACGCAGCGCCCGCTGCTCCGGCAGGGCGGCGTCATCGTCATCGCCAACCCGCTCACGCCCTCCTTCGACCGCATCCACCGCCCGCACGAAGAGTTCTACGACCTGGTGCTGCGCCAGGAACTGGAGCCGCAGGCCATCCACGAGAAATTCGAGTCGTCCTTCGCCGGCCGCCCCGAGTTCGTGGGCGGCTACGAGCGCCGCTTCGCCTTCCACGGCGTCCACCCGCTCCACTCCTGGTACCACTGCGCGCCCGCGCGCCGCCGCGCCTCGCACATCCTCGCGGCGTACGGCGACCCGCGCTCCTGCGCCCGGCTGGGCTTCAGCCCGGTGACCAGCGTGGAGGAGGCGCTGGCGCGGGCGAAAGAGCTGCTGGGGAAGGACCGGCTGGACGTGGCGGCGCTCACCGTCACGCCCCCGTTCTGGGTGAAGGTCTAGCCGCGGACGGCCCTGCGTTTTGCAGGGAGGCCCCGCCCCGGGATTGCAGGATGCAATCGCCCGCTTCACGCAAGTGACCGCGGGCACTCGGCGGTGGCTCCGGCACGGGCGGTGCTCCGTCACCGGGCATGAGCCCCGGTTGCGCATGGGTCGCGCTCGTCCTGACGCAGGCAGCGCCCATCGAGGTCCACGGCTACGTGGACGCGTACTACGCCTACAACTTCAACCACCCGGCGGACGGCACGAACTTCATCGCGGGCGCGGGCACCAGCGCCAAGCGCGCGGGTGAGGTGAGCCTCAACCTGGCGGCGATCGACGTGGGGATGAAACCGGCCCCGGTCGGGTTCCGGCTGATCCTCAACGCCGGAACGAGTGCCGAAGTCGTGCATGCCGGCGAGCCGCCCGCGCCGTTCGTCGGCCCCCAGGCGTGGCGCCTGGTCCAGCAGGCGTCGGCGATCTGGGAGCCCACGCCGAAGTGGCACCTGGAGGCCGGCATCTACCCCAGCCACATCGGCTTCGAGACGCTCCCGTCGAAGGACAACTGGACGTACACGCGCGGCGACATGGGCGAGCTGACGCCCTACTACCAGGCCGGCGTGATGGCGAAGTACGCCTTCACCGATCAGCTCTCCGCCCAGCTTCACGTCATCAATGGCTGGCAGATCATCGGGGACAACAACCGCGCCAAGACCGTGGGCACGCAGCTGGCCTGGAGCACGGACGCGGTCTCGATCGCCTTCAACACCTGCCTCGGCCCGGAGCTCCCGGCCGACGACCACGACTGGCGCTTCTTCGGCGACCTGGTCGCCACCTGGAAGCCGACCTCGACGCTGAGCCTCGCCGCCTCCGCGGACGCGGCGTTCCAGCAACCTGCCAGCACCTGGAAGGCGGCCTCGCTGTGGGCGCGCTACGCCGTCTCCGACGCGATCGCCTTCGCTGGGCGCGCCGAGGTCTTCGACGACACGGACGGCGCGATCAGCGGCACTGCGCAGCAGCTCTGGGAAGGCACCGCCACGCTGGAGGTACGTCCGGCCTCCGCGCTGATCATCAAGCTGGAGGGACGGTACGACCAGTCGACGGCGCCCTCGTTCTCCGGATCCACCAACCAACTCCTCGTCGTGCTGGGGACCGTCGCCGCGCTCTAGGACCACCCATGACCGACCTCACCTTCATCCTCGCCTCGCTCGGCTTCTTCGCCCTCTCCTGGGCGTACGTCCGGGCCTGCGACCATCTCTGAGCCATGAACCTCGACTCCATCGCCGGCGCCGCGCTCTCCGCCCTGCTGACCGCCTACCTGGTCTACGCGTTGCTCCGCCCGGAGCGCTTCTGATGACCGCCATCGGCTGGCTCCAGATCGCCGCCTTCGCGGCCGTCATCGCGCTCCTCACCAGGCCGGTGGGCGCCTACCTGTTCCGCGTGTTCGAAGGGGACCGGCAGCCGCTGCCGCGCGTGGAGCGCTTCCTCTACCGCCTGTGCGGCGTGGACGAGAAGCAGGAGCAGACGTGGGCGGAGTACGCCCTTGCCCTGCTCGCCTTCAGCGCCGTCACCCTGCTGATCACCTACGGCATCGAGCGATTGCAATTCGCGCTGCCGCTCAACCCGCAGAAGGTGGGCGCGGTGGAGCCGTACCTGGCCTTCAACACCGCCGCCAGCTTCACCACCAACACCAACTGGCAGGCGTATTCGGGTGAGTCGACCATGAGCTACCTGACCCAGATGGCCGGGTTGGCGTGGCACAACTTCATCTCCGCCGCGGCCGGCATCGGGGTGGCGCTGGCGTTGGCGCGCGGCCTCACCCGCCGGCCCGGCCCGGACGGCGCCAAGACGCTGGGCAACTTCTGGGTCGACCTGGTCCGCGGCACCCTCTACGTGCTGCTGCCCCTCTGCGTCGTCTTCGCGCTGGTCTTCGTGGCGATGGGGATGATCCAGAACCTCGCGCCCTACACGGAGGTCACCACGCTGGAGGGCGGCAAGCAGGTACTGGCCATGGGCCCGGTCGCCTCGCAGGAGGCGATCAAGGAGTTGGGCACCAACGGGGGCGGCTTCTTCAACGCCAACAGCGCCCACCCGTTCGAGAACCCCACGCCGCTCACCAACTTCATCGAGCTGGTGCTCATCTTCGCCATCCCCGCCGGCCTCACGTACACCTACGGGAAGATGGCGAGGGACACCCGCCAGGGCTGGGTCCTCTTCGCGGCGATGATGGTCCTCTTTGCCGCCGGCGTGACCACCGCATACTGGGCGGAGTCCCGGGGCGCCGGGAATATGGAGGGCAAGGAGGTGCGGTTCGGCATCCCCGCGTCCGCCCTCTTCGCCACCGTCACCACCGACGCGTCGTGCGGCGCCGTGAATTCCATGCACGACAGCTTCACGCCGTTGGGCGGGCTGGTGCCGCTGCTCAACATCCAGCTGGGCGAGGTGATCTTCGGCGGGGTAGGCGCCGGCCTCTACGGGATGCTGGTGTTCGTGCTCCTGGCGGTCTTCATCGCCGGACTGATGGTAGGGCGCACGCCGGAGCTGCTGGGCAAGAAGATCGAGTCCCGGGAGATGAAGCTGGCGGTGCTCTACATCATCATCTTCCCGTTCATCATCCTCGGGCTGACGGCCTGGGCGGCGGTGGCGCCCTACGGCGTCTCCAGCCTGAACAACGCCGGTCCGCATGGGCTGACGGAGCTGCTGTACGCGTACACCAGCGGCGCCGGGAACAACGGCTCCGCGTTCGCCGGGCTCAACGCCAACACCCCCTTCTGGAACGCCACGCTGGGGGTGGCGATGCTGGCCGGCCGCTTCCTGATGATCATCCCGGCGCTCGCCATCGGCGGGGCGATGTTGAACAAGAAGGTGGTGGCGCCCGGCCCCGGCACGTTCCCCACCAATGGCGGGCTGTTCGCGGCGCTGCTGGTGTCGGTGGTGATCATCGTGGGCGCGCTCACCTTCTTCCCCGCGCTGTGCCTCGGCCCGGTGGTGGAGCACTTCCTCGCGCTCTCCGGGAGGGCCTTCTGATGGCCGCCGCCAAGCAACTCTCGCTCTTCGACCCCACCATCCTCGGCCCGGCCGTGAAGGAGAGCTTCCGCAAGCTCACCCCGAGGCACGTGGCGAAGAACCCGGTGATGTTCGTGGTGGAGGTGGGCAGCGTGCTCACCACCCTCTGCTGGGTCCGGGACCTCTTCGCGGCTCGTCCCGCCGCGCCGCTGTGGTTCACCGGCGCCGTCACCCTCTGGCTGTGGTTCACGGTGGTGTTCGCCAACTTCGCCGAGGCGATCGCCGAGGGGCGCGGCAAGGCGCAGGCGGACACGCTGCGCAAGATGCGCAAGGAGACCTCCGCGCGACGGCTGGTGAACTCCAAGGAGGAGACGGTCACGGCGTCCCAGCTCCGCAAGGGTGACCTGGTGGTGGTGGAGCCGGGGATGCTCATCCCGGGCGACGGCGAAGTGGTGGAGGGCATCGCCTCCGTGGACGAATCCGCCATCACCGGCGAGTCCGCGCCCGTCATCCGCGAGAGCGGCGGCGACCGGTCCGCGGTCACCGGCGGCACCAAGGTGCTCTCCGACCGCATCGTGGTGAAGATCGGCGCCAACCCGGGCGAGTCCTTCCTGGACCGGATGATCGCCCTGGTGGAGGGCGCGGCGCGCCAGAAGACGCCCAACGAGATCGCCCTGCACATCCTCCTCGTCGGGTTGACCATCATCTTCCTCTTCGCCTGCGTGACGCTCGTCCCGCTGGCGCTCTATTCCGGGGTGGCGCTCTCCACGACCTCCATCGTGGCGCTGCTGGTCTGCCTCATCCCCACCACCATCGGCGGGTTGCTCTCCGCCATCGGCATCGCCGGGATGGACCGGCTGCTGCGCAAGAACGTCATCGCCATGAGCGGCCGGGCGGTGGAGGCGGCTGGCGACGTGGACACGCTGCTGCTGGACAAGACCGGCACCATCACGCTGGGCAACCGGATGGCGACGGAATTCCTCCCCATGCCGGGAGTCGCGGCGGAGGAGCTGGCGGACGCGGCGCAGCTCGCCTCGCTGGCGGACGAGACGCCGGAGGGGCGGTCCATCGTGGTGCTCGCCAAGGAGCGCTACCGGCTGCGCGGGCGCGACGTGGCGCAGATCGGCGCGAAGTTCATCCCCTTCTCCGCCCAGACGCGGATGAGCGGGTGCGACCTCGAGGGCCGCGTCGTCCGCAAGGGCGCGGTGGACGCGGTGCGCGAGCACGTGAAGGCCCTGGGCGGCGCGGTTCCCTCCGAGCTGGACGGGCTGGCGCACGGCATCGCCGACCACGGCGGCACGCCGCTGGCGGTGGCGGACGGCAAGCGCGTGCTGGGCATCATCCACCTCAAGGACGTGGTGAAGGGCGGCATCAAGGAGCGGTTCGACCGCTTCCGCGCCATGGGCATCCGCACGGTGATGATCACCGGCGACAACCCGCGCACCGCCCAGGCCATCGCGCGGGAGGCCGGCGTGGACGACTTCCTCGCCGAGGCCACGCCCGAGACGAAGATGAAGCTCATCAAGGCCGAGCAGGCCAAGGGCAAGCTGGTGGCGATGACGGGCGACGGCACCAACGACGCGCCGGCGCTCGCGCAGGCGGACGTGGGGGTGGCCATGAACACCGGCACCCAGGCCGCCAAGGAAGCCGGGAACATGGTGGACCTGGACTCCAACCCGACCAAGCTCCTGGAGGTGGTGGAGGTCGGCAAGCAACTGTTGATGACGCGCGGGACGCTGACCACCTTCTCCATCGCCAACGACGTGGCGAAGTACTTCGCCATCCTCCCGGCGATGTTCATGGGCGTCTACCCGCAGATCGCGCCGCTCAACATCATGCGGCTGGCGTCGCCGAACAGCGCCATCCTCGCCGCCGTCATCTTCAACGCGCTGATCATCATCGCGCTCATCCCGCTCGCGCTCCGCGGCGTCCTCTACCGGCCGCTGGGGGCGGCGGCGCTGCTGCAGCGGTCGCTGCTCATCTACGGGATGGGCGGGCTCGTCGCACCGTTCGTGGGGATCAAGCTCATCGACCTGATCCTCGCGGGCGTGGGGTTGACCTAGCCATGGGAAAGCACCTCCTCATCGCCGTCCGCGCCGCGGCCGTTACACTGGTCCTCACCGGGCTTGCCTACCCGCTGCTCGTCACCGGGCTGGCGCAGGTGCTCTTCCCCGCCCGCGCGGACGGTAGCCTCGTCCGCGACGAGCAGGGCCGCGTCATCGGCTCCGAGCTGATCGGCCAGCCGTTCTCCAACCCGGCCTACTTCCAGCCGCGCCCGTCCGCCGCCGGCAACGGCTATGACGCGGTGGCGTCCTCCGGTTCGAACTACGGCACCACCTCGCAGAAGCGGAAGGACCGCGTGGCCGCGGACGTGGCCCGCCTGCGGAAGGAGAACCCGGGCGCCCGCGAGCCCGTCCCCGAGGACCTGGTCACCGCCTCCGCCAGCGGGCTGGACCCGCACCTCACGCCGGAAGGCGCGTCCTGGCAGGTGGAGCGGGTGGCGAAGGCGCGCGGCGTGGCGGCGGACCGCGTGCGCGCGCTGGTGGACCAGAACGTGGAGGGCCGCGACCTGGGCTTCCTCGGCGAGCCGCGGGTGAACGTGCTACTGCTGAACCTCGCGCTCGACCGCCAGCTGGGGAGCCCCAGCGCCAGCGCCCGCCTCACGCCCCCATGAGCGAACCGCGCCGCCAGCGACCGGAGGACTTCCTGGAGCTGGTCCAGCGCGCGCGCAAGGGCCGCCTCAAGCTCTACATCGGCTTCGCCGCCGGCGTGGGGAAGACGTACCAGATGCTGGAGGAGGCCCACGCGCTGAGGAAGCGCGGCGTGGACGTGGTGCTGGGTTTCGTCGAGACGCACGGCCGGGCGGAGACGGAGGCGCTGGTGGGCGGCCTGGAGCTGGTGCCGCGCCGCCACCAGGAGTACCGCGGCGTCACCGTGGAGGAGATGGACCTGGACGCCATCCTCGCGCGCAAGCCGGCGGTGGCGGTGGTGGACGAGATCGCCCACACCGACGTCCCCGGCAGCCGCAACCGCAAGCGCTACCAGGACGTGCTGGAGCTGATCGAGGCGGGCATCAACGTCATCGGCGCGTTCAACATCCAGCACCTCGAATCCCTCAACGACCTGGTGGAGCGCGTCACCGGCGTGGCGGTGCGCGAGACCGTCCCGGACGGCTTCCTCAAGCAGGCGGACCAGGTGGTGAACCTGGACCTCGCCGTCGAGGACCTCCAGGAGCGATTGAGGGGCGGCCGCATCTACGCGCCGGAGAAGATCCCCTGGGCGCTGGAGCACTTCTTCAAGGAGGGCAACCTCTCCACCCTGCGCGAGCTGGCCCTGCGCGAGGTGGCGGAGAGCCTGGAGCGCGCCAGCGAGGCGCAGGCCCGCCGCGAGCAGCCCGGCCGCGAGCGCTCCGGTGGCCGGGTGATGGTCTGCCTCTCCTCCTACCCGCCCTACGCGGCGACGCTGCTGCGCCGCGGGTCGCGCACCGCCGGCCGGCTGAACACCGACTGGTTCGTGGTCTACGTGGAGACGCCGGACGAGGCGCCCACCCGGATCGACGCGGAGGCGCAGCGCCACCTGCTGTCCAACATCGAGCGCGCGCGAGAGCTGGGGGCGGAGGTGGTGCGCCTGCAGGCGGCGGACCCGGTGCCGGCCATCGTCGACTTCGCGCGCTCGCACGGGGTGGGGATCATCATCATCGGCCGCTCGCACCAGCCGTGGTGGCGGCAGGTGCTGGGGCGGTCGGTGCCGCTGCGTCTGGTGCGGGAGGCGGACGGCTTCGACGTCGTCATCGTCTCCCTGCGCGAGGCGGAGGAGCGGACCGCGTGACCCTGCGCTCCAAGCTGCTGCTGGCGCAGGCGCCGCTGGTGCTGGCGCTGGTGTTGGTGAGCGCGGCGGGCAGCTCCATCACCTCCTCGCTCGGGCGCGCCTCGCACCGCATCCTCAAGGACAACTACCGCAGCGTGCTGGCCATGCAGCGGATGAAGGACGCGCTCCGGCGGATGGACGAGGGCGCGCTCCTGGGCGACCGGCGCGAGGCCGACCGCGCCCACTTCGCCGAGGAGCTGGGGGTGCAGGAGGGCAACATCACCGAGCCCGGCGAGCGCGAGGCCACCGCCCGGCTCCATGCCGCCTGGGACGAGTACCGGCAGGGGCTGGAGCGCGGGCTGGCGACGGACGCGCGCCTCCAGCGCTCCGAGCGGACCCACGAGGCCATCGACGTCATCCTCGCCCTCAACCAGGACGCCATGGTGCGCAAGAGTGACGAGGCGGACCGCACCGCCCGCCGCTTCGACGCCATCCTCATCGCGGCGGCGATCGCCGGGCTGGTCATCGCGGTGTACGGCACCGCCACCCTCACCACCCGCCTGCTGCGCCCGGTGAGCGTCCTGGGGCAGGCGGCGCGGCGCATCGGCGAGGGCGACCTGGTGGCGCGGGCGCGGGTGGAGGGGAAGGACGAGATCGCCCAGCTCTCGCGCGAGTTCAACACCATGGCGGACCGGCTCCAGCAGTACCGCCAGAGCTCGCTGGGCGAGCTGATCGAGGCGCAGCGGGCGTCGCAGGCCGCCATCGACAGCCTGCCGGACCCGGTGCTGGTGGTGGACAACGACGGCGCGCTGCTGCACGCCAACGTCGCCGCCGAGTCCGTCTTCAAGGTGGACCTGGGCCAGGGCGGGAAGGAGGCGCTGCGCGCGCTGGACCCACGGGCGCGCGAGGTGGTGGAGCGGATGCGCCAGCACGTGACGGCCGGTAAGGGCGCCTTCTCCCCCAAGGGCCTGGAAGAGTCCTTCCCCCTCTCCACCCCCGAAGGCGAGCGCCACTTCCTCCCCCGCGCCACGCCGGTCTACGCCGAGGGCGGCTCGGTGCTGGGGACCACCGTGGTGCTCCAGGACGTGACCCGGCTCCAGCGCTTCGACGAGCTGAAGAACAACCTGGTGGCGACGGTGGCGCACGAGCTCCGCACCCCGCTCACCTCGCTGCAGATGGCCATCCATCTCTGCGTGGAGCAGACGGTGGGACCGCTCACGGAGAAGCAGGCGGACCTCCTCTACGCGGCGCGGGAGGACTGCGCCAGGCTGCAGGCCATCGTCGACGAGCTGCTGGACCTGTCGCGCATCCAGGCCGGGCGGGTGGAGCTGCACCGCCAGCCGCTGGGCGCGGAGGAGGCGGTCAACCGCGCGCTGGAGGCGCACCGGCACCTCGCCGAGGAGCGGAAGGTGGCGCTCCGCTCCGAGCTGCTCCCCGGGATCGGCCAGGTGGCGGCGGACGCCGAGCGGGTGCAGCTCGTCTTCGGGAACCTGCTCACCAACGCCATCCGCCACAGCCCGGAGGGGAGCACCGTGGCGGTGCGCGCCGCGGTCTCCGGCAGCGAGGTGCGCTTCGAGGTGCGGGACTCGGGACCCGGCATCCCGCTCGAGTACCAGCAGGCCGTCTTCGAGAAGTACTTCCGCCTGCCCGGCGGCCCACCCGGCGGCGCGGGGCTGGGGCTGTTCATCGCCAAGGAGCTGGTACAGGCCCACGGCGGGAACATCGGCGTCGCCAGCACACCAGGAACGGGCTCCACGTTCTGGTTCACGCTCCCGGCGGCTCAGGAGGCACGGGCGCCGGGCTGATACGCGGCGCTGCCACCCCGCGACTCGGCTCAGACGCCGACTGGTACGCGGCGCTGCGCGCCGAGAGGGGCTTTCTGCGTCGCGGCGATCCGGCGACTCAGGCGCCGGATCTGATACGCGGCGCCGTGCGCCAAGAGGAGTTCCCGCGTCGCTTCCATGGCGATGCCCGCTCAGGCGCCGAACTGATACGCGGAGACCTGCACGCCCGCGTACCGCCCGCTGTACGCCACCGCGCCGCGGTCCTCGCCGGCCGCGCCCGCCACCACCATTAGCGGGAGCAGGTGCTCCTCGCGCGGGTGCGACAGCCGCGCTGCG
>Ga0134122_10000959_pt1 | contig 20466 bp, 19 predicted proteins | sample KB302_FD_96461 | JGI IMG/M metagenome (GOLD analysis project Ga0134122, IMG submission 96461) | Terrestrial soil microbial communities without Nitrogen fertilizer from Kellogg Biological Station, Michigan, USA - KB3-0-2 | ecosystem: Environmental > Terrestrial > Soil > Unclassified ... | reverse complement strand
TTGAGCGCGTGGACTGCGCGCTCCTGCGGGGACAGCGATGACGCTGGAAGTGGGACGCGGACCGTCATCCCCGCCGGGAGCGGAGGTGTGGACGACGGCGTGCTGCGGCACGACGCCGAGGAGAGCAAGGCCACGGCGACGGCCGCACGCGAGAGCGGGAAGAGGCGCATGGGCGGTCGCATCCATGAACCCCGGAACGGGGAAAAAGTTACGCTCGGTGATACACCGCACGTCTTGCTCTGGAGGGCGGACCCGGGTGGCGGAGACCCGAGGTGGAAACTCAAGAAGGGCTTCGCCCAGCAATCTCCCGGAACGAGGCCCTTCTCACTGAGCGGTGGACGGAATCGAAACCCGCGACCCCGAGCTTGGGAAGGTCGTGTTCGGCGATGAAGGCCGGACGGCCCAGGGGCCTCAATCACGTCACCGCGCGCACTCGAGGCTCGCGCGCGTCTGCCCGGCCATGGTCATCGTCCCCACCCCTCGGGCGAAGGCCGCCCCCCGCCTCGTGACTTGCCGCTTGCTGGGTACACATTCATCGTCCTGTCGCCGCGGCGCATCCTGCTCGTGGAACCATGGTCGTTGTCCTGACCGTCAGGGCGAGAATCCAGTCGCGTCCATGGGGCCTATGAGCACGGAGGGTCGCATGCGCAGGTGGATGAGCGTCGTTCTGGTGGCTGTCGTGATGACCGCATGCCATCCGAGGTACGTGCCCTTGGACGAGCGGGGGGTGGGAGGATCGGGAAGTCTCGACAGCATCCGCGCCAGGGTCCTCGCGTGCATTGCCGCGCGCAATTACGACCAAGCGCGGGAGTACCTGAAGCTGGCGGCGGACATGAGCGAGGAGGAACAGGCCCGGTTCGAGCAGATGATCTCAGCGGCAGAGCGGAACCTGGTCCCGTTCCTGGAGAAAGCGCTGCCGCACATCTTCCGCCAGCGTGCTGGGCATTTCGCGCAAGATACCGCCGCGGCGCGGGAACTGATCCAGGCCACGGTGACCGAAGCCAACTTCGTCGGGCTATCCTCGAAAGGGAGCCAGGTTTATGCACGGCTGCTGGACGCGGGCGCGCAGATCTGGGTGCACGTCTATAACGGCACTATCCGGGACGGAGGACGGAATGATGTCCCCTGGTCGGTGGCCGAACTGCTTCAGTAGCCGGGAGGACGGTCATGACCGCGATGAATCCTGAGCAAACCTACCAAGCCGTGCTCGGGTTCCTCGAGATGCAGTGGGAACAGCGGCCTGTCCCTGGTGAATTCGGCCTTTTCTGCGACTACTGCACGTACATCCCCGGCAAAGGAACAAAGGATCCCGCGATGTGGGGTGACTGGCTGGCCGCGGTCAAGAAGCTCCAGACGGGCGTTGACGTCCCGGATCCCGCCCGGGATGCCCTGACTCCTGACGCCGTGAAACCCCTCGACTCCGAACAGGCGTACCTCGCCATGTTTGAGTTCATCAAGGAATACTGGGAGCGCGTGAGCCGTCCCGCCGAGATCGGCGACCTGCTCGGCCGGATGCGCTACTCGCCCGGCGCCGGCACCGCTGACCCGGAGATGTGGAAGCGCTGGCTCGCCGTCGTCGAGAAGGTGCAGGCGAACCGCTAGCGCAGCAGGCCAGCGCGCCATCTTCTGGAGATCTGCATCACCCACTGCATCAGATCCGCCTGATGCACCACAACGAAGAAGCCCCGGCTCCGCAACCTCGCGAAACCGGGGCTTCTTTCTGAGCGGCGGACAAAGGTTCGAACCGGCGACCCGAGCTTGGGAAGGTCATGCGAGGTGGCCCTGGTTCCGCCAACTTGGCGGATCTGCTGGGTGCAGGACGCGCATTACGCGCACGGGAGAGCAGGGTGCGCGGTCGATCTGCATCATGAACGCATCAGCGGCGGCCCTGACACAGGAGGCGTGTGCGCGCAGCTCATGGTGCAGATCCGTCTCTCGACATCTTCGCGATCCTGGCCGAGGACCCGAACGTGCAGGGAAAGCCGCTGCTGCCGAGGCGCCGGGCGTCCCAGACGCGATCCGCGAGCACGCGGCCCACGACGCGCACTGCCTACCCGGCCTCGTGACTTGCCGCTCGGCGGACACACCTTCATCGTCCTGTCGCTGCGGCGCATCTTGCTGGTGGAATCATGGTCGCTGTCCTGACTGTCAGGGCGAGAAATCGGTCGCGTCCATGGGTCCCAAGGGGCAGGAGAGGGTCGCATGCGCAACTGGATGAGCGTCGTTCTGATGGCCATCGCCATGGCTGCGTGCCATCCGAGGTACTTGCCCCTTGAAGAGAGGGGGGGTGGGAGGATCGGGAGGTCTCGACAGCATCCGGACCAGGATCCTCGCGGCCATCGCCATGCGCGACTACCAGCACGCGCGAGATCTGCTGGAACTGGCTGAGGGCTTCACCCAGCAGGAACGAGACCGGCTGGCGTGGGCGATCACCGCGGCGGAGCGAGGCCTGACGCCGTTCTTGGAAGGCGCGCTGCCGCACATCTTCAAGGCAGATCCCGGACATTTCGCAGAGGATACCGCGGAGGCTCGCGAGCTGATCCAGACCACCGTGACCCAGGCCAACTACGCTGGGATCCGGGAAAAGGGTGACCTGGTTTATGCACGAATCGTAGGGACGGGGGCTCAGATCTGGGTCTACGTCCGCGATGGAGCCATTCGAAATGGGGGATGCAACCTCGTGCCGCGATCGGTAGAGCAACTGCTCAGGTGAGGGTGAAGGTCATGGCAACAATGGATGCTGAACATGCTTATCGAGCCGTGGTCGAGTTTCTCGACGAGCATTGGCGGCGAAGGCCCGTGCCTGGCGACTTCGGTGATTTCGCGAGCTTCTGTTCGTACATCCCAGGTGTCGGGACCGCGGATCCAGCCATGTGGACCGACTGGCTCGCTTGGGTCAAGAAGGTACAGACTGGTGAACTGGTACCCAGGAACACCGGCCGCCGAGGTTCGCTGGCCGCAGAGATGATGCCGCCGCTCAGTCCAGAGCAGGCGTACCTCGCCATGTTCGCTTTCATCGAGGAGTACTGGAGCGTGGTGAGCCGCCCAGCGGAGATCCGCGACCTGCTCGGCCGGATGCGCTACACGCCCGGTGCTGGCACCGCTGACCCCGAGATGTGGAAGCGCTGGATCGCCGCAGTCGAGAAGGTTCAGGGGAACCGGTAGCTCGACGCCCGGCTCTTCCGGTTCGCCGCCGCCTTCAGAGTACTCAGCCCCGGCTCCGCACCCTCGCGAAACCGGAGCTTCTTTTCTGGGAATCGAAACCCGCGACCCCGAGCTTGGGAAAGGCCATTACCTGCGCGGGCCCCTCTCAGCGGTCGAGAGCCCGCCGCCGGCGGCGCCCTGCCAACCGCGCCGCGCCGCCCAGGACCAGGAGCATCAGCAGATCCGGTGCTCCCCCGCCGCCGGTGCACCCGCAGCCGCCTTTCGGTCCCACGGTGACGGTCACCGTATCGGACGAGCCCAGGCTCCCGTCGTTGACGGCGAGCTGGAACACCAGCTCGGTCGGCGCCTTGACCTCCGGCGCGGGGAACCCGGCGATCGGCCCCGCGGCGCCCGCGAGCGTCACCGCCGGCCCGCTCACCTGGCTCCACGCGTACGTGAGCGGCCGCCCTTCCGGGTCGCTGCTGGCGGACCCATCCAGGAGCACCACCTCCCCCGACTTCACCGTCTGGTCCGGGCCCGCGTTCGCCACCGGCGCGAGGTTCGCGGGCGGCGCGCGCACCGTCACGTTCACCGAATCCGTGGCCGTCAGCGCCCCGTCGTCGACCTTCACCTGGAACGTCAGCACCGTGTCGGCGGTGACGGCCGGCGCGACGAAGGCGGTCACCGCGCTCACGGTCCCGCGCAGCGACACCGCTGGCCCGGCCGTCTGGGTCCACTGGAAGGTGAGCGCGCCCCCACCCCCGCCCGCGGTGCTCCCGGACGCATCGAGGATCACCTCGACGCCCCCCGCCACGTCCTGGTCCGGACCGGCGTTGGCCACCGGCGGCGCCTCGCAGGTCGCGGTGTCCGGCAGCAGCGCGCCGAAGGGCCGGTTGGTGGCGCCGCTGAATGCCAGGTCGTCGAGGGTCCAGCCCTCGTCGCCCACGCTGAAGTCGGTGCCGATCCGGAACCGGAACCGCACCGTCTTGCCGGCCAGCTGGGTGCCGAAGCTCAGCGTCTCCGTGTCCATCGCCGGGTACGACGGGTTCTGGCCCACGTACGCCTGACGCCCGCCGAGCACGTTCTCGGAGAGGAGCACCATCCCGCCGTACGACGGCGTCGCCCCGAGCGCCGTCACGTCGCGCCAGGTGGCGCCGCCGTCCTCGCTGATCTCCACCACCGCGCCGTCGAAGTGCGTGCCGTCGAAGGGGTCCGTCTCGAAGCGGTAGCGGTGGCGGAAGGTGACCGAGAACGGCGCCGCGGCGTCCACCGAGAACAGCGGGGAGACCAGCGCGGTGTCGGACTGGAACCCGGAGTCGAAGCCGTGGAGCGCGTGGTTGGGCGGCCCGTCGACGATCCGCGACCAGATCTCGCCGGCGTTGGTCCCCCTGGGCGGCCAGGCCGGCTCGTCGTCGTTGAGGCTCTCCTCGCCGTCGGTGGCGCTCTGGCCGAACACGTCGTCGTAGTTGGTCCGGAACACCGCGGTGCTGCTCTGGGTGGCGGCGCAGCCGGTGGGCTCGTCGATCTGCACGGTCACCGAGGTGGTCGCCACCGGCGGCGCGCCGGCGGCCAGCGCCGCGGTGATGGCGACCTGCGCGGTGCTGTGCGGCGGGATGTCCGGCAGCGCGATCGCCGCCCCGTCCGGGAAGGTGAGCCCGGGCGACGTGGTGCTCAGACGCAGGGTGGCGCCGGTGGCGGCCGACGCCCCGGTGTTGGTCACGGTCACCCGCACCGAGCCCCGCTCGTCGGCGTCCAGCACCCCGTCCGCGTCGCAGGACCTGCTGCTGTCGTCCGCCGTCACCTCGCCGATCACCAGGCGGCTGTGGAGCGCGAAGTCCTCCACCACGCCGGAGAAGGTGACGTCGGACGTGGGCGGCACCGCGCAGCTCCCCGCCCCGCGCCGCGCGAAGGCCTGGGCCACCAGCGCGGCGTCGGCCGGGTTCACGGCCTCGATGGCGGTGAGCAGCGCGTCCCGGGCCTCGGTCAACGACGCGTTCCGAGGCGCCAGCTGCAGCCCGGCCACCACGTAGTCCGCCATCAGCCGCTTCACCTCGGCGAAGGTCCGCGTCGCGCCCGAACCCTGCGCCGTGCGCTGGAGGTCCACGTACGCCTCGAACAGCATGCTGGCCCAGATCTCTCCCGCGTTGTGCACCTCCGAGTTGACCCCGTTGACCGCCGGGTTCCTCGGCGTCGTGGTGGGGAGCGCCACCCCGTCCGCGACGTGATGGAAGGTGAGCGCGTTCTTCGTCGGGTTCGTCGAGTACGGGAACCGCCGGACGCCCCCGAAGTAGAGGTCGCCCACCGCGGCGGACACGTACGAGGAGATGCCGTACGTGCCGTTCAGGTCGTCGCCCGCGCGCAGCGACATGTGGAGGGCGACGAAGTCCGCCCAGCCCTCGCTCAGGGCGAAGCACTGCTTGGTGCCGCAGTCGCTCAGCCGGCGGTGCAGGTAGTGGCCCCACTCGTGGGACATGATCATCGCGTCCAGGCCGGGGTCGCGATCCGCCTCATGCACGCGCAGCAGGTGCGCGCTCACCGTCCCCGAGGCCAGCGCCGCCGCGAGCGCCGCGCCGTCCGCCCGGGTGATGCTGAGCGAGCCGATGGTGATGGGGGTGGAGATGGTCGGGTCGTCCACCAGGAGGGCCGGAGTCGCCGGCGCGCCGTCTTCCGCGATCAGCACCCCCACCGCGCCCGCGTTCATCGCGTTCAGCGACTGCCGCTCGTAGTTGCAGGGGCCGTGGTCGGCGAGCACGATCATCCCGGTGACGGTGTTCGTGAGCGGCTGGCAGGCGTCGGTGACCAGGCCGCCCACGCCGCTGGTGTCGCCGTCGTCCGCCCGCACCACGTTCGCGGTGACATCGAAGCTCTGCGGGCCGTAGCGGGCCAGCCCCGTGGGGAGGCTCCCGCCCGGCGCCAGGGTCACCGAGCGCGCGGTGTCCGGCCCGTACCAGACGTACAGCTGCATCCGCGGCGAGAACCCGTCCACGGGGATGGTCATGTTGGCGTTGTCGCGGGCGCCGGCCGGGTAGAGGTCCTGCACCTCGACCCTCATCCCGTCGCCGGCCGTGCCCCCGCGCCCGAAGTTGTCGAACTGCGCGTTGCCCGCCGCCTCGTCGAAGCCGGAGTCGTACCAATAGTCGTGCAGCCAGTTCGTCACGTAGAAGGCGCTGGTCACCGCCGCCATCATCTGGGTCTGGTTGGCGGTGGGGTCGGAAGTGGTGTCGTAGGTCCAATCGAAGAAGCCGGGCGCCGTCGTGGTCGCGCGCACGTCCCCGTTGGAGAAGCCGTCCGGCGGGAGCTGGTCCGTGTAGGCGTCCACGTTGTTGCCCAGCGTCTGGGTGGCGCCGGCCGGGAGCCATGGATCCGGGTCGCCGTTGGCGTCGTGGTTGAAGCCCACCATCGTCACCATCACCGGCGGGATGAACGGCGGGCGGGTCCCGTTCGGGACGCCCGCGGGGTGCGGCGTGAAGTCCGCCACCGGCCCGTCGAGGGGCGTCCGGTCGCCGGTCGTCTCCGCCCACACCCGGTAGTGGAAGGCGTCGTACGCGGTCAGGTCCGCCCGCTCCAGCACCTCGCCGTCGTCCGCCGCCACCACCGCGCCGAACAGCTCCGAGCCCCGCTCGCTCGAGGTCGCCGTCCCCCGCAGCTCGATCTGCCACGCCGGGCGCAGGCCGTTCTCCGACGCCACCAGCACCCGCCGCGCGTGGGCCGGCTCATCCAGCCGCACCGCCGCCCCGGGCGCCGCCGCCAGCAGTTGCCAGGCGCCCGGGCCCGCGCCCGCCGGCCGCAGCTCGGAGGGCTTCACCGCCACCCCGAACCGGTCGGCCAGCGCGCGCGCCAGCGCCTGGGCCGCGCCCAGCGAGAAGCGCGAGGCGGCCGCCTTCGCGGTGGAGGTCTCCCGCAGCGCGCCGGAGATCGCCGCCAGCGCGTTGTCCGCCTTCAGCAGCACCTTCACCTCGCCGTGGAGCACGTCCAGCCCGGCGGCGCGCTGCTGGAAGCGCACGAGCCGCGCGCCCTTCGCGCCGACGGCCCGCTCGCCGACCTTCACCGCCGAGGCCAGCGCCTCCGGGGTGGCGCGCTGGGCGTCCAGGAAGCGGCGGAGGTGCTCGCGGGCGGCGGCCTCCGGAGTGGCGCCGCGGAGCGATGCGGCCCCGGGGGCGGAGGCGGTGGAGACGATCAGCCGCGGCGTCCCGCGCGCGTCGGCGGACACCACCAGCCCACCCGCGGCCGCCGCCAGCTCCGCGGGGGAGGCGCCGGCCGGCGGCGAGGCCAGGGTGCGCTTCGGCTTCGGCGGAACGGCGGAGGCGGCGGACGGCGAAGGCGGCGCGTCCGTTCGGCTGCACGCGGCGACGACGGCGGCCAGCGCGGCGGCGCGGATCGCCCCGGTGCGGAGCTTCCTCGAATTCATGTGGGTTCGACCTCGAGGCTAGGAACGCCCCCGAGTCTACCTACGGCGGCGTGGCGGGGGGGGCCCCCGGGGCCGGTGCGCCGCCCTGCGCCTGGGCGTTCAGGTCGGTGGTGATCATGCCCAGGATGTCGGCGCCGGAGGTCTTGGCGGTGTCCAGCGCCTTCACCACCATCCCGTAGTTGGCGCTCTCCTCGGGGAGGAAGAACACCAGCCGGTCCCCTTTGCGCTTGTTGCGGAACGCCTTGGTGAGCCGTTCGCCCAGCTCATCCACGCTGGCGAGGTGCTCGGAGTTGAGGGCCAGCTCCCCGGCCGCGCTGATCTGCACCACCAGCTGCGTCTGCTCGTCCGGCGCGTACTCCGGGTGCTCGTCCTGCTCCTCCGGGAGCCGGACCTCGATGTCCTTCTCGAGCAGGGGCGTCACCACCATGAAGATGATGAGGAGCACCAGCACCACGTCGACCAGCGGAGTGACGTTGATGTCCGAGTTCGGGCGCTTGCCCGACTGGAAGTTGCCGGCCTTCCGGGGTCCGCGGGCCACGTCGGTCGCTCCCGTCCTCCGGCGTTCACGTCACGGCGTGGTGTTGGTGGGCGTGCCCCCCGCCGGCGCAGGCGCTCCGGGTGCCCCTGGCGCGCCGCCGCCCGGCGTTCCCGGCACTTCCTGGCCGGGGACCGGGACGTCCTCGGTCATCATCCCCAGCGTCTCCGCTCCCGCCTGCCGCGCTCCGTCTAGGGCGGTCACCAGCTTGGCGTAGTTGACCTTGGTGTCCGGCATGAAGAACACCAGCCGGTCGCCCCTGTGCTTGGCGTTGAGGATGCGCTTGAGCTTGGCGACGTAGTCGTCGTCCTTGACCTTCTCCATGTTGATGGAGATCTCGCCGGCCGGCGTCAGCCCGACCACGATCTGGTCCGGCGGCACGTCGCTGATCTCCTCGGTCTTCTCGGTGTCCGGCACCTTCACCTCGATGTCCTTCTCGAGGAGCGGCGTCACCACCATGAAGATGATGAGGAGCACCAGCACCACGTCGACCAGGGGGGTGACGTTGATGTCCGAGTTGGGCCTGGAGGCGTAGGCCTTCCCGACTTTGCCGTGGTGGGTAGCCATTGGCGTTCGACCTCCCGCTACTGCGGGGCCGTTCCCCCTTCCTTGATCTCCTCGATGCCCAGCCCGATGCCCTTGGCGTGCGCCATGCGGGCGACGTTCATCACCTTGCGCACGTCGCCGAAGGTCAGGGTCATGTCGCCCTTGAGCAGGATCGGCTTGTCCGGGTTCTCCGAGATGGTCTGCGCCAGCTTCCGCCGCAGGTCGTCGTCCCCCACGAACTCGTCCTGCTCGACGAAGACCCGCTTGTCCGGGGTGATGGAGACGATCACCGGGTCCGGCCTCTCCTTCGGCTTCTCCTTCGGCTCCTTGGCGGCGGGGAGCTTCACGTCCTTGCCGCGCTGGAGCATGGGGGTCACCACCATGAAGATGATCAGGAGCACCAGGCACACGTCGACCAGCGGCGTGACGTTGATGTCCGACTTGATGGCGCCTGATTTACTGCCCCCGCCCATTGCCATGGTGGTGGTCTCCTTGGACTCGCGACGGACCGGCTACTGGTGGGTGCCCGCCATCGACTTGGCGACCACGTCCAGGAACTCGTTGGAGGACTCGGAGATGTCGATCGCGCGAGCGTCCACCCAGCCCTGCAGGTAGTTGTAGGCCATCACCGCGGGGATCGCGACCAGGAGGCCGAACGCGGTGGTGATGAGCGCTTCGGCGATGCCGCTGGACACCGTGCCCAGGCCGCCGGACCCGGAGGCCGCCATGGACTGGAACGCGGTGATGATGCCCATCACCGTGCCGAGGAGGCCGACGAACGGAGCGGTGGAGCCCACCGTGGCCAGGAGCCCCAGGCCGCGCTTGAGCGACTGCACCTCGCGCTGCGCCTGCCGCTCCAGCGCCCGCGCCACCGATTCGACCGCCACCTCGCGGTTGGCCGGGGAGAGCCGGTAGGCCATCAGGCCGGCGCCGATGACGCGGCCCAGGTGGCCCACGTTCTTGCCCATGTTGGTGGAGGCGGCGGTGTTGAGATCGCCCTTGGCCAGGATGGCGCCCATCTTCTCCGCGAAGCTGCGCGACTCGGAGCGGGACCTGGAGAACACCACCCAGCGCTCCGCCATCGTGACGAGGGAGAGCACGGACATGATGGCCATCACGATCACGATGCCACGGGCGAAAAGCCCCATGTGGCCCCACATCTCAGTCAGTGTGAATTGCATGGTTCCTCGGACTGGATAGAAACGGCGAACGGCGATCAATTCCAAACGGGCCCGCGAGTCAACCGGTATGCGCGAGCCCGGTCCTTCACTTCTCTAGCGGCTGGGCATCACCAGCTTGATGTTGAAGACGTAGTCGCAGGTGATGGGGCGTCCCTGGAAGGTCACCGGCTTGTACCGGCGGGTGGCGAGCGCGTCGAGCACCGCCTTCTCCATGAACGGGAGCGGCTTGATGATGCGGCAGTTGTGGATGCTGCCGTCGGTGGAGATGACGCACTTGACGATCATCAGCCCCTGGACGTGCGCCTCCAGCGCCTCGCGGGTGTAGACCGGGTCGGCGCCGCTGACGCGTTCGGGCCGGGTCATGCCCTCGCCGAACGCCAGCACGTCCTGCCCTGTGCCGCCCACGGTGCCGCCCAGCACGCCGCCCACCACGCCACCGACGACGCCGCCTTCCACGCCGCCCTCCACGCCCTCGTCGTTGTCGCTCTCGGGCTCATCCGGCGGCTGCTCCACCTCGGGCGGCTTCTCGGTGGGGATCATGGTGGGCTGGACGATGACGTCCGGCTTCGGCTTGATCTTCTTCTGCTGCTCGACGTGGTGCTTCTTGGCCGGGGGCGGGGGGGGCGGAGGGGGCGGCGGGGCGGCGTAGAACGTCACCGCGGTATCCGGGAGGTCCAGGTCCACGGGAGCGGTGGTGATCCACGCCACCGCGCCGATGACGCCGGCGTGGAAAAGGATCGCGATGGTGGTGCCTGCGCCGAAGCGCGACTTGGGCTTCAAACCCTTGTTCAGAACCGAGTCAAACATGCCGAGCAGCCCCTTGTGCGGGTGAGCAGAAAAAACACCTGCCACCCTTGAGCGGGTTCCGGAACGTCAGGAAGGGCGCGTCATAGTCTGAAATGGAGCACCCGTTCAAGACGGTCATGAGGCTACCTCCGGACCGGGGATCGAGCCCCGGTCGCCCAACTGTGACGCCGGCTTGGGGAGACTCGCCTGGTCCCTGCTGATGCGAGGAGGCAGGGACGCTGATAGCCTGCCCGCGCTGATGAGGAGGGGTTTGCCAGGTGTGGTCTTCTGGGGGTGCGCCCTCTCCCTCGCCTATGGCGCGGAGACGGGGACCGCCTCCATCAACGGCACGGTGACGGACGAGGCGACGAAGCAGGTCGTCCCCGACGCGTACGTGACGGTGCAGTCACCCGGACTCCCCGCGGATCTGATGGCCGTCACCGACGGCGCTGGGGATTGGAGGGTGGGGGCGTTGCCTCCCGGGACGTACTCGGTGCGCGTCGAGCGGGAGGGGTACCAGGCGTACATCCGGAAGGACGTCGCCCTGAAGAAGGGCGCCGCGGCGACGGTGAACGCCCTGCTGGCGCCGGTGGGGTCGCCCCCCAAGCTGATCCCTTCAGCCGCGCCGCGCCCGCCGTCCGTGGATCGAACCAGCGGCGCCACCGGCGGGAGCGTGGAGGCGGCCTTCGCGCAGACGGCCGCGGTGGTGCGGACCGGCGATCGCTTCGCCTCGGGCCGCTCGCTGGAGCTTCTGGCGGCGACGCTGCCGCGCGCGCGCACGGATCCGCTGGGGCTGGCGCTGTCCGGCGGGAGCCCGCTGGAGAAGCGGGTGTGGCTGGACGGGCTGTCGGTGACGGACCCGGCCTCGGGAGCGCTGCTCTTCCCGCTCTCCATGGAATTCGTCGATGCGGTGGACGTGCGCGCCGGCGGCACGAACGCCGAGGACGGCCTGGCGGCGTCGGGCACGCTGCTGGTGGAGGCGCGGTCCGGCACCAACGAATGGCACGGTTCGGTGTTCGGCGAGTGGGCGCCGGGCGGGCTGGAGGGCGGGCGCGCGGAGGTGGTCCCGCGGCTGTCGTCGCTGCGGCTGTCCGAACAGCTCTGGAACCAGGGCGACTCCGGCGCGGCGATCTCCGGGCCGCTGCTGAAGGACCGGCTCTGGCTGTTCCTGGGCGTGCAGGGCGCGCTGGAGCGGCGCAAGCTCACCCGCCGCGTCTTCCAGTACCAGCTGCTCACCGACCCGGGCAGCGGGCTGGAGGTCTACGAGACGGATGGGGCGACGGGCGAGGAGGCCGCGCGAGAAGTGGATGGCGCGGAGAGGAGCTGGTTCGCGGACCAGCGGCAGCTCCAGTACGTGGCGAAGGTGACGTGGCTTCCGGACGTGGACCGGACGGTGAGCTTGACGCTGGCGGGCATCCCTTCCTCGTCGGGGAGGTCCGAAGGGCTGGGCTATGACCCGCTCACGGGCTCGGCCTGGGGCTGGCAGCCGGCGTCGACGCAGGCGATGGAGCGCGGCAGCGGCGGGGACGCGCGGGCGCTGGTGCTGCGCGGGTCTTCGGCGTTCTGGGACCGGCAGCTCACGGTGGATGCGTCGGTGGGGTGGTACCGGCAGTCGACGTCCGTCGGGGGCCTGGGCCCGGGCGACGCGGCGGACCGGGCGGCGCGCGTGCTGTACCGCGGCGACCACGGGCTGAATGACCTGGTAGCGGGGCCGGGGCTGGACTTCAACGCGGTGGCCGCCAACGCATGCCGCGACGCGCTTGTCTTGCAGGCGCCCGGCGTGCGGCACTGCCCGGTGCCCGAATTCGCGGGCGGGAGCATCGGCGAGGACCGGCGGGACCTGGCGGACCGCGTGCAGGGGCGCGCGGTGGCCACGTTCCTTTTGAACAGCCTCGGGCACCACGTGGCGAAGGCGGGCGCGGAGGTGGAGTGGCTGCGGCTGGACCGGGACTCCTCGTTCGAGGGCGGCACCATCCTGCGCGAGGGCAATCCGCAGCAGACGCTGGAGGACTTCCGCGCGTACGGGGGGCCGGGGCTGGACGGCAGCCCGGTGCGCGAGGGCGCGAACCTGTCGGTGACCAGCTCGCTGGGCGGCGGCCTGTTCGTGCAGGACTCGTGGCACCTGGTGGAGCTGCTGCAGCTCAACCTGGGGTTGCGCTGGAACATGCAGGTGCTCACCGCGCCGGACGGGCAGACCGCGCTGTCGCTGTGGAACCAGTTCTCGCCGCGCGCGGGGCTGGTGGTGGACCCGCTGAACAACGGGCGGTCGAAGCTGTACGGCAGCTACGCGCGCTACGTGCAGGCGGTGCCGCTGGACCTGGTGCAGCGGGCCTTCGGCGGCGAGCGCTACCTCCTCACGCGCTACCGCGTCGGCCCCGGGTGCGCGGTGCCCAACCCGACTGCCGGGACCGGGGCGCCGGACCCCTCGTGCTTCGACCCGGCGAACGTGATCGACCTCCAGCAGTACGGGAGCGCGCGCCCGCCGGTGGACGCCGGCGCGTCGCCCACCGCGGTGGACGAGCTGATCGCCGGCGCCGAGTACGAGGTGATCCCCGACCTGCGCGCGGGCGCCAGCTACACCCGGCGGCGGCTGGCGCGGTCGCTGCGGGCGATCACCACCAACGAGGGGAGCAGCGTGTTCATCGCCAACCCCGGCTTCGGGATGGGGTCGGTGGTGGACCCGGCGGTGCGCGACTACGACGCCGTCACCGTGCAGGTGGACCGGGTGTTCGGCGGCCAGTGGATGGCGCAGGCCAGCTACACCTGGTCGTGGCTGCGGGGGAACGAGGACGGCGTGTTCGAACCGTTCACCTCCTGGCACAACCGGAACGGCACGTTGCCGGACGACCACACGCATTCGGTGAAGCTGTTCGCGGGGAAGGAATTCGCGCTGTCCGGGACGACGAAGGTGACGGTGGGCGGGAGCTACCTGGGGGAGAGCGGCGCGCCGACGAGCGCGCTGGGGGCGCACCCGTTCTACGGGGACGGGGCGGTGTTCCTGATGCCGCGCGGGAGCGGGCCGAGGCTGCCGTGGGTGCACAGCGTGGACCTCCACCTGGGGCTGGTGCAGTCGCTCCCGGCGGGGCTCACGCTCCACGCCACGCTGGACGCGTTCAACCTGTTCGACTTCCAGGCGGTCACCGCCGTCGACGAGCGCTTCGCGCTCTCCGACGCGCGCCCGCTGACGTGCCCCCCGTGCACGGAGGACGACCTGCCGGGGGTGGTCTCACCGTCGGGGCAGGCCGTGGTCCCCAACCCGAGCTTCCGGCGGCCGATCGCCTACCAGCTGCCGAGGACCATCCGGTTCGGAGCGAAGGTGGCGTTCTAGAGTGTTGGTCCACGGATGGACGCGCGGCGCCAGTTCGTCGAGCAGATCCAGGCTCGGCTGAGGGACGAGCAGGGGACGGTGTATCGGGACGCGCCGCTGGCGGTGGCGCTCTGCTACCCCAGCCCGTACCACGTGGGGATGAGCTCGCTGGGGTTCCAGACGATCTACCGGGAGCTCAATGGGCACCCGGGGGTGGCGGCGGAGCGGGCGTTCCTGCCGGATGACGTCGAGGCGCATCGGCGCGGGCGGTTGCCGCTGCTGACGTACGAGCGGCAGCGGCCGGTGCAGGGCTTCCCGGTGCTCGCGTTCTCGGTGGCGTACGAGCTGGAGCTGGCCGGGGTACTGGAGATGCTGGACCTGTGCGGGCTGCCGCTTCTGCGCGAAGAGCGCGGGGAGGGGCATCCGCTGGTGGTGGCGGGAGGGCCGCTGACGTTCTCCAACCCGGATCCGCTGGAGCCGTTCGTGGACGTGCTGGTGCAGGGGGAGGCGGAGGAGCTGGTGCACCGGCTGGTGGAGGAGGTTTCGGGGGCGGCCTCGCGGGCGTCGGCGTTGGAGTCGCTGGCGGCGGTGCCGGGGTTCCGGGTGCCGGCGGTCGGTCGGGGCGATCGCTTCCACGTGCACAAGGCGGAGGACGAGCGGCTGCCGGCGCGGTCGCAGATCGTCACCGCGAACACCGAGCTGCGGTCGATGTTCCTGGTGGAGCCGGAGCTGGGGTGCTCACGCGGGTGCGACTACTGCGTGATGCGGAGGACGACGAACGGCGGGATGCGCACGGTGCCGCCGGAGCGGGTGCTGTCGTTGATCCCGGAGGGCGCGCGGAGGGTGGGGCTGGTGGGGGCGGCGGTGACGGACCACCCGCGCATCGCGGACCTGCTGGAGACCATCGTGGAGTCGGGGCGCGAGGTGGGGGTGTCGTCGCTGCGGGCGGACCGGCTGAGCGCGCGGATCGTGGCGGCGCTGCGGCGCGGGGGCGCGAAGGTGCTGACGGTGGCGGCGGACGGGGCGTCGCAGCGGATGCGGGACCTGGTGGATCGGAAGCACTCGGAGGAGCAGATCCTCCAGGCGGCGCGGCTGGGGCGGGAGGCGGGGATGGAGCGGCTGAAGGTCTACAACATGGTGGGGCTGCCGCTGGAGGAGGACGCGGACCTGGACGAGCTGGTCCGGTTCACGGCGGAGCTGTCGAAGGTGCTGCCGGTGGCGCTGGGCGTGGCGCCGTTCGTGGCGAAGCGGCACACGCCGCTGGACGGATCGCCGTTCGCGGGTATCGCGGAGATCGAGCGGAAGCTGGAGCGGCTCCGGCGCGGGCTGCGCGGGCGCGCCGAGGTGCGGCCCACCTCCGCGCGCTGGGCGTGGGTGGAGTACATGCTGGCCCAGTGCGGCCCGGAGGCGGGGCTGGCGGTGATGGACGCCTGGCGCGCGGGCGGCAGCTTCGCGGCGTACCGGAAGGCGTTCGAAGCCCGCGGCGCGAAGCCGTTCCTGGCGCGGCGGGTGGAGGACGGGCGGAGACGCGCAACCGTGTGGCCGGCGATCGCCGATCAGCGCTCCGTCCAGGTCAGCTCGTAGAGGGAGTCGCGGCCCTTCGGGTTCGTCTCCACCAGCGCGACGTCCGCGTCCGGCTTCCCCAGCCCGCGCAGGATCCCCAGCAGCACGCCGCGGAGGTAGTGCGGCACCTGCTGCGGGGCGGGGTGGATCTTCCCGCGGAACTTCTCCAGGAACCGCAAGCGCAGCCGCATCCGCCCCTTCTCGCGCAGCTCGACGATGCCCTCCGCCGCGTTGTTGATGTTGCGGAGGTTGGAGGTGAAGCGCTGGAAGGTCCGATCCAGCCCCACCACCTTCGCCAGCGCCACCGCCGCCTTGCCGATCATGGTGGCGTTGAACCCCTCGTAGAAGTCGAGCCCCACCCGGAACCACGCCTCGCACGCCTCCACCTCCGGGTGCAGCTCGCGGGCGATCACCCCCAGCACGTCCTCCCAGACCTTGGCGGGGTAGGCCACCTTCAGCCGCCGGTCGACGTCCACCCCGGCCGCCCGCAGCCGCTCCTTCAGCTCGGGCGTCCACCGCCCGTGGAGCGTCCGCTCGAAGAGCGCCTCGAACGCGGAGGCGAAGAAGATGGGCTCTTCGGCGATCCGGTCCGGGGGCATCCGCGCCTCATCCGGCGGGGTCGAGCTGCGCCGCCTTCGGCTGCAGCCAGAAGCAAGCGATGATCGCCACCTCCACCACCGCCGCCGCCACCCAGATGGCCCACGAGAGCGGCCGCCCGGTGACCTCCGCCAGCTTCGCCACGCCCCAGGTCACGTTGGCCGAACCGATGGCGCCCACGTGGTAGACGATGCCCGCGGCGCGCGCTCGCACGTCCGCCGGGTACAGCCGGGTCACCAGGATCGGCGACACGCCGGTGAAGCCGGTGCCGAACGTCCCGCCCAGATACGCCCCGACCAGCAGCCCCACCGGCCCATAGCCGAGCAGCAGCGGCACGAAGAGCAGCGCGCCCACCATCATGGCGGTCATCGCGGTCCGGATCCCGAACCGCATCATCATCCATCCGCACAGCGCCCCGCCGGTCAGCATCCCCAGGTTGAGCAGGACGGTGTGCTTCCCCACGTCCTCCGACGACATCCCGAGCTGCGCCTTCCCCAGGAATGACGGGTACTGCCCAGCCAGGGCGTAGTACCCGCTGAACACCAGCACCATCGCGATGGAGCCCCACACCAGCGAGGGCGCCATCCCCCGCAGCGAGACCTTGGGCTTCTCCTCCTTCGGCAAGCCCTTGCGCGCCAGCCACTCCGGGCTCTCCGGAACCCAGATGCGGATGGGAAGGACGAGCAGCGCGGGGATGGCGCCCACCAGGAACAGCGACCGCCAACCGAAGCGCGGCTCCAATGTCCAGAAGGCCACCGCCGCCAGGATGGCGCCCACGCCCCAGCTGCCCTGCAGCACGCCGGAGGCGAACCCGCGGCTTCGCTTCGGCCAACTCTCCATCGCCAGGGTGGCCCCCGACGTCCATTCCGCACCCATGCCCAGGCCGAAGAGCGCCCGCAGGAGCAGCACCGTCCCCCAGGTGCTCCCGGGCACGCCGATGGCGCCGTTGCAGAGCGCGAACCAGACGATGGAGATCATCAGCGGCAGCCGCCGCCCCCATCGGTCCGCCGCCATCCCAGCGAGGAGCCCGCCGACCATCCGCGTCAACATGGTGTAGGTCAGCGCGACCGACACCTCCGACTGCTTCAGCCCGAACTCCTGGGCGATCTTCGGCATCACCATCAGGTAGATGCAGAAGTCGAAGCCATCCAGCACCCAGCCCAGCCACGCCGCGCCGAAGGAGAGCCACTGACCCCGGGTCGGCTCCTTCAGCCAGTCCCAGCGACCCTCCGCCGCGCCCCCGGCCACCGCCTCGCTCGAAGAAGAGCTCATCCGCGCACCGCCTTCCGGTCCCACTGGCCTGTGTCCCGCCGCCTCCACCGCGCCGCCCCCGCCACCGCCCGCTGCACGTCCATCACCGGCACCAGCGCGCCCACCGTCGTGTAGTGCGCCGTCCCCGCCTTCGTCCGAGCCTGCGCCGTGGGAAATCGTTTCGCCAGCGGGAGGAACCACTCCCGCAGGGCCGCCAGCGGGAGCTGGTGCACCTCGCGCTCGCGCACGAACGCGTAGAGGACCACGTCCGCGGTGCTGTAGAGGAAGCACCCGGGCGTGTCCTTCTCCACGTTGGAGATCAGCTCCAGGAAGTAGTTGCCGCGGCGGCCGTGACGGTCCCCCTTCACCTCCACGCCCAGCACGCGGTCCGCGCCGCCGCCCTCCGCCGGCACGTCCCACAGCAGGTCCACGCCCCGGTGCTGGAAGCGCGGGTCCTCCTGGACGTCGTGGATGCGGCCGCGCCGCTCGAGGAAGGTCATCAGCTCGCGCGCCAGCGCCACCGCCTGGTCGGCGGTCGAGCGCACCGACTGCATGGTGTAGGCGCGCATCCGGGGAGGCCGGGGCCGGTCAGGAGCGGACCAGCTCCACGCCCACCGCCTCCACCTGCACCTCGCGCGCCTTGCCGTCCTTGCCGGTGGGGACGGTGCCGCCCTCGGACTTCATGTGGTCCACCTCCGCCTGGTCGGGCGCCTTCACGTTCACCAGGCCCTCCACCGTCGCCTTGCAGCCGGCCGAGTCGGTGGGGACGAAGAACGCGTGGTCCTTCATCAGCACGCGCACGCCGTTGGCCGACTTGTCCGCGCTCTCCGCCAGCTCCATCCAGCAGCCCATCTTGTCGCAGGCGCGGCGGACGGTGCCCTCCAGGCGGACGGCCTTGTCCTGGTACTTCTCCGGGGTGCCCACCAGGTCCGCCAGCGTCACCGCGGGAAGGCCCTTCAGCTTCTCGCCGCGGGCCAGCACCTTGCCCTTCTCCATCGTCGCGGCCTTGACGGCCGGGGCGGTGGCGGGCTTCGCGGGCGCCGAGTCGTGGGCGAGCGCGGCGGAGGAGAGGAGGACGGCGAGGGCGGTGACGGCGGTGCGGGTCATGAGCATCAGGCCTCGCTAGCCAAAAGTCTTTGTCCGATCAAGGGCGGGCCGTACAGTGCGCGCCGTCCGCCGGAGGGGCCCTCCATGCAAGCGCGCTGTCCGCACTGCTCGAACGTCTTCAGTACCGAACGCGCGGGGATCCAGTTCTGTCCGAACTGCGGCCAGCAGATCAACGTGCCCGACCCGGCCGGCGGCCCACCGCCTCCACCTCCGCCCGGAGCGCCCGGTGGGCCCATGACCACGGCCGCCCCTGGCCCGGGTCCGCTCAACCGCGGCCCGGTGCCCTGGGAGGAGCGGGCGCAGCGGGGGCTCTTCGGCGCCTTCTTCGAGAACTGGAAGATGGTGTTCATGCAGCCGGAGCAGTTCTGGAGCCGGATGCGGCCGGACGGGTCCCTGGGGGACGCGCTGTTCTTCGGGTGGATCTGCTACGCCATCACGGGGCTCATCAACATCCCGATCCAGCTGGTCAGCTCGGCGCTCAACCGCGGCCAGATGGATGAGGCCATGAATGCCCTCAAGGACCTTCCGCCCGAAGCGCGGAAGCTCGCCCAGCAGTACCTCACGATTCTCCTGGGCGGTGGGGCGGTGGGGGCGGTGATCGGGCAGATCATCCTCTACCCGGTGATCCTGATCATCGGATCGGCGATCCTGCACCTGTGCTGTCTGATCACCGGGGCGTCGAAGAACGGCTTCAACGCCACCGCGCGGGTGGTGGGGTACTCCTACGCGCCGTACATCCTGGGGTGGATCCCCTGCTGCGGCGGACTGATCGCGGGCATCTACACCATCGTGCTGCAGTGCTGGGGCATCGCGCGCGCCCAGGAGACCACCACGGGGCGGGCGGTGATGGCGGTGCTGTTGCCGATCATCGTGCTCTGTTGTTGCGCCGTCGTCGCCGTCATCGCGTTCTCCGCGATGGCGGGAGCGGCGGCGGCGGGTTCGGGCGCCTCGCAGTAGGGCTACACTGCCGGACGTGCGAGTCCACTGGCCAGCGCCGAACCGGGTCTTCGGCTTCGTCGACGCCCTGGGCATCACCGGCGCCATCGGGCTGCTGGTGGCCCGGTTCATCCCGGTGGCGCGGCTGCCGTTCTGGGGCTGCGCCATCCGGCGGACGACCGGCTGGCCGTGCCCGGGCTGCGGGCTGACGCGGGTGGCGGACCGGATGAGCCACTTCAACGTCCCCGGGGCGTGGGAGGCCAACCCGCTGGGCACGGTGGCGGCGATGCTGTTCATGGTGGCGGTCGTGGCCACCGTGCTGCACCTGGCCTTCAAGGTGCCCATGCCGATCGCCACGCTCACGCCGCGCGAGTGGTACTGGGTGCGGGTGACGGTGGCGGTGCTGGCGGTGGTGAATTACGGGTTCGTGGTGGTGCACACCCGCTTCCCGTACCTGCTCTCGGGGTAGGGTCGCGCGGTGACCGCCGAGGCCGTGCTGCTGGTCGCGCTGGCGTACCTGGCCGGGTCCATCCCGTTCGGGGTGCTGATCACGCGCTGGAAGATGGGCGTGGACGTGCGCTCGCAGGGGAGCGGCAACATCGGCGCGACCAACGTGGCGCGGGTGGCCGGGAAGAGGCTGGGGGTGCTGGTGCTGGTGCTGGACGCGCTCAAGGGCGCGGGGCCGGCGTGGGCGGCGGTCCTCCTGACGCCGGGGGAGCGCTGGCTCCACGCGGCGGTGGCGCTGGCCGCGTTCCTCGGGCACGTGTTCCCGCCCTGGCTCCGCTTCAAGGGCGGCAAGGGCGTGGCCACCGGCCTGGGCGTGCTCCTGGTGCTGGAGCCGGTCGCCGCGCTCGGCGGGTTCCTGGTCTACGCGGTGCTGTTCGCGATCTGGCGGGTGAGCTCCGTGGGGTCTCTGGCGGCGGGCCTGGTGGCGACCGCGTACGCATGGCTGGGGCCGTCGCCGCGGGAGTACGCGACGCTCACCACGGTGGTGATGGTGATGATGATCTACACGCACCGCGCGAACATCCGGCGGATCGCCCGGCGGACGGAGAAGCCGGTGTGAGGATTCGAGCGCTCATCCTGGCCGTACTGACGGCGCAGA
>Ga0134122_10000957_pt1 | contig 20491 bp, 14 predicted proteins | sample KB302_FD_96461 | JGI IMG/M metagenome (GOLD analysis project Ga0134122, IMG submission 96461) | Terrestrial soil microbial communities without Nitrogen fertilizer from Kellogg Biological Station, Michigan, USA - KB3-0-2 | ecosystem: Environmental > Terrestrial > Soil > Unclassified ... | reverse complement strand
CTGGAGCAGGCGGTGAAGCTGGCGGTGGGGCCCTTCGCGGCGCGGCTGCACCTCGCGCTCGCCAAGCTCCACGAACACCGGATCCGCGATCTCGCCCGGGCGCAGTACCACGCCTCGCGCGCTCGGGGAGCCGAGGCACCGGCCCGAGCGGACCGCCGACTTCAGCGTCTGAAGGAAAAGCTGGCGCGCGCGGAGGCCGTGACGGTCACGCCGCCCACTTCACGTCCACCGACACCTTCTGCGCCGTCCAGTCCAGCAGGTTGACCTGCAGCTCCTTGGCTTCCGCCAGGCTCATCGCCGCCTGCATCGCGCCCAGCACGTACGCCGGGTGACCGTAGGTCTGGTCGACGTGGACGAGGAAGTGGTTCGGCTCCACCTCATGCAGCTCCATCTTCATGAAGTTGTTCACGGAGGTGAAGACCTGCGGGAGGCGCAGCAGGCTCCGGCGCGGGCCCATCAGCTTCGCCATCTGCACCAGCACCTTGCCGATCATCGTGTAGCCGATGCCTTTGACCGCCTTCTCCCCGAGCCGCCGGAACCCCTCGTCCCTGCTCACCCCGGGGAAGAGCTCCGCGACGGTGACCTCCAGCATCCGCGTCCACGCCTCGCGCGGGTAGGTGGGCCGCAGCTTCTGGTCCAGGTCCAGCCCCAGCGCCCGCAGCTTCGACGAGAGCGACGGGGTGATCATCCCCACCAACCCACGCAGGAACACGCCTTCGACGGCGGCGTCGTAGACGACGTGGTCGGCGCTGAAGGTGGCCATGAAGGGCCGGTAGTGTAGATCGTCCCGGCTTCGCATCAGGAGGCCAGGTGTGGAGCCACGGGCGCGCACCGCCGGGCCGGAGGTGGGTCGACCGGCTCCACCAGCGCCGCGCCGCCCTGGTTCCCGGCTGCCCGCACCCAGACGGACGACGCCGCCCGGTACAGCCCGCCCGGCGTCGTCACCACCACCTGGTACGACGCCCCCTCCCGCAGCTCGTGCTGGCGCAGAGGTTCGGCGCCCGGATGCGCCAGGAACTCCGTCAACCCCGGAGAGGTCAACGCGCACGGCCCGTCCAGCCCCAGGACGGGCAGCGCCACCCGCTCCGGCCCCACGAACACGCCGGTCTCCACGACCGGCCGGCTCCCGTACCAGGGCCACAGCGCGCCTCTCGGATGAGCACCCGACCGGACGGCCAGCGCCTTCAACCCCGGCCAGGCGTCGACCGGGCGGAGCTTCCCCAGGCGTTCGGCGGCGCGGTCCAGCGCCCGCGCTCGCGCCGGATCCGGCCGCAGCCCGAACATCAGCGCCTTGCACAGGCGCGGCTGCTCGCAGGCGAAGACCCCCAGGCTCCCGTCGCGGATCGCCCGGATGAGCGACGGCGCGTGGTCCTGGATGAGCTTCCCGAACGCCGCCAGCTCCGCGGCGCTCCGGGCGGAGAGCAACGTCACGTCCCGCGCCAGCGCGAACCGCGCCGCCAGGAACGCCCGCAGCGTCGCGTCGCGGATCCCCGCCACGCGCGCCGGCACCGCGCCCTTCCAGCACGGCGCCCACGGCACCGCGAACTCCCCCGCCAGCACCCGGACGCCGCGCGAGTGCAGGCTCCGCCCCGGTGCGCCCTCCGGCACCACCGCGTGGCATCCCGCGAGCGTCCCGGGGTACGCCTGCTCCACCCCCGCCGCCCAGAGCCGCCACAGCCGCGCGCCTTCCCGCCGCGACTCCGCCGCCATCGGCACCTCGCCCTCCTCCGACACCGCCAGGCACACCGGCGGCCGCACCGTGAGCTCGTGCTGCAACCCGCGGCGCAGCGCTCGCGTGGCACGCCCGTCCTCCGCCAGCGCGCGCACGGGCACGCCGCGCTGGAAGTCCGGGGCGGAGCCCATTCGCGAGAAGTGATGCGCCAGACCGAACAAACTGCGGGCGTTCTCCGACATGTGCCGCCGCAGCCATCCGTCCTCCGCGGCGCTGGCATCGCGCCAGGTCGCCCGGAGCGCGCGGAGGGTGAGGCGAGCGCGCCACCGGACCGAGGACTCGAACCACATGGGAGCGCGCGGATGCAATCGCCGTGCGCGAGGCGATCAGAGCGGGCGAAAGGCGCGCGTGCAGTCCGCTGCGCGGGTGATCACCTCAAAGTGCGCAGCGGGGCGCACGGTTTGGCGCGCTCCATTCGGAGCGGAGTGTTCCTGCACGAGTCGATCCGCGCGCGTGACTTCCTTGCGTCGCACCGTTCATGAGCGACGCACACGCACTCGCCGCAGCGACCTCGACACAGGACCGTGCGTCGCGCTGTTCATGAGCGACGGCACGGGCGCCCGCCGCACGCGACGTCCGATTCAGGACCGGGCGTCGCGCCGTTCCTGGAGGACGGCCGCGCGCGTCTTCCCGCGTGGTTCTCCGGACCGCCCGCTACTTCCAGATGCAGGGGTCAGAGGGGTTCGCGCCGCCGGTCATGTCCGCCCCGGACGGGACGCAGCCGCCCTGGTGATTCTCCTGGGCACGCTTCTTCTCCTCCTCGATCTCCCGCATCGTCCGGCAGCGGCGCTTGGGGATGTGGCTCCCGACCGGAGTCTCCTCCGTGCAGACCACCGTCTTGTCCTGGTCCGCCATGGCCAGCTGCCGGTCCGTCACCTGCGTCCCCGCGGGCTGTTTCGACAGCGCGGTGGAGACCGCGATCCGGTCCTCCCTGGTCACCAGCCTCGCGTTGCACGCCGACATCAGGAGCAAAGCTCCGCCGACGATGACCCATCGCATGTGCGACTCCTCGGAGAGGCTGAGAGCGGGGAGAGCCCCACCTTCCGGAGACGCTCAGCAACGAATGTGACACCGAGTGCAGCGAACGGCTGCGGCGCGAGGCTCAGCCCCCCGTCGGGTACGTGTTGTACCCGGAGCTGGGCGGGGGTGGCGGCGCCGGCTGGGCCGGAGGGGGCGCGGGCGGTTGCGGCGGAGGCGCGTACGTCGAGTCCGGCGGCGGGGGAGGCGGATAGGCCGGCGCCGGCTGCGGGTACGTCGGTTGTGGCTGCGGCGGGTAGGCCTGGTCCGGCGGATACGTCGGCTGAGGCTGAGGCTGAGGCTGGGGCTGCGGCTGCGGCGGGTACATGCCCGGCGGCGGCGTGAACGGCGGGAACGGATTGGACGGCTGCGGCTGCTGCGCGTCCCCCGGCGCGGGCTGAGGCGGCGTCGTCGTGGGCCCGGTCCCGGGCTGCGTGCCCGCGGTGCCCGGCATGGGCTGGAGCGCGCCCTCGCCCGGCAGCGGCGTCCCGGTGATGCCCTGCCCGTTCCCGAACGCGGCGCCCACCATCACGCGCCACTTCGGCGTGCCGGCAGCCTGGCCAAGGCCCGGACCGGCCAGCACGTAGAGCTCCATGTTCTGCGCGATGGGGTAGCGCGCGCCCAGCAGCAGCTCCACCGCCCCGACCTTCCCGGACAGGCCGACCTGCGTCCGCCCGCTGATCTCCCCGCGGAGCCCGTTCTGCGGCCCGGCGGAGAGCACGCCCGCCACCAGCAGCGAGCTGCCGATGGTGTCCACGGCCGGGTCGCCGCTGGAGCTGACGGTGGCGGTGTCGGGCCGCCAGAGCGCGCCCAGCTCGATGCCAGCGCGCGCCCAGTCCAGGTTGCGCCCGAACATCAGCTTCGGCGACAGGCCGATCTTCTCGTCGCTGGCGAAGGCGGAGGAGCTGCCGATGGGGATCTTGGCGCCCAGCTGGAACGCCATGTCGAACGGCGCGCCCTTGGACTGGAACATGAGCGCCCCGCGCGCGCTGAGGGTGGGGCTGCCCAGCGCGCGCTGCACCACCCCTACTCCCGGCAGCGCGATCTCGATGCCCTCGCCGGGGTTCTGGGAGGCGACGATGGGCACGTCCAGCCCGATCTCCAGCCAGTCCATGGGGGCGAACCCACCCACCACGTGCACCGTGTAGCGGTCGGAGATGATCGACGACACCGCCCCGCTGGGGTCGATGTACTGGTAGGGATTGTTCTGGTAGTCGCCGGTCAGCGAGAAGCGGACCGCGCCGACGGGGAGGATCTCCCCCGTCCCCACTACCAGCGAGCCCATCGCGCTGGAGTTCACCTCCAGATGGTCGAGGTCGAACTTCGGGAAGTTGGGGAGTTGCGCCGACGCCGAACCAGAGACTACCAGCGACAGCACCGCGACGACCGAGAAGCGAGCGCGCACGAACGACCTCATGGACCGGCCCACCGAGGGAGGGGCAAAGCAAAGCGAAAACGCGCGGGAGGCGCAAATCGCACCCCCGCGCGCGCATGGACGAAAGCGGCGGTCAGAAATTCACTTCGGCTTCGCGGGGACTGGCGCCGGCGCCGGGACCGCCGCCGGGGCCTCCACGTACCGCCGCAGGAAGCGCACCGCCACCGACCCGTGGCCCACCATCAGCTCGTCGAACTTCCGCTGGGTGTACCCGGCCCCCCACGCCTTCCGCGCCTGCTGCTCCAGGTCGCGGATCTCCGCGTACCCCAGGTAGTATTGGACCAGCTGCGTCGAATCGAGCTGCGCGCGGCGGAGCTTCTTCTCCGCCAGCGCCTGCTCCTGCAGGCAGTCGTCCACCAGGTACTTCAGGGCCTGCTCGTCGGTCCACTGGCCGGTCTGCAGCTTCACGTCCAGCACGGTGTTGGCGGCGACGGTCATCGACCCCTTCAACCGGTTGAAGAGGTACTTCGCGTTCCGGTCGCCGCCGTAGCCCAGGGAGACCATGAGCTGCTCGCCGTAGACGGCCCAGCCCTCCGCCATCGCCCCGTTCCACAGGGTGGCCCGCAGCGGGTTGAGGTCCTTGAGCGCCCACCACGCCTGGGTGTGGTGGCCGGGGTACGCCTCGTGCGCCGCGGTCAGCTCCACCGAGTAGTCGTTGTTGGCGCGCAGGTACGACTCCACCTTCTCCGGCGGCCAGCTGGGGTCCACCGGGTCCACGTAGTACGTCCCGTGCCACGGCGCGCTCTTGTCCAGCATCCCCGGCGACAGGTACTCCGCGCCCGCCGCGCCGCGCTTGAACTCCGGCATGGGCAGCACGTTGAGCGTGTCCGCCGGCGGCAGCGGGATGAGGTCGTTCTGCTCGATGAAGGCGCGCAGCTTGTTCAGGTTGCGCGCGTGCGCGTCGACCAGCTCGTTCGCCTTGGGGTGGTCCTTGGAGATCTCGTCCCGCACCTTGTTCATCAGCGCCGCCGGGTCCTTCTCCGGCACCGGCGCGCCCGGCCACATCTGCCCGTGGAGCTTCTTGGCCAGCGCCAGCAGGTCCGACTTGGACTTCTGGAAGTCCGCCTCGGCGCGCTTGACCAGCTCGTCCGCGGTCAGCTCGGTCTGCAGCGCGGCGGGGAACTTCTTGCGGTAGAGCGCGTCGCCCAGCCGGTAGTCGCGGGTGGCCTTGTCCTTGGGGTACGCCTCCAGGAACTTCTGGAAGTCCTGCACCGCAGCCAGCGCCTCCACCCGCGCCTTCTCCGCCTTGGGGTCCTTCTGGGTGAACGCCTTCAGCTCCGTCTCGAAGAACTCGATCCGGCCCTTGTTGTCCTGGATGGCCTGCTCCAGGTGGATGCGCGACGGGTTCTTCACCTGCCCCTTCACCTGCGAAAAAAGGACGGGCGTGGCCTTCAGCAGGGGGGTGATGGTGGCCAGCCGGTCCTTCTCCGGCGCGAAGGTGCCGTGGATGAGGTCCGCCAGCCGCCCGGCCACCATCTCCCGCGGGTCGAAGAACGGGAAGGTGTCGTTCAGCCGCGGGCTCCACTCCCACTCCTTGATGTCCGTCAGGTACAGCCGCTCCAGCGCGATGCCGTCGAGGATGATCTGCAGGTCGACCTGGTCGTCCGTGGAGAGCGCCTTGGCGTCCAGCGCCTTCGCCTTCTTCTCCTGCTGATCCAGCTCGGCCAGGCGCTTCTTCTGCGCCGCCGGGGACAGGTCCGCCACCTTGTCGTCGAAGCGGTGATCGCCCATGAACGAGGCGAGGTGCGGCTTGGCCTTGAACAGGCCGTCCAGGTACTGCGTGCGCAGCGCGGCCACGGGCCCATGGTCGGGCCCGGCGGCGAGGGTGGCGAGGACGGCAACCAGCGCGACAGGTGAGTGCATCAGCGACCTCCGGGGGCCGACGTTCTAGCGGAAAACCCGCGCGCCTGGGCCTTCTTGGATCCATCCTGCGGGCATGCGCCCCCTCACCCTCGCCGTCGCCTGCATCGCCCTTGCGTCCGGACTCACGGGCTGCTCGTTCAACAGCATCCGGGCCAAGACGGTGATCGAGAAGCTCCAGACCACCTCGCCCAACCCGGCGCCGCCGCCGTTCCTCGCCGTCGACAGCGAGGTCTCGCGCCTGGTGCGCTGGACGCTCCCGGACGCGTACTGGAACAACGAGCGGGTGGCGGGGTGGGTCACCAGCCCGGGCGTCCCGGACCGGCTGCTCAACGTCACCCGCTGCGTGACCAGCACCACCACCGCCGCCACCGAGGAGGCCTGCTTCTTCCAACTGGAGCGCGACCTGGGCCTCCCCACCGCGCCGCCCCTGGACACGCTCACCGAGCAGAGCTGGGAGACGGAGCAGGACGCGCAGCGGCTGATGGTGAACCTGCGCGGCGCCGTCCACGCCATCGCCGCCTACTACGAGGTCACCCAGGTGGAGCCCATCGACCTCAACGCGGCGAAGATCCGCGACGGCTTGCAGGACGGGCTCTCGGCCTTCGCCGCCTACCAGCGCAGCCGCCACGTCCGCCGCGCGCTGGACCACCCGCTCACCACCTTCGTGCTCTCCGGCGGCGCGGCCAACGGCGCCTTCTCCGCCGGCGCGACGTGGTGGCTGCTCTCGCGGCTGGACCTGTGCAAGGCGGACGCGGAGCGGGGCGTGCTGGCGGCGCGGCGCTGCGTGGACGACCACGTGGACATGGTGGCCGGGAGCAGCACCGGCGCGCTGATCTCCCTGATGGTGAAGGACTACTTCGTGTCCGCCGGGCCGCAGGCCTCCAGCCAGCCCATGCGGCGGCGGGCGCTGGACCAGCTCAAGGACGCGTACGTGTGCTCGTCCAACGGCGGGCTCTACTGCGCCACCGACACCGGCATGGGCGACCTGGGCCTGGACGAGAAGGGCACCGCGCGCGGCCTGGTCCGCTTCACCGGCGTGGCGAAGCTGCTCAACGGCTACGTGACCGAAGCCACCTTCCAGTCGCTGCCGGAGCTGTTCGCCACCTCGGTGGAGTTCAACTCCGGCCGCACGGCGTACTACTCCAGCCGCGACCGGCGCGACATCCCGGACCTCACCGCGTTCAAGGAGGCGGTGATGTCGTCCATCCTCGAGCCCGCGCTGGCGGAGCCGATGGAGAAGGTGGGCCCCAACGCCGGCATCCTCCTCGACAGCGGGGTGCGCTCCGGGCTGCCGATGGCGATTCCCCTCTCGCGCGGGGCGGAGCGCGCGCTGGTGTTCGTCAACTCGCCGCTGGAGCCGCGCCCGCTGTCCGTCCCGCCGCCCCACGCGCTGAGCATGCTCTTCCGCGCCATCGAGCTGTTCGCGCACCAGCCCGTCGTCGGCGAGCTGGCCGAGGCGGAGCTGGCGCTGGAGGTGCGCCGCGAGCAGGAGCGCCAGGTGTGCATGGACCGGATGCGGCGGGCGGACACGGACGCGGACCTCCACCTCGCCTCGTCCTCGGACGCGCAGGCGCAGCCGCTGGAGCAGCACACCCCCGAGCAGGTCCGCGCGCGCTGGCTCCAACTGGACGCGCTCTGCTCCGGCACGCTGCGGCCGGGTCAGGCGACGCCGACCGAGGTGCTCCACTCCCACTACGGGCCCATGCACCTGCGCGGCGCGGCCGCCGCCTACGCCTCCACCCGCATCTTCGAGCCCCACGAGCTGCCGCCCGTGCTGAGCAAGCTCGACACCAAAATCACCTGGGACACGCTGAACGCGACCTTCTACCAGTTCGATCCGCACGCCATGGGCCAGACCTTCGCGTTCGGCGCCGCGGTGATGGAGCAGCGCTGCCCGGAGGTGGTCCGGACGCTGGGCTGGCACCTGCAGACGCCGAACAGGGACTACTGCGGCACCGAGGCCGATCTGCTCGCCGCCCTCCGCCCCGTGATCCAGCAGGCCGACCGCTGCGAGGGCCAGAAAAAGTCCGTCGAGGTCTGCGGACCGAAGGACGTGATCGACCTCACACCGCATCCATGAAGGCGCGCCCTGCCCACACGTCCCTTCAGAGGCGGCAGATCGGTCACCCGAGATGGGACGACCACTTATCCTGTTCACATGAACGTCAGCGTGTGGAGGGGTCGCACCATCTCCTCCAAACACCGCAAAAGTGTTGAAGTTTCGAGGGGATAGCGCGCAACTTCCCCCCGCGAAGGCGGACAATAGGGACAAGGAATGAAGTCGGAGGCATCTCCCCTTCCGTCTCGGGTATTCGAATGAAAGTCGGAAACCAAAATCACTGCGCGCCGGCCCAGCACAGCAACCCCTGTGGCGAAGGCGCCAAGGCCAAGGGCGGCTCTGGCGAGAAGGCCAAGGGCGGCAGCGGCGAGAAGTTTGGCCCCACCAAGGAAGGCGCCAAAGCCGCTGGCATGAACTGGGGGCAGTACAAGAAGCAGTTCCAGGACGGCTTCGAGGGCGGCCAGGACGGCAACAGCCAGGGCGTGCAGGGTGACGATCACCACCCCAGCCTCTTCGGCGGCATCGGGGACTTCCTCCAGAACCTCTTTGGTGGCTGGGGCAAGAAGGACAACCAGCAGAGCGATTCGGTCTATCAGAACTACGCGGGCTCCACCCCCCAGGCGGTGGCCCAGAAGACCAACAACTCGTCGATGCCGGTGATTGATCCGGCCAACCTGCCGCCGAAGGACGTCGCCGCCAAGGCGCTGCCGGGCATCAGCCAGATGGACCCGACCGGCAAGACCGCCGACTACAAGAACGCCGAGATGAACTGCGGCCCCACCGTGCTGGCGATGATCGGCGACGCCTTCGGCAAGAAGCCGGTCGGGATGAGCGACGCGGACTACATCAGCAAGATCGGCACGACGGCGGGCACCACCGGCGCCGGCACCACCGGCAACGGGATGATCGCGGCCCTGAACGACATGGGCTTCCAGACCGCCGCCAACAAGGGCGGCGACCTGGCCTGGATCAACAACCAGCTGGGTATGGGCCACGAGGTGATCGCCGACGGCGACTACTACTCCATGGCGGCCCACCCGAACGACAAGCTGGAAGCGGGCCACTATGTCGCGGTCACGGCCTACACTGGCGGCCAGTACACGGTGAACGACCCGGCGAACGGCACCGTCGTCAAGATGTCTCCGCAGGAGCTCTCCGACTTCATCGCGCACCACCCGCAGGGCGGGTTCACGCTGGCCGCCTGGCCAGATCCGACGGCGGCGGCGTTGCCCATGCCCATGCCCGCGCCGGTGCCCGCGCCCGTCGGCTAGAAGCGCCAAATCGACTTTGGGGAACACTTCTCCCCTCGCTGCCCCGGTTCGGAACTCCAGGCCGACCCGGGGCAGTGGTGTTTTTGGGCCTTAATTATCGGGAAAAATCACCCAGTGGAGGCCGCTAACCCACAGTAGTTACAGCGACCTCCATGGTAAGCAACTGAAGTCAATTTTCTTAGAAAATGATCGATGTCCCCACCTCCTGCCCCGGAGGCTTAGGTGCACATCGGTAATTCTTTCTCCCACTTCAGCTCCTTCCAGTCGGGTTCCTCCCACGACAATGGCCGGCATCTTGGCCAGGGCTTCGGCCAAGGTCATGGCGAGCACGCCTTCGGGTTCGGTGGTCCCCCCGGCTTCCGGCCGCAGGGTGACCAGGGCCAAACGCAGCAGGGCGGGCCGACCCGCCAGACCCAGCAGATGCCGCAGTTGCAGGACCCGCAGCACGCGGGCCCGGTGACGGGGAACTCGCCCTTCGGGAGCAACTACACCGTCCAGCGCGGTGACACGCTCTGGCAGATCTCCGACCGGATGCGCGCCGCCGGCGACCAGCGCGGCAACTGGGACATCATCAACGAGATCGCCCGGGACAACGGCATCAAGAACCCGGACATGATCTTCCCGGGGCAGACGTTCAACCTCCGCGGGCCGATGAGCGCGGACAGCTTCACCCCGTCCAAGGACCCGTCCAGCCCCATCCAGGGGAACGCCATGGGCCCCGGCGCGCAGGGCGACGGCGTGCCCTGGATCGGCCAGATGAACCCGGCCGGCGCGGACAAGAACTACACGAACGCGTCGCAGAACTGCGGCCCGGCGGTGATGGCGATGATCGCCCGCGAGCACGGCCTGGGCAAAGGGATGGACGACGCGGACCTGATCTCCTCGCTGGGCAAGGTGGGTCAGACCAACGCCAACGGCACCACCGGCAACGGGCTGATCGCCATGGCGGACCAGATGAACCTCAAGTCCACTGCCGAGCCAGGCGCCAACTCGAGCTGGGTGATGAGCCAGCTGCAGCAGGGCAAGGACGTGGTGTCCAACGGCGACTACTGGGCGCTGCCACAGCACGCCGACGCGAACCAGACCTCGCCGCACTACATCCTGCTCACCGGCATCGATCAGAACGGGAACATCACGGTCGAGGATCCGATGGACCCGAACGTGCGGAGCCTCACCGCGGCCCAGCTGGACGCGTACAACAACGCCTCGGCCCAGGGCGGCTTCAACGTCGCCTTCGGCTAGTTGATCGTCTCCACCTGGTCCACCGGGCTCCCGACGCCGCTGATGTTGATGGTGTAGCTGCCCGTGGTTCCGGGGGCCTTGAAGTAGAACGACCCGTTGGTCTGGTTCGCCGGCACCGTGATCACCCCGCTGCCGATGCTGTTGGTGCAGGCGGCGTTGGAGAAGAACCCGGCGGTGCCCATGAGGGTGATGTTCTGAGGCGCCGCGGGCGCTGACGGGTTCCCGTACTGGTCCCGGATCTGCACCGTCACCTGCGCCGAGCACGCGTTGGTGCTCAGCGACTGCGCCGGGGTGAGGTACGCCAGCTGTGCCGGGTTGTCCGGGGTCACCGTCTCGTTCTGGGAGGCCTGCGTGAGCGGGGCGGAGGTGGCGGTGATCGTCCACGTCCCCGCGCCGTTCGAACGGAAGAAGAGGTTCGACGTCGTGCTGCCGCCGGTGCCGATGGCGATCGAGGTGAGCGGGCCGGACCCGTTGCAGTTCCCATTGGTCGTGAGCTGGTAGGGAAGGGCGGTGTCCGCGCTGGACGCGGCCAGGCCCACGGTGATCCCCGGCGTCACCGGTGAAGGGTTCCCGAACACGTCCTGGACCTGGATGGCGATCGGCGTGCTGATGCACACGCCCGCCGTCACCGAGAAGGGGCCCTGGATGATGGCCAGCTTGGTCGGCGTCCCGGCCGCGATGGAGAACGTCTGCGGGGGCGCGGGGGTGAGGCCGGTCGCGCTCGCGGTGAGGGTGCCGGAGCCGACGGCGGTGCCCTTGAAGTAGTAGGTGGTGGAGCTGGTGCCGCTGGCGATGACCGCGCTGGTGATGACGGTCGAGCACGCCGCGTCGCTGTACAGCGTGGTGTTGGTGGTCCCGGTGGCGCCCAGGCTCACCGAGGTGGCGCTGGTCACCGGCGAGGGCGCTCCCGCCGCGTCCGTGCTGGCGACGGTCACCGCCGCCGAGCAGCTCCCGGCGCCCACCCCGCTCTGGGCCGTGGAGGTGAAGCGCAGCTCCGTCGCCGAGCCCGCGGTGACGGTCTCCGGGGCGCCGTCCCCCATGAGGGTGCTCCCCGGTGCCTCGGTGAGCGTGTAGCTGCCGCTCGCGGTGCCCTTGAAGTAGACGAACACCCGGGACGACGCGGCCGGGAGCTGGATGGTGGTGATGGGGCTGCTGGTGCAGCCGCTGTTCCCGTAGAACGCCATCCCGGCAGCCGGCACGGAGGAGAGGGCCATCGTCTCCAGCGCACCGGTGGTGGCGTTGCCGAACGGGTCCTGCCGCTCCAGGGTGAGGGAGGCGCAGGCGCCCGCGGCGACCGTCTGGCCCTTGCCAACAGAGATCACCACCTTGGTCCCCGCTGCCGCCACCACGCCCTCCGTCTGGGTGGCGGAGGTGAGGCCGGTGGCGGACGCCGTGATGTCCGTGCTCCCCGCCACCGTCCCCTTGAAGGAGATGGTGACCCGCGAGGTGCCGGTCGCCATGGTGGTGGAGGTGATGGCCGAGCCCGTGCACCCGGCGCCCGCGTAGAGCAGGACCTGGCCGGACGGGTTGGTGGCGAGGTTCACCGTGGTCGGGCTCAGCACGGCGGTGGGCGTGCCGGAGGCGTCTCTCGCGTCGATGTTCACCGCCCCCGAGCAGGCGTTGGCCGTCACCGCCGTCTGCGCCGCGGTGGAGAAGGCGAGCTGGGTGGGCTGGGGCGGGGTGACGGTCTCCGTCTGCTGCGGCGAGCCCAGCGCCCCGCCGTTGGCGGTGATGGTGGGCGAGCCCTGGAGGCTCTCGAAGTAGAAGGTCACGTTGCTCAGGCCGGCGAGGAGGGTGACGCTGGTGGCCGCCCCGTTGAGGCAGGCAACGTCCCGGTAGAACGTCAGCGCGGGCCCGCTCGAGGACAACCCGATGCTGAGGTTGGCCAGCACCGGGGCCGGGTTGCCCGACGCGTCCTGCGTCTGGAGCGCCACCGGGGAGCAGGCGTTCTGCGCCACCGTGACGGGAAGGTTGGGAAAGACCAGCTGGGTCGCCTGCCGGAACACCAGCCCTTCACTCTGCATCGCCGACAGCGACCCCGCGGTGGCGGTGATGGCCACCGTGCCCTCCGCGGTGGCGGTGCTCTTGAAATAGAAGGTGCTGCTGGTGCCGCCCGCGGCCACCGGCGTCAGGACGATGTTCGCGTTCTGGCAGGAGGAGTCCGGGTAGAACTTGAAGGACGAGCCGGGGGCGTTCGAGGTCAGGCCGATGTTGAGCGGCGTCCCCACCGAGGTGGCGTTGCCGAAGGCGTCGCGCAGCTCCAGCCGCACCGGCGCCGAGCACCCGCCGATCGCCGCCATCGTCTGCGGCGCGGTGGTGAAGACGAGCGCGGTGGCCGCGCCGGGCACCACGGTCTCGGTCTGCTGCGCCCCCGTCAGCCCGGCGGCGCTGGCGGAGAGGTGCGCGGGGCCTGCCGTGGTCCCCTTCACGTAGAGCGTGGCGCGCGAGCGCCCCGCCGCGACGACGACGTCGCTGGCCTGGGTGGTGCACGACGCGTCGGAGAAGAGGATGAGGTTCCCGTCCGTCGCGGTGAAGGAGACGGTGACGGGCACCACCACCGGGACCACCGTCCCGCTCGCGCCCTGGGTGTCCACCCGCACCGCGGCCGAGCACGCCCCCGAGGTGAGGGTCTGCGGCGCGCTGGCGAAGACGAGCTGGGTGGGTGAGGCGAGGCACGGGACGCCCGAGCAGGCGGGGTCCGCGCAGCCGATGAGCGCGTTGCAGTTGAAGTCGGCCGCCTCGCTGCAGTGCTCGGGGGCGCCCGGGTGCACCGCCGGGTTGCCGTCGTTGCAGTCGGCGCCGTTCGGCGGGGGCACGAAGCCGTCGCCGTCGGCGTCGACCGCCGGCGCGTCCAGCGACAGGTCCACCTGCGTGAAGCCGGAGGGGGGGAAGGTCCCGGAGCCCACCGCCAGGGCGCCGTTGGGGACCAGGTCGGTGCACTCCACGCCGAACATCGGCCGCGCGGTGACGAACACCTGCGGGGGCAGCGCGCCCCGGAAGATGCCGACGATGAAGTCGTCCTTCCCCTGCGGGCGCTTGATCTCCCGGCGGTCGACCGGCTCGCCGCTGGTGTCCGAAGAGGTGAAGAGATCGACCTGCACGCAGGTGGCCTGCACCAGCGGATCCACCGTCACGTGGACCTGGAGCGCTGACTGGAACCAGCCGCAGCCGGCCGCCGACGCGAGCGCCAGCGCCGCTGCGGCGCAGCGGAAAGAGCGGGAAGGGGGGCTCATCGGCGCGCAGACTATCAACTGGCCGACGCGAGGCGCGCCTTGGCCTCCATCACCTTGCGTACGGCTTCCTCAGGCGTCGCACCTGAAGCCGAAAGGTGTCCCATCTTCCGACCCGGGCGCGGGACACGTTTCCCGTAGAGGTGGAGTCTTACGCCGGGGAGCACCAGCGCCCGGTCGAATGCGGGTGGCTGCGGGCCCAGCCAGAGATCGCCGAGGAGGTTGGCGATCGCCGCCGGGCGCACCACCTCCGTGGACCCGAGCGGGAGATCGCACACCGCGCGAACCGCCTGCTCGAACTGACTCGTGAGGCAGGCCACCTCGGTGGCGTGGAACGAGTTGTGCGGTCGAGGGGCCAGCTCGTTGACCAGCAGCTCGCCCTGCCTGGTGAGGAACAGCTCGATCACCAGGAGTCCCTCCACGCCGACGGCGCGGGCGATCTCCGAGGCGATCTCCAGCGCCCGGGCGCGGACCGGCTCCGGCAGCGGGCCGGGGATGACGGACCAGGCGAGGATGCGGTGCTCGTGGTGGTTGAGCGCGGGCGGGTAGACCGCCACCTGCCCGGAGGGCGCGCGCGCGACCAGCACGCTCAGCTCGGACTCGATGTCCAGGGCGCGCTCCACCACCAGCGGCTGCTCGCCCAGCGACTTCCAGGTCCCCGCCGCCGCCGCCCCGCCTTGCGCGCGCGCCTGGCCGCCGCCGTCGTAGCCGCCGAAGCGGGTCTTCACGAAGCAGGACGTCCCCAGCGCGTCGAGCGCCGCCGCCAGCTCCTCGACCGTGGCCGCCTCGCGGTAGGGGCCCAGGGGGAAGCCGTGGTCCTTCAGCCATGTCTTCTGGCGCGCGCGGTCCTGGACGATGCGGAGCACCTCGCCGCTGGGCCGCACCGGCGCGTGGCGGGCGGCGGCGGCCATGCTCTCCAGGGAGATCTTCTCGATCTCCACCGTCACCACGCTCGAGGTCCTGGCCAGCTCCTCCGCCGCGGCGGCGTCGTCAAAGGCGGCGGTGAGGCAGCGCTCCACCACGTAGCGCGCGGCGCAGGACGGGTCCGGGTCCAGCGCGTGGACGTGATAGCCGAGGGAGCGCGCGGCCATGGCCGTCATCCGCCCCAGCTGCCCACCGCCCAGGATGCCCAGCGTGGCGCCGGGGAGGATCGGGCGGGACACGGTCGGGCTCACCGCTTCAGCTCCTGCCGGTCGTGGCGGCTGCGCTGCGCCGGAAGCAGCGCGCGGGAGACGGCCGGGCTCACCGCTTCAGCTCCTGCTGCATCACCTCATCCGCGCGCGCCTGCTTGTACGCGCGCAGCCGTTCCGCGAGCGCCGGATCGCGCAGCGCCAGCACCTTCGCCGCGAACAGCGCGGCGTTCGCCGCCCCCGGCTTGCCGATGGCCATGGTCGCCACCGGGGTGCCGCGCGGCATCTGGAGGATGGAGAGGAGCGCGTCCACGCCCTGCAGCGCGGTGGCGGGGACGGGGACGCCGATGACCGGGAGCCCCGTCTTGGAGGCGACCATGCCGGGGAGGTGGGCGGCGCCGCCCGCGCCGGCGATGATCACCTGCAGGCCGCGCCCCTCCGCGGCCGAGGCGTAGCGGAACATCCAGTCCGGGGTGCGGTGGGCGGAGACGACGCGCGCCTCGTACGGCACGCCCAACTCGTCCAGGAGCTCGCCGGCCGGGCGGAGCGTCTCCCAGTCGTTCTGGCTGCCCATGATGACGCCCACGAGCGGCTTCAGCTTCGGCGTCGTCGCCGGACGGCGTGCCATCGTGGGCGAAGTTGTGCTCCAGAACCGCGACCCGGTCGAGGGGTTTGTTACCGAGGGTCAGAGCCTCGACCGGGTCGGGCGGGTACGCCCTCCGGGTGCACGCAGGCCTACTTCTGGTTCAGCGCCTCCGCTGCGGCCTGCCGCTGCGAGCACTCCGTCTTCATCTGCACGTAGTAGTCCTTGGTGGAGACCGAGATGGCCCGCGTGTACAGGTCCAGCGCCTCCGGGTACCGGCCCTGCGCGTCATAGATGACCGCCAGGTTGTAGAGCGCCGCCGCGTTCTGCGGGTTCTTCTGGAGGTAGTCGCTGAACTCCTTGCCGGCCTGGTCCAGGTTGCCGCCCTTGGCGACCTCGACGATCGGCTTCTGCGCCTCGTCATCCCCGTCCAGCCGGATGTACCGCTGCACGTAGTGCGGGGTGATGGAGCCCACGATCTTCCGCACGGCCATGGCCATGGCGGCGCGGATCGCCTGCTCCTCGGTGTCCTGCTGGATCGGCTCGCCGTGGAATTCCGTCTCCGCCAGGTACGTCCTGCCGCTGGCGTTGAACGCGGTCACGCCGAGCAGCACCTTGCCCATGTAGACCCGCTTGGCCTGCTGGGTGACGTTGCCCTTGTTGTCGTGCTGCTCGGGCAGGTCCTCGTGCTCGGCGTCCCAGTTGAGGACGTCGATCTTGAGGGCGATCTCGTCCGGCTTCTGCGGCGACTTGCCGCCGCTGGCTGTGGCGGTCTGGCCGGCGACCTTGACGGAGATGCCCTCCTCGCTGCGGTCGGTGAGCGTGAAGTAGCCCTCCTGGCGGACCTGGCGCGAGAGCTCGTTGGCCACCTCCTCGCGCGCGCTGCGCCGGCCGCTGGTTTCGAAGATGGAGAGCTGCTTGGAGGCGCCCAGGTTCACCGGGGCGGGCTGCAGCACGTTGACGCGGATGGTGGGGACGCACGCCGTGGCGAGCGCCAGGGCAAGGGGGACCAGCAGTCGTCGAGACACGAGGGGCTCCTAGGTGGTTTTGGAAGTGCGGCGGCCCCTAGACGCCTGGTGGCTCGCCCGGGTTCCATGGGGGCGCGACGAGCCGCCGCCCGTCGGCGCGCGCGACCTGCGCGTCGTCCGGGAGCTTCAGCCGGTCCCACGTCTGGCACGTCACCGCCTTGTGCGCCTGGTCCAGCCCCTCGCAGTAGTTGGTGAATAAACAGCGCCGGATTTCGTCGCCGCGCCCGAGCCTGATTTTCCGGAACCAGTCCGGGTCCGCCAGCGACTGCCGCGCCGCGGCCACCACGTCCGCGTCGCCGCGCTCGAGGATCTCCTCCGCCTGCCAGAAGCTGGAGATGCCGCCGCACGTCACCACCGGCGTGGAGAGGCCCGCCTCGCGCACCGCGCGCCGGATGGCGGCCACCGAGGGCACGTTGCGGCCGAAGGGGCCGGGCGGGCCGATGTTGGTGGTGGGCATGCACTCGTGGCCGGAGGGCCCGGTGTACGGGTACGAGGCCCACCCGACCTTCGGCTGGCGCGCGTCCTCGAACTTGCCGCCGCGGGAGAGGGAGAGGAAGTCCATCCCGGCGCGCGCGAGCTCCACGCCGAACCAGGCGGCGTCGTCCACGCGGTTGCCCCCCTCGATGATCTCGTCCGCCAGGTAGCGGCACCCCAGCGCCACCTTCGGGCCCAGCTTCGCGCGGGCCGCCCGGTAGACCTCCAGCGGGAGGCGGATCCGGTGCTCGCGCGGGCCGCCGTAGCCGTCGTCGCGCGTGTTCCGGGCGGAGAGGAAGCTGGCCATGGTGTACGCGTGGGCGAAGTGGAGCTCCACGCCGTCGAAGCCGGCGTCGGCGCAGCGGCGCGCCGCCTCGGCGAAGAGGTCCGGGAGGAGCTTGGGGAGGTCGCGGATGTGCGGCTTGTCGGTGTCGGTGACACGCTCGCGGAAGCCCATCCGGTAGGCCTCCAGGTCGCGCGGGCGGAGGAAGGACTCCAGCTCCGGTTCGGTCAGCTGCAGCAGGCGCGCGCGGACGTCCGGCTCGGGCGCGTCGTGCAAGGAGGGGTCGCGCGCGAGGGCCGCCAGCGCGCGCCGGTAGTCCGGGTCGAGGGCGAGGAACCTCCCGAGGAAGCTCTCGCGGGTGGGGCGGCGGCGGATGGTGAGGAAGTCGATGATCTGGATGAGCAGCTTCGTCCGGCCGCCGCTGGCGCGGTGCACCGTCTCCACCAGCTCCGCCAGGCCGGGGATGTAGCGGTCGTGGCCCACGCGGAGCAGCGGACCGGAGGGGATGTCGCGGATGCCGGTGGCCTCCACCACGATGGCGCCCGGCTGGCCTTCCGCGAAGCGGCGGTACCAGGCGAGGACGTTGGGCGTGACGAAGCCGTCCTCGGTCGCCCGCCAGGGGACCATGGCCGGCACCCAGGTGCGCTCGCGGAGGTCCATCGGCCCGATCTGGATGGGCGAGAACCAGCGCGAACGCTCCGCCTCCTCGCGCGTCGGCCAGCGCGGGACGGGGAGCAGCTTCTCTCGGCGCTTGTCCGGGGACATCGGTGGGCCCGACGCCTATAGCAGATGCCGCGCGCAGCGCCGTGGTCCGCGCTCGAGGCACGTGCCGCCCCGCGAGGTGGCAGGCGTCGCGCGGCATCAGGCCCCATGGCTCATCCACTTCACCCGCCACCGCGCCGAGCGAGCGCCCCGTTGGGAGACTCTCTAGCTCGCCTGGAGGACGACCTTGACGATCTCCGGGGGCGCGCCCACCCGGAACGGCGGACCCCAGTAGCCGGTGCCGCGGCTGACGTAGAGCTGCGCGCCCCGGTGGGTGTAGTGGCCGGCGATGAAGGGCGTGGTCATCCCCACCAGGTAGTTGAACGGGAACATCTGCCCGCCGTGGGTGTGCCCGGAGAGCTGCAGGCCCATCCCCAGCTCGGCCGCGCGCTCGAAGTTCCGGGGCTGGTGGGCCAGCAGCACCGCCGCCCGTTCGGGGTCCCGCCCGGCGATGGCCTTCTCCAGGTCGTACCGTCGATCATCCGGCCCGCTCCAGTCGTCCACTCCGACCAGGTCGAAGGACCCGCCCGCGTCACCCACGGAGATGCGCCGGTTGCGCAGGACGTGGACGCCGGTGGAGGCGAGCGCCGCGCACCACTCCTCGTCCCCCGAGTAGTACTCGTGGTTGCCGGTGATGAAGGCGATGCCGCTCCGGGCCTGGAGGTCGCGCAGCGCCGCCACCGCCGGGCCGAGGTTCTTCAGGCTGCCGTCCACCAGGTCGCCGGTGATGGCGATGAAGTCCGGCTTGAGCGCGTTCACCCGCGCCACCATGTCCTCCAGGAAGTGCCGGCCGATGGTCGGCCCCACGTGGATGTCCGTCACCTGCGCGATGGTGAAGCCGTCCAGCGCGCGCGGGAGCTTGGGCAGCTTCACCGCCAGCTCGGTGACCTCCGCCGGGGCGTACGCGCGGAACGCCCCGTACCCGGCCAGCCCGCTCGTCGCCGCCACAGCACCGCCCGCGGCCGCGCGCGCCAGGAACAGGCGGCGCGAGGCGTCCACCTCGGGCGGTTCACCCGATCTCCGCGCCGCGCGGCGGCCGGCGAACGCGAACAGCCCCAGCAGCGCCGTGGTGAGGCCCAGGTACCAGGCCACGCCCAGCCAGGTCCACGCCACCGCGTTGATCGCCTCGCTGAACCCGCCCCGGAGCAGCCAGCCCACCGGCCCGGCCACCAGCAGGCTGAAGAAGAGGCTGCCGATGACCCACTTCCCGATGCGGCGGAGGCGGGCGTCGTCCGTCACCGCCCGGACCAGCCGGCGGTAGAGGAAGAAGTGGCCGCCGCCGATGACGCTCAGGAAGACGGTGAAGAAGATCGCGAAGCGGGCCCAGGAGGGCATGGCGGGGATGGTGTCGCCCGCGCCGCCAATTCTCAACTGGATCGAAGTGAAGAAGCGTTACGAGGCCGCGGGAGCAGGGCCAGCGAAGAGGCCAGCAGCCCCACGAAGACGTCCTGGATCCACGGCGACCGGAGCCCTACGACTCCGGCGCGTCGCGCATGGTGGTGTCCGCATGGCCGCCCGGCGCGATGGGGTCGTGGGGGAGGCTGCCTCGGGGCGAGCGGAGGTACACGTAGGGCGTCGCGTAGAGCAGGTTCGCCACGCGCGAGGTGTAGATGTCCGCGTACCGCTCCACCTGCCGCGCCAGGTGGCTCTTGTCGTTGCCGGCGCGCATCAGCAGGCCCCACGTCTTGTTGTGCAGCTCGGTGGCGGCGCGCGCCAGCGGAGCGATCTGCGCGTCCAGCGCCTCGGTCTGCTGCCGGATCTTCCCCAGCCGCTCCCCCAGCTCGGCCTCGGTGGCGGGGCCCGCGTCGGCGTAGCCCTGCTTGCGGCGCTGGAGCTGGAGCCGGGCCTCGCACGACGACGCCTCCAGCGCTTCCTTCTCCGCCATCAGGTCGGCGAGGCGGCGCTCGCTGGGCAGGGCGGCGTGGATCTCCCGCACCTCCTGCTCCAGCTCCCGGAGGATGAGCGCGGTGCGCCAGCGGAGCACGTCCTTGGTGACGTGGACGTCGCCGAACATGTGGTCGCCCACGTAGAGGATCTCGTCGCCGGAGAGCGCCAGGTGCTTCTCCACGTCGCGCGCGCTCCCGCCCAGGAAATGGGCGCCCTCGCGCAGCCCGCCCACGCTGGGCTTGAGCAGGCCCTCCTCGGTGACCACCTCGAACAGCTCCCGGCGCTCGGTGAAGAAGGCCGGCTTGCCCGCGCCGACGATGACCACGTCGAACAGCTTCCGCCAGGTCATCCCCTTGGGCAGGAACGGGTCCAGCGCGTACGACATCATCGGGACCGTGTAGGCCCACTCGGAGTTGGTGATCAGCAGCAGCTTCTTGCCCGCGTAGCGCTGGTCCAGCAGCGCCAGCGCCGTCTCCGGGTCCTGCACCACGTACT
>Ga0134122_10000955_pt1 | contig 20494 bp, 22 predicted proteins | sample KB302_FD_96461 | JGI IMG/M metagenome (GOLD analysis project Ga0134122, IMG submission 96461) | Terrestrial soil microbial communities without Nitrogen fertilizer from Kellogg Biological Station, Michigan, USA - KB3-0-2 | ecosystem: Environmental > Terrestrial > Soil > Unclassified ... | reverse complement strand
TGAAGGAGCTGGCGCGCGAGCTGACCGGCCGCGATCCCGCCAGCTTCCAGGGCGCCGAGAAGGGCGAGCGCTACCGCATCGGCGCGGGTGCCGCGCGCTGAGCACGGCCGTACATGGCGTTCCGTGTTCGAGCGGGCGCAACCTACCTGGGACACCGGGGGCGCACGGTGGACACCTTTGCCGCCCTCATGATCGAGGTGGCGGAATAGAGGCGGTCTATCCCCTTCCCACGCAATTGCCTCGAGCGGTGAAAGCTGCGCCTCACTTTCCCAGGCCGACCCCCTGTGGGAGGGATTAGGCCACCTGCATACCCAGGGCGACCGCGTTGTCGCGCACCCGGTGGTCTCGGCTGAACATCACCATCTCCTCCACCTCGCGACGCTGGTGGATGAGCAGAGCGGTCGCCACGTGGATGGCGTCCAGGGCTCGAAGAGGCACTGGGAACACGTCACCGGCGCGGGCGAGGACGGGCGCGGCGAGCGGCAGGACGTCGACATGCTGGAGTAGCCGAAGAACGGCGCTCAGCGCCCTGGCCGCCTCTGCAGCGGATACCTCCCGCTCGCGTTCAGCGCGGAGCAAGGCGCGCCGCACTTCCAGTTCGGTCAGCGCCGAGGAGAAGACACGACACCCACGTCGCGCGCTGTGCAGAGCGGCGAGCACGTCTGGCCGACCCTCGAGGTACGCCTGGGCCAGGGCACTGGTCTCCAGGTACAGCGCCTTCACACCCGGTCCTCCCGTTCAGCGTCGAGGAGAGCCTGTGAACGTCCGCGGCCCAGGACCGGCGCTGGTGCTGGCCACTCGCCCTCATCCTGGGTCCCGAGGTGAGAGACCAGGCCATCAGCGAGCAGTTGGCGCGCCTCGCGTTCTTCGCGGGAGAGTTGCTCCTCTTCGGCGCGGAGGGGCACCAGCTTCGCGACGACCTGGCCGTGCTCGGTCACCAGCACCGTCTCCCCATGCTTCACGTCGCGGAGGTACTGGGACAGCTTCGCCTTGAGGTCTTTCACGCCCGCGGTCTTGGCCATGGAGCTCAATAGTAGTCACCGGTGGTCCCATTTGCCCAGCCTCGGGGCTTCGCCTGGTGCGATGCCGGGACCCAGCGAAGGGCGCTCTAGAAAAACGAAACCCCGCCGGAGCGGGGTTCCTTGTGGAGCTAATCGGGATCGAACCGATGACCTCTTGAATGCCATGAGGGAGAAGAGCAGTAGCTCAAGCCACTTGGCGTCGTAAGCCTTGCACCCAACGTGACAACCAGCACCAGAGAAGAATAGCGGATCACTGGTGGGCGCGGCTGGCTCCTACCGGCCCCATTCCTTGAGGAAGCCGGCCGGGGTCACGATCCGCAGCCCGCGGTAGTCGTGCACGGCCAGCAGTGCCTTGTCGCCGGTCACCAGGAACTCGGCTCCTCCCGCCAGTCCGCAGGCGATGAACTTGTCATCGTCGGGATCCGAGCAGACCGCCTGCTCCAACTCCTCGGCATCCACCATGAACGCCGCGGAGAGAACGAGCCGAAGAAACGGTCTCGGATCGATTTCCGGACGCGTCGCGCCCAGTTCTTTGCTGACGCGCTCATACTCAGAATAGACCTCGGGCGAGATCAGCAGATCGAAGTGCCGGTCGCGCCATCCATCGAGGATCCGCGCAGGGGTGCCGCGCCAGAAGAGGCCGGACATGAGGACGTTGGTGTCGAGGACGATCCTCACCGGTGCTGGCGCGTCTTCCGGATCGCAGTCCGGACATGGGCCTTCGTCAGCCCGGCAGTGCGCGCCTGTCGCCGAGCGGTTGCGATGATCTCGTCGAAGTCAGCCATCGAGGGAGGGTTCAGCTTCTTGAGCACGACGACATCCCCCTCACCGGTCACGACGAACTGGGTCCCGGCACCGAGGCCAAGCCTGTCTCGCACTGCCTCGGGGATCACGACCTGCCCTCGGGATGACATTCTCGTCGTAGCGACACTCGGCACGTCGGCCTCCCTATCTTACCAGTAAGATACTTCGCCAGGCGCCGGCTTGCGAGTGGACCCGCTGCGCAGGCCGCCCCTGGACCGGCGGCCGGCGCGGAGCGATGGAGGGGACGATGCACCGCTCCGCTGGCCGAGCGTACTTCAAGGGTTCGGGCAGCACGCCTCCTTCCTCCCGGGATACGGCGCTCCTCCTTCGAGCCCAGCACCGGAGCAGGAGGGCCCCGCCGAGAACGGTAGCGCTACTCAGGCGCTCGATGCAGGATGGCCTCGACGGCATCTCGGAGCTTCTGCTTCTCGAGGGTTTCGTCCCGTACCTGCTGAAACTCCTTGGCGTCCAGGTCATCGCCGCGGCGACGATTGAGCGGCGTCTCGAGCGCTTCGATGAGAATTGCCTCGAGGTCAGCGATGAAAATGTCCGCTGTACAGTGCGAGTCGGGCATGGACTCGAGGGCACCTGCCTCGGTAACGGCGCGAAGACCGAACCAGGAGAAGCGGTCCCAACGTGCTCCGAGCCGATCAGTGACGTGCTCGGAAAGACGCTTGCCCAGTCCCCTGTCGGTCGCCCGCCCGACGTACACGGGTCGGGCAGCGTCGTAGAGAATGTAGACACCCCGCTGGTCCGCGAAATCGACGGCCTTCAAGCCGTTAGGGGCGATTCCCAGCAACTTCGGCACGGTCGCCCAGCGCACCCAGTCCCTTCGCCAGAGCACACCGAGCGACTGGAGCCAGCTATCCTCGGTGGGGAGCGATGCTTGGTCCTCGTTCTGCGCCTCTGTGAGGGTAAACAGACCCTTTCCAACTCGGCTTATCTCGGGCCTGTTCCGCCGCATCTCCGTCAAGCAAGCCGTGTAGACGGTATTCGCCGGGGTGGCCGTATCGGACTCCACCAACTTGCGGCGGAGAGCTTCGTCGGCCAATTCGGCGTAGTGGACGGGCTCCTTCCTCTCCCGGAGGATCAGTAGGATTGCCTCCTTCCACGTCATCTTCTTGGGCATACAGACTTCCCCCGTCAACCTGTCAAAGCGAACATCCTATCCGCCGGGCGTTGGGACACGAGTGCCTCCTGCCTTTCCCCGTGCTGGAGGAGCGCCACCTTCAGGATGGTGTCCGCCCGAAGCTCAGGGCACCTAAAAAACGAAACCCCGCCGGAGCGGGGTTCCTTGTGGAGCTAATCGGGATCGAACCGATGACCTCTTGAATGCCATGAGGGAGAAAGAGCAGTAGTTCCATCTACTTGGCGTCGGAAGCCTTGCGCCCAGCGTGACAACCAGCACCAACGGAGGATAGCGGGTCACAGGTGGGCGCCGCGATCTGGAGGAGCAGGAACTGCGGCAGGTGGGCGGCGGTCGTTGATACCTTTTGTCTGTCCGCATAATTTGGGACCTACGTTCCGCATCATGTCGCGCGCCACCACCAAGACCGAAGCGCTGCTGGGGCTCGCCCGCAAGGGGCCCGTGCGGGCGCGAGATCTGGACCAAGCGGGCATCCCGCGGGCCTACCTCCGCCGGCTCTGCGACCGTGGACTGCTCGAACAAGTAGACCGCGGGCTCTACCGCCTCGCGGATGCACCGGTGACCGAACTGCACTCGCTCGCCGAGGTCTCGAAGCGCGTGCCTCACGCCATCATCTGCCTGCTCAGCGCGCTCCAGGCACACGGGCTCACCAGCGAGTCCCCGCACGCGGTCTGGGTCCTGATCGATCGGCACGCCCGCACGCCAAAGCTCTCGTACCCGAAGATCGAGGTGGTGAGAGCCAGCGGTGCCGCCCGCGAGCACGGCGTGGAGAGCCTGATCATCGAAGGCGTGCGCGTGCGGCAAACCACGGCGGCCAAGACGGTTGCAGACTGCTTCCGCTACCGGCGGCATGTCGGGCTCGAGGTCGCGCTGGCGGCTCTCCGTGACTACCTCCGCAAGAAGCGCCGCGGCATCGACGCGCTGGTCGCTGCAGCGCGCGCAGACCGAGTGTACGCGCTGATGCGACCGTACCTGGAGGCGCTGGCGTGACGAAGGCCACCAAGGATGTGGGCGCGTCGGTACGCGCCCGCCTGCTGCACCTCGCGCGCGAGCGGGGCGAGGACTTCCAACTCGTGCTCGTCCGTTACGCGAACGAGCGACTGCTCTATCGACTGGCGAAGTCCGCCCACGCCGCGCGGTTCGTTCTCAAGGGCGCCGCGCTGTTCACGCTTTGGACCGGCAAGGCCCACCGCGCAACGCGCGATCTGGATCTCCTCGGCTTCGGGGATTCGAGCGAACCGCACATCCGCGGCCTCTTCGCCGAGGTGCTGACCCTCGACGCCGGTGACGACGGGGTGCGGTTCGACGCCGGATCGCTCGAGGTCGGCCCCATCCGCGAGGAACAAGAGTACGGCGGCGTCCGCGTGTTGGCGGTCGCACGCATCGCCTCGGCGAAGGTACGACTGCAAGTGGACGTCGGCTTCGGTGATGCCATCACGCCCGAAGCCATCGTGGTCGACTTCCCGCCGTTGCTCGACTTCCCGCCGCCGCGGCTGCGGGCTTACCCGCGCGAGACGGTGGTGGCCGAAAAGCTCGAAGCGATGGTGCAACTCGGCCTCGCCAACAGCCGCATGAAGGACTTCTACGACCTGGTCGTGTTGTCGCGGCTGTTCGAGTTCGATGGCAACCTGCTCGTGCGCGCCATCCGAGCCACCTTTGAGCGGCGGAGGACGGCGCTGCCCACGGCTCCACCGGTCGCGCTGACGCCCGTCTTTGCCGCCGACGCCACGAAGACAGCGCAATGGATGGGTTTTGTCCGGAAGTCGGCCGCCGACGGTGCTGGGCTCCTCACGGACGCCATCGCGACGGTCGCCGGCTTCGTCGAGCGACCTCTCGCCGCTGCCGCGAGCATGGTGCCGTTCGCGGCTCGCTGGCGGCCAGGTGGCCCCTGGGAATGACGGCGTCCGGCCGCGGACATCCAGGACTGCACACAGGCAAGCGGCAACTTCAATGCCGCGGTCTCTTCTACGCTCGTGGCTTGAAGAGTGGCTGGAGACAGCTCTGCCGCAGTCAGCTTGTCCTTGAATTCTGCGACATCAAGCCGAACGACCGGACCTTGCTCCTCTGCTTCATGAATCCCGGCGCCGGTTCTCCGCGGGATCTAGCGGACGCCGAGCCTATCCCCATCGTCACCCGCGCGCGCCAGATCCCCGGGCTGGCTGTCTGGCTGCCGGCGATCCCCGATGCCACGCAAGCGCAGACCATCCTGCTGATGGAAGCGCTCGATTGCTGGCGCGCTGTAGTCTTGAACCTCTCCGATGTCTGCGAGCCGAAGAGCAACGCGCTTTGTCAGCGCGTGGACACCCTCACGAATAACACGCCCCATTGGGACTCTCTCTTTCACGCTCCGCGTCGTACTGAGCTCAACAACCTGGCGGCCGGACCCCACGTTGCCATGATCGGCGGTTGGGGCGCCCTGAGTTCGAAACAGGAATGCCTACGGAACGCGGCCGGCGAGGTCTGGGCCCGTTTCCCGGAAATCGTCGGGGCACCGCCCAGGTCGGGCCACCGCAAATTGGGTCTCCGCCATCCCCGGCTGACGCCCGGCGGCAAGCCGTGGCCTGCCTACTACATGGACTGGCGCCGGGTCGTGGCCTCGAAACTGAACCTGTCCCAGCAGGACCAAGCTGCGCTCGGCGCCAGGCGCGCGATCGACGGGCTCGTGGGTAAAGACCGCATCTTTACCCGTGTAGGACGCGACAGGCTCGCCATCGACCTAAGCCTCGCCAAGCTCCCGCGGACTGACCTGAAGGGGATTTAGTCCGGCTGGGCGCGGGCCCCTCAGGGACGCAGGAGCCGCGCTCCAACGCACTTCGCCCATGCTCCCGCAAAAACGAAACCCCGCCGGAGCGGGGTTCCTTGTGGAGCTAATCGGGATCGAACCGATGACCTCTTGAATGCCATTCAAGCGCTCTCCCAGCTGAGCTATAGCCCCGGCACCGGGTGCGGTCTGGGGAACCGCCCGGAAACGCTCGGACTTCTACCGCTTCTTCATCTTGGACGCCAGCGCCTGGGAGGGCCGGGCGGCCTTTTTCTGCCGCAGCCGCTCTGCCGCCTCGTCCCCCTCCTTGAGGATGTCGGTGATCTCCGACGCCTGCTTCTGGATCTTCTTCTCCACGTCGATCATCTTCTGCATCGCGGTCGCCAGCTGGGGTGGGAGTTGGAGCCGGCCCCGCAGCACCTGGTTCCACACCGCCTCGCCGAAGTCGCGCAGCGCCACGTCGCGGTCCCGGCTGAGGAACGACGCCTCCAGCTTCAGCTGCGCCATCTTCGCGTTCTGCTCCACCGCCGTTCGCAGGTCGGAGAGCTGCTCCTTGGCCTCGTCCCAGGCCTGAGCGATCTGCTGCATCAACGCGGGGTCCTTTGGCGGCGGCGGAGCAGTGGGCACGCGCCCTCCGTAGCCCGCGACTTCCCGGCCTGTCAACGAACCTTCCCGCCCCCTCCCCTCACCATCCGGGCCGCGAAGTACCCCCCGCCCGGTGCCCGGTGCGGCAGCACCCGCAGCGCCTCCCCATCCAGCCGCCACTCCGGGTGACTCCCCAGGAACCCCTCCACCACCTCCTCGTTCTCCTCCCGCAGCAGCGAGCACGTCGCGTACACCAGCACCTCCGCCGCCTTCCCCCGCCCCGCCGCGTCCTCCAAAATCTCCCGCTGCTTCCGGTTCAGCTCCTTCACCCGCTCCGCCGTCAGCCGCCACTTCATCTCCGGCTCCCGCGCCAGCACGCCCGTCCCGCTGCACGGCGCGTCCACCAGGATCACCTCCGCCTCCTCGCACCGCGCCGGCACGCTGAACGACACGTTCCCCACCCCGAGCTCCCGCGCCCGCCGCTTCGCTTCCTGCAGCCGCCTCGCCGACGCGTCCCCCGCCATCACCTCCGCCGCCCGGTCCGCCAGCGCCAGCGTCTTCCCTCCCGCCCCCGCGCACACGTCCGCCACCTTCCGCCCGCGCACGTCCCCGCACCACTCCACGATCCGCTGGCTCCCCAGGTCCTGCACCTGCAGCCGCCCCGCGCGCATCGGCCCGCTCTCGAACACCGCGTGCGACGACACCCGCAACGCGTCCGGCGCGTCCCCCACCACCTCCACCGCGATCCCCTCCGCCTCCAGCGCCCGCCGCACCTCCTCCCGCGTCCCCGGCGGCCGCGCGCGCAGGAGGATCGCCGGCTCCCGGTTCAGCGCCGCCATCAGCGGCTCCAGCTCCTCCTCCGGGACCTCCCGAGCCAGCCGCTCCGCCAACCACCGCGGGAACGAGTGGCGGATCGCCGCCCGCTCCACCGCGCTCGCCGGCTCCGCCTCCTTCTCCGGCGCCGCCCGCAGCATCGCCTCCACCTCCGCGTCCTTCACCGATCGCGGACGCACCGGCCCGGGCAAGCCCACCTCCACCATCACCCGCTCCACCGGCGCGCTGGTCCGGAGGAACCTCCACAGCGCGTACCGGACGATCGCCTCGTCCTCCACCAGCCCTCGCCGCCGCCCGCGCCGCCGCGCCTGGAGGTCCAGCCAGCGCATGTGCCGCGAGAGCTCCCGGGTGGCGAACGCCGCGAACCTCCGCTCCTGCCCGCCCAGCTTCGCCCCCCGCTCCGCCAGCGCCTCGCTCAGCGCCTGCTTCAACGGCTTCCCCTCCAGCACCGCCACGTGCGCGGCCACCGCCGCGGCCGCCGCGCGCCGCGAGGGCCTCCCCACCGGCTCCTCTCCCGGCTCACCCACGCGACCCACCGCTCCGGAAGAAGCGCTGGCCCGCGCGCGCGACCTCGGGCACCGTGCCGCCAGCTACACCTTCAGGAGGTCTGTCCATGTGGCGCGCCCTGGCCCTTCTCGCGATGGCGCTGGTGGGGCTGGTCCAGCTCCTCCCCGGCGCCGTCGCCCTTGTACCGTCCCTCAGCCGCCGCTTCTACGGCGTGGCCCTGGACGACGTCACGATGGCGCTGCTCACCCGGCACCGCGCGGGGCTGCTGGCGCTGGTGGGGCTGCTGCTCTTCGCCGCGATCCCCTTCCCCCCGCTCCGCGCGGCGGCGATCGCGGTGGCGCTCGCCAGCAAGCTCACCTACGTCGCGCTCTTCGCGATCGGCCCGGCGCCCACCGCGGAGGCGGCGCGGGTCGCCCGGGTGGACATGCTCACCGCGCCACTGTTGCTGGCCGCCGCGGCCGCGCTGTGGTTGGGCGGCGGCGGGATCTGACGAGCGCTGAAGGTTCCCGCTACGTCGCCGCCGGGGCGCCGCTCACCGACGCGGGCGCACTGCCGCCAGGCATGATCTGTCCGAACACGCGGCTCGGGGGGCGGAGGATCGACGACGCCGCCACAATCAGCACGAACACGAACGGCAGCGCCCACTTGTCCGGGCCGTCACCGGTCATCATGTGCGAGACGCCCGCGCCGATCAGGTCGATCACGATCCCCGCGTACGCCCACTCCTTCACCCGCGTCAGGCCGGGCGCGAGGATCACGATGGTGCCGAGGATCTTCCAAGCCCCCAGCATCGGCGCGACGTAGTTCGGATAGCCCAGGTGCTTCATGATCTCCTGGGCGGTCGGCCAGTTGAGGAAGTCCATCACTCCGCCCCACCCCATCAGGACCGCGGTGAGCGCGGTGGCGATCCAGTACCCGACGACCTTGCCCTTCATCTTGGTGTCCCCTTGGAATGTGAGCGCGGCAGGAAAGCCCGCGCGCACGGTCGCACATGCGGCCCCGCGCTCCAAGCTTCTGTCACCGGGTGCTCGTCCACCCAGGACCCCCGGTCGCCCAGGCGTCGATCCACCGTTTCAGGTCCGTTCCTCCGTCATTGCTCGCGACGGGCGCCGTGTAGCCCCCGTCCGCGAGCCGCGTCCCGTAACCCGGCCACATCACGTGCGTCGTCCCGGCGAGCACGTAGTACTTGCCGTTGGCCGTGCCGTCGTACGCCTGCTCGAGCACCCCCAGGTCCGCGTTGTAAGCACCCGTCGGCGGTGACACGAAGTCGTTCACCCCGGCCGCGCCGTAGAAATACCAGCTGATGACGTTGTCGTGGTCATACGCCAGCAACCCCAGCCGCGACGTCGGATACGTCGCCAGCAGGTGGTTGATCAGCTGCGGCATCCCCGCGTCGCAGTCCGGGCACCCAGCCGGGAGCTCCGAATTCCACGCGGTGGTGAACTCACCCCAGTGGTACGTCGGCAGGAACGGCGCCGAATCAGCGAGCAGCGCCACGTCCGCCCCCGCGAACTCCCGCCGGGTGCGCTCGAAGCTCAACGTGGCGCCGTAGCCGCCCGCGCTGGAGCCGCTCAGCCACACGCGCCGCGCGCCCGGCAGCGTGAGGTGCAGCTTGCGTAGGAAGAGCGCGGTGTTCATCGCCCCCGCGAAGTGGACCGTGTAGTACGAGACCGGGTCGAACGCGCCGTAGCGGTACGGGTACGTCTGCTCCGACCGCCCGGCGTGGAGGTCGCCGGTGCAGTACGGGACGAAGACGAACGTCGCGTCGCGGAACGGGTTCGACGGGTCGGTGCGGTCCAGCGCGCGGATGGTCTTGATCTGCGCCAGCTCGCCGGGGAGCGCGCCGCCGCCGTCGCGCGGGAACGGGTCCGATTCGGTGACGTGGACCGCGGTGGGCTGGGTCCCGCCCGCCCCGTTGTAGAGGCAGATCCCGGAGCCGTAGTTGCACACCGGCCCGTACTGCACGAGCGACGGCACGCACGTCCCGGTGTTCCAGCACGCGCCGCCGCCCTGCATGAAGATGAAGAGGTCCTGCCCCGCGTCGGCCACGTTGATCGCGAACCCCGTCGTCGAGCCGCTCGCGCACTGCGAACCCTCCACCGGGATCCACGTCCACTGCCCCACGGGCGCCACCACCGGACCGCCCGCGTCCAGCCCGTCGCCGGCGTCCTCCCCCGCGTCGTCGCCGGGCGGCGGTGGATGCCCCGGATCGGTGCACGCGTAGGCCCACAGCGCGACGGCCAGGGGGAGGCACCACAGGAATGGCGAAGAGCGAGCTGGCATCTTCCGGATCAAGCCACAGCGAGACCCGAAACAGAACACCGGCCGCGTGATACGACCGCGCCGTGACTTTCGACGTCGTGATCCGGGACGGGCTGGTGTTCGACGGCACGGGCGCTCCGCCGAAGCGGTGCGACGTGGGCGTGCGCGGGACGGAGATCGCCGCCCTCAGCGAGGCGCCGCTCCCGGCCGAGCCGGGCACGCGCGTGGTGGACGCCGGGGGGCGCTGGGTCACGCCGGGCTTCATCGACCTCCACACCCACTACGACGCCGAGGTGGAGCTGGCGCCGTCGCTCTCCGAATCCGTCCGGCACGGCGTGACCTCGGTGATGGTGGGGAGCTGCTCGCTCTCCCTGGGGCTGGGGACGCCGGAGGACCTGGCGGACATGTTCTGCCGCGTCGAGGGGATCCCCTACGACGTGGTGCGCGATCTGCTGGAGCGCTCCAAGACGTGGGACACCCTCCCCGGCTACCTCGACCACCTGGCGCGGCTCCCGCTGGGGCCGCACATCTCATCGCTCGCCGGCCACTCGGCGATCCGCGCCCACGTGATGGGGCTGGCGCGCAGCCTGGAGCGCACCGCCGTCCCCACCTCGGATGAGCTGGCGCGGATGGAGCGGATCCTCGAGGAGGCGCTGGACGCCGGGTACTTCGGCGTCTCCATCCAGACGCTGCCCTGGGACAAGATGGGCGGTGGCCGCCCGTTCCGCAGCCGCCCGCTCCCGTCCGCCTTCGCGCGCTGGAGCGAATACCGGCGCCTGACGCGGATCGCCCGCCGCCGCGACCGGATCTTCCAGGGCGTCCCCAACATCACGACCAAGGTCAACGTCGTCAACTTCCTCTTGGAGAGCGCGGGGATCCTCCGCAAGCCGCTCAAGACGACGATCATCTCGATGATGGACGTGCGGGTGAACCGGGGCTTGTACAAGCTCTCGCAGTTCCTCTCCCGCACCGTCAACCGCCTCCTCAACGGCAACTTCCGGTGGCAGGCGCTGCCGGAGATCTTCGACCTCTGGGCGGACGGGATCGACCTGGTGGTGTTCGAAGAGTTCGGCGCGGGCGTGGCGGCGCTGCACCTGCAGGACGCGGCGGCGCGGCGCGAGCTGTTCGAGGACCCGAAGTACCGCCGGTGGTTCAAGAGGCAGTGGCGGAGCAAGCTGCTCCCCAAGGTCTTCCACCGCGACTTCAACCAGTCGCGCATCCTCCGCTGCCCGGACGAGTCGGTGGTGGGGAAGTCGTTCGCGCAGGTGGCGCGGGAGACCGGGCGCGACGGGGTGGACGTGTTCCTGGACCTGGTGGCGCGCTTCGGCACGGCGCTGCGCTGGTACACGGTGATGGCCAACGACCGGCGCGAGGCGCTGGAGGACATCGTCAGCCACCCGGACGTGCTGATCGGCTTCTCCGACGCCGGCGCGCACCTGCGCAACATGGCGCACTACAACTTCCCGCTGCGGATGTTGCGGTTGGTGCGCGAGGCGGAGCGGCGCGGCGCCCCGCTGATGCCGCCGGAGCGCGCGGTGTATCGGCTGACGGGGGAGATCGCCGGGTGGTTCGGCATGGACGCGGGGACGATCGAGGTGGGAAAGCGGGCGGACGTGGTGGTGCTGGATCCGGAGCGGCTGGCGGCGGACCTGGACAGCCCGGAGGAGCGGCCGATGGAGAACTTCGGCGGCTTCGTGCGGCTGGTGTCGCCGGACTCGGGCGCGGTGCGGGCGGTGTTGATCAACGGGAAGCCGGCGGTGTGGGACGGGGCGATGTCGCCGGCGCTCGGGCGAGAGCGCGGGTTCGGCACGGTGCTGCGCGCGCGGGGGTGACGGCGGATGGACACCGGGAAGATTCGACTCACCAAGGAGAAGGAGACGTACCTCGCCACCCTGTACGGGAAGGCGCTGGACGCCAGGGCCCCACGACCGATCCTCGGCGACCACTTCGCCGCCGAGGCGGTCGACCGCATCGACCACGACTTCCGGAAGCTGAAGCTCCCGCGCGGGGGTGCGATCTCGCTCCCCATCCGCGCCCTCCACCTCGACGGGTGGACGCGGGCGTTCCTCGGCAAGCACCCGGAGTCGACGGTGCTCCACCTGGGCTGCGGGCTGGACACCCGGGTCTTCCGGATCGACCCGGGGCCGGAGGTGCGCTGGTTCGACGTCGACTTCCCCGACGTGATCGCCCTGCGGGAGAAGCTGTACCCGGAGCGCGCCGGATATCAGCGCATCGGTACCTCGGTGACCGACCTCGCCTGGCTGGACGCGGTGCCCGGGGACAAGCCGGTGATGGTGATCGGCGAGGGCCTGTTCATGTATCTGCCGGAACCGGACGGGCTGGCGCTGCTCCGGCGGATCGCGGAGAAGTTCCCCAGCGGGGAGCTCATCTTCGACGCCTACAGCCGCTCCATGATCCGCCTCGTCTCACGGCTGGCGGCGGTGCGCGGCGCGAAGGTGGAGCTGGTCTGGGGCGTCGCCGATCCGCACGACCTGGAGCGAGCGGTCCCGCGGCTGAGGCTGGCCGAGGACGTCCCGTTCCTCACCATGCCGGAGCTGATGTCGCGCATGGCGAAGTCGCGGGTCCAACAGGTGCTCAACCGGTGGTTCGCGCGGCGGGCGTTCGTCCGGAAGCTCGTCCGTCACCTGCGATACGAATTCGGCTGATCCCGATGTCACGACGCCTTCGCCTTCCGCCGCATCCGCCAGCGCGTGAACAGGCCGCCGGCCACCGCCCCGATGGCGAAGATGCCCAGGCCCGCCCCCAGCGCCACCCTCAGGATCCGGTGGCCCATGGACGGGATGGGGAGCCGCGGCTGGGCGCCCGTGGCGGCCGACACCAGGATGTAGCCGCGGGACTTCCCGGAGTCCGTGTCGGTGGTGCTCATCGCCTTGAAGAGGTCCTCGGCCTTCGCCCAGTACGGCGGGTAGCGGAAGCGGGCCACGTCCATCACCAGGAACCGGTCCGTGCCCTCGTGGTACGCGGCCACCGGCGACCAGTGCGCGCCGAAGTCCTGCCCCAGGTCGCCGCGCCAGAAGTCGACCAGCACGAAGTCGTCCGGGCGGCCGGCGTTCGCCGCCGCCTCGCGCCGGAACTCCTCCAGCGAGGACGCGCTCGCGAACACCGGCTTCGCCGCGACGCCGTTCCCTCCCAGCAGGTGCGCCAGCTGCTCCACCGTCAGGCCGCCGTTGGACACGGTCTCCGGGGTGGCGGCCTTGCGGACCTCGTCGTTGAAGACGTTGTCCTCGGTGAAGGCGCGGAAGGGCTTCCACTCCTTCACCTCCGGCGCCGCGACGGGCATGGCGTTGAGCACCATCACCGCCGACGCCACGCCGCAGTACGAGGTGCTCCGCTGGGTGAGGAAGCGGCTGGAGAGCGCGAAGTAGTCGCGGTTGGCCTTCGACTCCAGCAGCAGCTTCTGCCCCTCCTCGCCGTCGAGGGAGATCAGCGCCGGCGGGAGCGGCTGGAGCTGACTGAGGGCGGCGGCGAGCAGCAGCGCGGGGAGCACGGCCTCACCCCTCTTGCCCGTTCATGATCGCCTCCCGCTCCTGGCGGAGCTGCTCCATGTGGTCCGCCCGGTCCCCGACCGTCAAGCCCGCGAACATCACCACCACGCTCGCCACGGTGGTGAGGAACGGGGCCTTCGCCTCGTCCCACCGCATGATCAGGAACAGGGGCACGCAGACGCCGCTGAAGAGGAGCACCCCGAGAAACCACCCCAGCGAGACCCGATACGCGGCGACCAGCATCCAGACGTAGCCGATCAGCAAGCCCGCCGCGCTGCCGAACATCATCACCACCGCCAGCCCGTGCATCACCGTGATCATCCAGAGACCTCCCCCACCCTTTTACCACCGTCAGCGGAGCGGAGCCGCGACGAACCGCCCCAGCCCCCGGCGCAGCGCGCTCCCCGCGGCGTAGTACCCGCACATCCCGTGGACGCCGGCGCCGGGCGGGGTCGACGAGGAGCAGAGGAAGACGCGCGGGTTGGGCGTGGAGTACGGGTCGATCCGCGCCACCGGCCGCGTGAACATCTGAGACAGGTCCGCGACGCCGCCGCTGATATCACCGCCGATGTAATTGGGGTTGTTTCGCTGGAAGTCGGCCGGCGCCGTCACGTGTCGCGCCAGGACGCGGTCGCGGAAGCCGGGGGCGAAGCGCTCGATCTGGCGCTCGATGACCGGGGTGAGATCCACGGCGGACCCGTTGGGGACGTGGCAGTACGCCCAGCCGGTGTGCTTCCCCTCCGGCGCGCGGCCGCGGTCGACCTCGCTCTGCTGGCAGAGCAGCACGTACGGGCGATCCGGGTGCTCGCCGCGCCAGACGGCCGCCTCCCCGGCCGCGATCTCCTCGAAGGTGCCGCCCACGTGCACGGTGGACGCCTCCAGGCACCGCGGGTCCTTCCACGGGATGGAGCCGTCCAGCGCCCAGTCCAGCTTGAAGGCCGCCGGCCCGTGCCGGTACCGCCGCAACTTCCGCGCGTAGCCGCCCGGCAGCGCCGCGCCCGCGATCGCCGCCAGCTGCGCCGGGCTGGTGTCGAACAGGTAGACGCGCGCCGGAGGCAGCTCCGCGGCCGACGTCACCCGGGTGCCCGTCTGGATCGTCCCGCCCAGCGACCGCAGCAGGCCCGCCAGCGCGCCGGTGATGGCGCCCGATCCGCCGGCGGCCACCGGCCAGTCCTGCACGTGCCCGGTGAGCAGGAACATCATCCCCACCGCGCCGGTCAGCGCCCGGTCCAGGGGCAGGATGGCGTGCGACGCGCAGCCGGCCAGCAGGGCCCGGGCCCGCGCGCCGCGGAAGCGCTTCGCCACCGCCTCCGCCGACCGCACCCCGGTGAGCCCGAAGCGCAGCATCAGGAGCGGGTGGCTCGGGAACCCGAGCGGCGCCAGCGCGTCCTTCATGAACCCGGGCGCGTCGCGGAGGTACGGCTCCAGCAGCCGGCGGTAGGCGCGCCCGTCCACCTCCAGCCCCGCCGCCGTCTCCTCGATGGACCGCCGCAGCAGCACCGCCGGCCCGTCGTCCAGGGGATGCGCGACCGAGGCCTTCGGGTACAGCCAGCGAAGCCCGTGCTGCTCCAGCGGCAGCTCCCGGAACCACGGCGAGACCGCGCCCATGGGGTGCACCGCGGAGCAGACGTCGTGCGCGTACCCCGGCAGCGTGAGCGCGGCCGTGCGCGCGCCGCCGCCGATCTCCTCGCGCCCCTCCAGGACCAGCACCGACGCGCCCGCCTTCGCCAGCCTCACCGCGGCGGAGAGCCCGTTGGGGCCCGACCCGACCACGACCGCGTCCACCCCGCTCATGCCGCCCAGGGCTGGAGCTCGCGCAGCGGCGCGACCGCGATCTCCCCCGCCTCCATCAACCCATTCACGGCGTCGTGGATCCGGTACGACAGCGCTTTGCCGCCCAGCGGCTGCGCCTCCACGAAGATGCAGCGCAGCTCGCCCGGCTCGAACCCGCACTGCGCCTGCACCGACCGCAGCAAGGCCTCCCGGTGCAGGTGGCCGTCGCCGAAGTTCCAGCCCAGCACCAGCCCCGCCACCAGCTCCCCGTCCATGTACTCGTAGTCCTCCAGCCGCTCCACCGCGCGCGGGAGGAGCCTGGGCAGGGCGCGCCCGTGCAGGTGCATCATCCGGAACGCCATCACCCGGCTGATGATGCCCGCGGTGGTGACGGGATCATAGAAGCGCCGCAACTGGTCGGCGACCCACGGCGCGGGCTTCTTCAAGCGGTCCAGCTTGCGGTAGCTCTCCCCGCGGAACAGCCAGACCCCGTACGCCCAGTTGCCCGCGTAGTACCGCATGGAGAGCAGGAACGAGACCCGCCCCGGCGCCAGGTTCCCCAGCAGCGGCACCCCCGCCAGCGCCAGCGCCAGGAACACGCCGAGCGGCGCGGAGCCGACGTCCCACGCCCGCACCTCCGGGTGCGCCCAGAACAGCGCGAACCCGCCGTAGACCACCATGACGTTCCACTCGATGGGCACACCCATCGGCACGTTGCTGGTGATGAAGGCGTGCAGCGCGACCATCAGCGCCAGCCCGGCGATCAGCGACCATCCACCGCCGGACGCGATCAGGATCGCCGGGACCAGCAGCTCGATCGCCGTGCCGGCGTGCGCCATCGCCTCCGCCAGCCGCGAGGGCCGCAGGTCCTCCGGGTAGCGGCGATACATCCACCGCCGGAACGGCCCGAAGGCGGTGAACGGGTTGTTGCTGGTCATCACGCACACCACCGCCGGGAAGTGGTGGTTCAGCTTGGAGAAGCCGGCGAAGAACCAGAGCGCCAGCTGGACCGCCTTGGCCCCGGCGATCCAGTCGCCGGCGAAGAGGAAGCACAGGATGGTGACCCAGTAGTGCTCGGCGCGGAGCGCGAGGAAGGCGGTCCGGTCCGCCAGCCCGAGGATGGGGACCACCACGGCGATCGGCAGCAGCTCGGAGTCGCCCAGCCACGGCGCCGCCAGCGCCCGCGCCACCGAGACCACGAACGCCGCGTAGAGCCCGGCGTCCAGCCACGTCCGCCGCGCGCCGCCCAGCCCCGGCAGCCCGGGGATGGGGGGGAGCTTCGTCGTCCCCGGCCGCAGGAAGTAGAGGAAGCCGCCCAGCGGCGGGAGGTAGCGCCCGGTGAGCGGGCCGCTCCCCGCGCCGAAGCCCATCCCCTCGAAGAGCATGCTCCACAGGATCGCCTTCTGGAACGCGAGCGGCTTCAGCCACCACGAGGCGATCTCCGACGGCCCGCCCAGCCCCGGCGTGAGGCGGCAGAAGAACAGCCACCCGCCGGCGTAGAGCCCCAGCTTGAGCACGTAGAACGCGTAGGCGCCGGCCGGCGCGCCGAACCCTTGCGTCGCCCACGCCTCGCACGCCGCCCGCGCCCGCTCCGGGAGCGGCAGCGTCCTCCACCGCAGCGGGTCGTACGGCGGCGCGGCGGGCTCGAGCAGGGGGAGGGTCACGGAGGGCCGCCGCCGAGCATAGAGGACACGTGGTTCAATGCGCCGTGACCGACCCGGCAACGCGGCGAAAGCTGAAACTGAAGATATACGCGCAGCAGCAGATTTCCCTGCTGCCCGCGGTCCCGCCGCTGGCGTACCTGTTCGGCGTCCTCTACCAGTACAACGACCGGGAGATCGTCGGCCTGCTCACGGTGTGGTTTCCGCGGGTCCTCCTGGCGCTGCTGATCGCGTTCCCCTACCCCCTGGTGCGCCGGATGGTGGACCGGGCGCTGGAGGCGCCGGAGGACGACGCCCCGGGAGATCGCCTCCGCCGGATCCTCGCCCTCCCCCGCCGCCTGGAGCTGGCCGCCACCGCCTGCTACCTGGTCACCTTCGCCCTCATCACCACCCCGCTCTGCGTCCTCGGCCACCGGCCGGTGGTGCTGGTGGTCCCCACCCTGCTGGTGACGCTGGTGATGGTCGCGCTGGCGCTGGTGCGGCAGACGCTCAAGGTGGAGGAGCTGCTCCGCCCGCTGGCGGTGGAGGAGCTGGAGCGCCACCCCGAGGTGCACCCGGGCGGCGCCGGCGTCGCCTGGCCGAGGCAGGTCTGGTACCTCCCGTACTTGACCTCGCTGGTGATGCTGGCCGCATTCGTCGCCCTCAGCGTGATCGTCGTCCGGCGCTTCCAGGCGTTCCTGGCGGAGGTGCTGGGCGAGCTGGAGCGGCAGGGCTACACCGCGCTGGCCGAGCAGGTGCCCCGCTGGGGGCGGCAGTTGCTGGAGGGCCTGGTCCTGCCCTCCGGGCTCAGCCTGGGCTACGTGCTGATGCTGGGCCTGCTCACCGCGCTGGCGGTGGGCCGGCGGCTGCGCTTCGGCTCGCGGGCGGTGGAGGCGTCGGTGCGCGGCCTGGCCACGGGCACCCCGGTGCTCCCCGCCTGGCCCGCCACCGACGAGCTGGGCGACCTGGCCTTCGCCACCGCGGGCGCGCTCGCCGGGCTCCGGTCCAAGGCGCTGCTCATCGCCCGGTCCGCGCACACCGTGGACCAGGTGGCGCACGACCTGTCGAAGCTGATCGAGCGCCAGATGCACGCCATGCACGCCCAGTCGGAGGCCCTGCGCCAGACGCGGCAGACGGCGGAGGAGATCCAGCGGACCGCGGGCATGGCCTCGGACCGGGCGCGGGCGGTGCTCGCCGCCGCCGACGCCGCCGAGGGGGTGGGGCGCTCCGGGCGCGACGCGGTGGAGGCCAGCCTGAGCCAGCTGGGCGACCTGTTCTGGCACACCGGCGACATGGCCGGGCGGATGAGCGAGCTGGAGGCGCGCGCCCAGCGCATCGCCCGCATCACCATGGTGGTGAAGGAGCTGGCGGACCAGTCGAACATGGTGGCCCTCAACGCCGCCATCGAGGCCACCCGCGCCGGCGAGAGCGGCAAGACCTTCGCCGTCGTGGCGCAGCAGATCCGCCGCCTCTCCGACGAGTCCACCAGCGCCACCCTCCAGGTCCAGGACGTGCTCCGCGACGTGCAGGGCGGGATCCAGGAGGCGGTGAAGCTCAGCGGCTCCGGGCGGGACCGCGCCGACAAGGGGATGGCGCTGGCCAAGGGCTACGGCGACGACCTCCGCCGGCTGATCCGGATCGTCGAGGACAACGCCGCCGCCGCGCGGCAGATCTCCGCCGCCGTCAACCAGCAGTCCGCCGGGATCGGGCAGATCTTCCAGGCGATCACCGAGCTGGGCGCCGCCATGGACCAGACCGTGGAGGCGCTCCACTCCACCGAGGCGATCACCGCCCGCGCCGAGCAAGCCGCGCGCGAGGTGGAGGGCGCCATGGCCGGATACCGCTGGGATCACGGCCCGAAAGAAGCGCCCAGGGAGTAGCGCCGCTTATGTCGGACCGGGTCCGCAGTGGGCGTTTCATGTCTCATCGGTGCTTTTCGAGTTTCGAGAGGTTCCTTTGGAGTCGCCTGGAGCTCGCGTTTCTCCCTCTCGGAGATGTGCTCCACATCAGATTTTTACCTGACCTGGTGTGAATTCGCGCTGGTAGTTTCACGCGAAATTCATGTCTCACGATGATCTGGCCGATGAGCGCGCGAACCTGGAGGCCGCCGGCAAGAACTGGGAAGCGCGGCACGTGGCGGACCTCGTCAACCTCTCCGAGCTCACGGTGAAGCGGATGGCGCGCAAGGGCGTGATCCCGGCGGTGAAGGTCGGCCGCAAGTGGGAGTTCCCGCCGGCGAAGGTCCGCGCCTGGTACGGCGGGGAGCCGTGGGAGGTGGCGCCCCGCCCGCGCCCCCGCGGTCCCGGCAAGCCGAAGTAGGCGCCGCGCGCGTCAGGGCGGGCAGCGGTTCCCGCCCGCGTTGGCCGGGTTGGCCACCGCGTCGAACACCAGCCCCTCGATGGTGATGCCCCTGGCGGACAGCTTGGCCAGGCCCTTCTTCAGGTCGTCCGGGGTCTCCAGGTAGGCGTCGGAGACCAGCCGCTCGACGCCGGCGGCGCGGGCCTGCTGCAGCACCTGCTCCGGCGAGCCCAGCGTCTCCAGCGAGAACCAGACGGAGCCGATGAACCTCGACTCCGGCTTCGACAGCCAGGCGAGCTGGTCGCCGGCGTTGGGGAGATCGCTGAACAGCAGGAAGAAGCTCTTGTCCGTCCCCAGGATCAGCGCGTAGCCGACCTCCGGGTGCGTCGCCGCCGCCACGTCGTGCAGCGCCTGGAGCGCGCCCGTCCGGAAGGAGACGAAGGTGATGCGCTTCAGCGGCTCCAGGGTCACCGCCTGTTTCAGCTGGTCGAGCTGGCGCAGCACGGCCGCCGCCAGGGCGCGGTCCTCGTCCGTCGTCCCCGCCTTGTTGGCCTTGCTCGACTTGAGCTCGACGAACAGGTGGCCGCCGGTGTGCTTGCCGAAGTACGAGGTGATCGACTCCGCCATCCCGTCCCGCTGGATGAAGCGCTCCGGGTCGATCCCCTCCTCCGCCAGCACCTGCCGCAGCTTGGCCAGGTCGGCGGCTTCGTGGGCCACGTAGACGGAGCCGTCCGGGGCGGCGTGGACGTCCAGCTCCACGCCGTCCAGCGGCCCCAGGTCCGGCGCCACCAGCAGGTCGGCCGCGGGGACCGGCTGGGACGGGATGCGGTTCACCGGGTCGTGCGGGTACACGTCGCAGGCCGCCACCTTGTGGCCGTACACCTCGACGGCGCGGCCCGCCAGCTCCTGGGCCCTGGCGCGCAGCTGGGCGCTGTCGGCGCGCGGCCCGCGCATCAGGGAGGTCCGGTTGATGTCGCTGCACGCCGCCAGGCACGCCGCCGCTCCCAGGAGCGCGGCCGTCATCGTTCGGGTCATCGGGTGTCCTCGGCTGTGGGGCGAAGACCGAGGCTACCCGGTGTGAAGCCCGCGCGGGCGGTCAGAACGTGCCGGCGATCCCGGTGGGCGTGAGCCCGACCGTGACCGGGATCTGCGCGCGCCCGGGCCGCGTCCGGAGCACCGGGAAGACGTCGGCCTTGGGGTTGGAGTCGAGCAGCAGCCAGATCCCGAACGCCGTGAGCGGGAGGCTGGCCGCGCCGGTGATCAGCCCGGCGTTGCACATCCCGGCCCGCTCCTGCAGGTCGCTGCACCCCACCGCGGTCAGCGTGATCGCCACCACCGCACCCATCCCTCCGAAG
>Ga0134122_10000954_pt1 | contig 20498 bp, 16 predicted proteins | sample KB302_FD_96461 | JGI IMG/M metagenome (GOLD analysis project Ga0134122, IMG submission 96461) | Terrestrial soil microbial communities without Nitrogen fertilizer from Kellogg Biological Station, Michigan, USA - KB3-0-2 | ecosystem: Environmental > Terrestrial > Soil > Unclassified ... | reverse complement strand
CGGATCACGGACTTCGGGCTGGTGCGGCCGCTGGAGGAGCTGGCGCGGCCGGACGATCTGACCCGGCCGGAGCTGGTGCTCACGGAGGCGGGGGAGCCGCTGCTGGAGAAGCTGACGCGCATCGGCGCGCTGATCGGCACGCCGCGGTTCATGCCGCCGGAGCAGCTGGCGGGGAAAGACGTGGACGCGCGCGCGGACCAGTACAGCTTCTGCGTCGCGCTGTACGAGGCGCTCTACGGGGCGTTCCCCTTCCAGCTCACCGCCGGGGACCAGCTGGCCCGCGCCATCCAGCAGGGTCAGTTCCTGCGGCCCGCCGCGGGGCGGTGGGTGCCGGGGTGGCTGCGGAAGGTGCTGGTGCGCGGGCTGAGCGCCGCCCCCGAGGCGCGATTCCCGGGCATGGACGCGTTGCTGGACGCGCTGGAGGCAGGGCGCGACCGGGCGAGGCGGCCCCGCGCCGCGGCGGTGATCGGCTGGGTGGCGCTGGGCGTGGCGATCGGCGCGGCGGGGGTGCTGCTGGCGCGAGGTCCTTGAGCGCCGCGAAGGTCTACGGACGCCGGCGCTTCTCGAGCCACTCCTCCGCGGCTGCTTCCCAGGCCTGGCGCCCGCCCGCCTCCGCCATGGCTTCGGCGAGCTCGCGCCTGGTCCGGAAATGGACCTCCATACCCTCGCCATCAGGGAGCTGCCGGCGCACTCCCGCGGCGAGCTCCTCATCGTAGTGGCGCCGGCAGAGGCCGCGGGAGACGGCGAGGTTCCCACATCCAGGTCGCGAGCACTTCGGACGCGGGCTCGATGAAGGCGTCAAACCGGGCTCCTGCTCAAGGCGCGGCGTCGCCGCGAGTCTGCCAGAGGAGGAACGTCCCGACGCCGAGCGCCACCACGCCGCCGACGTACAGCCCATCCGCCACGTTGCGCGCGACCAGCGCGGTGTTCTTGTTCGCCGTGTACGCGAACCCATCCCCGCTCGCCGCCGCCTTCTGCTCCGCGCCAAGGGCGTTGAGCGCCACCACGCCCGACACCGCGCCGCCGGCCAGGAGCGCCGCGCCGCCCGCGGTGAAGCCCCACCCGGCGGTGCGGACCGGGCTGGGCCGCCCCTCCAGGAGCGACAGGTACGGCGGCCTCCCCAGCAGGAACGGCGGCGAGAGGTCCGCCCTCCCACCGGCCGACGCCTTCACCGAGTCGAACAGCGCCCGCGTCTTCGGGCTCGCCGGCGACGGGAGCCGCACCCCGGGCGCCAGGGACAGACCGCGCTCGAACGACTCCCGGGCGTGCGCCTCGTCGCCCAGCTCCGCCTGCAACAGCCCCTTCAGCACCAGCTCCATCCCCTCCAGCTGATGGCGTTGCGCGAGGTCCGCTCCCGTCCTCGGCGCGTCCGCGGTCGCCGCCAGCTTCGCCTCGAGCGCCTTGAGCTGTGCCTCCGCACCCGGCGCGCCCGCCGCCGGGCCCGCCCGCTCCAGCCCCCGGAGGATCTGCAGCATCCCCTTGAGCACGAACACCTGCGTCGCCTGGTCCCCGGTGAGGTCGCTCCGCCCGCCCGCCTCGGCCAGCAACAGCTCCGCCCGATCCAGCCGCCCATCCGCGTACAGCCGCGACAGGTTCTCCGGCAGCTCGCGCGGCTCGGGCCCGGTCGCCGCCACCGCGGCCTCCTTCGACGTCTGGAACAGCTGCTGCACCTTCGGCGCGCCCGCCGCCGGGAGCTTGGCCTCCGGATCGATCTCCAGCGCCTGGGCGAACGCCTCCTTCGCCTGCGCCTCCTTCCCCGCCTCCGCCTTCACCAACCCCTTCACCATCATCACCAGCCCCTTGAGCACCAGCTGCTGCGACGCCTCCGACTCACTCAGCGAGTCGCGGCTCGTCTTCGCCAGCTGCTCCTCCACCGCCCGCAGCTCGCCCTCCGCCCCGGCCGCCGCCCGCGCCCGGTCCTTCTCCTTCGGCCCCGCCTTCTGCAACCCCTTGAGCACCAGCAGCAGCCCCCGGAGGACGAACACCTGCCCGGACTGGGCCTTGCTGAGATCTCCCCGCTCGGCGTTCCGCGCGAGGAGCAGCTCGGCGCGCTCCAGCTTCCCCTCCGCGTAGAGCCGGGCGACCTCTCCCGGTAGTCCCCGCGCGGCGGGTGGCGCGGGCGGCGCGGAGGTGGCGACCGACGCCTTGACCGACTCGAACAGCTTCTGCGCGCGCGGCGTGGCGGTGGCGGGCAGCTTGGCGCCGGGGTCCAGCTCCAGGGCCTGCGTGAAGGCCGCCTTGGCCTGGGTCTCGTCGCCCGCCTCCGCCTTCACCAACCCCTTCACCATCAACAGCATGCCCTTGAGCACCAGCTGCTGGGCCGACTCCGACTCGCTCGTCGCCGAAGCCGCGTTGGTCGCCAGCTGCTGCTCCGCCACCTGCAGCTGCTTCTCCACGCCCTGCGCCGCCTTCGCCTTGTCCGCCTCCGCCGGCCCCGCCTTCTGCAGCCCCTTGAGGCACAGCACCAACCCCTTCAGCACCAGCGCCTGCCCGGCCTCGGACTTCGACGCTCCGGCCACCAGCGCCTCCGCCCCGTCCAGCTTCCCCTCCGCGGAGAGCTTCTCCACCTGCGACGCGAGCGAAGGCCCGGCGTTGCGCTGCTCCCGCTCGCGCTTGGACTGCTCGAACAGGCGCCGCACCCGCGACGTCGCGGACGAAGGAAGGACCACCGCCGGATCCAGCTGGAGCGCCCGTCCGAACGCGGCGCGCGCCAGGTCGTCATCCGCGGAGACGGCCCGCAGCATCCCGTCGAGGACCTGGAGGTTGACCGCGTCCGCCGGCGTGTTGCGCGGATTGGCGAACGCGGCCTGGAGCGCCTCGTCGGCCTCCTGGAGCAACCCGTCCCCGAACAGGCCCAGCCCCTTGGCGATGTGCGGATTCGTCGAGGCGGAGGCGGGCGCGTCGGCGCCGAGTGTGGTGAGGAGGAGGCAGAGCGCGATCGACATGGCGGTCCTCAGGGCCCTCCGAAGTACACCGGCGCGGGGCCGGAGCTCGCCGCCGTGGAGCCGTTCCCCAGCTGGTTGAGGCGATTGTCGCCCCAGCACTGCACGCCGCCGGCCACGATCGCGCAGGTGTGCGACGCGCCGGCCGCGATCGCCTGCACCCCGCTGGAGAGACCCGGCACCGGCTGCGGGTCGGTCTGGAAGGGGGCGGCGCCGCCCCCGAGCTGCCCGCGGTCGTTGAGCCCCCAGCACCACGCCCCGCCGCCGTCCGCGATGGCGCAGGTGTGGCTCTCCCCCGTGGCGATGGCGGTGACGCCCGAGGCGAGGCGCCGCACCGGCGTGGGCAGCGCGGTCGAGATCACCGTGCCGATCCCCAGCTCGCCGTAGACGTTGGACCCCCAGCAGTACGCGCCGCCGTCGACGACCGCGCAGGTGTGCGATCCGCCCGCCGCCAGGACCTGCACGCCCGGGGGAAGCCGGCTGACCGCGAACGGCCGGACGTGGACTCCGCCGTCGAGGCTGTCCCCGAGCTGGCCCGCGGCGTTGGCCCCCCAGCACTGCACGCCGCCGCCCGCCACCGCGCAGGTGTGCGACGTCCCGGCGGCGACCTCGGTGGCGCCGGCCGGAAGGCCCTGGACCGCGCCGGGCGCCGTCCTCCACTGCTGCGTCCCGTCACCCAGCTGGCCGAGGTCGTTCGCGCCCCAGCACTGGACGCCACCGCCGGCGACCAGGCAGGTGTGGTTCGTCCCGGCGGCGATCGCCTGGACGCCGGACTCGCCGCCCGGCACCGCGCGCGGCGAGCTGTTCCAGGCGCCCGAGTCGGGCACTCCGTCGTAGTAGGTCCCCCAGCACGAGGCCGCTCCGCCGGCGATCGCGCACGTGTGGTAGTCGCCCGAGGCGACGGCCTGGAGGCCCGCGCCGGTGCCGGCGCTCATCACCGGGAAGCGGGCCGGGTCGTTGTTCCCGTCGCCCAGCTGGAAGAGCCCGTTGTCGCCCCAGCAGAGGATCCGCTCCCCGTTCGTCGCGACGCAGGTGTGATCGCCGGCGGCGGAGAGGGCCGAGAGCGAGGTGATCGCTCCCGCGTTCACCTCCAGCTCCACGGACCCGTCCGCCGAGCCGGAGGCGTTGGCCGCGGTCACCTGGTACGTCGTGGGCGGGGAGATCGCGAGCGGCGTGCCGGTGATCGCGCCGCCGTCGTCGAACCCCAGCCCCAGCGGAAGCGGCGGGTCCGACGAGACGGTGTCGAGGGGGACGCCGCGGGTCGACGGCACGTTGGGCGAGATGGCCATCCCGACCGGGTACGACGCGTCGGCGTAGACCAGCTCCGTGGGCGCGGGCACGGGGATCGATTCGGGGTCCACCAGGAAGTGACATCCGGCGGCCAGCGCCACGAGCAGCAGGGCGCGCCTCACTGGAACGTCACCGTGGAGGGCCCGGCGGTCGACCCATCGCCCAGCTGCCCGCGCGAATTGTCGCCCCAGCACTGGATGACGTCGCCGGAGAGCGCACAGGAGTGATCGCCACCGGCCGTGATGGCGGTCACCGATCCCGCGATGGCGCCCGCACCCGCGACCTGACCGCGGGCGTCGTCGCCCCAGCAGGTCACGCCGCCGCCGGAGAGCACGCAGGTGTGGTTGTCGCCGGCGGCGATCGCGTCCACCGTTCCGGAGATGGCGGCGGCGCCCGAGATCTGTCCGTGGCTGTTGTCGCCCCAGCAGGTCACGCCGCCGGCGACCACCGCGCAGGCGTGGTGGCCACCCACGGAGATCCGGGTCGCGCCCGAGGCGAGCGCGACCGACGACGGCGAGCCGTCACCCCAGCAGGACACGGCGCCGCCGGCGAGGGCGCAGGCGTGGTTCCCACCCGCGGCGATCGCCTCCGCGCCCGCGATGCCGGGGACGGCGTCCGGCGCTTCCCGGAATTCGCCGGCGCCCGGGTCCCCGAGCTGTGCCTGGTCGTTCCGGCCCCAGCACAGGACGGAGCCCCCCTGGATGGCGCAGGTGAAGAAATGGCCCGCGGCGATCTGGCCGCCGGCCACGGAGGCCGACACCTGGAATGGCCCCGTGCTGCCCCGAGCGGACCCCAGCTCGCCGAACTCGTTGTAGCCCCAGCACGTGGCGCGCCCACCGGCCGTGGCGCACGTGTGGAGGCCCCCCGCGGCCACGGCGTCCGCGGCGGCGAGCAGACCGGATGCCTTGACCGGCGTCCGGCTGTCGTCGCCCTGGCCGCCCCCGAGCTGGTTGAAGTCGTTCCTCCCCCAGCACCAGACCTCGTGGGCCACCAGCGCGCAGGTGTGCTCTCCGCCCGCGGCGATGTCCGCCACCTCCGACGGCTTCGGCACCTTCTCCGGGTCGATGACCAGGTGGCAGCCGGCGGCGAGCGCGCCCAGCAGCGCCGGCGCCGCGCGGAGCTTCACGGCTTCTGCCCCCTCGACTCCTCGAACGCGCGCTTGGCCTTCGCATTGGCGGCGGCCAGGAGCCGCGCCTTGGGGTTGAGCGCCAGCGCCTTGCGGAAGGCGGCGCGCGCCAGCTTGTCGTCCCCGACCTTCATCCGCAGCATCCCGCACACCACCAGCATCGAGGTGCGCAGCGACGTGAACTGCGCCGCGTCCGCGTCGGAGAGCTGCACCTTCGCCGAGTCCTCGCCCAGGCGCGCCTCGGAGGCCTCCAGGTCGTCCGCGTGCGAGCGGTAGTACTCCGGCGCCTTCTCCTCCTGGAGCGCCTTGAGGTTCTCCAGCATGCCCCGGAGGATCAGCACCTGCCCCGACTCGACGTCGCTCAGGCCGCCCTGGGCGCCCGCGGCGGCGAGCATCTTCTCCACCGCCTTCAGGTCGCCCTTGGCGCACTGCTGCTCGAACTCCGCGGGGATGTTGCGGCCGGAGCTCTTCCCTCCGCCGGACGGCGGGCCCGCCGGCGCGGCGGAGCGCACCTCGGCGCGGATGGCGTCGAACATCTTGCGGACGTGCGGGTTCGCCTCCGCGGGCAGGGTGGCCTGCGGGTCGAGCGCGAGGGCGCGACGGAAGGACGCCCGCGCCTGTTCGTCCTCGGCCGAGAGCGCGCTCAACATCCCCTCGAGGATGGCGATCTGGCCGAGGTCCACGCTGGTGTTCCCGGACCACTCCTTGGCGGCGGCGATCTCCTTGTCCACCTGGTCCAGCTTGCCGGCCTTGAAGTACCCCTGGATCACCGCCAGGTGCGGGTTCTTCGCCTGGGCGGGAGCGGCGAGGGCGAGCGATCCGGACAGCAACCACAGCATGCAGGCGGCGAGCTTCACGAGTCCCCCTTTACTTGTGGACGCAGCGTCCGTCGATCACCAACTCCTGCGGCGAGGGACGCACCGCCAGCGGCCGGCGGTCCTCCCTCCCCTGCCCACACGCGAACCGCACCTGGTGATCGCCGGCGGAGAGCATCGCCCGGATGGGCGTCACGTCACCGTCCGGGCCGGATCCCTTGAGCTGGTGCCCGTCCACGAACACCTTGCCTTCGGGGACGGAGCGGAACAGCACCTTGTAGAACGCGGCGTCGACGGTGGCGGTCTGGTCGGGCTCCACCGCGACCGTCTCCGCGCCCCAGAGGACCGCGTCACCCACCCTCCCGGTGAGCTCGACCTTCACCTGCCCCGCCTCCACCTCCGCGGTGAACGGCGTGCGGCCGGACTTGTCGCCCACGTGCGCCGTCGCGGCCGGCGACGATTTCACGACGATCGTTCCCCTGGGCGCCGCATCGACCGGAGGGGCCGCGGGTGCCGGCACGGGCGCCGGCTCCGGCGCCGGCTGGGCCGCGGCCGCGACGGGGGCGGGGCGCGCGGCGGGGGTCTGAACGGCCACTGGAGGCGCCGCGCCCGTCACCGGCGCCGGCGTCCGGCGCGCGTAGATCCACGCGCCGGCGCTCAGCAGCACCAGCCCCAGCGCCAGGCCGGCCAGGACCCGCCCCGACGGCATCGGCAGATCCGGCCGGGTCCTGGTCACCTCCTCGGGGGAGGGCACGTGCTCGACGCCGGTGGCGGGCGTGGCGGCGCGCCGGGCGACGGCGGTCACCGGGCCCCGGCGCTCGGAGGGCGGGGGCCGCTGGGGCGTCGCGGGGCCCGACGGCGTCACCACCCGTCCCCAGGCGGGCCCGGCCTGGAGGTCCGCCACCAGCGCCGCGAGGTCCTGCGACCCCACCACCTCGTCCGCGCCGTGGATGAACCGCTCCAGGTCCGACTGGAGCGCGCGGCAGCTCTGGTAGCGCTCCGCCGGGTCCGGCTCCAGCGCCTTGTTGACGATGGTCACCAGGTCGTCGGGGAGGTCGCGCCGGCGCGAGGCGAGGGGGGTCGCCGGCTGGCCGCGCAGGACCGCCTCGGCGAGCGCGAGGTCGTCCGCGGCCTCATGCGGGAGCGCGCCGCAGAGCAGCTCGTAGAGGACGACCCCCAGCGAGTAGATGTCCGCGCGGTGGTCGACGCGCCGCTGCGCCATCTGCTCCGGCGCCATGTAGCCCAGCTTGCCCTTCACCACGCCGGTGGCGGTGCGCTGGTGCTGCCAGGCCGCCTTGGCGATGCCGAAGTCCACGACCTTCACCGCGCCGTTCCTGGCGATGATGACGTTGTCGGGGCTGACGTCGCGGTGGACGATGTGCAGCGGCTGCGCCGTCTGCGGGTCGCGCAGCTCGTGCGCGTAGGCGAGCGCGTCGCACGCGAAGGAGACGATCTTCGCGGCCAGGAACGGGGAGATGGGCCGCCGGGCCGCCCGCGCGCCGTTCGCCAGCGCGCGCAGGTTGGGCCCGTCCACGTACTCCATGGCGATGAAGTAGGCGCCGTCGCCCTCCCCCACCTCGTAGACGTGGGCGATGTTCGGGTGGTTGAGCTCGCCGGCGATGCGCGCCTCGCCGAGGAACATCTCCACGAAGGACGGGTCCCCGGCGTAGTCGGGGAGGAGCTTCTTGATCACCAGGTTGCGCTTGAACCCCTTGGGGCCGGAGGCGGTGGCGAGGTACAGCTCGGCCATTCCCCCGACCGCCAGCCTCTTCACCAACTCGTACTTTCCCAGCTGCTCCAAGAGGGCCGCACTCTACACCTAGCGCGTGCCGCAGCCGGTCACCATCGCCTTGGGCGGGGAGAGCTTCACCTGCTGGTTCATGGCGCCGTCGGGGCACTGGAAGCGCACCGTGTACCAACCCTCCCAGAGCTCGGTCTTGATCGGCGTCAGGTCCCCGTTGGCGCCCTTCATCGGGCGGCCGTCCACGAAGACCTTCGCCTCGACGGTGGAGCGGAACGTCACCTCCACCTTGCCCACCTTCACCTGCTTGGCGCGGCGCTCGCCGGGCGCGAGCTTGATCGACTCCTTCCTGGAGAACCCCTTCTCCTCGTCGAAGACCTCGATCTTGACCTCGCCCGGCTCGACCTCGCCGGCCCAGGGCGAGCGGTGGACCTGCTGCCCGATCCGGATGTTCGCCGGGGGGACGGACTCGATGCTGAGCCACGCGGACTTCGGCGACTCCGCGCCCCCCGCGTCGGGAGCGGCCGGGGGCGCCTCCGCCGCCTTCGGAGCCACGGGAGGCGCCGGCTGCGGCGCGGCCGGCTCCGAGCGCAGCGCCCGGTACGTCCCCACGCCCAGCCCGATCACCACCACCGCGGCGGCGGCGGCGATGGGCAGCGGGGACCGGCGGGGCCGGGGCGGCGGCGGCCGCGGGTCCGTCGGCGCGTCCTTCGGGCGGGGCGGCGCGGGGTAGGAGTCGGTGGTGATCTCGCTGGCCTGCGACCGGCGGGGCGGCTCCGGGGCGGAGGGCGGCGGCGCGGACGCGGGGAGCTTTCCCCAGTCCGGCTCCGCCTGGAGGTCCGCCACCAGCTTGGCGATCTCCTGGGTGCCGATCGGGAGCGTGGACTGGTGGATGAGGTTCTCCAGCGCCCGCTGCAGCTCGCGGCACGTCTGGTAGCGCTGGTCGGGCTCGCGCTCCAGCGCCTTGGCCACGATGTCCGAGATGGATTCGGGCAGGTCCGGCCGCCGGGTGGCGAGCGGGATGATCGGCTGGCCCGTCATCCGAGAGTGCAACAGCTGCAGCTCGTTGGAGCCGTCGTAGGGGCGCGCCCCGGCGAGCAGCTCGTAGAGCACCACGCCCAGCGCGTAGATGTCCGCGCGGTGGTCCATGGGCTGGCGCGCCAGCTGCTCCGGCGCCATGTACGCCACCTTCCCCTTCACCACGCCGGTCTTGGTGGTGTGGATCTGGGTCGCCGCCTTGGCGATCCCGAAGTCCAGCACCTTCACCGCCCCGCCGGCGGAGATGACGATGTTGTCGGGGCTGATGTCGCGGTGGACGATGCGCAGCGGCTGGTCGGTCTCGGGGTCCTTGAACTCGTGCGCATAGCCGAGGCCGTCGCATGCATACGCCATGATTCGCGCGGCGAGAAACGGCGGTATCGGCTTGCCGGTCTGGCGCGCCTTGTTTCGCAGCGTGCGGAGGTTGGGCCCGTCCACGTACTCCATGGTGATGAAGTACGTGCCGTCCGCCTCGCTCACCTCGTAGATCTGGGCCAGGTTCGGGTGGCTGAGCTGGCCGGCGATCCGCGCCTCGCTCAGGAACATCTCGATGAAGCTGGGGTTGTCCGCGTACTGCGGGAGGATCTTCTTGAGGACCACCCGGCGCTTGAACCCCTTCGGCCCGGTGGAGCTGGCGAGGTAGAGCTCGGCCATCCCGCCGACGGCGAGACGCTTGATCAGCTGGTATTTGCCGAGGTCTTCCAGGGCGCGCCCATGTAACCCGCCGCTTCCGGGTGGCGCAACGTGACTCTGACGGCCTTGAACGCCACCGGGGCCCGTGCTCGGATCAGGTCCTCCCCTTTGGAGGCTCACCCATGCGCGCGTTCGCGGTCGCGGCCGTCCTCTCCCTCTTCCTCGTTCCGGGCGGCGCCTTCGCCGGTTCGGTCAAGGTGAGCTCCCACAAGGGCAAGACCACCGTCAGGGTGCACTCGAAGGGGAAGCCGGCCAAGATCAAGATCAAGTCTTGACTGAACGCCGGTTCAGCCTAACCTTCGCGGGGCCATGCGCCTCGTCGAAGTGGCCAACCCGCCCAACCCCTGGTCGTCGACGGAGATCGAGTACCTGGAGGCGCCTCCGACCATCCGCCTCCAGGTCTTCGAGGACCACACCCGGGAGATCCTGGCGCACAACGACAGCCCGGACCTCGGCTTCTGCTGGAGCGTGAACCCCTACCGCGGCTGCATGCACGGCTGCGCCTACTGCTACGCCCGCCCCTCGCACGAGTACCTCTCCATGGGCGCGGGGACGGACTTCGAGACGAAGATCGTCGTCAAGCCCCGCGCGCCCGCGCTGTTGCGCGAGGCCTTCGACCGCCGCTCCTGGAAGGGTGAGCTGGTGGTCTTCAGCGGCGTCACCGACTGCTACCAGCCGCTGGAGGCCTCGCTGAAGCTGACCCGCGGCTGCCTGGAGGTCTGCGCCGGGTACCGCAACCCGGTGGGGGTGATCACCAAGGCCCCGCTGATCGAGCGCGACCTGGACGTCCTCCAGGAGCTGCACCGCCACGCCCGCGTGCACGTGAGCGTGAGCATCCCCTTCTGGGACCAGGACCACGCGCGGGCGGTGGAGCCGTACGTGGCCACCCCGCGCCGCCGGATCCAGACCGTCGCCGCGCTGGCGAAGGCCGGCCTCCCGGTGGGGGTGAACGTGGCGCCCATCATCCCCGGCCTCTCGGACCAGGACATGCCGAAGGTCCTCGCCGCCGCCGCCGAGGCGGGCGCCACCTCCGCCGGGATGGTGATGGTGCGGCTGCCCGGCTCGGTGAAGCAGGTCTTCGAGGAGCGGATCCGCGCCGCCCTCCCGCTCCAGGCGGAGCGCATCCTCCACCGGGTGCGCGAGGTGCGCGGCGGCAAGCTCTACGACGCCCGCTGGGGGACCCGCGGCCGGGGCGAGGGGCGGTACGCGGAGGCCACCCACGACCTGTTCCGGGCCACCTGCCAGAAGCTGGGGCTGAATTCGAAGTGGGGCCAGTCGGAGACCAGCCGGTACGGAGACCCGGACCAGCCCACCACCTTCCGGCGGCCGGCCGGGAAGGACGGGCAGCTCGCCCTCTTCGATTGAAACGTGACGGGCGGGGCCGGTTCGTCCTATGAACCGCCCCCATGAACGAGAATGAGCTGAAGGCGGAGCTGGAGCGCCTCAAGGCGGAGAACGAGGCGCTGAAGAACCGGGGCGCCCGCGGCATCTCCATGAAGGTGTCCGAGAAGGGCGCGGTGTCCATCTACGGCCTGGGGCGCTTCCCGGTCACGCTCTACAAGGAGCAGTGGACGAAGCTGCTCGACATGGCGGACGACATCCGCGCCTTCATCAAGGAGAACGATGGGAAGCTGAAGACCAAGGGTCAGTAGCCGAGGCCCGGTCCAGCCGCTCCACCTCGTCCGCCAGCGCCCGGAGGAAGCGCCGCGCCGCAGCCGCCGACGGCAGCCGGTAGGGCGCCGCGCTCTCCCGCGCCCCCACGTGCAGCGCCACGCCGCTGGGCGGGAGCGCGCCGAACAGGTCCTCGTCGGTCCGGTCGTCGCCCATGGCCACCGCCACCGCGCCCGGCGGCGCCGGCGACAGCGCCCGCGCCACCACCGCGGCCTTGGTGGCGCCCCGCGGGCGGACCTCCACCACCCGGTCGCCGGCGATCGCCTCGGCGTCCTCGCCCTCCAGCGCCTCCTCCAGCCGGCGGAGCAGCTCGGCGGCGCGCGCCTCGCCCAGGTCCGGCTCCGTGCGCCGGTAGTGCCAGGCCAGCGTGGACGGCTTCTCCTCCACGAGGGCGCCCGGCGTGCGCAGCGAGAGCGCCTCCAGCAGCGGCCGCACCCGCCCCTTCCACGCGATGGAGACGGGCCGGTCCGTGCGCCAGGCGCCGGGCTGGCCACCCTGCGGCAGCGGCCGCCACCACAGCCCGTGCTCGGCGTGCAGCCCCACCGGGAGCCGCCCGAACCACGCCTCCAGGACGGAGGCCGGCCGCCCGGAGACGAGGTGCACCTCCGTGCCCGGCAACCCCGCCAGCCGCAACAGCAGCGCGAGCAGCTCCGCGTCCGGGGTGACGTGGCCGGGCTCCAACCGGTGCTCGAGCAGCGTGCCGTCCACGTCCAGCAGCAGCACCCGCCGGGGCGCCAGGGCGATGCGCTCCCGCAGCCGGCGGAGCACGTCCTCCGGGGTGAGCGCCAGCCGCGGCGCCTGGGCCCCCTCGAGATCTTGCAGGAACGCGCGCACCCAGCGGTGCACGTCCCAGCCGAAGACGCGGTCGCGCATGGCGCGCATCCGCTCGCGCTGCTCGTCCTCCGGCATCGCCAGCGCGCGCAGGACGGCGTCGATGGTGCCGTCCACGTCGTAGGGGTTGACCAGCACCGCGCCGGCGCCCAGCTCGGCGGAGGCGCCGGCCAGCTCGCTCAGCAGCAGCACGCCCCGCTCGTCCACCCGCGAGGCGACGAACTCCTTGGCCACCAGGTTCATCCCGTCCCGCAGCGGCGTCACCAGCATCACGTCCGCCGCGCGGTAGAAGGCCACCAGGTCCTCCCGCGAGAACGAGCGGTACAGGTAGCGCACCGGCGACCAGGAGGTGGTGCCGTGCGCGCCGTTCACCCGGCCCACCACCTCGTCCACGTCCTGGCGGAACTCCTCGTACTCGGCGATGGAGGTGCGCGAGGGCACGGCGATCTGCAGCAGCGTCACCTGCCCGCGCAGCTCCGGCGCGCGCTCCAGCAGCCGGTCCAGCGCCAGGAGCCGCCGCCGGATGCCCTTGGTGTAGTCCAGCCGGTCGATGCCCAGGAGCAGCCGGGCGCCGCCGGCCTCGCGGCGCAGCGCCTGGGCGCGGGCGACCACCTCGTCCCGCTCCGCCTCGCGCGCGAAGCCCTCCGCGTCGATGCCCATCGGGTACGCGCCCAGCCGGACCGAGCGGCCCTGGTAGAGCACCCGGTCCCCGTCCGCCACCAGCCCCAAGAGCCGCCGCAGCGCGTTCGCGCACTGCCGCGCGTAGAGGGAGGTGTGGAAGCCCACCAGGTCCGCGCCGAGCAACCCGCGCAGCAGCTCATCCCGCCACGGGAGCGCCTGCAGCACCTCGGAGGCGGGGAACGGGATGTGGAGGAAGAAGCCGATCCGCGCGCCGGGGAGCCGCTCGCGCAGCAGCGCCGGCACCAGGCACAGCTGATAGTCCTGCACCCAGATGGTGTCGTCCGGCGACGCGCGTTCGGCCACCGCGTCCGCGAAGCGCGCGTTCACCCGCCGGTAGATCTCCCACTGCATCGCCTCCAGCGGGATGTGGTCCAGGAGGTAGTGGAAGAGCGGCCAGAGGACGCGGTTGGAGAAGCCCTCGTAGTAGCCGCTCACCTCCTCGGCCGTGAGGTCCACCGGGACCAGCCGCTGCCCCTCCAGCTCCGCGCGGACGCGGTCGCGCTGCTCCGGGCCGAGGGCGGAGAGGTCGCCCGGCCAGCCGACCCACAGCCCTCCGGACGACTGGTGCGGGCCCGAGAGCCCGGTGGCCAGGCCGCCCGGGCTGCGGGCCACCTTGGGCTCGCCCCCGCCCCCATCCGCGCGGACGGTGACGGGGAGACGATTGGAGACGATGACCAGCCGGCCCATCACCGACCAAGGTGGGGTCGGGTGGCTCTACCGGCTACCAGCTACCAGACCTCGCAGCGGTTCGCGGGCGGGCTCACCATGCGGTCGCCCTCCCGGCAGGAGTACGCCTTGGCGAAGGGGGCGAAGTTCCGCATGGGGACGTTCACGCGCAGCCCCGGCGGCGAGTGCGGGTTGGTGGCGGTGCGCATGCGGATCGCCTCCGGCCGGTCCTTGTTGCACCAGGCGTGGGCGTAGCCGAGGAAGAACTGCTGCTCGGGGCTGAAGCGCGCCTTCTCCGTCGAGCCGGAGCCGCCGGCGCCGCGGGTCTGCATCGCCTTGTACGCCAGCTTCAGCCCGCCCATGTCCGCCACGTTCTCGCCCAGGGTGAGCTGGCCGTTGACGTGGAGGTCGTCCACCGCGACCTCGTTGCCGTACTGCTTCACCACGCAGGCGGCGCGCTGCTTGAAGGCGGCGTCGGACTGGTCGGTCCACCACTGGGTGAGGTTGCCCTTGGCGTCGAACTGGCGGCCCTCGTCGTCGAAGCCGTGGGTCAGCTCGTGGCCCACCACCAGGCCGATGGCGCCGAAATTCAACGGCGCGGAGGCGGCGCGGTCGTAGAACGGCGACTGGAGGATGCCCGCGGGGAAGACGATCTCGTTCATCTGCGGGTTGTAGTAGGCGTTCACCGTGGGCGGGGTCATCATCCAGAGCGTCCGGTCCACCGGCTTGCCGATCATCGCCATCTTCCACGAGTGGTTGAACGCGTCCGCGGCGACGAGGTTGGCGAAGAAGTTGCCCCGGGTGGTCTTCAGCGCGTCGTAGCTGCGCCACTTGTCCGGGTAGCCGATCTTGTTGACCACCTCGTGCATCTTCTCCCGCGCCCGGGCCTTGGTGGTGTCGTCCATCCAGGTGAGCGTCTTCAGGTTCTCCTCGAAGGCGGCCTCGATGGCCTTCACCATGGCCTGGGTGTCCGCCTTGCCCTCGGCGCCGAAGGTCTTGGCGACGAAGGGCTGCGCCAGCGCCTCGCCCAGCTCGTGGTCGGTGGCGTCCACGCAGTGCCGCCAGCGCGGCAGGTCCTTCTGCGCGCCGGTGAGCACCTTCTCCATGGCGAAGTTGGTGTCGCGGAGCGCCTTCGGGAGGGCGAGCACCGTCTCCTGCACCACCGCGGAGGTGAGGTACGCGCGCCAGGTCTCCGCCGGCACGGTGTGGGCCAGCTTCTCCAGCGCCTCGAAGAACGGCGGGTGGGTGATGTTGACCTGGGTGACGTCCTTGAGGCCGATCGAGGTGAACGCCGCGTCCCACTGGAGCGACGGCGCCAGCGTCTTCAGGCCCTGGCGCTCCAGGCGGTGGTAGAGCTTGGAGGGCTCCCGCCGGTCGACGACGGGCATGGACGCCTCGGCCAGCGAGGTCTCCAGCTCCAGCACCGCCTTGGCGTGCGCGGCCGCGGCCTTGTCGCCCAGCTGGGTGAAGGTGGTCTCCAGGTACTTCTGGTACTGGGCGCGGATCTCCACCATCCGCGCGTCCTTGGAGAGGTAGTAGTCGCGCTCGGGGAGGCCCAGGCCCGCCTGGTCGACGTCGGCGATCATCAAGGTCGCGTCCTTGGCGTCCTGGTTGGCGCGGAGCGCGTACGGCCAGTGCCAGCCGCGCTGCTGCATCTTGGCCAGCGCGGCGGAGAGCGTGGCCACGTCCTTCACCGAATCGATCGGCTTCAGCTCCGCCTTCAGCGCGGCCAGCCCGCCCTTCTCCAGGGCCGGTTCGTCCATGCAGGAGCCGTAGAAGTCGGAGAGCTTGTCCGCGTACGGCGTGCCCGGCGCCGCCTTGCCCTGGGCCGCCTGTTCGAGGGTGGCCTTGAGGACGTCCAGGTTGCGGTACTGGACCACGGAGAACTGGCCCCAGCGGCCCTCGTCCGCGGGGATGTCGTTCTTCTTCAGCCAGTTGCCGCAGGCGAACTGGAAGAAGTCCTGGCAGGGATCGGCCGAGTAGTCGATCCAGTCGTCGTTCACCCCCGCCGGGGCGGGAAGCGACGCGTCGAACTTGGCCTTGGGAGCGGCGGGAGCTGCGGCGAGGAGGGCAAAGAGGAGGATGTGCATTCGGGAATCCAGACAGGAGGTGGCGCCGGCTGTTGCAGCTACTCCGCCCCGAGCATCCCCTTCTTCAGGTCGTCGTCCACCGGGTGCGCACCCAGCCACACCGAGAACAGGGCGTCCGCGAAGTCCTTCCCCTCGATCTGGGCCTTCTCGCCCTCGCCGGTGACGGTGGTCCCCTTCCCGGGGACGTAGGTCAGCTTGAGCACCTGGCCCTTGGTCACCTTCTCCGGCATCTGGGCGATGAACTTGTCCAGGCGGTCCTTGAGGGCGGGGAGCTGGTCCTTGCTGTTCTTCTCGAAGCCCTCCTTGATGGCCTCCACGATCTGCGCCTTCTCCAGGTCGCGGAGCATGTGCATCTCCACCCGCCGGACGCCGTCCTTGGAGAGGATGGCGGAGGCGTCGTGCGACGGCTCCTCCACGTAGAGGGCGCCCACGTAGACGTCGAAGATGAACTTCTTGCGCAGCCCGGCGCCGTTGAGCTTCAGGGTCTTGCCCTCGGCGGTGACCGTGTCCTGGACCTGGACGCCCTTGACCTCCTTGGCGGGGGCCGCGAAGGCGACGGAGAGAGCAGCGATGACGGCGAGGGTGCGTGCGTTCTGCATGGGTGCGGCCTCCATGAAACCTGGTTAACCGTTTGCCTTGGCGAAGGACTCCATGAAGGAGACCAGGGCCTGGATGTCCTCCACGCTCACCGCGTTGTAGGCGCTGACGCGGATGCCGCCGGCGGAGCGGTGGCCCTTGAGGCCGATCATCTTCTGCTTCTTCGCCTCCTGGACGAACTTGTCCTCCAGCGCCTCGCTGGGGAGCCGGAAGACGATGTTCATGGTGGACCGGCTCTCCTTCTCGACGGGGGCGCGGTAGTAGGAATTCATCCGGTCCAGGGCGCCGTAGAGGAGGTCGGCCTTCTTGCGGTTGCGCGACTCGATCTCCTTCAGCCCGCCGATCTCCTTCATCCACGCGAGCACGTTGCGCATCAGGTAGATGCCGAAGGTGGGCGGGGTGTTGTAGAGCGAGTTGTTCTCCGCGTGGGTGGAGTAGCGGAGGATCTTCGGGATGTCCTTGCGGCCCTTCTCGATCAGGTCCTTGCGGAGGATGACCACCACCACGCCGGACGGGCCGACGTTCTTCTGCGCGCCGGCGTAGATGAGCGAGAACCTGGAGACGTCGAACCCGCGCCAGAGGAAGTCGGAGCTCATGTCCGCGTAGAGCGGGACCTGGCCCACGTCCGGGAAGGCGTGGAACTGGGAGCCGTAGATCGTCTCGTTCGAGGTGATGTGGACGTAGGCGGCCTTGGGGTCCAGCTTGAGGTCGCCCTGCTTCGGCGTGCGGGTGTAGCGCTTGTCGGCGTCCTGGGTGGTAGCGGCGACGCGGGGGTTGCCGACGATCTTCGCCTCCTCGAACGCCTTCTCGGACCAGGTGCCGTTGAGCACGTAGTCGGCGGAGCCGTCCTTGGGCAGGAAGTTCATGGGCACCATGGCGAACTGGAGCGAGGCGCCGCCCTGGAGGAAGAGGACCTGGTGGGTGGCGGGGATGCCGAGCAGCTCGGTGAGGAGGGCGATGGCCTCGTTGTGGACGCCCTCGTACTCCTTGCCCCGGTGGCTGTGCTCCATGATCGACATCCCGGAGCCGCCGAACTCGACGAGCTCGTCGCGCGCGCGCTCCAGGGCGGGGAGCGGGAGTCCTGCGGGGCCGGCGTTGAAGTTGATCGCTCTCATGGGCCGGGCTCCTTAGCGCAAGCCGGGCGTTGATGGGTAGGGCGACGTCGGCCAGCATGGGTGGAATGAGATGGGTGCTGATCGGGCTCGTGACGGTGGTGGGTTGCGCCGGGCACGTGTCGCCGGGTCCTCGCGTCCTCCGGCATGGTGGGCAGCACCCGGTGGAGTTGTCGGCGGAGGAATTCAGGGCGGCGGTCGAGTCGATCACGGTCGATCTTCCGGCGCCGCCCCCGTTCGCGACGCCGCGGATCCGCATCCATCTGGCGGCGGTGGATCCGGCGGAGGTCGAGGCGGCGCTGAGGTACCTGGAGTGGTGCGGGAAGGAAAGCCGGCCGGGAGGTGACTGCGCGGGAGTGCTGGAGGGGGGATCCGCCCTCACGGAGGACGCGCGGATCGGGTTCGCGTTCCACGTCGCGCTGCAGGGCGCGATGGTCGAGGCCGGGAAGTCGCTGCGGTCGATCCGGCCGGAGCAGGTGAGGGCCGCGCTCAGCCTGGCGATGCTGGTGACGGCGGGGCTGCTGGTGTCGCCGGAGCCGTTCAGCAAGATCCTGGCGACGGTACTGGCCTGCAACCTGATCGCGTACCTGGGCGTGGACCTCTACAACCACGTGGCGCGCGGGTACTGGGAGATGCGGAAGGCGGCGAAGGCCACGGTCAGGTTCGAGGATCTCCTCACCATCGGCGATTGGTACGCCAAGCAACTCGGGCCGACCATCGCGCGGATCACGGTGATGTTGGCGACGTACGGGATCGCGAAGCTGGGGATGGCGATGCCGGTGGCGCCGCCTGGGCTCCCCGGCGCGGCGGTAGCGGCGGCAAACGCGGAGGCGGCGGGGTTACCCCTCGGACAAACCGTGACGGGCGTCGCCGTGGCCGTGGATGGCACCGTCACCGTCACCGTGGGCGGGGTGGTGGCGATGGCGGTTGGTGGGTGGCCAGGCGCGGCTCCGGTGGATGAGGAGCCGTCGTCCGAGAAGCTCGATCGCAACATGCGGGCCGCGGGGATGAAGCGGCCGCCCGGAACCGCGGCTCATCACATCGTCGCCGGGAAGGCGAAGCTCGCACAGCAGGCCCAAGCCAAGCTGAAGAGGCTCGGAATCGGGATCAATGATGCGAACAATGGTGTCTATCTTCGCTGTAACAGCCAGACGCCCTGCGGCGAGCCAGGGGCCGTTCACAGCAAGCTGCACACAAAAGAGTACTATGAAAGTGTGAATGAGAGACTGGCGGAGGCCACTACGCCCGAACAGGCCATCTCAGAATTGCGCAAGATCGCCGACGAGCTCAAGGGCGACGAGCTCCCGTGAAAGTGTATAAACCCATTTCGGCGGAACGATATCAATTCGTGCACCCAGTGCCTCCGGATGACTGGGAGTCATTGGACATGCGTGCGGACGCACATTCCGGAGGAGCCGAGTGGACGCCGAGACCACTGGAGCTGATCCGGGAAGACGAAGGCAAGGTACTGAAACGAGGAGACTGGCTGTATTTCGATCACCACCTCGTAGCTCTGCGGCCGAGGGCTGCACTTGCGATCAAGCATGTCCTCGACCCCGGAGACCAACTTCTCCCGATGACGTGTGGGAAGGAGACGGTCTATTTCCTCAAACCGAGGTGGACGATCGACTGTGTCGATGAGGCCGCCTCGGACATTTCTCGATTCGATGACGGCAGAGTCGCGTACATTCGAAAGGGCGTCTTCAAGCAGGAGGCATTCAGCGGACAGGCGATCTTCTACATCCCAAGAATGCGCTTCAGCACCTGCTACCTCACCGACCGCTTCGTCGACGCCTGGAGCTCCGCCGGCCTCACCGGCCTCGCCCCCAAGCTCCTCTGGGAGAGCCCACCCTAGAACAGGTGCAGGACCAGCCCGCTCCGGAGCTTCGGCTCGAACCAGGTCGACTTGGGCGGCATGATCTCCCCCGCGTCGGCGATGGCGATCAGCTGCTCCAGCGTCGTCGGGTACATCGAGAACGCGACCTTGTACTCCCCGCCGTCGACCAGCTTCTCCAGCTCCCCCACCCCGCGGATCCCCCCCACGAAGTGGATCCGCTTGTCCGTCCGCGGGTCCCCCACGCCCAAGATCGGCTGGAGCAGGTTCTTCTGCAGGATGGACACGTCCAGCACGCCCGTCGGCGTCGCCTCGAACGACGCCTCCTTCGCGCGGAGCCTCGACCACTTCCCGCCCAGGTACATCCCGAACTCGTGGACGCGGCCGGGCTTCTTCTCGCCCGTCGGCTCCACCTCGAACGCGCCGCCGACCTTCTCCAGGAACGCCGCCTCCGAGAGCCCGTTCAGGTCCTTCACCACCCGGTTGTAATCGAGGATCTGCATCTGGTCGTGGGGGAAGATCACCGCCAGGAACCAGTCGTGCTCCCCCTCCCCCTTCGCCTTGCGCAGCTTCTGCACGCGCCCGGCCGCGGCGGACCGGTGGTGCCCATCCGCGATGTACAGCGCCGGGATGCGCTTGAAGGCGGCGGCGATCCGCTCCGTCAATCCGGACGGGACCACCCAGAACGTGTGCCCGATCCCGTCGTCGGTGACGAAGTCGTACTCCGCGGCGCCGGCGGTGACGTTGCCGATCAGCGCGTCGATCCCCTTGTCCGCCCGGTAGGTGAGGAACACCGGCTCGTCGTTCCCGCCCATCTCGTCGATGTGGCGCGTCCGGTCGTCCTCCTTGTCCGCCCGCGTGAGCTCGTGCTTCTTGATGTGCCCGCGCTGGTACTCCTCCACGCTCGCGCACGCCACCAACCCGGACTGCACGTGGCCGCCCATCTTCTGGCGGTACACGTAGAAGCGCGGCTCCGCGTCCTGCTTCAGCCAGCCCTTCTCCAGGAACGCGTCCAGGTTCTTCTTCCCCTGCGCGTAGACCTTGTCGTCGTGCTCGTCGATGTCCTCGGGGAGGCTGACCTCCGGGCGCGAGACGTTGAAGAACGACTGCGCGTTCCCCTTCGAATACGCCCGCGCCTCCTTCGCGTTGACGACGTCGTAGGGCGGACAGGCGACCTTCAGCACCAGGTCCTTGGGAGGGCGGACGCCCCGGAACGGTCTCAGTTCGGCCATGGTGCGCCCCGAACTACCACGGCCCGGCGCCGGACTCACCAGGTCCAGTGCCTCGATGAACGCCAGGGGCCACCTTGGCGGGAGAGAAGGTCCGGGCGATCACCTCCGCTCGCAGGCGTTGCGGTCTGGATCCTACACT
>Ga0134122_10000953_pt1 | contig 20516 bp, 21 predicted proteins | sample KB302_FD_96461 | JGI IMG/M metagenome (GOLD analysis project Ga0134122, IMG submission 96461) | Terrestrial soil microbial communities without Nitrogen fertilizer from Kellogg Biological Station, Michigan, USA - KB3-0-2 | ecosystem: Environmental > Terrestrial > Soil > Unclassified ... | reverse complement strand
GGTTGCTGCGGCATCGGGGGGTCGGGGGAACGAACCTCGATCCGTACGAGTGCGGCAACGAGGTGGTCAGTTTTGCCCACGACCACCGGTTTTCGGTGCGCTACTACCTGATCGCAGTGCTGTTCGTCGTGTTCGACGTCGAGACCGTCTTTTTGCTCCCTTGGGCCGTGTTGTTCGACAAACTTGCTCTCTTCGGGTTCGTCGAGATGATGGTCTTCCTCGCCATTCTGATCGGCGGTTACGTCTACGTCTGGAACCGGGGGGCGCTCGAATGGGCTTGAAGGTTCTGGACGAGATGGGCGACTCAGGTGCCATCGAGTCGAACGTCCTCACCACGACGTACGACAAGATCTTCAATTGGGCGCGCCGGTCGGCGATCTGGCCGATGCAGTTCGGGCTCGCCTGCTGTGCGATCGAGATGATGGCCGTCCTCGATCCGCGGCACGACATGTCGCGCTTCGGCGCCGAGGTGTTCCGGGCGACGCCGCGGCAGAGCGACCTGATGATCGTCGCGGGCACCGTGACCGAGAAAATGGCGCCGATCGTCAAAAGGCTGTGGGACCAGATGCCTGAGCCGAAGTGGTCGATCGCGATGGGGGCCTGCGCCACGTGCGGCGGGCCGTACCGGACCTATGCGGTGACCCAGGGGGTCGATCGGGTAATTCCGGTGGACGTCTACGTGCCCGGCTGCCCGCCGCGGCCCGAGGCGCTGCTCTGGGGCCTTCTGCATTTGCAGCGGAAGATCGACCGCATGACGGTCGCCGGGGGTGCGGGAGCCAAGCTGGTTCCGCGGATCGGCGAGGCGAAACGGTGAGCGACGGCCCGAGCGCCGTGGGCGAAGGCGGCACCCCCGCGCCTCCGGCAGAAAAGCCGGCTTGGGAGCGGGACCCGGTCGTCCCGGAGTGGCGCGATGCGGACGACGATCCGCTCGCGGCGGCCTTGCGCGAGGCGTTGCCCGAGGCGATTCGGTCGGTGAAGACCTTCGCGGGCGATCTGACGTTCGACGTCGAGCGCGAGCGGCTGGCGGACGTGGCGCGAGAGCTGAAAACCGCGCACGGCTTCTCGCTGATCGTCGATGTGTGCGGCGCCGACTATCCCAATCGCGAGCCGCGGTTCGACGTCGTGGTTCATCTCGCGAGCCTGCCTCCCGATCGGGCGTACCGGGTCGTGCGCTTGAAGACCCAGACCGATGAGGCGACGCCGGTGCCCACCCTCACCGGCGTCTATCGCGGCGCGAACTGGCCGGAGCGCGAAGTGTTCGACATGTACGGCGTGCGCTTCGAAGGGCATCCGGACATGACCCGCATTTTGCTCTGGGAGGGGTTCAACGGCCATCCGCTGCGCAAGGAGTTTCCGGTCGAAGGGATCGACACGGGCGCCGCGATTTATTCCGAGCATTACGGCGAGACGATGGGACCGGTCGCCGGGACCGGCACCGGCTGGAAGCCGCCGAAGCCCGCGCCGCCGGTTTCCGACGAAACGGAAGAGGGCGGGGCCAAATGAGCACGCCGAACGGTGCGCCCGATCCCTCTTCGGACCGTCTGTTTACCGGCGAGGAGATGGAGCTGTCGTTCGGGCCTCAGCACCCGGCGACGCATGGGGTGCTACGGCTGAATCTGAAGATCGAAGGGGAGCGGATCGTCGGCTGCTACCCGATCATCGGCTACCTCCACCGCGGCACCGAGAAGCTGTTCGAGCTGCATCCGTTCTTCCAGAACGTACCGCACACCGACCGGATGGATTACATCGCGGCGGCGACCAACAACCTCGCTTACGTGGGGGCGGTCGAGAAGCTGGTCGGCCTCACCGTGCCTCCGCGGGCGCGCTACATCCGGACGATTCTCGCCGAACTGCAGCGGATCTCCTCGCACTTGGTCTGGCTCGCGACCCATGCGATCGACATCGGGGCGATGACGCCGTTCTTCTACTGCTTCCGCGAGCGGGAGCGGGTGCTCGACCTGTTCGAGCAATATTGCGGCGCGCGCCTGACCCTCAACTGCATGCGCCCGGGGGGCCTGCCGTTCGATCTGCCTGCCGGCTGGGCCGACACGTGCCGCCGCTTCTGCGAGGACTATCCCGCGAAAATCGACGAGTACGAAGGGCTGCTCACCGAGAACCGGATCTGGAAGCGGCGCACGGTCGGCGTGGGAGTACTTTCCCCCGAGGCGGCGCTCGATCTCGGCGTCACCGGCCCGATGCTGCGGGCGAGCGGGATCGGCTTCGACCTGCGGAAAGTGCGCCCTTACGAGGCGTACGGCGAGGTCGAGTTTGCGGTGCCGACGGCGCAGAACGGCGACACCTACGACCGGTACATCGTGCGGATGGCCGAGATGCGCGAATCGACCAAGATCGTCCTCCAGTGCCTCGATCTGCTCCCGGCGACCGAGGGCGGCCCGATCATGGCGAAGCGGCCGCGCGTGCTTAAAGGTCCGAAGGGCGAGGTCTACCACGGGATCGAAGGACCGAAGGGGGAGATCGGCTTCTACATCGTGGGCGACGGCACGCCGAATCCGTACCGCTGCCATGTCCGACCGCCGTCGTTCATGAACCTCCAATCGCTGCCCGATCTCGCGAACGGGCACCTGGTGGCCGACTTGGTCGCGCTGATCGGATCGACCGACATCGTCCTCGGCGAGGTCGATCGGTGAGTCTTCCCTTCGGGCTCGAAGCGCTGCGCGCGGCGGCGGGGGACACCCTTTTCTACTTCGCGATCTCGCCCGCTTTGAAGATTCTCGGTCTGGTGTTCCTCGCGATATTGCCGGTCATCACCTATCTGGTGCTCGCCGAGCGGAAGATCCTCGGCTTCCTCCAGGTGCGGGTCGGCCCGAACCGGGTGGGGCCGTGGGGCCTGCTCCAGCCGATCGCGGACGTGATGAAACTGCTGGTGAAGGAAGACACGATCCCGAGCCGCGCGGTGCGCTGGGCGTTCGTGCTCGCCCCCTGCCTGGTGGTGGCCCCCGCCCTGGTGATCTTCTCCGTCGTGCCGGTCGGTCCGCCGTCTTCGACACCCGGCGGGCTCTCGGGGTTCGTCACCGACATTGACACGGGGGTGCTGTTCGTCATCGCGGTCGCGACGATCGGGGTCTACGGTTTGATCCTCGGCGGCTGGTCGTCGAACAACAAGTTCTCCTTGATGGGCGGCCTGCGCGCCGCGGCGCAGATGATCTCCTACGAGGTGCCGCAGGGGCTGGCCCTGGTCGGACCTTTGATGCTCGCGGGAACGATGTCCATGGTGGGGATCGTCGAGGCGCAGCGCGGGGCGCGGATCTGGTACGTCTTTCCGCAGCTCATCTCGTTCTTCATCTACATGGTGGCTGGAGTGGCCGAGACGAACCGCAACCCGTTCGATCTGCCCGAGGCGGAATCCGAGCTGGTCGCGGGGTTCCATACCGAATACAGCGGCATGCGCTTCGCGCTGTTTTTCCTCGGCGAGTACGCGAACATGATCGCGGTCTCCGCGGTGGCGACCACGCTGTTCTTGGGCGGCTGGCTGCGGCCGTTCCCCAGTGTCGCCTGGCTTTCGCCGCTCGACGTGGTGCCGGGGGCGATCTGGTTCGCGCTCAAGGTGTTCGTCTTCCTGTTCGTCTACATCTGGTTCCGCGGCACGTTCCCGCGCTATCGCTTCGACCAGCTGATGGCGCTCGGTTGGAAATGGATGTTGCCGCTCGCGCTCGCGAACATTTTCGTGACCGCCCTGATCAAGCTCTGGCTCGCGAGGTGAGACGTTGACCGCGTGGAAGCGTTTCCTCGACCGGTTTCTGCTGCTCGACCTGTTCGCGGGGCTCAGCATCACCGGCCGCGCTCTCTTTCGGAAGAAAGAGACGGTGCAGTATCCGGAGGAGCGCCTGGCGCCTGCGCACCGGTTCCGCGGCATGTTCCGGCTCGACGAGGAACGCTGCATCAAGTGCAACCTCTGCGCGATCGATTGCCCGATCGACATCATCTACATCGATTGGCACCAGGAATTGAACGAGGCGACGGGGAAGAAAGAAAAGAAGCTCGACCGTTTCGACATCGACCTCCAGCGCTGCATGTTCTGCGGCTTGTGCGAGACGGGGTGCCCGACCGAGCCGAAATCGATCTGGCTGACCACCAAGACGTATGAGCTCGCGACCTACGATCGTTGGCAAAATCTCTACGCCGACAAAGAACAGCTCGAAGGGTGGAGAGGCCGGCCCGCCTATACCGACGAGGAGATCGCGAAATGAGCTTTCTCGCGGGGTTTCTCCAGGAAAACGGCGCGGCGATCCTGTTCTATCTGTTCGCGGGACTGGCGCTCGCCGGGGCGGTGGGCGTGGTGACATGGAAGAGCCCGATGAACGGCCCGCTGTCGCTTCTGGTGACGTTCCTCGCGGTCGCGGCGCTGTTTCTGTTGCGCCACGCGGGGTTCGTCGGCATCGTGCAGATTTTCGTCTACGGCGGCGGGATCATGGTGCTGTTCCTGTTCGTCATCATGCTGGTCAACTTGAACCGGCTCGAAGCCTCCGAACGGGTCTGGCGCCAGACGCCCTGGGCGCTGCTGCTCTCTCTCCTTTTCGCCGGAGTGGTCGGGGTGGTCGCGCGCGCGAATTGGTCGGGGGTCTCAACCGCCGCATCGGCCGAGCGGCTGCGGACTTTCGGCGGCGAGGTGGTCGGCAATCCGCAGGCCCTCGGCCAGGAGCTTTTTCGCAGCTACCTGCTTCCGTTCGAGATCGCCTCGCTCTTCCTGCTCGTCGCGATGATCGGCGCGGTGGTGCTCGGGAGGCGCGAATGAGTCCCGAGGCCGCCTCCAGCCTTTGGAACGTGGGGACGGAGCACTATCTGGCGCTCAGCCTGCTGCTGTTCGGAATCGGCCTGTTCGGCGTGATCAACCGGCGCAACTTGATCACCATCCTGATGTCGATCGAGCTGATGTTGAACGCGGTGAACCTGAATCTGGTGGCGTTCTCCTACCAGCGCGGCGATCTGCTCGGCCAGGTGTTCACGGTGTTCACGATCACCGTCGCGGCGGGGGAGGCCGCCGTGGGTTTGGGCATTCTGCTCGCCATGTTCCGCCTGCGCCAGACGACGCGGGTCGATGCGGCAAACGAGCTGGCAGGCTGACCGCCGATGCGCGATCTCCTCTGGCTCGTGCCGCTGTTGCCGCTCCTGGGCGCTTTGGCGAACGGGCTGCTGGTAGGCCGCCGCGCGTCGGAAAAGACGGTCGCTTGGATCGCCTGCGGCAGCTCGGGAGCCGCAGCGCTTTTGGGCGTAGGAGTGATCGTCGATTACCTGCGCGTCCAGTCGCCGCGGCCGTTCGCCCTGCCGCTTTGGGAATGGATGTCTCCGGGCGTGTTGCCCACCGTTGCCGGCCCGGCGAATCTGACGATCGGTTTCGGTTTTTTACTCGACCCGTTGTCGGTCGTGATGCTGTTCGTAGTCACCTTCGTCGGCTTCTGGATTCATCTCTACTCGGTCGGCTACATGGCGGGAGAGCCGGGGTTCCGCCGCTACTTCACCTATCTGAACCTGTTCCTGGTCGCGATGCTCGTGCTTGTCCTGGGCGACGGCTACGCCTCGATGTTCCTCGGTTGGGAAGGGGTGGGGCTCTGCTCCTACCTATTGATCGGCTTCTATTTCGATCGTGAGAGCGCGGCCGATGCGGGGCGGAAGGCGTTCATCGTCAACCGGATCGGCGACTTCGCCCTGCTCGCCGGACTGTTCGCCCTGGCCGGCCGCTTCGGCACATTGCAGTTCGCGGAGATCGGTTCCCAGATCGCCGCTTCGGCCGACGCGCTTCGCGCGCCGTACGTGCTTGGCCTGTCGTTTGCAGGATTCGTGGCGCTCTGTTTGTTTCTCGGCGCAACGGGCAAGAGCGCGCAGATCCCCCTCTATATCTGGCTGCCCGACGCGATGGCCGGGCCGACTCCGGTTTCAGCGTTGATCCATGCCGCCACCATGGTGACCGCCGGGGTTTATCTGGTGGTGCGTTCGAACGCGATCTTTCAGCTCGCTCCGGGGATCTCCGCGCTGGTTGCCTGGGTAGGGGCGGCGACCGCACTCGTCGCCGCGGGGTTCGCGCTGGTCCAGACCGATCTCAAAAAAGTGCTCGCTTATTCGACCATCTCGCAGCTCGGGTACATGTTCCTCGCCGCGGGGCTCGGGGCGTATGCGGCGGCGATTTTCCACCTCGCGACCCACGCGTTCTTCAAAGCGCTGTTGTTCCTCGCTGCGGGCGCGGTGATCCACGCGCTCGGCGGGGAGCAGGATCTGCGCCGGATGGGCGGGTTGTGGACCCGGCTGCCGCGGACCGCGCGAGCCTTCGGGATCGGCGCGCTCGCGATCGCCGGGATTCTGCCGTTCGCGGGATTCTGGAGCAAGGACGCGATCCTCTCCGCCGCCGCGGCGAGCGGCACCTCGGGGCACTGGATTCTTTACGCGATCGGATTGCTGACCGCGGGGCTTACGGCGTTCTACATGTTCCGCGTCTTCGCGCTCGCGTTTCTCGGCTCCTTCCGCGGCGATCCGAAAGCCGGGCACCACCTGCACGACGCGCCGTGGACGATGGCGCTGCCGCTGTTCGTCCTCGCGGTCGGGGCGGTCGCCGCCGGCTGGCTGGGGATTCCGGAGGCGCTCGGCGGCGAGAATCGCTTCGGGCGATTCCTGGAGCCCGTGGTGGCGAAGCTCGCCGTAAACGGGGTTCCCGCGGAGCCCGCCGCCTTATCGCACGCAGCCGAGATCGGCGGAATGCTGCTCGCGCTGGGGATTGCAGTGGCGGCGATCCTGCTCGCCCTGCGGATCTATCGCGCGGGTCCGGAGCGCGGCGCGGCGCTCAGCCGGAAATTCCCGCGACTCCATGCGCTCCTCGAACACAAAGCTTGGGTGGACGAGGTCTACGACGCGACGATCGTGCGCGGCACTTGGGGTCTCGCGCGCCTCGCGGCGAAGTTCGATGCCCGGGCGATCGATCGCGGCCTGGTCGAAGGGGCAGGGCGCCTGACGGTCTTCGGTTCTTGGATGTCCGGCCTATTCGACCGCCACGTGGTCGATGGGCTGGTCAACCTCTCCGCCTGGCTGCTCGACCGTTTTTCGCGCTCGCTGCGGCGGGTGCAGACCGGGGCGGTCTCCAACTACGCCTTTGCGATCGCTCTGAGCGCGTTCGTTCTGGTGTGCCTCTACGCGGTGTGGCGGTAAGGGATCTTCGAGGGAGAGCCATGTTCGATTGGGTACACGGAGTGCCGATCCTTTCGCTGATCTGCTTCCTGCCGCTCGCAGGGGCGCTGGTTGTGATCTTCGCGCTACGCGATCCGGCGGCCATCCGGAAATTCGCGTTCGGGGTGGCGCTGGTCGATTTCCTGCTTTCGCTGCCGCTCTGGTTCACGTTCCAGCCAGGCGGCCCGCTCTTCCAGTTCAAGGAAGGGCTCGATTGGATTCCCTCGATCGGCGTGCGCTATGAGCTGGGAATCGACGGCATCGCGTTGCTGCTCGTTCTGCTCACGACGCTTCTCGGCACGCTCGCGTTTCTCTCGTCCTGGAGCGCGATTCGCGAACGCGAGAAGGAGTACTACACCTTCCTGCTGCTGCTCCAGACCGGCATGCTGGGCGTCTTTTGCGCCCTCGACTTCTTCCTGTTCTACGTCTTCTGGGAGGTCATGCTGGTGCCGATGTATTTCCTGATCGGCATCTGGGGCGGGCCGCGGCGGCTCTACGCTTCGATCAAGTTCTTCCTCTATACGTTGGTCGGTTCGGTGCTGATGCTCTTGGGCCTGCTCGCGCTCTACTTCTGGAACGGCCGGGGGCTGTTCGGTTGGGCGGGCGCGGGCAACCCGCTCTCGTTCTCGATCGAGCAGTTCCACCGCGTCGGCCCGTCGATGCCGGCCGATCTGCAGTTTTGGATTTTCCTCGCGTTCTTCGTGGGATTTGCGATCAAGGTGCCGATGTTCCCGTTCCACACCTGGCTGCCGGATGCCCACGTCGAAGCGCCGACGGCAGGGTCGGTGATCCTCGCGGGCGTTCTGCTCAAGATGGGGACTTACGGCTTCGTTCGGTTTTCGCTGCCGATCCTGCCCGAGGCGACGCGCCGCCTGGTTCCCTGGATGATCGGCCTGTCGATCGTCGCGATCCTCTACGGCGCGCTTTGCGCGATGGCCCAGCGCGACATGAAAAAGTTGGTCGCCTATTCGTCGGTCTCGCACCTGGGGTTCGTGACGCTCGGCATTTTCGCCCTGAACGGCCCGGGCCTTTCGGGCGGCGTGCTTCAGATGATCAACCACGGACTTTCAACCGGCGCCCTATTCCTGCTCGTGGGCGTTCTCTACGAGAGGCGGCACACCCGGCTGATCGCCGATTTCGGCGGCCTCTCGGCCGTCATGCCGCGCTACGCCACGATTTTCCTGATCGTCACGCTCGCCTCGATCGGGGTGCCGACGCTGAACGGCTTCGTCGGCGAATTCACCATTCTGATCGGCGCCTTCTCCCAGAGTTGGGCCTGGGCGATCGCGGCGACCCTAGGGATCGTGCTCGGGGCGGCCTACATGCTCTGGATGTTCCAGCGGGTCTTCTTCGGTCCGGTCGGTCACGAAGAGAACCGGAATCTTCCGGATCTTTCGCGCCGCGAGCTGGTCTACCTGCTGCCGATCGTGGCGCTCTGCTTCTGGATCGGGCTGTATCCGAAGCCGTTCTTCGGGATTCTGGAGAAGCCGGTCGCCTATCTCGTCGAGCGGGTCGCACCGGTCGCTCCCTCTGCCGTGGTTCAAGGACGCTGAGAATGGCGTTCCCTGCGGCCATTTCCCTGCGCGACGTCGCGCTGATCGGCCCCGAGGTGCTTCTGGGGGCCGCGGGCCTTCTGTTGCTGGTCGCCGGGGCGATCGGCAAGGGGCTTTCCCGGCGCGAGGCGACGTGGGTGGCGGGGTTCGGCCTGGCTCTCTCGGCGGGTGTCCTGTTCGTGGTCCGCTTGGGCGTCGGCTCGGCGCCCGCCCCGCTATTCGGCGGCAGCCTCGCGCTCGACGGCTACGCGTTCTTCTGGCAGTTCCTGGCGCTCGCCTCCGTCGCGTTGGTCGTGCTGCTTTCGTCACACGGGATCGAGTCGATCGCCTCTCGCGCCTCGGAGTACTTCGCGCTGCTGCTGATCGCGACCTCCGCCTTGATGCTTATGGTGGCGGCGCTCGATCTGTTGACGCTCTGGATCGCGCTCGAAACCATGGCGCTGTCGAGTTACGTCCTGGCCGGCATTTTCACCCGCGAGCGGCGCTCGAACGAGGCGGCGATCAAGTATTTCATCCTCGGCGCGCTCTCTTCGGCGATTCTGCTCTATGGCATCTCGCTCCTCTACGGCGCGACCGGCACGCTCACGCTCGAAGGGCTCGCGCAGGCGATGCCCGCGGCGCTCGATAAAGGCAGCCGGATCGCGCCGCTCGGCGGCCTGCTGGTGGCGGCCGGGCTGTTCTTCAAGATCGCCGCCGCGCCATTTCATTTCTGGGTACCGGACGTCTACGTCGGGGCGCCGACGCCGATCACGGCGTTTCTCGCCAGCGCCTCGAAGCTGGCGTCGTTTGCGGTGCTCGGCCGGGTGTTGCTCCATGCGTTCGGCGGCGTCCGCGTCGAGTGGCAACCGGTGGTCGCCGGGGTTGCGGCGGTCAGCATGATCTGGGGCAACGTCGGGGCGCTCACCCAGTCGAACGTCAAACGGCTGCTCGCCTACAGCTCGATCGCCCATGCCGGCTACCTGCTGATCGGGCTGCTCGCAGTTTCCGAGACCGGCCTTTGGGCCGCGATGTTCTATGCCGCGGCCTATGCGTTCATGACGATCGGCGCCTTCTCGGTGGTCGCCCTGGTGAGTCGGGGGGAATACGCGGCGGAGAGCTGCTCCGACTACTCGGGGCTCGGCCGCCGCTCGCCGTTTCTCGCGGCGTCGATGTTGATTTTCCTGATCGGGCTCACCGGGATTCCGCCGACCGGCGGTTTCTTCGGCAAGGTGTTCCTGTTCGCGGCGGCGGTCGAAGCCGGCTGGACCTGGGTCGCCGTGGCGGGTGTCTTGACCAGCGCCCTGTCGCTCTATTTCTACTTCCGGATCGTCGTCTTCATGTATTTCAAGCCCGCCGCCGGGCCGGGCGAGCCGGCGGAGACGTTGCCCTTCCTGGGAAGACCGGCCGCCCCCCCGGCCGCGATCACCGCCATCGGCCTGTGCGCCGCGCTCACGCTGGCGCTCGGCATCTTTCCCGGCCCGCTGATCGAGCTGGTCAAACAGAGCCTGCTCGCCTTGCGATAAGCTCCCGGTCGAGGGCGCCCGAGTCGGAGGCGCCGGAATCTAGATCAGGTGCCGTAAATGGCGAGGGGAGCTCCCGTGGCAAAAGAGAGCGGTGACCACCAAAAAGGGTGGGACTTCGAGGCGGCGGCCATGCCCTTCGTCGATGCGCTCTATAACACCGCCTATCGGATGGCGCGCAATTCGGAGGACGCGGAAGACTTGGTGCAGGAGACCTACCTCAAGGCCTACCGCTACTACGACAAATTCGAGGAAGGCACCAACTTCAAGGCGTGGCTCTTCAAGATCATGAAGAACACGTTCATCAACAACTACCGGAAAAAGCAGCTCGCCCCGGCGTTTTCGGACTTTGCCGACATCGAGGAGAGCTTCGAGAGCCAGGTGAGCGAGGAAGTCGCGCGCCAGAATCCGAATCCGGAAGAGGAACTGCTCGAAGACGTGCTCGACGAGGACGTCCAGAAGGCGCTCGAAAAACTGCCGCCCGACTACCGCATGGTGGTGATCCTCGCCGATCTCGAAAACTTCTCCTACAAGGAGATCGCCGAGATTCTGGAGGTTCCGGTGGGCACGGTGATGAGCCGCCTCTACCGCGGCCGCCGGCTGCTCGAAGCCGCGATGCTCGAATTCGCCAAGGGCCATGGCTACCTGCGCGGCGGCGAACCGACCAAGATGAGAAGCCGGCCCAGTCCGGCGCCGTCCAAATGAGTTGCGTAGAAGGCCATCCCGCGTTGCGGAATTTCCCGAACGCTCTGGGAGTTTTCGCCGGTAGAATCGAGAGAGACCACCGAGCTGACCCTATGTCTTGCCATATCGATCGAACGATTCCGGGGGACCGAATCGATGGACTGTAAGCGGATCAGCGAAGTGATCTACCTGTTCTTCGACAACGAGATGGAGGAAGACCTCCGGGCGCCGTTCCAGGCGCACGTTGATCATTGCCCCGAGTGCGCCCATCAGGTCGGCAAGACCCGGAAGATCCTGGTGCTGGTGCGCGAACGCTGTACGCGGTGCTGCGCTCCCGAGCACCTGCGGTTGAAGATTCTCACCAGCATGCCTCACCGCCGCTCTGCGGCCCGCCCCCTTTAGGAGGGCTCTCCCATGCGTACTTCCTCGCGCTTTCGCGCATTTTTCACCCTCGGTGTATTTCTCCTGCTCTTGGCCGGCCCGGCCTCTCTTGAGGCGCAGAGTTGGCGTCTTTCCGGAATCGGTGGCGAGAGTCTGTCCGACGCCGACCTCGGACAGGGTGCCACCGTCGTGGTCGTCTGGGCCTCGTGGTCGCCGAAGTCGCGCGACATCGTGGACCGGGTCAATCAGATCGCGGACCACTGGTCGGGCAAGGCCCGCGTGGTGACCGTGTCGTTCCAAGAGGAACGGGCCGCGGTCGCGGGTTTCGTCGCCGGCAAGGGCCTTCGGTCACCGGTTTTCCTCGATGCCGACGGGGCATTTTCCCGCAAGTTTTCGATCGCCACGCTGCCCGGCCTGCTGGTGCTCAAGGACGGCCAAGTGGCGTATCGAGGCAAACTGCCGGAAGATCCCGACGCGGTGATCGCCGAAGTGGTTCGATAAAAAAGGTCCGGGAAACGGGTTGCGGGCGGCGGAAGCCGCCTGCTACACTCGCTCCCGGTCGCTGACGCTCTGGTCTCGGCCGCCCTTCCATTCCGCCTAATAAGACGGCGAGGAGGACCCCCGACCGGATGGCTTTCCCTAGGCGTTACGCCCTCTCCGTATTGCGCATGGCGATGCCCGCAGGGCTGGCGTTCGCCGCCTGGATGCTCAGCGTTTCCACCGATCGGTTGGAAGCCTACAATCGCTCGCCGTTCCCGGTAACCTCCGTTCCCGCCTTCCGCGAAGAGTTCGCACCCCGGCTCGCCTCGCCGACGGCCACTTCGCGTTGGCTCGATCGCGCCAGGGTTCCGGTCGAATACACGCTGAACCGTGGCGAGACCGTGCCTTCGTTGTTCGCGCGTTTGGGGCTCGAAGGGGCCGATGCCGAACAGGCAGTCGCCGCTTTTTCCCGCGATCTCGACCCCCGTCGGCTGCGCGCCGGCAACCGATTTTCTGCATATTTTGGGCCACGGGCGGCGTTGGCCGGCCTCGACCTGACGCTTTCGGGGGTCGGCCGGCTCGAAATGGCTCGCGGCCTGAGCGGCTGGAAGTCCCGGTGGCGGGATTTTGCCCGAACCTCTCGCCTCCGCGTGGTCCACGGTGCGATCGACGGCGCTTTCGATTCGTCGGTTCAGGCGGCGGGCGGCCCCCCGTCGCTCGCCTATCGGATCGCCGAAATCCTCCAATGGGACGTCGATTTCGCGCGCGATCTTCAGCGCGGCGATCGATTCGAGGCGCTGTACGAAGAGGTGCTGGTCGACGGCAAGCCCTACGGCGTGCAGAAGGTGATTGCCGTCTCCTATGAGGGGGATCGCGGCCGGAAAGAGGCGATCCTCTTCGGTGCCGACGGCACTTTTTACGACGGCGAAGGCCAGCCGTTGCGCAAAATGTTCCTGCGCTCGCCGCTGCGTTACTCGCATATCACGTCGCGCTTCAGCATGCGCCGGTTCCATCCGGTGCTCGGCGTCTTTCGGCCGCACTATGGCGTCGATTACGGCGCGCCGATCGGCACGCCGGTCCAGTCCACGGCGGGCGGCGTGGTCGTCTCGGCGGGATTCGAGCGAGGGGGCGGCAACGTGGTCAAGGTCCGCCATGCGGGAAACTACGTGACGGCCTATCTCCATCTTTCGCGCTTCGGCCGCGGGATTCGGCCGGGGGCGCGGGTTCGCCAGGGGGACATCATCGCTTTTACCGGGATGACCGGCCTCGCGACCGGACCGCATCTCGACTACCGTGTTCAGCATCAGGGCCGCTGGATCGACCCCCTCTCGCTCACCAGCGTCCGCGACCAGGAACTTCCCTCCCGCCAGCTCGCATCGTTCCGCGGCTGGAGGAACGAGGTGCGCCAGGCGTGGATCTCCGGCCGGATCGATCGGCTGGGTGGTTTCCCGGGCTTGGCGGCTCCGCTCCCCGGAGCGCCGCAGCTCGCGGAACGCCGCGCGCCGGCCGGCGCCGCGACGACCGCCGTCCTCGCGCGCTAGATCCGGACATGCACTGCCGCGCTTGGTGCCGCGTCGATCTGGCGGGCGGAACGCTCGACATCTGGCCGCTCGGGCTAGCGTTTCCAGACGCCCGGACGGTGAACGTCGCGATCGACGTCGCGGTGCGCTTGACGCTGGTTCCCAGTCCCGATGGGCGGTATCGAATCCGGCAAGGGGGCGGCGAAGTCATCGCTTCCTCGCCAGACGCTCTTAGCGTGGCCGACGAGACGGCGTTGATCGGCGTCTTTGCCGGAGCGCTCGACCTACCCCCCTTCGAGCTGGATCTCGCGAGCGACTCGCCGCGCGGCGGGGGATTGGGCGGCAGTTCGGCGATCGGCGTCGCGTTCCTGGCGCTTGCCGAGGAGGTCTTCGATCTGCCGCGCTCCTCGGCCGCCGAGCGAACCCACCTCGCTCGCGATCTAGAAGCCCGGTTGATGGGGCTGCCGACCGGCCTTCAGGATCATTACCCCGCACTCCTGGGGGGAGCGCTTGAGATCCTGCACCAACCCGGCGGGGAGCAGGTGCGCCGGCTCGCGGTGGATCTCGACGCGCTCTCGGATCACCTGCTGCTGATCGACACGGGGGCGAGCCATTTCTCCGCAGGCCAGAACTGGCAGGTCGTCCGCCGCTTCCTCGAACGGGATGTCGAGGTGGTTTCTGCCCTCGGTAAAATCGCCCTGGTGGCCGAAGCGATGTCCGAACCGCTGGAGCGAAACGACTTTCCCGAGGCCGGCCGGCTGCTGCGCCGCGAATGGCAGGCCCGCAGCCGCTTGGCGGAAGGAATCTCGACGCCGAAGATCGAAGAGCTGCTCGATCGCTCGGCGGCACTCGGCGGTTGGGGCGGCAAAGCGTGCGGAGCCGGGGCGGGAGGCTGCGTCGCCCTGCTCGTTCCCGCCGAACGAAAGCGGGAGATCGCCGCCGAGATGGAGAAGGCCGGTGGTCGCGTCGTTCCCGCCCGCGCGGTGTCCGGGCCGCTCGAACTTTTCGACTGATTCCCAGAAGGACGTCCCAAAAACACGAAAGCCGGCTGGACCTCTCGGTCGAGCCGGCTTCGGACTCCTAAATCTAAAGGCGGTCAGCGGTTTTTCGCGCGCTGCGCCAAGATTTGCTCGGCCTGTTCCTGAGTCATATTGGCGCCCAGCGCGATGCTCAGGACATCGGTCCAGCCGTCAGCAGTCGATTCACGATAGAGAATCTGGTCGTCCTGCTGCCAGCTAACAATCAGAGAATCGCCATGGGTTGAGGTGTAAATGTTCGGCACAGCATCACCGGTCTCGGGTATAGGCAGGTCCACCGCGGTATGGAGGGAAAGTGCATGGCCGGGTTTTTCCACCGTCGGCTCGGCTGTGGGTGTAGCCATGACCTCCGTGACCCGATAAACCAGATTCTGCTGCCGGCCGCCTCGCCCTCCGAAGGCATCGGCTCCGAAGTCAATGATCTCGGAGCGGATGAAGTCGGAAAGACGACGAACTTGGCCTGGGTTGTAGCGGCTGCCGAAATCGATGATCTCCGAACGGACCTGATCCGCGAGGAAATGCCTCAAGCTCGGATGTAGGGCGCCGCCGAAGTCGATGATCTCGGAGCGAACGGGATCGGCCAGCAGCGAAATCGGCGTCGGAATTCGCGGGAAGCTGAGGATCTTCGCCCGCACCCGGGCGGCAATTTCCGACAGGTCAACGGGTAGGACATCGATCTCGGCGGTGTTAAGACGTCCCGTTTCTGAATTGACGAAAGTCGCCACTGTCGCGCCGTCGTCTCCGAGCTGGATCGAGGGGGCGTGGAGAAGTGGACCCGTTGGCGTAGCCAACACTCGAGTGCTCTCGGCCGTTGCGAGATCATCCAGCGGAAACACTGGATTCCAGCCGAGATAGATGCCATCGATCAGGACCACCGGCGCGTAGACCGCATGGTCTCCATCTCCTGTGGTCTCCCACCAGACGGTTTGGACGATGGTGCGGTAATGGCGTTCCGGCTGGTTATCGGCGCCAGTGACGTCGAAAGTGTCATGACTGACCGCGATCCGTGGCGAGCCTTTGAAGCTGTACTGGTCGCCAGAGATCTGAACCACGTCACCGAACTCACCGCTAGCCATGCTCGTCAGATAGAGGACGGAGTGCAGTGGGTTGATCCGACTCTCCCACACGAGGAAGATCCTCTTCGAGGATTCCTCGAAGAAGAGCGCAGGAGAACTTTCGACGTCATTGCCTGCCGTTCCTGGGACCAGCAGTCGCTGGGTGCTGGGACCGTCGGCCCCCGGGCGGGTAATGTCTAGTGCCAAGACGACTACATTGGACTGCGCTAGGGAGGGGAACAGGTCCTGGTAAGTCCCGGCGCGAACCCGATAGAGATCGCCGTTCGAGCCGAGCGCGATGTCGTGCGTTTCGCTGTGACCCGGCGCGGCCGTCGCACCAAAGGCGAGGCCGAGCAGCAAAATGTGGATGAAAGTTCGGCTCTTCATCGTAATCACGCCTTCAGATTGATCAGCTTGCGAACGTCGATCGCTAGCAAGAAGTCCGGGAGGTAATGTTCTTGCGGGAAGAACTGCTGCTGGAGCCGATTGAAATGGCCGCGAGCGCTCTTAGTGTTGCGCGCCAGATTTGCCGCTTCGCCCAACAGGTAGAGGGCGTTCTTCAAAGCATCCTGATCCCCCACGGTTTCCGCGATCTTCAGGGCGGTCAGCCCATGCCGGTAGGCGGCCCGATATCGTCCAACTTCTAGCAGGGCGAAGCAGAGGCTCAGTCGCGGGCCGCGCTCGAACCCCTTCGCGCCGATTCTGCGCAGTGTCCTGAGCGATTCGTAGAGCAGGCGAAAGCCTTGGTTGAAGTTTCCCTCGACGATCCGGCAATACCCCAGGTTGTCAAGTACGAGAGCCCGCGCCATGCTTCTCTCGGTCGGCATAGCTTCGAGGGCCTGCTCGTATTCGAGGCATGCCTGACCGAAATGGCTCTCGGAGATCAGGATGTTGCCGATTCGGTTGTGGGATGAAGCGATCCAAGGATCGGAGCCGATCAGCATCGCTTTGTCGAGGGCGATACGAGCGTAGAAAAGCGCCTTCTTGTAGCTCTTCCTGATCTGGTACTCCTGCGCCAGGTTGTAAGCCGCCAGGCGGCAGTTCTCGAGGTCGGAGTTGCGCATCAGAATTTCGCGAAGCCGGATCAGGTCCTCGGCTGCCGCCCGTCCGAGCTCGATCTCAACGGCTACAAGGTTACAGAACGCACGCTCCGTGATGACCTCGTCGCCAAGGTTCTGCGCGCGAGAGAGAGCACTGTTAAATAAGTCGAGAGCTTCAACCAGATTTCCCTGGTTAAAGGACTCCTCGGCTTGTAGGCGAAGGGACTCGTAAATCTCCATCTCAGAGACCTCCACTTACTCACCCGCCTCGTCGGCGCGCCGCTCGAGCTGCTCGCGTTTGAAGGCGACGAAATCCTCGACTTCGCGCTGGGCGGCCTCGTCGAGGCTGCTCAGGTCTCGGGCGACGCGAAGCGCCCGGGTCGAAACCTCCTGGGCCTGATTCACCTCGTCGAAGAACTCGCCGATCGAGAGCTTGAACTCGGCCACGATGCGGAACAGGGTGTCCAGGCTGACCCGGTATTCCCCCTTCTCCATGCGGGAGAGGTCGGACTGCTGGATCCCGAGGCGGGAAGAGAGCTCCACTTGCGTCAACTTATGGTCGCGACGGAGCTGCCGGATCTTCCGGCCGACGAGCTGGACTTGGCGAATCTTGGGCGAAGCGATCATGGCGGCTCATCTCTGCGAAGCGGCTATGTCAAAATGGCATAGGGGCGTCGGTTTGGACGGAAGAATACCGCCGGAAACGCCCGCCGTCAATTGCTAGCTGATTTGACTCTGATTCGATCCGGTCCGGAACAGCAGTGATAAGGGATCAAGGCGGAGAAGTGCGCCGTGCCCGGAGTCGTGGGCACGGCAAGAAAGAGGTCAACCGATATCGATGATCTGAGTACGGACGTCGGACTCCGATCCTTCGGAAGGAGTCGGGCCGCCGATCTCGATGATCTGTGCGCGAGTGCCGCCGACCACCGAATCGAGATAGGTGGTAGGGGCAAGTCGGGTGCTGCGTGGGGTGGCTTTCTTCATGCGTGGCCTTACCCTTCATATTAGGACGAGGACGATTCCCCGAGCCTGCGTTCAAACAGCTGAATTCTACGCCTTCGCCGTGCGTTACGTCCTCCGAGGCCTTAGACTTCGCCGCTGTGACCGGACGGCCCTTGATTTCAGAACCGCCCGCTGCTCTCCGGGTACCATGCTGCCCGTTGAGTTGGGGAAAGGCCGCCGCGCGATGAGCCGCCGCCTCTTCCTTTTGAAGGAGCTGGTCCGGCGCGATGTCAAAGGACGATATGCCGGTTCGCTATTCGGCCTGGTCTGGTCGTTCGCGCAGCCGCTCTGGATGCTCGCGTTGTTCGGGTTCGTCTTCTCCTCGATCATGAAGGTGCCGGCGGTCGGCGTGCGCCATGGCAACTTCGCGATCTTCCTGTTCAGCGGCCTGCTGCCCTGGATGGCGGTCCAGGAAGGGATCCTCCGCGCGACCACCTCGGTGACCGACAATGGGAGTCTGGTCAAGAAGCTGCGCTTTCCGGCCGAGATCCTCGGCCTCGCGGTCGTGCTCGCGGCGCTGGTCCACGAGGGGATCGCGATGCTCGCGTTCTTCGCCGTGGTCGCCTGGACCGGTGAGATCTCCTGGCGCGGGTTGCCGCTGCTTCTGTTGGCGATTCCGCTCCAGGTGGCGCTCACGCTCGGGGTGGGGTGGCTGTTGGCCGCCATCCACGTCTTTTTCCGCGACGTCGCGCAAATCCTGGGCATGGGGCTTACGGCCTGGTTTTATCTGACCCCCATCGTCTATCCGGCGTCTTTCGTGCCAGAACGGCTTCGTCCTTGGGTCGAGCTCAACCCGTTGACCGGATTGGTCGGGCTCTATCGCGCGGCGCTTCTGGCCGATTCGCCGCTCCCTTCGCGCATCGCCCTCGCGTCGCTCGCCCTGTTTTCCTGCGGCTTTTTCGCTCTCGGCGGGTGGGTTTTCCGACGCCTCAAGGCAAGTTTCGTCGACGAGATCTAGAATACCGATCCGTGGGTCGGCCCGGATCTTGCTGCTCGACGGCCGCGACCCATAAGTACGCTCTGGTCCCAATGATGACCTGGAGGCAAGAAATGCCCACGTCCAACCTTCGTCCCATCCTCGCCGCGATCTCGGCGTTCCTTCTTTGCAGCCTGGCCGTGCAGGCTCAGGTCAGCGCCGCCCCGGCGGCTGCGGAGGCGAAACCGGAGGTCGCGACCGAGAAGGGGGCCAGCCTGGCGGACACTCCCGCCAACCCGGAGTCGGCGAGCACCGATGCCGCCAACACGGGACCCCAACCGCCGGATGGCGTCTGGCTGAAGGACGCGGAGGGGCGCGAGTATTTCCTCGACAAGCTGGCCAAGTCGGCCGGGCCCTACCAGAAGAACGACGACCACACGGTCCGGACCGTGTGGGGAATCGTGCTCAAAATCGAGAAGGAAGACGAGGAGAACTTCTACTACCGGGTCTATCGCCAGACGGCGGCCGAAACCCCGATGTCCGCCCGCCCGGAGCCGCCGAGTCCGGAGATGCTCGATGCCGCGGCGAAGAGCTACCTCCAGGTGGAACAGACGGACCGGGTGCAGGCGATCGCGTTCTCCAAGGGCCTGCCGGCGACCGGCCAGTGGCGCCACGGTTTCGTGCTCGCGGACATGAACGAGGACGGCTTTCTGGACGTCGTCCATGGGGCGGCCCGGAAGACGCTTTCGGTGCCGCAGATCTTCCTCGGCGACGGCAAAGGCAACTGGCGCTATTGGTCGGAGGCGAAATACGCCCAGCGGCCTTACGACTACGGCGACGTGGCGGTGGCCGACCTGAACGGCGACAAGCACCTCGACATGGTGCTCGCGGTCCACCTGCACGGCCTGATCGCACTGCTGGGCGACGGCAAGGGCAATTTCACCGATTGGAGCAAGGGGCTCGATTTCGTCGTGTCCAAAGAGGGCGTGGCGCCGGGCTTTTCAAGCCGCGCGGTCACCATCTCCGATTGGAACGGCGATAAGCGACCCGACATCATCGCGCTCGGCGAGGGCCCGCGTCTCTCCATCGACCGGTCGAGCTCGACCAACGACGACTCCAACGGCATCGTCATCTATCTCAACCAGGCCAACGGCTCGTGGGTCCGCAAGGATCAGGGGACGGGAATGGACCAGCTGTTCGGCGACACCATCGTCCTCGGCGACCTGAACCGTGACGGCAGGAAGGACATCCTTACCCCGTCCAATACCTACAGCCGCAAAGACATCGTGAGCTACGCCAAGAAAGACGGCTCCTGGCAGAGCATCAACATTGCGACGCTCCGTCCCTCGGGCTATATCCGGGGTGTGACGATCGCCGACTGGAATGGCGATGGCCGGAACGATTTCGCCGACGGGTTCGTGAATCGCGAGCTGGGGGTCTGGCGGACCGGAGTCGATGTCCAGCTGGCCCAGGCGGACGGCAGCTGGAAGCGGGTGTCGGTCTGGGCGATCGACGGGCGGACCTCCGTCACCGCCCTGGCCGCGGGGGACCTGAACGGCGATAAGAAAGCCGACCTGGTCGCCCTCACCGGCGATGGTGAAACCTGGGTCTTCCTCGGCGACGGCAAGGGCGGATTCGTCAAGGACGACACCGGAATTCCGAAACTGACCGACTGCAAGGGCTATCACGCCGCGCTGGTCGATGTGGACAAGGATGGGAAGGCCGAGCTGATCAGCAGCTTCGCCGGCGAGGCATCGCCTCTTCTGGCTCCCGGCCGCTGCCCCTCGGGTGGGGCCATCCAGGCGTGGCAATTCTCGGAGAGAGTCGGCACGAAGACGAGCGAAAAAGCGATCGGCACCCCTTGACACCCGCGCAAACCGAATTCTATAGTGCGGCAGCATAAACGCCTGAGGCGACCCGTTTCGTCCGCAAAACGTCGCGAACGAAGATGCACGGTGACCCTCTCTGAACGAAAACGTCCGGCCCGTGGTCGCGAGGATCACGGCTGTATGAACGACTTTACGGATTGCCAAACTTTGAACGGGAGGTGATGTTCCCGAGCTGGTCTTAAGCCAGCAAGCTTTACCCATCGGATGGAACATCGCAGGTTTTCTCAACCACGTGCTAGGAGATTGTCAACAATGAAGAAAACGGTTAGCTGTCTCGCTCTCTTGGGCCT
>Ga0134122_10000950_pt1 | contig 20525 bp, 17 predicted proteins | sample KB302_FD_96461 | JGI IMG/M metagenome (GOLD analysis project Ga0134122, IMG submission 96461) | Terrestrial soil microbial communities without Nitrogen fertilizer from Kellogg Biological Station, Michigan, USA - KB3-0-2 | ecosystem: Environmental > Terrestrial > Soil > Unclassified ... | reverse complement strand
GATCGAGTGCGCGTCGTGGTTGGCGACGACGATGTCGAGGTCGACGTCGCCGTCGATGTCGACGCTGATGCCGGCCAGCGACGGGCCGCTGGTTGGTAGAAAGGCGACGCTCGGCCCAAACGTGCCGTCGCCGTTGCCGCGAAAGATTTCGACGCCGATGTCCTGGTCGGCGTTGCCGATCGCCAGGTCGTACTTCCCGTCCTGGTCGTAGTCGGCGGTGATTGCGAAAGGCGCGTAGAACCCGCCGTCTGTGGTGATCGGGATGGCCGTGCCGAACGTGCCGTCGCCTCTGCCGGGCAGCAGCTGCACGCCAGGGTCCGCCATGATCACCAGGTCGAGGAATCCGTCGGCGTTGTAGTCGCCGACCGTCAGTGGCCCGCCACGCCAGGCCGAACGAATCGGCGTGCCGAACCGGCCGTTGCCAAGGCCGAGCGCAGCGATGATCGCGGTGCCGGGGAGCGACCATGGATCGCTGGCGACCGCGTCGACTTTCCCGTCGTTGTTCAAGTCGCCGATCAGCACCGCGCCGTTGAGCGCGTTGTTTCGCAGCAGGCCGATGGTTGGTGGCGGCGGAGCGGTCTGCGCGTCCACCCGCGGTTCGGGCAGCGCCATCACGGACAGCGCGATCATGGACAACAGCGCGGTGCACAGCCGGACTCGTCGCGTCATTCACATCTCCCGGCGGCGGAATTGGCAACCGCTATGCCGGAGATAAAGAGAACGGAAAGGGCGAGAGTCGAGAGGCAGGCGGCGGGAATCGTCTCCGATCGGATACGGCGGCCGCCGCCAAACGGATATCCAGGCACCTCAAGCACGAACGAGCGAGATAGCGGCTTTCGTGCCCGGCCGGCGCGGCCGATTCAGGCGATCCCGGCGGGTATAATGCCCTTTGTATGAAAACGGTTGCGGCAACCGGTAAAGAACGGTGGCAGCACGACACCCTGGAGCCGGCGCTCAAGAAGTCGCCCGAGCGCGCCGCCAGCTTCACCACCATTTCCGGCCGGCCGATCGAGCGCCTCTACACGCCCGAGGATCTCGACGGCATCGACTACGACCGCGACATCAACAACCCGGGCGCCTTCCCCTACACGCGCGGCATCCATCCCACGGGATACCGCGGCAAGCTGTGGACGATGCGGCAGTTTGCCGGCTTCGGCACGCCCGAGGAAACCAATGCGCGCTACAAGGCGCTCCTGAACGCGGGCGGCACCGGGCTCAGCGTCGCCTTCGACCTGCCGACGCTGATGGGGCGCGATCCCGACCACGAGCTGTCGCTCGGCGAAACCGGCAAATGCGGCGTCAACGTCACCTCGCTGGCCGACATGGAGACGCTGTTCGACGGCATCCGCCTCGGCGAGATCACCACGTCGATGACGATCAACTCGCCGGCGGCGATCGTCTTCGCGATGTACCTGGTAGTGGCCGAGAAGCAGGGCGCCGACTGGCGCCGCATCTCCGGCACGATTCAGAACGACATCCTCAAGGAGTTCATCGCCCAGAAGGAGTACATCTTCCCGCCGCGGCCGTCGATGCGGCTGATCACCGACATCTTCGCGTTCTGCGCCAAGGAAGCGCCGAAGTGGAACACCATCTCGGTGAGCGGCTACCACATCCGCGAAGCGGGCGCGACGGCGCTGCAGGAACTGGCGTTCACGCTGCGCGACGGGCTGGAGTACGTGCAGTGGGGCGTCGATGCCGGGCTCGACGTCGACGCCTTCGTGCCGCAGATCTCCTTCTTCTTCAACGCGCACAGCGACTTCTTCGAGGAGATCGCCAAGTATCGTGCCGCGCGCAAGCTCTGGGCGGAGGCGATGCGCGACCGCTTCGGCGCGAAGAACGAACGCTCCTGGAAGCTGCGCTTCCACAGTCAGACCGCGGGCGTGTCGCTCACCGCGCAGCAGCCGTATAACAACGTCGTCCGAACCGCGCTGCAGGCGTTGTCGGCGGTGCTCGGCGGCACCAACTCGCTGCACACCAACTCGCTCGACGAGGCGCTGGCGCTGCCAACCGAGGAAGCGGCGACGCTGGCGCTGCGGACGCAGCAGATCATCGCCCACGAAAGCGGCGTCGCCAACCTGGTCGATCCGCTGGGCGGCTCGTATTTCGTCGAGCGGCTGACGAAGGAGATGGAGGACGGCGCGCTCGCCTACTTCGACGCCATCGACAAGATGGGCGGCATGGTCGAGGCGATCGAGCGCGGCTTCCCGCAGAAGGAGATCGCCGAGAGCTCGTATCGCTTCCAGCAGGCGTTCGAGCGCAAAGAGAAAATCATGGTCGGCGTCAACGCGTTCGTGCAGGAGAACGAGCCGCCGATCGAGATTCTCTACATCGACGAGTCGGCGGCGGAGAAGCAGATCGCCAAGCTCGCCGAGCTGCGGCGGACGCGCGACAACGACGCGGTCGGGCGCGCGCTCGATCGGCTGCGGGCCGCGGCCCGCACCACCGGCAACCTGATGCCGCCGATTCTCGAGGCGGTGCGCACCTACGCCACCATCGGCGAGATGTGCGATGCGCTGCGCGAGGTGTGGGGCGAGTACGAGGAAGTGCCGGTGATTTAGGTGATGCGCAAGCTACGAGTCGTGATAGCCAAGCCCGGCCTCGACGGGCACGATCGCGGCGCGAAGGTGATTGCCCGCGCGCTGCGCGACGCCGGCATGGAGGTGATCTACACCGGCCTGCGCCAGACGCCCGAGATGATCGCCTCGGCCGCGCTGCAGGAAGACGCGGACGTCATCGGCCTGTCGATTCTTTCCGGCGCGCACAATCACATCGCGCCGCGGCTGATGGAGCTGCTCAAGGCGCGCGGGCTCGACGATGTGCTGGTCGTGATTGGCGGGATCATCCCGGACGTCGATATCCCCAGGCTGAAGGAGATCGGGGTCAAAGGCATCTTTCTGCCCGGGACGCCGATGCAGGAGATCATCGATTTCATTCAGCAAAATGCGCGAGTTCGGGTGTAACCCGCACCCCTACTGACGAGCTTCGTTTCAACCGATAAGACGAACGTGCCGCATACCCTGCTTCTCGCCGACGACAGCGTGACCATTCAGCGCGTCATCGAGCTGACCTTTGCCGACGAGGATGTCAACGTCGTCGCGGTCAGCGATGGCGACCAGGCCATCCAGCGCATTGAATCGGCGCCGCCGGACATCGTCCTGGCCGACATCGGCATGCCGGGGAAGAACGGGTACGAGGTGGCGCAGCACATCCGTCAGTCGCCGCGCCTCGCGCACATCCCCGTCGTGCTGCTCACTGGCGCGTTCGAGCCGGTCGACCAGGCGCGCGCCGCGGAAGCGGGATGCGACGGCGTCCTCGCGAAGCCGTTCGAGCCGCAGCTGGTGATTGGCCGCGTGAAAGAGCTGCTGGCGAAATCGCACGGCAAGTCGGATGCTGCAGCCGCCGCGCCCGCCGCGCCGCGTGCCGAACCGGCGCGAGGCGGCTGGCCGCCGCCGGCACCGGAGCCGCCGAAGCCCGCAGCTGCGGAGTCGCAGGAGGCTGCGGCCTTCGATCTCCACGACTACTTCGATCGCCTCGACGCGGCGTTCTCGAGCGGCGCGCCCGCGGCGCAACCGCCGGCCGCCGCGCCGGCGTCCGCGCCATCCGACCTCGATTGGTTCAGCGCGCAGGCTTCATCGGAGCCGGCCGGCGAGCCGTGGGACTTCGCGCCGCCGCAGGAAACGCAGGCGACCTACGCCTCGCCGCCGCCCGCGCAGGCATTCCCGGCGTTCGAGCCGCACGAGGCCATGCCGCCGGCGCCTGCTGCAGAGGAGCCGGTGCCGTTCTCGTTTGCCGGCGACGTACCGCCGATCGCGCCGCCTGCGCCAGCCGACGTGCCGCCGCCGCACGCAATGGCCGACACCGACACGACCCTGGCTTCGATGCCGCCGTCGACAGCCGGCATGCCGGTCGTGCCGCAGGCAGCGCCACTGCAGGCGCCGGCATCGGGTGCGTCGGCGTCGCTGCCGCCGCTCGCCGACGCCTTTGCCGCGCTGCTCGTGGCGGAAGAGAACGAGCCGGCGGCGGACGCGAGCATGCTGTGGCAGGCGGGCGCCGCGCCCGCGGCGCCGATCGACGATGCGGTGATCGAAGCGGCGGTGCGCCGCGTGCTCGAACGCCTCACCGATCAGGTCGTCCGCGAAACGGTCGGCGACATCGTGTCCCGCGTCGCCGAGCAGTTGGTGCGCCAGGAGATCGAGCGCATCAAAGCGCAGCTGCGCTGACAATTCACCACCTGACGCGATTCTGTGTACGATCCGTGGATGCCTGTGTCGCATCCGCCGCTGACCAGCCTCGATCCGGCTCGCCTGCGGCTGCCCGAAAAACCGGCGCTCGAGGGGCTCGAAGCCAGGTGGGTTCCACGCTGGGAAGAATTGGGCGTCTACCGCTTCGATCGGTCGCGGCCGCGCACCGAGGTCTACGCCATCGATACGCCGCCGCCGACGGTCAGCGGCTCGCTCCACGTCGGGCACGTCTTCTCGTTCACCCACACCGACCTGGTCGCGCGCTTCCACCGCATGCGCGGCAAGGCGGTGTTCTATCCGATGGGATGGGACGACAACGGCCTGCCGACCGAGCGCCGGGTGCAGAACTATTACGGCGTCCGCTGCGATCCGTCGCTGCCGTACAACGCATCGTTCGCGCCGCCGCCTGAGCCGCCGAAGCCGCCGATTTCGATCTCGCGTCCGAACTTCATCGCGCTCTGCGCCCAGCTGACCGCCGAGGACGAGAAGGCGTTCGAGCATTTGTGGAAGACGCTCGGGCTGTCGGTCGACTGGTCGATGACCTACGCGACCATCGACAAGCGCGCGCAGCGCGTGTCGCAAATCGCGTTTCTCCGCCTGCTCGACCGCGGCCTCGCCTACCAGGTCGAAGCGCCGACGCTGTGGGACATCGATTTCAAGACCGCGGTGGCGCAGGCGGAGCTCGAAGATCGCGACGTGGCGGCCGCGTATCACCGCGTGAAGTTCGGGCTCGCGGATCCGGCCGGCGCAGGGCGCGGCTTCGGCCACGCCGCCGTCGAGATCGAAACCACGCGCCCCGAGCTCATCCCCGCCTGCGTCGCGCTGGTCGCGCACCCGGACGACGAGCGCTACAAGCCGCTGTTCGGCACCGAAGTGGTCACGCCGCTCTTCGGCGTGCGCGTGCCGGTGAAGGCGCACACCCTCGCCGACCCCGAGAAGGGGAGCGGCATCGCGATGATCTGCACCTTCGGCGACGTCACCGACGTCACCTGGTGGCGCGAGCTGAACCTGCCGGTGCGCGCCGTGATTCAAGCCGACGGCACGCTGCGCGACGTCTCCTGGGGCGCGCCCGGCTGGGAATCGATCGATGCCGATCGCGCACAAGCACAGTACGCCCCGCTCAAGGGCCTCTCCGCCGCCAAGGCGCGCACGAAGATCGTCGAGGAGCTGCGCGCCAGCGGCGATCTGGTCGGCGAGCCGCGGCCAATTACCCACGCGGTGAAGTTCTACGAGAAAGGCGACCGGCCGCTCGAGATCGTCACCAGCCGCCAGTGGTTCATCAAGGCGATCGAGTTCCGCGAGCCGCTGCTCGCCCGCGGCCGCGAGCTGCGGTGGCACCCCGACTTCATGCGGACCCGCTACGAGAACTGGACGCTCGGCCTGAACGGCGACTGGTGCGTCAGCCGCCAGCGCTTCTTCGGCGTGCCGTTTCCGGTCTGGTATCCGTTGAGCGATCTCGGCCGCGTCGATTACGACCGGCCGATGACGCCCCGGCCGGAGCAGCTGCCGATCGATCCGTCGAGCGACGTCCCCGAGGGCTACACCGCGGCGCAGCGCGGCGCGCCGGGCGGGTTCGTCGGCGATCCCGACGTCATGGACACCTGGGCGACGTCGTCGCTCACACCGCAGATCGTCTGCGGCTGGCCCGACGACCCGGAGCTGTTCCGCAACACGTTCCCGATGGACCTGCGGCCGCAGTCGCACGAGATCATCCGCACGTGGCTCTTCGATTCGGTGCTGCGGGCGCATCTCGAGCACGATTCGCTCCCGTGGACCAACGCCGCGATCTCCGGCTGGGTGCTCGATCCGGACCGCAAGAAGATGTCGAAGTCCAAGGGCAATGTCATCACGCCGATGGCGCTGCTCGAGGAGCACGGCTCCGACGGCGTCCGCTACTGGGCGGCGAGCGGGCGGCCGGGCACCGACACCGCCTTCGACCCCAGCCAGATGAAGGTGGGGCGCCGGCTCGCGATCAAGATCCTCAACGCCTCGAAGTTCGCGCTGTCGTCGGCCCAGCCGCAGGGCGCCATCACCGCGCCGGTCGATCGGGCGATGCTGCGCAACCTGGCCGCGCTGGTCACCGACGCGACGCGCGAGTTCGAGGAGTACGACTACGCGCGCGTGCTGCAGCGGACGGAGAGCTTCTTCTGGCGCTTCTGCGACGACTACCTCGAGCTGGTCAAGGGGCGCCGCTACGGCGAGCAGGGCGCTGCCGCGGCCGGCTCGGCCAACGCCGCGCTCACCGCGGCGCTGTCGGTGCTGCTGCGGCTGTTCGCGCCGTTCCTGCCGTTCGTCACCGAGGAAGTGTGGTCGTGGTGGCGCGACGGCTCGATCCACCAGGCGCGGTGGCCGACCGCCGCGGAGCTGGAGTCGCTGATTGCCGACAACGCCGCCGAGACCCGCCAGGCCGACCAGAGTGCGTATCAGTGGGCGACCGAGGTGCTCTTCGAAGTGCGCAAGCAGCGATCGGAAGCGAAGCAGCCGCTCAAGGTGCCGATCTCGAAGGTGACGGTGAAGGCGGAGCCCGGCGCGGCCGCGCTGATGCCGATTGTCGACGCCGACCTCAAGGCGGCGCTGCGCGTGCTCGCGTTCGAGACCACGGTCGGCGAGCCGCGAGAGATCGTCGTGACCGGCTACGAGCCGGTCGGCCAGCCCTGAGACTTGGAGCTAGATCCCGCGTTCTACCGCGACATCGTCCGGCGCGCGCTCGACGAAGATGTGCGCACCGGCGACATCACCACCGAGGCGACGGTCGCGCCCGACCTGCAGGCGCGCGGCGTCTTCCTCGTCAAGGCCAACTGCATCGTCGCCGGTCTCGAGGTGGCGTTCGAGACGTTCAGGCTGATCGAGCCGTCGACGCGGGTCGAGGCGAAGAAGCGCGACGGCGACGCCTGCGCGGCCCGCGAGGAGATCGCCACCGTGTTCGCGTCGGCGCGCACGCTGCTGGTCGGCGAGCGAACCGCGCTCAATTTTCTGCAGCGCCTCTCCGGCATCGCCACCCGCGCCCGCCGGTTCGTCGACGCCGCCGGCGGCCGCATCACCATCCTCGACACGCGCAAGACGACGCCGACGCTGCGGGTGCTCGAGAAGTACGCGGTGCGCGCCGGCGGGGCGACCAACCATCGGACCGGCCTGTACGACGCGATCCTGATCAAGGACAATCACATTCGCCTCGCCGGCGGCGTCTTCGCCGCTGTGGCGCGTGCGCGCGTGCATCGCTCCCGCATGCCGGGGGAGATCGAAGCCGAGACGCTGGCGCAGGTGGACGAGGCGCTGGCCGCCGGCGCCGACATGATCCTCGTCGACAACATGCCGACCGCGGCGATCCGCGAGGCGGTGGCGCGTGCGGGCGGCCGCGCGAAGATCGAGATCTCCGGCGGCGTCACCCTGGAACGCATCCCGGAGCTGGCCGGCACCGGCGCCGACTTCGTCTCGGCCGGCGCGCTCACCCATTCGGCGCCCGCCGTCGACATCAGCTTTGAAATCGAACCGCTTTGACGCCGTCCGGCGGTTCGCTGCCGTCGGCTCGACCAATGACGTCGCCGCGGCGCTGCCGGTCGGCTCGGTGGTCGTGGCGGATCAGCAGACGGCCGGACGCGGGCGGCGCGGGCACACGTGGTTCTCGCCGCCGCGCGCCGGCCTGTACGTCTCGGTCGTCCTCGCGCCGGCCGCCGCCCGCGTCGATCCGCCGCGCGCGACGATGCTGCTGACGCTGGCCGCGGGGGTGGCGATTGCGGAAGGCATCGAGGCCGCCTCCGGTCTGGCCACCGCGTTGAAGTGGCCGAATGATGTCGTGGCCGGCGGGCGGAAGCTGGCCGGCATTCTCGCCGAGGGCCGCGGCGACCTCGTCGTGCTCGGCTACGGCATCAACGTGATGGCGGCCGCGTTTCCCCCGGAGCTTCGCGACCGCGCGACCTCGCTGGAGTCGGAGGTCGGACGCGAGGTGGATCGCGATCTCGTGCTCGACGAAACGCTCGCCGCGCTCTCGCGCCGCTATGACGATCTCGTCGACGGACGGTTCGATGCTATCCTCGACGCCTGGCGTGCCCGCGCGCCGCGCGCGGTTGGCGCAAAGGTGAGCTGGATCGCGCAAGGCGTCGCGCGATCGGGCGTCACCTGCGGCATCGACGATCACGGCGCGCTGCTCGTCCGCGTGGACGACGGCGTCGAGCGGATCATTTCCGGGGAAATCCAGTGGCTGTGAGCTCTGCGCGATGCTGCTAGCCATCGACGTCGGCAATACCAATATCGTCCTCGGTGTCTTCGACGGCCCGAAGCTCGTTCAGAGCTGGAGGCTGCAGACGCTGCGCGAGCGTACGTCCGACGAGCTGGGGCTGCTGGTCGACGGCCTGTTCGCCAACCGGCAGATCGATCGGCAGCGGATTCGCGGCGTCATCCTCGGCTCGGTCGTGCCGCCGTTGACCGGCACGATCCGCCAGATGCTCGAGCGCTACTTCGGCGTCAAGGCGATGGTGATCGAACCGGAGCTCGATACCGGCATGCCGATTCTGTACAAGAATCCGGCGGAGGTCGGCGCCGACCGCATCGTCAATGCGGTCGCCGCCTACGAAAAGTTCGGTGGCTCGGCCACCGGCACGCCGCGGCCGATGATTGTCGTCGACTTCGGCACCGCGACGACGCTCGACGCGGTGAGCGCGAAGGGCGAGTACCTCGGCGGCGCAATCTGCCCAGGCGTGCAGATTTCGGCCGATGCGCTCTTTCAGCGCGCGGCGCGGCTGCCGCGCATCGACGTTCGCAAGCCCGCAACCGTGATCGGCCAGACGACGGTCGGGGCGATGGAGTCGGGGTTGTTCTACGGCTACGTCGGCATGGTCGAGGGCCTGGTGCGGCGGATGGCCGACGAGCTCGGCGGCGACGTGATCTGCGTCGCGACCGGCGGCCTCGCGGACGTGATTGCCCCCGAGACGCCGCTGATCCAGCACGTCGACAAGGATCTGACCCTCGACGGGCTCCGCATCGTCTGGGAACGCAATCACCAACAGCGCTGACCGTGTCCCTGGACATCGCCGACTACTGCCGCGAGATCGAAACCTATCTGTGTCGCAAGAACGACGGTCACCTGATCCGGGTGGTCGGGCCGTCCTTCGACCTCGTGTCGGCGTGGGCGGCGCGCGGTGTGCCGCTGAAGATTGCGTATGCGGGGATCGATCGCTACTGCGAGCGCTACTATCGCAAAGGCCCGCGGCGGCGCCCGGTGAAGATCGACTTCTGCGAGGCCGACGTCCTCGACGTATACGACGATTGGCGCAGAGCCGTGGGCATTACACAGGAATCAGTCGCCAGTAGCCAGGGAGCAGTCGAGGAACCAGTCGCCAGTAGCCAGGACGCAGTCGAGGAACCAGCGGCCAGTGGCCAGGAATCAGTCGGCAGTGGCCAGTCGTCAGTCATCGGTCGTCCGCCAGCGGCTGATGGCAAGCGCTCGCTGCCGTCGCACCTCGAGCGTGTGCTGCTGCGGTTGTCGTCGGCGCGGGCGCGCGACTCGCTCGGCGCCGGGTTCGATGCGGTCGTCGATCGCGTGTCGGCGGAGCTCGATGCGGCGCGGGCCAGGGCCGGCGGGCTGCGCGGCGCGGCGCGGCGCGAGCTGGTCCAGCGTCTCGCGGCGCTCGATGCCGAGCTGCTGCAGCAGGCGCGCGGCACGCTCGACGCGGCGGCCACGTCGGTCCTGGCGCGCGAGGCCGACGAAGAGCTGTCCGCATTCCGTGCCGGCATGGCCCCGGAGGCGTTCGCGCGCGCGCGCGATGCGGCTATCGATCGACTCGTCCGGGAACGCCTCGGCCTGCCGACGATCGCGTTCGAGTAGGGTCTCGTAAGTAGGGCGCCCTTCAGGGGCGCCGTCTTCATGCTCACCTCCGGCCAGACCGTCCCGCTCGCGATCGAGAAGCCCGCTGCCGGCGGCCGGATGATCGCGCGCGTCGAGGGCCAGGTGGTGCTCGTCGCCGACGCGATTCCCGGCGAGCGCGTCCAGGCGCGCGTCGAGCGGATCGGCAAGGGAGTCGTCTACGCCCAGACGCTGGCGGTGGAAGAGCGGTCGGCGGATCGCCGCGATCCGTTCCCGGATCCGCTGTGCGGCGGCTGTCTCTACAGCCACATCGCCTACCCGCGGCAGCTCGAGCTCAAGGCGCAGGTGATCGCCGACGCCTTCAAGCGGATTGGCCACCTCGAGCTGCCCGCGGCCGTCAACGTCGCCAGGTCGCCGGAGCAGGGCTACCGGATGCGCGCGCGCTTTCACGTGCGCGGCCACCGGCTCGGGTTCTTCCGCGAGAACAGCCACGAGGTGTGCGACGCGCGCACGACGCGGCAGCTGCTGCCCGAGACGGCCGACACGCTCGACCAGCTGATGGCGGCGATGCGCTCGCTCGGCGTCGAGTCGGTGCGCGAGATCGAGCTGTCGGAAAACGTGGACGCGACCGAGCGCGCGGTGTTCCTCGACTCCGGCCTGCCGATCGGCGAGGCGGCGCTGGCGCGGATGGCCGACACCGGCGGCCTCACCGGCCTCGGCTCGGCGTGGGGCGCGTTCGGCAGCCCGCACGTCAGCGACTCGCTGCCGTTGGCCGGCGGCCAGATCACGCTGCGCCGTCACGTGCAGGCGTTCTTCCAGGGGAACCGTTTCCTGCTCGGCGCCCTCGCGTCGCATGTCGCGGCGCAATTGCCGGAAGGGAGCAGCGTGCTCGACCTGTATGCCGGCGTCGGGCTGTTCTCGATCGCCGCCGCGGCGGCGCGGCGCGCGACGGTGGTCGCGGTCGAGGGCGATCTGTTCGCGGCCGACGATCTGCAGGCGAACGCCGCGGCCGCCGGCGGCGCGGTGACGGCGCTGCGCGCGCCGGTCGAGACGATCGGCGCCGGGCTCAGCGCGGCAAATCGCCGGTTCGATGTGGTGATCGTCGACCCGCCGAGAACCGGCCTGTCGCGCGAGGCGCTCGACAACGCGCTGCAGGTGCGCGCACCGCGCCTGATCTACGTGTCATGCGACGTCGCCACGCTCGCGCGCGACGCGCGCCGGATCGTCGATCACGGCTACGCGATCGCGCGCGCCGACGCATTCGATCTCTTCCCGAACACGCCGCACGTCGAGACGGTGGTCGTATTCGAACGGCGGGCTTGATGCCGGCGGGGCCGAGCAAGCTCGGCACCGCGGCTAGCGCTTCTGCGACGCTTCGAGGAACCCTTCGAACAAGGGCCGAAACTCGCCGGTGCGGAAGAAATTCTCCGGGTGCCACTGGACGCCGAGGCAGAAGAGCGCAACCGGATCTTCGATCGCCTCGATCACGCCGTCGGGCGCGGTCGCCGCCACCTTGAAGCCGCGGGCGACGTCCTTCACCGCCTGATGGTGGCGGCTGTTCACCTCGCAGGTGTCGTCGGTCAGCCGCTCGCGCATCAGCGTCGCCAGCAGCGAGTCCTTCTCGATCCACACCTCGTGCGCCATCGTGAATGCCTGGTTCGGCGGGCACGGCAGGCTGTGCTCGAGCGCGCCGGGCAGCTGCGTCGGGATGTCCTGGACCAATGTCCCGCCGAAGGCGACGTTCATCACCTGGATGCCGCGGCAGATCGCGAAGATCGGCACCTCCCGCGCCCGCGCCGCGGTGACCATCCCGATCTCGAACTCGTCGCGCCCGGGCTCGGCTTCGACCGTCGATGGGTGCGCCGTCTCGCCGTATCGCGACGGCTCCACATCGTCGCCGCCGGTGAGCAGCAGGCCGTCGATTCCAGCCAGCGCGTCGTCGACCCGGGTCGACACGTCGAGCACGCGCGGCTCGCCGCCGACGTGGAGGATTGCCTGCCGGTAGTCTTCGATCTTCCGGCACGGAGTGATGCCAATGACCGCCATAGGTTGAGGAGTCCTTACATCCGGCTCGGAACGTCGATGCCCATCAGGTCGAGCGCCCGCGTGAGCTGCGTGCGCACGTAGGCCACGCCGGCGGCCCGCCAGCGCTTTCGGTCCGGCCGCTCTTCGTTCAGGATCGGATACCGATGGTAGAACGCGTTGAAGGTCTGCGCCAGCCCGAACGTATACTTCGCCAGCCCGGAGAATTCGAGCGATCGCACCGTTTGTTCGACGATTTCGTCGAGCCGGGAGGCCTCGAACGCCACCGCCCAGAGCGCATGATCGCCGCCGGCGCCGTCGCCCGACGCTTCGAGCAGCTCGTCGGCCGGCGTGGTGTCGAGGTCGCGCACGATCTCCGCCTCGCTCAGCCCCTCACGCTCCTGGAGCTTGCGAAAGATGTTGTTGGCGCGGACCACCGCGTACTGCAGGTAGGGGCCGGTCTCGCCCTCGAAGCTCAGGGCTTCCTCGATGTCGAAGACAATCAGCTTGCCGCGCGAGTACTTCAGCATGAAGTAGCGGATTGCGGCGACGGCAATCTGCGCTCCGGCGCGGGCGCACTCCGCGGTCGTGAATTCGGGGTTGCGCCTGGCGACTTCCGCCGTCGCTTTCGTCGACAACAGGTCGAGCAGGTCGTCGATCTTCACGCCGAGCCCCTTGCGGCCTGACACTTCGACGAATGGCTTCGCCGCCTCGTCGCCCGCCTGCGGCGTGTCGTAGCCCAGCTCCTTCGCCGTCGCGTGCGACAGCGCCACCATCTCGTAGGAGAAGTGAATCGAGTTCTCGGCCTCCTTCGCGTGGCCGAGCGTGCGCAGCGCCTGGCTGAGCAGCGCCTGCAGATACATCTGCCGCGAGTCGATGACGTTGTAGATCCGGCCGGCGTGCCCGAACTGCGGCGCCGACGGATCGCCGGCGCTGGAGGTCGTCGACCACAACGTCCGGCCGTTCTCCTGCGTAGCGAAGCGGCGATAGTTGAAGTCGAGACCGAGCAGTCCCAGCTTCCAGAACTGGTTCGCGAGATCCTTGCCGATGTAGGTGACGACGCCGTTCGAGCGCACGATCACCTTCTCGCGCGTCTCTTCCGCCTCGTCGGGCCGGGCAGACTCGTCGACGCCTGCGCTGTCTGTGGGGGCGGAGCTTGCTCCGCCCCCTTCCTCGATCCGCATCACCCAGCAGCCGGCCAGCTTCCCTTCGGTCTGCAGGAAGACCGCACCCTGCTGCTTCAATGCCTCGAAGGCATGCGTCCAGAAGTGCAGCCGCAGGATGTCGCCTTCGTAAGTGAGGAGGTCGTAGTTGATGCCCAGCCGCGCCATCGTCTTCAGGTGCGCGCGGACGATGCGATCGACGATGAAGGCGCCGATTTCGGCGGTGGCGTTGCCGCCTCGCTCGAGATCGTGCAGCGCCGCCGCGCGCACCTCGAGCCGCGCACGGTCGCCCTCGTACCATTCGGTGACTCGCGAGTAGAGATCCCAGCAGTAGTAGTCGAACCGCGTCGCATCGGCGATGGCGCGCACCTCGTCGAGGCTCTTCCGCTCCAGCTCGCGGAAGCCGACGATGATGTCGGCAACCTGGACGCCCAGATCGTCGATGTAGTTCTGGATCTCGTGGGGCGTACCGCGAAACTCGAGCGCCCGCACCAGCGTGTCGCCGAGGGTGGCGTTGCGCAGGTGGCCGATGTGCGCCGCCTTGTTCGGATTGATGGCGGTGTGCTCGACGATGGTCTTTTCCGCCGGCGCCGGGTCGGCGACGATCTCCTGGCGGACGCGCGGGATGAGGAACGCGGGGCGGTCGAGATACAGGTTCAAGTAGCCGTTCGGCGCGGCGACGATGCGCGCGACGCCCGGGATGGCGCCGATCGCCTGCGCGAGATCCTGCGCGATGGCGCGCGGCGGCTTGCGCAGCGTCCGCGCCAGCTGGAACGCCACCGGGACGGCGAGGTCGCCGAGCGCGCGCGTCGGCGGCACCTCGACCGCGAACGCCGGCACGTCGGCGGTGCCGGTGTGCCGGCGGATCGCGTCGGCGATCGCGCGCTGGACCTGTCGCTGGACGCTGAGAATCATGAAAGCTTTATGGGATCGCGGTCGCGGCGGCTCAAAGGTCTGCCGGTAAGCTCGTGCTACGATTACGGTTTGTGATCGTGAAGTGCTTCGAGCTCGGCGTCCCCGTCATCTTACCCTGACATGCGAGAAGCCGGCATCGGGCGCGTCCTCGTCGCCAGCCTGCACCAGGGCATCGCCGACATTCTGCCGACGCGCCTGACCTTCTACGAGAACTGGTTGAATTCCGAGGGGCTGCGCGAGGGAACGATTGGCCTGGCGCCGCTCTATGCGGTGCTCAGCTTCCTCCGCCAGGAGGGCGAGGCGTACCGCCTGATCACCACGCGCGCCGGCGAGTACGCGGCGGAGTGGACCGTGCAGTCGATGACGCCGGCGCAGCGCGGCTTCCTGAAAGCGATGCCGGTCTGGCTGCGCAGCCGCATGCTGCTGCGGCTGGCGAAGCGGCTGGTCCGCGAGAGCTACACCGGGAGCCGCGCCTTCTCGAAGATGCGCCGCGGCGGCGCGAATATCGACCTGCGCGCCTCGGTCTTCTGCTCGGTGCGCGAGCCGGCGCCGCACGCGCTGTGCGGCTTCTACGCCGCCGCGTTCACCCGGCTGCTCGCGCTGTTCGACATCGGCGCGCGCACCGAAGTCGTCGCCTGCCGCGGCACCGGCGAGCCGACCTGCGTCCTGAAAGTCGCGCTCGCGAACGGCCACCCGGGCAGCGCCGCCGAGGCCTCGTGACGCGCCTCGTCCTCGCCCTGCTCGCGGCGGCCGTTGCCGGCGGGAGCGCGGCGCCGCAGGCGCCGCCGCCGCGAACGCAGCCCGCCGCGCGCATCCTGGTGATGCCCTTCGAGAACGTCAAGCGCGACGGACGCATCTTCTGGCTGACCGAAGCGTCGGCCGTGCTCCTCACCGACGATCTCAACGCGCTCGGCGCCAACGCCATCACGCGGCAGGAGCGGATGCAGGCGTTCGAGCGTCTCCAGGTGCCCCCGGCGGCGGCGCTGACCGACGCCACCGTCATCCGCATCGGCCAGCTGGTCGGCGCCGCGCAGGTGGTCGTCGGATCGCTGCAGCTCGAAAACGACGTGCTGGTCGCGCGCGCGCGCAGCATCGCGCTCGACACCGGACGCGTGCAGGTGGACGCCACCGATCGCGGGCCGCTGCCGGCGCTGTTCAGCACCTTCGAGCGGATCGCCCGCAGGATCGCGCCGCCGTCGACCCGCACGTCGGAAGAGATCGCGCGGATGCATCCGCCGCTGGCGGTGTTCGAGGATTTCATCAAGGGCGTGGTCGCCGAGACGCCGGCCACCGCGATCAACTACCTCAACGCCGCGCTCGCGCGGCAACCGAGCTTCGACCGCGCGCGGATCGCGATGTGGGACGTCTACGCCGACGAAGGCGATCATCAGCACGCGCTGGCGGCGGTGACGCCGGTGCCCGACGGCTCGCCGTGGGCACGCCAGGCGCGGTTTCTCGGCGGCCTGTCGCAGTTGAACCTGAAGAAGTACGACGAGGCGTTCGCGACCTTCAAGGCGCTGGCCGACGCCGAGCCGACTGCGGCCGTGTTGAACAACCTCGGCGTCGTCCAGCTCGGACGCGGCGTGCCGCCGCAGAGCGGCTCGCCGACTTTCTATTTCAACAAAGCGGCGGAGGCCGATCCGAGCGATCCCGACTACGTCTTCAACCTCGGGTACGCGTATCTGCTCGACCGCGATCCGCAGGCGGCCATCTTCTGGCTGCGCGAGGCCGTGCGGCGCAATGCCGCCGATGGCGACGCGCATTTCCTCCTCGGCGCCGCGCTGTCGGCCGCCGGCAACACGAGCGAGGCCGCTCGCGAGCGCGAGCTGGCGCGGCGCCTGTCGTCTGCCTACGAGCCGGGCGCGCGCCCGGCCGCCGAGCCGATTCCGCGCGGGCTCGAGCGGCTCAAGAACCAGGTGGAGCTGCCGCACGCGAGCAACATCGTCTCGCGCCTGGCGACGTCGGAGCAGCGCGAGCAGGCGGAGCTCGCGACCTTCTATCTCGAGCGAGGGCGGCGGCTGTACCAGCAGGAAAACGATCGCGAGGCGATCAGCGAGCTGAATCACGCGCTGTATCTCTCGCCCTACCTCGCCGACGCGCACATCCTGGTCGGCCGCATTCACCTGCGCACCGGCCGCGTCCACGATGCGATCGACGCCTTCAAGATCGCGCTGTGGAGCGCCGAGACCGCCGAAGGCCACGCGGCGCTCGGCGAAGCGTACCGGCAGGCGAAGGATCTCACCGCGGCGCGCGCCGAAGCCGATCGCGCGCTCGCCCTCAATCCGCAGTCGGTCGAAGCCAAGGAGCTGATCGCTCGCCTCGACGCTCGCTGACCGGACAGTCGAGCTTCAACGACCCACTAGTACTTGGGACGCAGTGATGCTAAGATACCGGCTGTTGTGGCGCACCAGATGCCGGATGAGGGATTTCACGAGATTCAGCTGAACGGCAAGCAGCTGGTCTTCCTCTTCATGGCCGCGACGGTGGTCTCGGTCGTGATCTTCCTCTGCGGCGTGCTGGTGGGACGCGGGGTGCGCACGAATCAGGTCGCCTCGAACGAACAGTCGGCCGCAGGAACGGCCGGCGAGGCGTCCCCACAGCAGCCGCCGACGCCGCCACAGCCACTGCCCGCCGGTTCCGATCCGACGGCGGCGGCGCCGCCGCCCGCGCCGGCCGACGACCTCACCTATTTCAATCGCCTCGAAAAGAAGAACGCGCCAGCCGAAACGCTGAAGCCCTCGTCAGAGCACGCTGGCGCCACTCGTCGCACGCCGCTGACGACCGAAGCGCCCGCGCCACCGGTATCAACACCCGCGCCCGCGCCCGCTCCCGCTCCCGCTCCGGCGCCCGCGGCCGCTGCGCCCGCGCCTGCGCAGCCCCCGGCTGCGTTACCGACGCCGGAGCCGCCGGCCAGGACCGCCGACGCCGGCCGCGCCGAGCCGGCCGGGCAGGGCTTTGCGGTGCAAATCGCGGCGCTCAACGTGCGCAGCGAGGCCGACGCGATCGCGAAGCGTTTGAGCTCGAAAGGTTACGCGGCATACGTGATGTCGCCGGCCGATGGCATGCCGTCGGTCTATCGCGTGCGCGTCGGGAAGTATCCGACCCGCCGCGAGGCCGAGTCGATTGCGGCACGGCTGCAGAGGGAAGAGCAGTTCAAGCCCTGGGTCACGCGCTGACCTCGTCGTAGCGCAGCCCTTCAGGGCTGCCCACATCTTTTAATAGCTGGGCAGCGGCAGCGCGTCGCAGTGGCGACGGCAATAGTCCTCGAGAATTTCCTTCGCCGCGTCGGTGAATTCCATCCCCGCCCTGTAGTACGTCTCCGTCCCCGCGCGTGACTGTTCGAAGACCGACCAGGCGACGTGCGCCGACAGGCGCAGCGTGTCGCCGCCGTCGGGCAGCGCGATCTTGACGTTGTCGTTCGGCCGCAGCGTCGGCAGCGACACAACCTGCGCGCCGAGGATTGAGATGTTCACCAGGTTGGCCTGGCGGTTTTCCACCACCGCGTCGAGCGACTCCAGCACCTTGAAGCGGTGCGCCCGCCGCGTGTTCGCGCCCTTGGCCTGCGGCGCGCCGATGCCGGTGCCCGAGGCGACGACCCCCTTCCGATCGACGCCCGGCTTGGCCGCCGCCGCTGCCGGCGCGGCCGTCTCGCTGCTATAGGGCGTGGTCGTCCACCGTCCGTTGGTCTGCACGATCAGTTGAATCGTCGATCCGCGGACGGCAAGCTTCTCGACCCGTTCGATGAAGGCCTGGCCCTGCGGCGTCTGGGCGAACGGCGCTTCGATCGCGACCAGCCTGGGATGGTTCAACTGGACGCTCTCGAACGCCGCGGCGAGCTTGTTGTCGGTGAAGCGCACGACGCGTCCGGAGAACAACGACGCCGCCTGGATGAGCGGCAGCCGCGCCGTGGTCGCGACGACAACTGTGATGTCGGATGGCACCGGAATCACCCGGGACGCAACGCGAGTGCCAGCCGATTTTCGGCCGGTTCGAGGCGAACAGGCCCTTTTTACACGCTCGCCGGGGCTCGGTTCTGTCGCCGCGGGAACGAATCTGACGCCGAGGTCAGCGTCGAGCGGGCTCGCCGGTTTCGCCGTGCGTTCCCGGTTTCGCCGGCAGGGTGAAAGTGAACGTGGCGCCGAGGCCGGGCCGGCTGTCGACCCAGATCCGGCCGCCGTGCGCTTCGACGATCCCCTTGGCGATCGGCAGCCCCAGCCCCGTTCCGAGGCTGGCGGTCCGCGCCGACTGCCAGAAGCGGTCGAAGATCCGGTCGAGCTCTTCCGAGCGAATGCCAGGCCCGCTGTCGGCGACCGAGAACTGCACCATGCCGGCGTCTGCCTCGACGCGCACCGTGATGCTGCCGCCCTCGGGCGTGAACTTTACCGCGTTGCCAATCAGGTTGGAGAGCACCTGCAGCACTCGATCGCGGTCGGCCCACACCGGCGGCAGCGGGCCGGGAAACTCGCAGTGCAGCGTCAGCATCTTCTCCTCGGCCTGGCTGCGCGAGCTCTCGCACGCTTCCTTCAGCAGCAGGACCGCGTCGTTCTCCGACGGCTGCACGTTGAGCACGTGTCCGGCTTCGAGCCTCGCGACGTCGAGCAGATCCTGGACCAGCCGCGTCATCCGATCGCAGACCCGCAGGATGGTCTGCAGCCGGCGGCGCCGCTGCTCCTCGGATCCGCCGGCGTCCAGCAGCAGCCGCGTCGAAGTGGCGATGGCGCTGACCGCGTTGCGGAAATCATGGGAGACGATCGCCAGCACCTGCTCGCGCGACTGCAGCGCCTGGCGGGAGGAGGTGTAGAGGCGGGCGTTGTCGACCGCCAGCGCCGCTCGCTGCGCGACTTCGAGCGCGAACGCCAGATCCTCGCGGTCGTACGGATCGCGCCGCTCCGCCCGCACGAAAGTGATCAGCCCGAACGTGGCGCCGCGCGCGGTCAGCGGCACGGTGATCAGCGAGTGGGCGCCCAGCGTGCGCATCAGCTCGGTGTGCTCGGGGCCGCCGCTGATCCGATCGAAGTCCAGCTCGGTGATTCGCGCCAGCAGCAGCGCCTGGCCGGTGCGAAGCGTGCGCGACAGCGGACTGTGCGCGCCCTCCGGCGCGTACTGGCGGGCGCGTTCGAGCAGCGGCTCCTTGTCGCGGACGCGGTGCGCCGTCGCCACCCGCCGCAGCCGGCCGTCGTCGCCGACGATGTCGATCAGCGAGTAGTCGGCGAACGCCGCCGCCGATTCCGAGTGCGCTTCGGTGGTCAGCCTGGCGAGGTTGGCGAGCGTCGTCTCGTACTCGGGCGAGGCGGCGAGCAGCGGACCCATGTTGCCGAAGAAGGCGCTGCGCTCGCGGGCGCGGATGTGCTGGGTGATGTCGCGCGCGATCTTGGAGGCGCCGATGATCGTGCCGGCCTTGTTGACGATCGGCGAGACGGTCAGCGAGACGTACACCGACGTTCCATCCTTGCGGCGGCGCACGGTCTCGAAGTGATTGACCGCTTCACCGCGCACGATCCGGCGCAGCACCTGGTCTTCTTCGAACTGGCGCGCTTCGGGGATGATGATGCGGATGGACTTGCCGATGACTTCAGCGGCGTGGTAGCCGAAGAGACGCTCGGCTGCGGGATTCCAGGAGGTGATGACGCCGTTCAGGTCCTTGCCGACGATGGCGTCGTCAGAGGATTCGACAATGGCCGCGAGCCGCGCAGCGACCGCATCCTCCGGCGGCGCCGGCCGCTCGAAGTGCGGATCGTGCGCGCCGGTCAATCAGCACCCCTCGAGCGGCGGTGACCAGGCGCTCCGGCGATCGTGTTCCACGACGCGGGACTGCTCGCGACGCTCACGAGGCGTCGCCCAGTCCTCGGCAATCAGCAGACGAGCTTCGAGTTCGGACAGCTCGAGCACATCGCCGACACGCGACGTGCCGAGGTTGACGCCGTCGATGGCGTCGGCGAGCTTCTTCGTGAGCCTGACTTTCATGGCGCGACTGTTCGGATAGCAATCGCTATTCCTTCAGGCGTTTTTGAGGGGCTCGAGCGGCGACGGAGGTTTTTGTCTGAAAAATCGTCGTTGCCGGCTCAGCGATTTCGCGACTGCGCCGCCGCCATGCGTGTCGACGTTCGCCAATCGGAACGGCTCGCGCTTTTATGCTGCCATCAAGTACACAGCCTGGTCATTTCGCGACCAGAGGGACGGCAGCTCGAGCTTGCCCTCATTTCAATCCGAGCTGCCTTGCCATTCGCTCGTTGTGACGCCACTGGCGGTAGTGAGCCTCAGACAGGCGATAAGACCAGTACGATGCAAATCCGGTGCGTTGGATCCAGCCGAGCGCTCGAAACAGCTTCCGATGGTGGGGGTACCGCGCGATCAGCACGCGCTCGATCACGTTGTTCGTGAGGT
>Ga0134122_10000949_pt1 | contig 20529 bp, 19 predicted proteins | sample KB302_FD_96461 | JGI IMG/M metagenome (GOLD analysis project Ga0134122, IMG submission 96461) | Terrestrial soil microbial communities without Nitrogen fertilizer from Kellogg Biological Station, Michigan, USA - KB3-0-2 | ecosystem: Environmental > Terrestrial > Soil > Unclassified ... | reverse complement strand
CCATGTTCTCGGCCGTGAAAGGTGCCGCGATGTCGAGGTCATCCGTATTCATCGCCGACCCGAGCATCTTGGCAGCAGCGCCGCCCACCACGACGAACTCGACCATTCCTTCCACCAGCCGGCGGAGCAATTCCGCCGCTTCGTTCACGTTCACGCCCCCCCCCTCTTTCGCCCCTCGCACCAGATGATTCCACCCATTCAGCCGCCGAACGCGGTCGGTGGGGGTCAGGTCGAGGTTACCGAGGAGGAGCGACACGTCGATGCCGTAGTCGATGGCTGCTTCCCAGGCGGGCCCGTAACTGGGGAACACCGAACGCAGCAGGGCGGCCTGGTCGAGCTCATCGATCACGCGCCTATTCTACCGCTACGAGATGTCCACCTGCTCCACGGACTCCACCTTCTGTCCGAGGAAGCGCGCCGCCACGTCGACGAACTGGTGCGGCACGTCGGTGAGGAAGTAGCGGTGATCGGGAGCGGACGACGCGCCCAGCTCTCCGCGCTGAGCCAGCAGCGCCGCCGCCGCCTCCGCCACCGCCTCCGCGGAGTCCACCAGCGCGACGTCCGGTCCCACCGCCTCGGCGATCACCCCGCGCAACAAAGGGTAGTGCGTGCACCCCAGCACCAGCGTGTCCACGCCCGCCGCCGACAGCTCCGCCAGGTACCGCTTCGCCGCCATCCTCGGCACGTCGCCGGTGGTCCAGCCCTCCTCCGCCAGCGGCACGAACAGCGGGCACGCCCGCGCCAGCACCGTCACCCCGGGCCGCGCCGCCTCCAGCGCCCGCTGGTACGCGCCCGACCGCACCGTCCCCTGCGTGCCGATGACGCCCACCCGCCCGTTCCGCGACCGCGCCGCCGCCGCCCGGGCGCCGGGCTCGATCACCCCCAGCACCGGGATGCTCAGCCGCTGCGTCAGCGCCGGCAGCGCCACCGCCGACGCGGTGTTGCACGCCACCACCAGCAGCTTGACGTCGTGCTTCAGCAGCAGCTCCGCGTTCCGCACCGAGTACCGCGTCACCACGTCCGCGGACTTCGTCCCGTACGGCACCCGCGCCGTGTCCCCCAGGTACACCGTGCCCTCGCCCGGCAACCTGGCCATCAACGCCCGCAGCACCGTCAACCCGCCCACGCCGGAGTCGAACACGCCGATGGGCCTGTGGTCCGCTGGAGACATCCCCTCGTCCACTATCACGAACCGTGCCGCCAAAAAGGCCGCGGCGCCCACGACCCACCGGGGGTCATGAGCGCCGCGAAGGACCGAGAGCGCCGGGGGGGCGGGCTTCGGAATCCCTGGGGAACCTAGTTCTGCCGGAGCACCACGCTGACCGCCGAGGTGTCGGCCGGGAACACGCCCGGCATCACCGTGAACACCGGGTTCGTGGTGGGCGACCAGCTGAGCGCGTTGGTCGCGGCCTGCAGGTCGATCCGGTAGTTCGTCCCGCCCGCCGCCGCCGACAGGTAGAAGTACCGGGTGGGCGCGGCGTTGCAGGTGTTGGTGTCGCCCGGCTGCTGGTAGACGGCGGTGTTGGTCGAGTCCACGAAGTTCACGTAGACGTACGGGTTGCCGGTGCCGAGGCAGGTCTGCGCGCCGCCGCCGTTGCTCTGCAGCGTCCAGCTCACCACCACGCCGCCCACCGCCCACTGCAGGTTCACCTGGTCCGCGACCGGGGCGCTGGAGTTGGTGGTGACGTTCCCGGACGCGGAGAACAGCGGATAGAGGTTGCTGGAGAGCGCGGTCAGGCTGATGGTGTGGGCGCCCGGATCGACCAGCGCCGAGTACACGCCCTGCCCGCCGTTGGCGACGGCGCCGTCCGCGCAGTTGGCGCGCACGGTGTTGTTGCCGTCCATGGTGATGTCCACGTACGCCACCCCGCCCAGCTGCTGCGCCGGCGTGTCCGCGTTCGCGCACGTCACGTTGCCGGGGAAGGTCCAGGTCACCAGCGCGTACGAGCCCGGCTGCCCGTAGGGCGTGAGGTCCACCGACTCCAGCACGTTTCCGTCGATGGTGAAGTCACCCGAGCCCGTGTAGACGGTGTAGCCGCCGGTATCCAGGCCCTCGATGCTGTAGGTGTACGAGCCGCCGGCGAAGTCGTGCAGGACGATGCCCTGGTAGGAGTTGGAGACGCACTGGTAGACGCCGCCGTTCTCCAGAGTCTCACCTGGGATGGTGATGTGGACGCTCGCCACCCCCGCGGCGCTGCAGCTCTGCCCGTAGAACGTCCAGGAGAACGTGACGTCGCCCGGGTTTTTGCCGTGCCCGTTGATGATGCACCCCTGGGCAAACGCCAGGATTGCGAGGAATGGGATCGCCAGCTTCGTGTTCATGGTGGAAACGCCCCTCGGGAAATTCGGCCAGTGACTTTGGCGAACGGTATGGACGGGCCCGGCCCCTCGAAATTCATCCCGCGTGCACCGCGTCGCGTTGACCCTCTGAAGATGGGGTGTTAGGGCCTGCCTCGCCATGTGGGTCTGGGCCGCCATCAACTACCTGGACGTCATCCGGAACGGCTCCTTCGTGGAGCTGTTCGTGCTGGGGCTCCTGGCGCTGGTGTCCATTGCCTCCTGGGGCACCATCGCGCTCAAGGCCGGACAGTTGTCCCGCGCCCGCTCCCAGTCGATCACCTTCCTGGACACCTTCTGGAAGGCGACGCGGCTGGAGGCCATCTACGAGGTCGCGCAGCGGCTGGAGGCCTCCCCGCTCTCCCGCGTCTTCGTGGCCGGCTACGACGAGCTGACCCGCCTGGCGCAGGCCAAGGAGGCCCAGGACGCGGCGGCGCTGGCGGAGCGGATGGGCGGCATCGAGAACGTGCAGCGGGCGCTCAGCCGGGCCTCCTCGGCGCAGATCACGGAGCTGGAGGCGCGGGTGTCCTTCTTGGGCACGGTGGGGTCGGCGGCGCCGTTCGTGGGGTTGTTCGGGACCGTGATGGGCATCCTCTCGGCGTTCAACGAGATCGCCGAGAAGGGCAACGCCACCCTGGCCACGGTGGCCGCGCCCATCGGCAACGCGCTGTTCGCCACCGCCGCCGGCCTGTTCGCCGCCATCCCCGCGGTGGTGGCCTACAACTCCTTCGTGGCCCGGATCCGGGTGTTCGACACCGAGATGAGCAACTTCTCCTCGGACTTCCTCAACATCGTGAAGCGGCACTTCTTCAAGTAGCGGGGACGACCAAGGCCATGGCCATGGGAAGCCGCGGCGATCCGGGCCGCACCACGATGAGCGAGATCAACGTCACGCCGATGGTGGACGTGATGCTGGTGCTGCTGATCATCTTCATGGTCACCGCGCCGCTCATCCAGCAGGGCGTGAAGCTGAACCTCCCGCAGGCGAAGGCGGCGCCGGTGGAGTCGACGGAGAAGAAGCTGGTGGTCTCGGTGGACGCCCGCAAGCGGGTCTTCATCGGCGAGGCCGAGGTGCGGCTGGACCAGCTGGAGGAGAAGCTGAAGTCCAACGCCAAGGCGCAGGCGGACAAGGAGCTCTACCTCTACGCCGACCGCGCGCTCCCCTACGGGACGGTGGTGGAGGTGATGAGCGCCGCCCAGCGCGCCGGCATCACCAACGTGGGGATGATCACGGACCCGGTGGGGCCCGGCAGGCATCCAACCTCCACAGATGGCCCCGACTAAGCCAGTCCGACCCACGCCCCGGCCGCCCCCGAGCGCGCTGGCCAGGAGGCCGGCGCCGGAGCTGCGGACGTACCTGCTCTGGTCCGCCGCCGGCCACGCCGTGCTGGTGGCGGCGGCTCTGATCCTCTCCATGTGGGTCCCGTCGGCCCGCATCGACCTGGACCAGAAGCCCATCCACGCCACGCTGGTGCGCCGGGGCCAGGCGCGCGACGCCAAGCTGCTGCCGCGCGTGGAGGAGACGCCGCCGCCTCCTCCTCCCCAGTCCACCGCGATGCCGCTGCCCGGGCCCAAGCCGCCGCCTTCGCCCGCCGCGCGGCCCCAGCAGAGCCAGGCGGACGACGGCAGCCGGCGCTCGCGATTGTTCGACGCCTTCTCCAAGACGAGCAAGAAGGCCCGCGACGAGCCGCTGGAGGGCGCCGCGGACGGGGACCCGGAGGGCAACTCCGCTACCCAGGAGGGCGACCCCTACTTCGGGCTCATCGACCGCAACGTGCACCGCTACTACAACGTCTCCTCCGCCATCCCCGAATCCGAACGCCGGACGCTCAAGGCGCTGGTCTGGCTCCGGCTCACCGCCACCGGCGCGGTGGACTCGGCGAAGATCCAGGCGCCCTCGGGGAACGCGCTGTTCGACAACGCGGTGCTGGCCGCGGTGAAGCGGGCCGCCCCCTTCCCGCCGCCCCCGGCGCACCTGCTCGACGAGCTGGTGCGCAAGGGCGTCACCATGGAGTTCACGCCATGAAGGCCATCCAGAACGCCGTCCTCGCCCTGGCGCTCGGCGCCGCGCCGCTGGCCCACGCCCAGCGCGTCATCTCCATCTCCGGGGCCAACTTCCAGCCCGTCCCCATCGCGGTGGCCGCGCCGCTGGCCGACCCCGCCGCGCGCGAGGACGCCCTGCAGATCGACGAGGCGCTCCTGTTCGACCTCACCGCCTGCGGGCTGTTCAAGGTGCTGGACCGCAAGAGCTTCCTGGCGGACCCACAGGAGGGGATGGACCTGGCGACCGTCAAGCTCAAGCGCTGGGCGGACGTGGGCGCGGACACGCTGGTCAAGGTGCGCGTGACGCGCGACGGCGGCAGGGTGAAGGCGGAGATGAAGACCATCACGGTCGCCACCGGGAAGGACGAGGTGACCACCACCGAGGTGCGGGACGTCAAGGAGGCCCGGCGGCTGGGCCACGTCTTCGCGGACGTCATCTACTCACTGTTCACCCACGAGCCGGGGCCGTTCCAGTCGCGCATCGCCTTCGTGAAGAAGACCGCCTCCGGCAAGGACGTCTGGATGGCGGACTGGGACGGGCACGGCGCGTTCCCGGTGGCGCAGGGTGGGCTCAACATCCTCCCCGGCATCACGCCCGACGGCGCGGGGGTGGCGTACACCTCGTACCGGCGCGGGCGCCCGGACCTGTTCTCCCAGCGCGCCGGCGGCTCGCCGCAGCTGCTGGTCTCCGCCGGGCAGATGGCCACCGGGGTGACGTACTCGCCGGACGGGAAGCAGATCGCCTATTCGGTCGCGAACGGCGAGGCGTCGCAGATCTTCGTGGCGAACGCGGACGGGTCGTCGCCGCGGCAGGTGACGGACGCGCCCTACACCATCAACACCAGCCCCTCCTGGTCGCCGGACGGGAAGCGGCTGGCCTTCGTCTCCAACCGGGGCGGGTCGCCGCAGATCTACCTGATGGGCGCCGGCGGCGGCGACGCCCGGCGGCTCACCTTCCAGGGGACCTACAACCAGACCCCGGACTGGTCGCCGCGCGGGGACCTCATCGCCTTCACCGCGCGCGACGAGCGCAACGCGTTCGACCTCTTCACCGTCAACGTGGAGAGCGGGAAGATCGTCCGCCTCACCCAGGACGCGGGGAACAACGAGGAGCCCTCCTTCTCGCCCAACGGGCGGATGATCGTCTTCACCTCGACGCGCCGCGGCACGCCCCAGCTTTACGTGATGAACGCGGACGGGGAGAACCAGCTCCCGCTATCGATGGAGCGCGGGTCCTACTTCACGCCGGACTGGGGCCCGGTGCCGCACTAGCAGTCCTGGCCCCAGGCGAGCGCCGACTTGGCCCTCGCGCGCGGGCGCGGAGGCTGCCACGCTGCGGCGCTCAAATGCCCCCCATCAGCTCGGAACTGGCGCGGCACTGGACGCTGGACCCCAGGGTCGACTTCCTCAACCACGGCTCGTTCGGCGCCTGCCCGCGGCCGGTGCTGGCGCTGCAGAGCGAGCTGCGCGACCGCCTGGAGCGCGAGCCCTGCGTGTTCTTCCTCCACGAGCTGGAGGCGCGGCTGGACGAGGCGCGGGCCGCGGTGGCGCAGTTCCTGGGCGCGAAGCCGGAGGACATGGCCTTCGTGTCCAACGCCACGCAGGGCTTGAACGCGGTGCTGGGGTCGCTCCGCTTCCAGCCCGGCGACGAGCTGCTGGTCACCAACCACGAGTACAACGCCTCCCGGAACGCGCTGGAGTTCGCGGCGCGGCGAGACGGGGCGAAGGTGGTGGTGGCGGAGGTGCCCTTCCCCGGCACCACGCCGGAGCTGGTGGAGGCGCGGGTGCTGGAGGCGGTCACCCCGCGCACGAAGCTGGCGATGCTGGACTGGATCACCAGCCCCACCGGCTTCATCCAGCCCATCGAGTCGCTGGTCCCGAAGCTGCGCGAGCGCGGGGTGGAGACGCTGATCGACGGCGCCCACGCGCCCGGGCAGGTGCCGGTGGACCTGGACGCGCTGGGCGCCGCGTACTTCGCGGGCAACCTGCACAAGTGGTGCTGCGCGCCGAAGGGGGCGGCGGTGCTCCACGTGCGCCGCGACCTCCGCGACCAGGTGCGGCCCACCTCCATCAGCCACGGCGCGAACTCGACGCGCAAGGACCGCTCGCGCTTCTGGCTCGAGTTCGACTGGACCGGCACCGTGGACCCCACGCCCTGGCTGTGCGCGCCGGAGTCGCTGCGTTTCCTCGGGTCGCTGCTCCCCGGCGGCTGGCCGGCGGTGATGGCCGCCAACCGGGAGAAGGCGCTCCAGGCGCAGGCCGTGCTGTGCCGGGCGCTCGGCATCGACGCGCCGGTGCCGGCGTCGATGGTGGGGTCCATGGCGGCGGTGCCGCTGCCGGCCGGTCAGCCGTTGAGCACGCCGCAGAAGACGCTGCTGTTCCCCTGCGCGCTGCAGGAGCTGCTCTTCAAAGAGCACCACATCCAGGTGCCCATCGCGCCCTGGCCCGCGCCGCCCGCGCGCACGCTCCGGGTGTCGTGCCAGCTCTACAACCGCCCGGAGCAGTACGAGCGGCTGGCGAAGCTGCTGGCGGAGCTGGCCTAGCGGGTCAGTTCGGGTGGCCGCCGCGCCCCCAGCTGTACGAGAAGCCCGCCAGCACCAGCAGCCCCACCCCGAGGTACGCGTAGCGCCAGCGCGGCCGGTCGCGCAGCAGCTGGGAGAGGAACAGGAACAGCGGGGCGTTGGAGCCCATGTACCGGTGGATGCCGCGCAGCATCCCCGTCGTGAGCGGGAGCAGCACCGCCGACCCCGAGAGCAGCAGGTAGCTCGTCCGCCGGCGCCGGACGACGGCCCAGATCACCAGGGCCAGCGCCCCGAGCGTGAACAGGTGGTAGTCGGGCGAGAGGTCGAAACGGAACAGCGGCTCCAGCGGAAACGAGGGCCGCCGCCCCCAGCCCGCCTGCACGTGCGCGAAGTAGATCGGGTCCTCGTAGATCTGCCAGTCGAGCGCCATCAGGCCCGCGAGCGTCACCGCCGGGCAGATCAGCCACAGCGCGCGCCACCGCCAGCGGAGCCGCCCCTCCTCGCTCCGGCACAGCTCCCACAGCACCGGCAGCGCGAGCAGCGCGCCGCTGGACCGCGTCACCGCCGCCAGCCCGCACGCCAGGCCCGCCGGCGCCGCCAGCCCCACCCGCGCGCAGTAGAGCGCGAAGACCGCCAGGAACAGCGCCGTGGACTCCGGGTAGACGCAGGAGAAGAAGTGGCTGCCGGGGTAGGCCAGCAGGCAGGCCATGGCCAGATCCGCGTGCGGCTCGCCTTCGTCCAGGCGCGCCAGCTTGCGCAGGTAGATCACCCCCAGCACCAGCATCGCGTTGGCGATCAGGATGCCGACGTAGAAGAGGTCGGCGCCGCCGAGGAGGATGGAGAGCCCGCGCATCAAAGACGGGTAGAGCGGAAAGAAGGCCGCGTTGTAGATCCACCCCGGATCCTAGTGCAGCGCCGGGTACCCGTCGCGCGCGATGCCCAGGTAGAAGTCCGTGTCCCAGCGGCCCCAGACGTCGAGCGCGCGGATCGGGACCTGGCGGTAGTACAGGTCGCCTTCGTGCGCGGGCCACTCGGACGCCGGCCGGTGGAAGTAGGTGCCGACCACCATCGCGGCCAGGACCAGCATCCGCGTTCCGGCGATCCACAGCGCCACCTTCAGCGGACCCGACGGCCGTCGCATCGCCGGTGCTTGTAGCACCCCTCGACGGTCGCGATGCAGTATGAGGTCGAGCATGGAAGACGTGATCTTCGACGCCGGGTCCGGCCCCGCGGGTGAGATCAGCAGGGCCCTGGAGCGCGGGCAGATCGTCCGCTGGGCGCGCTGCCCGTTTCCGCTCCCGCCCGAGGACGACCTGCGCGCCCTCCGGGAGGTGTCGCAGGGGCTCCTGAAGCGGAAGAACCTCAGCTACTACCCGGACGCGGACCGGCTCAAGGGCGCCAAGGGAGATCCGGCGGCGGCGGCGCGGGTGCACGGGATCCTGCGCGAGCACTCGCGCCGGGCGCGCGCCTTCCTGGAGCGCGAGCTCCCCGCGCTGGTGCCGGGGTGGACGGTGGGCACCTCCAGCTTCCGGCCGCTGCAGGAGCGGGGGCGCGACCTGAAGGCCCACGCCAGCAACGAGCTGGTGCACGTGGACGCCGGCGCGTACGGCGCCACCCACGGAGACCGCATCCTGCGGCTGTTCGTGAACATCAGCCCCCAGGAGCCGCGGGTGTGGGCCACGCGGGGGACCTTCGCCGAGCTGTACGCCCGCCACGGGGAGCGAGCCGGGGTGGCGCCGCCCGCGCACGTCAGTCTGCGGGAGGGCCCGCTGGATCGGGCGCGGTCGGGGGCGCTGGGCTGGCTCTCCCGCCGCGGCCTGCCGATGGCGCGGGTGCTGGACTCCTCGCCGTACGACCGGGCCATGCGGCGCTTCCACAACTTCATGAAGGACGACCCCGGCTTCCGCGACGGGAAGGACGGCTACCAGGAGGTGGCGTTCGAGCCCGGCTCGGCGTGGATGGTGCTCACCGACACCCGAAGCCACGCCTGCGTCTCCGGCCAGTTCGCCCTGGTGGACACCTTCCTCATCCCGCTGCGGAACTGCCAGGTGCCGGAGGTGGCGCCCTATCACGTGCTGCGGGGTGGCCCGCGCCCGCCGGGGGCCTGAGTCCCCCAACCAGGGACGCCGCGGAAGCCGGCATGGCGCGGCAGTCGATCAGGATCGGTCCGCGTCAACCCGCCGCGAGGACCTCGCGGTAGGTGTCCGCGAGCCGGGCGGCCTCCCGCTCCACGCTGAAGCGCGCCCGGACCTCCTCCGAGGCGGCGCGGCCGATCTGCTCGGCCCGCTCGGGCGCGGCCATCAGCTCCGAGAGCAGCCCCCGCAGCGCGCCCACGTCGCCCGGCTCGTAGAGGAACCCGGTGCGGCCGTGGTCGATCACCTCCCGGGCGTATGGGAGGGCGGAGGCGATCACGCAGCAGCCGGAAGCCATGGCCTCCAGCGGCACCATGGAGAAGGCCTCCTCGTACGAGGGCTGCACCAGCACCGTGAAGGCCCGGTACCAGGGCGCCACGTCCCGCTGGCCGCCCGCGAGCAGCAGGCGGGACGGTCGCAGCCGCGCGAGCCGGCGCGCCCACCACCACTCCGGCCACTTCGCCTGGCCCACCAGCACCGCGGTCCAGTCCGGCCGTTCCTCGAGCACGGGCAGCACCGCGCTCGCGAAGTCCTGCTGGCCCTTGAGCGGGCGCAGCCGGCCGACCACGCCCACGCCGCGCGCCCCTGGGAGCCCGAGCGCTCGCCACGCGGCGGCGCGATCCGGAGGTGGCGGGAACCGATCGGGATCCACGCCGTGCCCGACGATGGCGCCGCGCAGGCCGAACGCGTCGGCGACCTGGCGGGTGAGCGTGACCCGCGCGTCGGCGCGCCCGGCCAGGAACCGGGTGGGCCAGCTCGGCGGCTGCGACGAGTGGCGCGTGAACACCAGCTTCAGCCGCGGGTAGAGCGCGCGCAGCAGCAGGCCGACGATCATCTCGTTGTTGCGGTGCGCGTGCCACACCGCGGGCTCGCCGCCCAGCCGCCGCAACAGCTCGCGCCAGGGGATACCGGGCACGCCGGCGCGGAGGAGCGACCCCATCCCGCGCGCGTCCTCGCCGGCCGCCGTGAGCGCGGTGACGACCCCCTCCACGTGCTGGGTGGTGCCGCTGCGACGCCGGTGGAAATGCGGGTGGACGATCAACATCGCTAGAACGCGAAGTACACGAAGTCGTACTTCTGCCCGCCGTAGCCGAGCGCCACGATCAACATCGCCGAGGTGAGGCCGACCTGGGCCCACGAGGGCCACGCCAGGAAGCGCTCGCGGTGGAGCGCGCGGGTCAGGAACCCCTGGAGGAGCGCGAAGCCGATCAGCCAGATCGCCAGCGTCTCCGGGACGCTGCCGTGACCCGTGTAGGGCGGCAGGAGCAGGCGGGAGAGGTAGACCAGGGCGACCTGGAGCGAGGGCGCGCGGAACAGGACCCAGAGCAGGCACACGCCGTGGAAGACCGCGAGCACGCGAACGACCCGGCCCCAGCCGGTGGGAGGCGTGCCCGGCCGCGCTTCCCCATGGCGCCAGTTGCGCCAGGCGCCCTCCAGCGCGAGCCAGGCGCCGTGGATCGCGCCCCAGAGGATGAAGCTCCAGCCCGCGCCGTGCCAGATCCCCGCCAGCGTCATGGTCACGACGGCGTTCCGCACCCGGTGGGCGCGGTTCCCTCCGAGCGGGATGTAGACGTAGTCGCGGAACCAGGCGGACAGCGTGATGTGCCAGCGCCGCCAGAACTCCTGCAGGCTCGCCGACAGGTAGGGGAGGTCGAAGTTCACCGGCAGCTCGAGGCCGAACAGCTCCCCCAGCCCGCGGGCCATGGTCGAGTAGCCCCAGAAGTCGGAGAAGAGCTGCACCGCGAAGGCGTAGATGCCGAGCCAGGCGTCGGTGGTGGGCAGGTTGGCCGGGTCCCGGAACGCCTCGTCCGCGAACTCGCGGAGCACGTCCGCCAGGCCGATCTTCAGCGCCATCCCGGCGAAGAAGAGGAACAGCCCGTGGTGGAAGCGGGCCGGGTCGAACCGCGGCCGCTCCCGCAGCTGCGGCAGGAAGTCCTTCGCGCGGACGATGGGGCCGGCGATCAGCTGGGCGAAGAAGCTCTTGAAGACGGCGAACACCAGCAGCGAGCGCTCCGCCGGCACGGTGCCGCGGTAGACGTCCACCTGGTAGGCGATCACCTGGAAGGTGAAGAACGAGATCCCCAGCGGCAGCCAGGGCGACAGCTCGGGCAACGGCAGCCTCAGCCCCACCGCCGCCGCCAGCAGGACCAGCTGGGAGGACACGAACCCGGCGTACTTGAACCAGAACAGCAGCGAGAGGTCGAACAGCACCACGCCGGCCAGCAGGGGGCGCGACCGGCGGCGCTCCTGGAACCGGGCGGCGGTGTAGTTGACCGCGATCGTCCCGAGCAGCAGGAACAGGCTGGGCCAGTGGTGGTACGCGTAGAACACCATCGACGCCGCGAGCAGCGCGCCCAGGCGGACGGTCCGCGAGCCGGCCGCCAGCCAGTAGACCAGGAGCGTGGGGATCAGCAGCGCGACGAAGGCGAAGCTATGGAACAGCATGCAGGCCGAGCCCTCGGGCGAAGCGCGCGTCCTCCGCCATCTGCCGCGCCACCATGCGGCTGAAGTGGCTGCCGCCGAGATGGCTCAGGTGGGTGGCGTCGCGGAAGTACTCAGGGGGGAGCCGGCAGTCGCTGAAGTCCCAGACCGGGCGGCCGGTGGCGGCCTGGAGCGCGGCGTTGAACGCGCGCTGCGCGGGCCGGCCCTCGCCCTCCGGACCCGGGTCCCTGACGGGCGGGATGTAGAAGGCCGCCTCCACGCCGCGCTCCGCGAACGCCCGGGCGATCCCGGCGTAGATGTCCCGCTCGGCGGCGAGGTCCTCTCCCGCGGCGGCGAGGAGCGGGCCGTCCGGGCGGGGCCGGCAGTCGACGGCCTGGAAGGCGGACGGCTCGTAGCGCCGCGACTGCCCGAGGATCGCGCGCACGTAGTCGGTGCCGAACTCCTCGGTGCCGTCCAGGGTGTGCCCGAAGAGCGCCACCACGCCCAGGCGGCCGAGGCTGTTGAGCACGAACACCTTGCGCTCGGCGAAGAGCGCGGAGTGCGCCTGGAGCCACGCGGCCGCCCGGGCGTCGATGTCCGCGTCTGCGGCCAGTGGCTCGGTCGCCCACGGCAGTGAGTTGCGGTGCAGCTGATCGTCGGAGATCTCGATCACCGCGACCTTCATCCCCGGGGCCGTGGAGAAGCGCTGGGCCGCGACCTGGAGGATGTCCAGGGAGGAGTACGGGGTGCTCACGTTGTACGCGGACAGCGGCGGCGCGCCGCGCTCGCTCAGCTCGGCGAGCAGGGCGCCGGGCCGGAGCGCCTCCCCGGTGCGCGAGGTGCCGAAGAAGACGATGTCCTGCGGCAGGCGCCGCTCGAGCAGCGCCGCCTTGAAGAGGCTCCGGTGCGACGCGGCGCGGAACAGCGGCTGCCAGTGGCGGCAGGCCAGCTCCAGGGTGGCGGTCACTCCCAGCAGCGCGAGGACGTAAATCCCGAGCTTGGCGGAGGGCGAGGCGGGCATTTAGGGTTGGGACATATATCTTCGAGGGGAAGTGTGGGCCAGGGGCCGTCCGAAGCGCGCGCGCTGTCGTTGCTGGTCGTCCTGTCGGTCCTGCCGCTGGTGCTCGGGCTGGGCAACGAGGTCTGGTACGGCGACCCCTCCCAGTACGCGGAGGTGGCGCGGCGCATCGCCGTGAGCGGCGACTGGCTGCACCTGTTCGACAACAACGGGCCCAACCTGAACAAGCCTCCGCTCGCGATGTGGGGGATCGCGCTGTTCGTGAAGCTGCTCGGGCCGACGTCGGAGGCGATCCGGCTCCCGGCGCTGCTGTTCGGCGTGGTGATGCTGATCGCGGTGGCCCGGATCGGGACCCTGCTCTGGTCGCGCTCGGTCGGCCTCTGCGCCGCCGCGCTGCTCGCCAGCTCGTTGGCCTTCCAGGTGATGGTCGGCGACCCCAAGGTGGACATGGCGCTCACGGCGATGAGCGCCTGCGCGGTGTGGATGGCGTTCGAGGCGCGGCGGCGGCCGTGGACCATCTGGCTGGCGTGGTTGTTCGGCGGGCTGGGGGTGCTCGCCAAGGGGCCGATCGGGCTCGTCGCTCCGGTGGCGGCGGTCCTGCCGGAGGCGATCCGCCACCAGTGGGGTGACGCCGGGCCCGGCACGCTGCGCTCGCGCCTGTGGCGGCTGCAGCCGCTGGGCCTGCTGGTCGCCGCCGCGGTCGTCTACCCGTACGTGCGCGCGACGTTCGAGCAGTTCGGGGCGCACGGGCCGTCCGAGTTCCTCTTCAGCCAGAGCTTCGGGCGGGTGCTCAACCAGAGCGAGTGGCACAACGACACCACCCCGCTGTTCTTCCTGCACACCGGGCTGTGGGCGTTCGCGCCGTTCGTCCCGGCGCTGATCCTCGAGCTGTGGCGGCGGGGCGTGGCCCTCGCGAAGTCCCGCCGGCTCCCGTGGGACGAGTCCCGGGTGATCTGGTGGTGGTTGGGCATCCCCTTCGTGGCGATCTCCGCATCGTCCTACAAGCTCCCGCAGTACCTGTTCTGGCTGGCGCCACCCGCCGCGCTGATCGCCGCGCGCGCGCTGAGCGACGGCGCGCCCAGGGCCCTGGGGTGGATCTGGACGGGGCTGGGAGCGGTGGCGGCCGGCGCCCTGGGCGTGCTCCTCCAGGTCGGTTTTCCTCCCCGCGCATTCGCCGTGACCGTGGCGTGGATCGGCGCGGCGCTGGCCGTGACCGCCGGAGCCCGGGCGCTCTCCAGGCGCCTGCCTGGCCTGGCGCGGCCGGCCGTCCTGGCGGTCGGCTCGATGCTCACGGTGGAGCTCTTCTACTGGACGTACCTCTACCCGACCATGATGGAGTTCCAGCCGGGCGCGGAGTGGGGGGAGCTGCTGCGCCGCGAGGATCCGGCGGCGCCGTTCGTCGTCTACTCCGGGTGCGAGCAGTCCACCGCGGTGTCCTATTACGCCAACCGTCCCGCGATCGAGCTCACTCCCGAGCAGCTGGCCGCCTCCGTCCGGCGCGGCGAGGTGAAGCTCGCCATCACCGAGGCGCAGAACCTCCACGCGCTGGAGGAACAGGGGCTCGTGGCGGAGCGCCTGGGCGAGCTCCCGTACTACCCGACCAGCGTCCCCCGGGGCGCGTTCTTGAACGCCAGGACGCGGCCGGAGACGCTGACGATGCAGCTCCTGGTGCGGTTGCGCGTCGCCGGCCCTTAGGCGCGTCGCTCGGCGGCCTGCGCTTCCTGGGCCGCCTGGGCGGGCGCGATCGCCATCGCCGCGTCCTGGCCGATGTCGTCCTGCCGCGGCAGCGCGCCCGTCAGCGACGAGACCAGCCACTCCATCGCCGGGAAGAAGCGGATGGCCTGGAGCGGCCAGTTCATCCACCCCACGGTGATGCAGTAGTACTTGTTGAAGGGCGCGGCGTGGTGGATGGCGTGGTGCTCGGGCGGGAGGATGAGGTGCCAGCGCTGGAGGAACGCGATCCATGCCGGTGGCGAATCCAGGTGCGCCCACTTGTGGAACTGGTTCGTCATCAGCACCCAGAACACCAGCGCCACCAGGAACACCGACCCGAAGACGCCCAGCCACCCGTGGTCCAGCGGGATCATCAGCGACAGGATCGCGCCCGGCATCGACACCAGGCAGTTGTTCCCGTTCGTCTCCACGAAGTCGTGGCGGGTGATCGCCTTCTGGTCCACGTGGTGCTCGCGGAAGGGGCGGATCAGCGCCCGCCCCAGCAGGCGCATGCCGGGCGTGCCCCAGGTGTCCCCCATCCAGTGCACCAGGCCCGAGATGATGTCCGCGCCGATGTAGGCGCTGCACACCGCCAGCAGGACAATCCACGGGTTGCGGGGGACGTGCTCCCACAGGCGGAACGCCGCCGTCGCCATCAGCGCCACCAGGCCGCCGATGCTCCACACCTCCAACCGCCGGATGGTGCGGGAGTACCCGCCGGCCAGCGAGGCCGCGTCGTGCTGCTGGATTCGCGCAGGGTGCTTCATGTCAGGTCTCGTGGAAGGGCCGAGAGGGGGGAGTTCATCCCCGCTCTGTCATCGTCACGTCATGCCCTGATCCCACTACGCCGGGAACCCGCGTCCGGATGTCCGTCAGCTCGGGCGGGCCTCGGCCAGGCGCTCCACCTGCACGAAGGCGGTGTAGTCGGGCTCGCCCGACACGGGGTCGTACTTCCGCCCGACCAGCACGTTGCACTCCGGCCAGAACGCCTGCAGGTGCCCCGGCCGGCAGGGGCCGATCTCCACCACCCCGTCCATCGCCCCCAGCGCGCTCTTCAAGCGGATCGCGTCGCCGTTCCGCAGCGACAGCCGCGTGGCGTCCTCGCGAGCGAAGAACACCGCCCGCCGGTCGCCCGCGCCGGTCATGCCGTCCTTTTGGCCGTAGGTCATGGAGTTGAACTGCTTGCCGCGGCGCGAGGTGAGGAAGAACTGGCCCTCGGGGACCTCGATCTTCGGGATGGGGACGGCGGAGAACCTCGCCCGCCCGCCGGGCATGTTGGGGAACTTCTGGTCGGCGGCCAGCCGCTCGCCGCCCCACTGGATCCAGTCGCCCTCCTTGGCGAGGCCCTCGATGCCCTTGTAGAGCGGCATCACCCGCGCCATCTCGTTGCGGACGTCCTGGGACTCGTGGAAGGAGAACAGGTCCGGGCGGGTGGGCTTGAGCGCGCGGCCGATCAGCACCGGGATCTCCCACTCCGGCTTCGCCTCGCCGATGCGGCGGCCCGGGATCTCCGGCGTGAAGCGGACCCGGCGCTCGGTGGAGGTGGAGGTGCCGCCGCCGCGCTGCTCGTAGCGGGTCTGGGCGGGGAGGACCAGCACCTCGCCCCCGTCCAGCTCCGGCTCCACCAGCATCGAGGTGTTGAGCACGATGTCCTGGTGCACGCGCAGCTTCACCCGCGACAGCGAGCGCGCCGCCTGGAGCGGGTCCGGCATGGTGTCCAGGTAGTTGCCGCCCAGCGCGTAGAGGACGTCCAGCCCGGTCTCGCCGGCCTTGTCCAAAAGGTGCGCCGCCTTGAGGCCGGGCCGCGCCGGGATGGGGTAGTTCCACGCCTGGATGAGCATGGAGACGTTGACCGGGGTGATGTCCTTGCCGCCCGGCAGCTTGTCCGCGTCCACGCCGCACTCCGCGGTGCCCTGCACGCCGGAGTGGCCGCGGATGGGGACCACGCCCGTCTTCTCCCGCCCCACGTTCCCGCGGGAGAGCGCCAGGTTCACCACCGCCCGCACGTTGTCCACGCCGAAGCGGTGCTGGGTGAGGCCCATGCTGTAGACGATGACGGCGGTCTTGGCGCGGCCGTAGATCTCCGCGAACTCCTCCATCTGCGCCTTCGTAAGCCCGCTGGCGCTCTCCAGGTCCTTCCAGTCGAGGCCGCGGAGCTTGGCCTCCAGGTCCTTCCAGCCGGTGGTGTGCTCGTCGATGAACGCTCGGTCGAAGAGGTTCTTGGCGTCCATCGCCTTGAGCGTGCCGCTGATGAAGGCGATGTCGCCGCCGGGGGCGACGGGGAAGAAGTGGTCGGTGATGTGGGTGCCGAAGACGGCGCTGACGGGGACGGAGGGGACCCAGTAGCGCTCCAGCGCCGGCTCCTTGAAGGGGTTGATGAGGACGACCTTGGTCCCCGCCTTCTTGGCGTAGTGGAGGTACTTCATCGTCATCGGCTGGTTGTTCGCCAGGTCGGTGCCGAAGAGGACGATGAGGTCGCTGCCGATCCAGTCCTTGAGCGAGCACGTCCCCGCGCCCCAGCCGATGGTCTCCTTCAGGCCGGAGGAGGAGGCGGCGTGGCACAGGCGCGCGCAGCTGTCGACGTGCGGGGTGCCGGCGATGCGGGCCAGCTTCTGGAACGTGTAGTAGGTCTCGTTGGTGATGCCGCGGCTGGAGGCGAAGAAGCCCATCCGGTCCGGCTCGGCGGCGGTGAGCGCGGCGGCCACCTTCTGCAGCGCCTCGTCCCAGGTGACGCGGCGGAAGCCGGCGGCGCCCTTCTTGAAGAGGAGCGGGTAGGGGACGCGGCCGATGGCGTGGAGCTGCTCGTTGGTCTTCCCGCGCAGGGCGCCGATGTCCGCCCAGGTGGGGTCGGGCATCGCGTCCATGGTGTTGAGCTTGAGGAGCTTGAGGCGGGTGAGGCACAGGTGCGTGCCGGGGATGACGTTGTCGCGCAGGCCGTACGGGCCGAGCGAGCACCCGTCGCACACGCCGTGGCGGAGGATGCGCCAGGCGTAGCCGAGCTGGCCGCGGTTGTCCCAGGCCACGCCGAGCATCTCGCGGAAGTGGCGCGGCTTGGCGCGGACCAGGAGCCCGAAGGGGAAGTGGGTGACGAAGTACTGCCAGGCTCGCTTGAGGAAATTCATGGTCGGGGGGGCGGCGCGCCGAGGATGCGGTCGGGGCGAGAATACACGTTGAAGGTGCCGCCGCGGACGAAGGAGCAGAGGGCGATCCCGGCTCGTTGCGCCAGGTCCACCGCGAGGGAGCTGGCCGCGCCCACCGCGGCGATGGCGGGGATGCGGGCGGCGGCGGCCTTCTGGACGATCTCGAAGCTGGCCCGGCCGGAGACGGCCAGGAGGGCGGGCGCCTCGCCGGGCGCTGGGGAGGGAGGGCGCGTGCCCAGGGGAGGGGCGGTGGCGATGGCGCCCCGCCGGACGAGCGCGCCGATGGCTTTGTCCACGGCGTTGTGGCGGCCGACGTCCTCGGCGGCGGAGAGGAGGCGGCCCTGGACGTCGAAGACGGCGGCGCCGTGCGTGCCGCCGGTGCGGGCGAAGGCGCGCTGCTCGGCGCGGAGGCGGTCCGGGGCGGAGGCGATCAGGTCGGCGGGGATGGGTGGGGCGTCGGGGACGCGGCCCACGCGGGAGAGGAGGTCGTCCACGCTGCGCCGTCCGCAGACGCCGCACGCGGAGGTGGTGAGGGTGCCGCGGCGGGTGGCGTCGATCTTCTCCAGCTCCAGTTGGACGCCCGGGGCGGGGGTGAGCTCGACGAGGTTGCCGTAGCCCTCGTCGTCCGGGCGGCCGCAGTGGGCGACGGAGCCGAGGTCGGCGGAGGAGTGGATGACGCCTTCGGCGAACAGGAAGCCCACCGCGAGGTCGAGGTCGTCGCCGGGGGTACGCATGGTGACGGCGATGGACTCGCCGGAGATGCGGATCTCGAGGGGCTCCTCGACGGCCACGTCGTCGGATGCGTCGGCGTCGCCGCGCCTGACCGGGCGAGCGGTCACGGGCTGGCGCTCCAGCGGGATCATCGCGTCCACAGTATCCTGAACCCCCGTGGACGCCACGTTGGCCATCCTTGGGGGCGGCAAGGGCAAACGCCTCGGGGGCGCGCCCAAGGGCCTGATCACCCTCCAGGGCCGGACCATCCTCGAGCTCCAGCTCGTCCTGCTCCCCTCCTTCACCGAAGCCCTCTTCGTCGCCACCGATCCGTCCCCCTACGCGACCCTCCTCGCCGCCCACCCGGAGGTCCGCGTCGTCCCCGACCTCATCCCCGACAAGGGCGCCCCGGGCGGGGTCCACGCCGCGCTCGCCGCCGCCCGTTCGGAGTGGGTGGTGACCCTGGCCTGCGACATGCCCTTCGTCACCCCGAAGGTCATCCAGCTCCTCCTCTCCGAGCGCGCCCCCGACGTGGACGTGGTCGCCTTCCAGGCCGGCGGCCGCTTGCACCCGTTGCTGGCCGCCTACCGCGCCTCCCTCCACGCCGCCTGGGGCCGGGCGCTGGCCACGGATCCACCCCTGCGCCTGCTCATCGGCAAGTTCCGGGCGCGGCTCCTCCCCGAGGATCGCCTCCAGCGCGTCGACCCCAAGCTGCGCTCGCTGGAGGGCATCAACCAGCCGGCGGACCTGGCGCGGCTCGGTGCGTCACTGCCGCCGGTTGCCTCCTCGCCCGGCCCGCGCGGCTTCCGCCGCTGACCGGCTCCGGTCACGAAGCGTCACGAGGAGTGGCCGGTTCCTTGATCCCCTGGATCTCTCGCTGTTACCGTGCCCGCGGCGATGGCGAAGACGTTCGAGAAGGCCGTCACGGGCTTCAACCACAACATCAAGCACAAGGGGAAGGTCTACCACGTCCAGACCGAGGACTCTGGCGTGAACAATCCCCACATCATCACGCACCTGTTCGTGGGCGGGAACATCCTCGCGTCCAAGAAGACCTCCTACGCGGACATCCTCAACGCCGAGAACCTCGCCGAGGTGGTCCGCGAGCTGATGGAGGAGCAGCACAAGGAGATGCTGCGGAACCTCATCAACGGCGTGTACGACAACGTCGAGACCGGCGTCTCCAAGCACTACCAGCCCGGGCAGTTGGGCACCGAGGAGGACGCCCGCCGCGCGCGCGGCTCCACCGGCGAGCGCCCCGCCCTCCAGCCGCTCCCGCCGGAGGTGCTGGCGGCCCGCGAGCTCAAGGAGAAGCCGAGGATCAAGGAGGAGGGGGTGGAGACCCTCTTCGGCGAAGACCTCATCTCCGAGAAGAGCCTGGACGAGGTGATCTTGAGCTACCTGGCAGGAGACGGCGACACCCAGTAGACGCGCCGCGCCCGGGCAAGGTACACCGCGCGCCTCACTTTCCGGAGGCGCGATGCCAGGACCGTCCACCGCCGAGGCGCAGAGCGAGGTACAGCGCCTCCAGCAGCTCGCCCACAAGCTGCGGATCGACATCATCGAGACGATCGCCAAGGCCGGCTCCGGCCACCCGGGCGGCTCGCTCTCGGCCATCGACGTCATCACCTGCCTGTACTTCTCGCGGATGAAGCTGGACCCCAAGCGCCCTGACTGGCCGGAGCGCGACCGCTTCGTCCTCTCCAAGGGGCACGCCGTCCCCGCCCAGTACGCGGCGATGGCGGAGGCGGGCTACTTCCCGAAGGAGTGGCTCAAGGGCCTGCGCACCCTGGGCTCCCCGCTGCAGGGGCACCCGGTGAACCACCTCCTCCCCGGCATCGAGGCCTGCACCGGGTCGCTGGGGCAGGGCCTCTCCGTGGCGCAGGGGATGGCCATGGCGTCCAAGCTGGACGGGGACAAGTTCCACGTCTACTGCATCATCGGCGACGGCGAGTCCCAGGAAGGGCAGGTCTGGGAGGCGGCGATGAGCGCCCCCAAGTACAAGGTGGACACGCTCACCGTCATCCTCGACTACAACCACGGGCAGATTGACGGGCACGTCGAAGAGGTGATGCCGCTGGAGCCGGTGGCGGACAAGTGGCGCGCCTTCAACTGGAACGTGCTCTCCATCGACGGGCACGACGTCGCGGCCATCCTCGGCGCGCTGGACGCGGCGAAGGCGCACAAGGGCCGGCCCACGTTCATCATCGCCAACACCGTCAAGGGCAAGGGCGTCTCCTTCATGGAGAACCAGATCGCCTGGCACGGCTCGGCGCCCAACAAGGAGCAGACGGAGAAGGCGCTCGCCGAGCTGCGCGCGCACGCTCCCGGAGGGAAGGCGTGATGGCGACGATGAAAGCGACCCGCGACGCCTTCGGTGAGGCGCTCGTCAAGGTGGGGGAGAAGTACCCCAACGTGGTGGTGCTGGACGCCGACCTGGCCAAGAGCACCAAGTCGGAGGCGTTCGCCAAGAAGTTCGGCTCCCGCTTCTT
>Ga0134122_10000948_pt1 | contig 20533 bp, 45 predicted proteins | sample KB302_FD_96461 | JGI IMG/M metagenome (GOLD analysis project Ga0134122, IMG submission 96461) | Terrestrial soil microbial communities without Nitrogen fertilizer from Kellogg Biological Station, Michigan, USA - KB3-0-2 | ecosystem: Environmental > Terrestrial > Soil > Unclassified ... | reverse complement strand
TGGGGCGACGGGCGGTTCGATATGCGGCAGGCCTCGATTCAGGCAGTAGGAGCAGACGGCCTTCCCGTGCAGCGTGCATACGCGCTCAGCCGGCCTCGCCCCGGCGTCTCCGGGGGTGGGCTGCGCGAGCGGACAGCCGAGGTGGTCTTCGCAAAGGCAGCGTGAATGCTCACCTTCGGTGCATCTGCACTTCTTGTCGCAACGTTCGCACGAAGCTCCGCACCCGAGCCCCGGCCTCCGCCGCTCCCCTATGTCGGGATTTACCGTTCGAGCCTGCGGATGCAACCTCCCTCCCGACCCCTCGCCACACGCCGTGCAGCGCTCGGGATTGCCGGGGGCGAACTCGTGCAGCGTCTCGCGGTGCTCGCCCATGCCGGATCTGCCCGCCGCTACCTCGCGACACCGACGGTCGATTGCGCGGCCATCACGAACAGAGCAGTCGCCAGGCTCGCATTTGCAAACCTCGGCCCGCTCCCCCATGTCGGACTGAACCGCGGCGGGGTCTGGGTATTCGGTACCGCCGAAGTCATCGGGTCCGGCCGGCGGCATATCCACCGGCTCGTCGGCCTGGACCGCGGAGGCGCCAGGGCAGTTTCGAACCGTGTGCGCGCCGTCCAGGCCGTCGCAGTGCTTGCAATCGGCGTCGGTGCGCGCGTCGGGTTGGACCGGGGGCGGGGTGGCCGGCGCGTTAGCTGGCACGAAGTACGGCTCGCACGAAATGTGGTCGACGCCATCAACGCACGCCTGGCAACCATCGCCATCACTATCGGCCGGGGGGGCGGATGCGCGAGCCCCGGCCGGCGATTTCTCAGGCCCGGCCGGGGTCGCTTGGTCGTATGTGCCTCGCCCGCTACCGGGCGCCGCCGATGGAGGCGGGCGGCTCATGATCGCCTCCGAATCACGTGGTTTCACATGGTCTAAGTCGGCTGGGCCAGGGCCATGTTGGTCGCCCGTCAATGTGTGTTGGTTGGTTTGCTGGTTCAGTCGCTCGGACCCGGTGGCCCTGCCGCTTTCGCGGACACGCGGCGCATGACTCACCTCCATTTCGTTACCGTCCTCTTGACGAACGTTTCGCGTCGCCGGCGTCTCCACCGGCGGCACGGCTGGGGCTGCCTTCAGTCTTGCCAGCTCGGCCTCTAGGCTTTCGACCACGCGAGCGAGATGAACGCCCTCTCGCATTGCCGGGACGTACGACCACCCTGGGCAACGTGACGACCATGACCTGTGCTTCAGGAAGACGCTCCCGCAGTTCGCGCACGGCTTCGCGAGTAGTTCCCGTTCCTCGGCAGGAATCTCCGCGGCCAGTTGCTGCTCGGGGGCGGCTGCGAGGAATGCGAGGATCCGATCGTGAAGCGGTCGCCCGCGCATGAGCAACACGGATCCTAGCGATGCCGGCATGTCCTGCTCGTCCGGATCGGCTACCTCGCGCAGAAGGGCTATTGCCTCAACCTCCCGTCCCATCCCTCCGGGGGCGGCGATTACCGACGCAATGGCGGCCTCGACCGCGGCGTCCACTTCAGACGGCTCCGCTGACTGATGAGCGGCCATGGCGAGCATCACGGCCTTTCTGACCTCGCGGGCCATGGCCTTCGTCTCGTCGTTGCCCATGCTCACCGTCATCAGCACGAGCACGAGAAGAAGTTGCCTGGGTCGTCTCCGACCTCGCGCCCGGTCACGGCCTCAAAGGCAGACCAGAACCCGTCCGGGATAGAAAACCCTTCCCACCTGCCGCCCTGGATCATGTAGTCGCCGTGGTCCAGGAAGTCGTTGGCGCCTTCGATCAAGGCCGCCCGCGTCAGTCCGGCGTTTTCCGCGACGCGGTCAAGGAGGATTTCAGAAGCGGTCCTATGTCTTGGCGTCCCTTCCTTGTAATCGAACGCCGGGTGCGTCCACACATGACGCAGGCTCCGCACAATCCGCGGGTACATCACGAACCAAAACCGATCCCCCTTGGATACGCCAGGAGCTGGCAAGAACGGGTCGACGATGCCGAGTCCCTTGCCTTCCTCGGCCTTCGTTGCTAGGCCTTCCGAGACCGTGATGTGCTGCCCTGGTGCCAACGCCTCACCCGCAACCACCGGCTCAACGGCCAGGTGGATCGCGTCTCTGTGCTGGGGCGCCCCGTGGATCGTCCCCAGCGTTTCCAGGGCGTCGGTTGATACCTTGCGCTCGCTCATGATCTGCTCCCCGTCGCTTCGTTCGTGTTCATGCTCACCGTCCTCCCGCGCGCAGCTCGTCGATGCGGGCTGAGATCGCCTCGTCGCACGCGATCAGTTCCCGGCCGATCCTGCCGGCCTCATCTGGGCTATCGCCCGCGAGCACCATATCCGCCAGTCGCTTTAGCTCAATTCCCGCCCACGCTCGAAACGCTGCCCAATGGGCGAGTCTCTGGTGCCGCGAGAACACCGCCCTTGCTGCCTTCGTCCAGGGCCGCTTAGTCTGATCAAAGCGCGCGTGACAACCGATCTCGCCGAGCCGTGGTCCGCACATGCAAATCTTGTCGGCTGCGGTCCCGTTCCTCAGCCCCATACCGCCGAGGCCGACGTGGGCTCCCTGGATGTTGTAGCTCGTCCCGCAGATCGCGCAGCTAGCACCGTCGGACGTAAGCCAGTGCTCATATGGAACAAAGACGGCCTCGCGGAGTTGCTGCTTGGTCTTCAGGTTGCGCTTCATCCGTTTGCCGCGGGCGAGCGTTGAGAACTTGGGCTTCTCGCCGGGAGTTGGCCGGCGTGCGCGGAGAGGTTTCGGCGGCTTCGGTTGTCGCGTCGGCCGCGGAAACGCCAGCGCCGCAGTGTGGTTCTCGCGTGGCTCCTTGCGGGCGAAGCTCATCGCGCCTTCTCCTTCCTGACAGCAACACGAACCTCGTCACGTCCTCCGGTGCCGATGGCTTCGCGGGAGAGATATGGGTTGGCTTCGGCGGCCAGCGCGGCGTCATTGTCGACGTCGCTGGCGAAACGGAAGACGAGACCGGCCGCAACTACCGCCGGGTTTATTACCCAGGCTTCCCGTTGGCAGCATCGCGGAGCCGGGAGCGCAATCCAGCCAGTCCCGAACATCACGGAATCGTCGGGTTCGATTCCATACCCTGAATACAAGGTCGATATGATCACGGCGTGCGTTCCAGTGCACCGTCGGCACTGCTTGACGACGACGCGCAGCCCAGGCGTCAGCTCCTCGAACCTTTCCACCCGCACCAACCTCTCACCCATGGCGCACCATCCGCGTCACCGTTGCCGTTGCTCCGACCTCCAACGCTGTCCGTGCCTTGTGCCGCGCGTAGGCCTTGCGCACCGCCTCTCGGTTGCGACAGACGATCGCCGCAACCTGGTACATCGAGAACTTCGGTTCGGCCGACTCCAGCAGCATCGCGACGAAAGCATCTCGGCGTGGCGTCAGCGGATCGGGGCGGTGCTTCCCGCTGGTCGACGGCGCGCAGATTTCGTCCCCGGTGATTCCCGTCGCGCGCTGGTAGCGAGCGAAGAACGGCTGGGCCATCCAGGGCAGGCGGCGCTTCTTGAGTTCGTTCTTGGCCTGCGGAGCCGCCGCGGCGAGGACTGCGGCAAGCCCTTGCGCGACCGTGTCAGCGTCAATGCAGGCGGCGCCCGTCGTCTCAAGGAAGACTTGGGCCAGGAGGTAAATGTCGCTGGTCACGGCGACCTCGCAGCCAGCAACGCACGGAGGCGCTCGACCTCCTTGGCGAGGACCTCCACTGCGTGCTCGGCGTCGGTTGGCATCGCGAGAAGCGCGTATCCCCTGGCCAGTGTGAGCGCGATGGCGATCTGGCCCTCGTCGACGCCGTCGGCGAATGGCCTGAGCCAGGAGACCCGGGGCCAGTAGAGCCTCGCCTTGACTCTGACGAGATATGAGACGTGATTACGTGATCCATACTCCGCCCTTGGGGCCTCGACTCCCAGGGACCGGCACACATCCAGCACCCTGCCGCCCGCCGGAATGACCGCAACGACATTGCCGACCTTGTTTGTCGTCCGCCCCCCCGCCTGAGACGACCACGTCACCGGGTCACCGACGTCGAACACGGCGCTCATCTCCGCACCGACTTCCCAAACAAGTCCTCGTCCGTCACCGAAGGAACGAACGGACGCTCCCTCCTCTCGCGCAGATCCTCTTTCACTTGCAGGATGAGCCGAACCTGCGCGGACCACTGCTCTGACGTCAGACTGGCATCGAGAGCGCGGAAGTCACTGCGGGTGCATGACTCCATGTGGACGTCCCCGCGCTCGCTCGTGCAAAGACAGCGGGCGCACTTGATTCCGGCGGGAGCCTTGGGTTTCGTTACGGGCTTAGCATCTGCAGGCGGCGTCCAGTCGGGCTGCTGTATCTTTCGGTCTTTCCCGCGCTGGGACGATGGTTCACCGAAGCACGTCCAGCACGAGCGCTGATTGCCAGCCATCCAGTTGCGGCAGCCCTGGCTTGGGCAAGGCATGTAACTAAGCGGAGGGCGGCACCCCGACGCCGCCACGGCCGGGGGAGAAACCGGAGCGGCGTCGGGGGTTGCGGGGGCGGGGCTCGGCGGAGGGGTGGAACCGAGGTACGTCGCGTGCCCAAAGAATTCGTCCCAATCAAAGTGCTCAAAAACCTCACCGATGGCACCGTGAATGTTGCGAGCGACTTTCAGGGACAGGCGAACCGTTGCAGTCCCCGATCGGGCCGGAACCGTATCGAAGTCAACGTCGCCGTTGCGATGTCGCCACCGCTGCCCCACTGCTGGCGCAGGCGAGACATTCACCGGGGAGGCCGAAAGACCCCCGGCAGAGACCGACCGCTCATCGCGCGCTGGTGTCCCACTCTTGCCCCTCAGCGCCGTCATCGGTCCGGGGTCGCAAGCCCCCTCGCCTCGGGCGTCGGCTACGGGAATCGTCGAAGCCACCGGCGGAAGACGCAGGTCGCGGCATCGGGACGAGCACCAGCGGAGGAGATTGCCGACGACGCCCGCGGTGAAGTCAGCGGATTCGATGTAGTCCTTGGCCAGCGGAGTACCGTGAATGTCTTCCGCGCTCATTCCGCACCAGGGACGGCACGCCGACCGATCCACCACTGCGCTCATCGCGCCACCATCCCCAGCCACCAGACCAGCCCGTTAGCCAAGACGCTGGTCACCAACACGACCAGCACCGGCCCCACGATCACCAGCGTCCCCCAACACACGGCCGCCATCACGGCAGCCATGGGGATGGCGGAGAGGCGGGTCATTGGGAGGCCTCCGGGCCGGACGAATCTTCCTCGGCTCCTGGGTCTTCGAGCTCTAGGTCAAAAGAGAATGGAGCTACTGGGCGGCCGTCGTCGAACGCTTCGATGAACTCCTTTGCCACGCGGCAGAATCCATCCAGACCGGAGTCACATGTAGTCGGCCAAACCGTGATCAGGTCTTGGTGGACATAGACCTCAGCGACCTCGTCCAGACGGAGTAACGCACGTGCGATCGGACAGGTGTCGCTGTCGTGACCACCTGTGGCAATGTCATCGGCAGTGACGTCGACGTGGAGGATCACGGCGACACCTCCGCTTCTCGCGCAGCCGATTCGCAGATCGACTTCAGCGCGTCTTCATTAGACGCAAAGAAGTTCGGGACCTTGGGTTCGCCCGGATGCGACGCTAGATAGATCGCAGCGCCCGCAAGCCACGCTCCGAAGTGATCCTCGAGTTCGGCCCCGACCTTTCCCGCGTCGGTGATGTACCAGCCGGCGCGGCAATGGGTCGTTTTGCAGGAGTGCCACGAGCTCATCTCGAGCCGGAATTTAGGTCGCTTGGCAGTCAGGCGACGCGCGAGCTTGGTGTCCAGTTTGCGCAGCACGATCCGATCTCCGAGTAGCGCAGCGAGACCGGCGGCGGCCCAGTCGGCCCAGTCGGCCCAGTCGGCCCTGGCGGCCCTGGCGGCCCAGGCGGCCCAGTCGGCCCAGTCGGCCCAGTCGGCCCAGTCGGCCCTGGCGGCCCTGGCGGCCCAGTCGGCCCTGGCGGCCATGGCGGCCCAGTCGGCCCTGGCGGCCCTGGCGGCCCAGTCGGCCCAGTCGGCCCAGTCGGCCCTGGCGGCCCAGGCGGCCCAGGCGGCCCTGGCCCATTCATCGGCCGTCGGCTCGTCGCCGCTCACACGGCGGGCGAACAGACCGCCAATTGCGCGGGCCGCGGGGACGTCATCGGGACCAGGACCGTCGGGCCCGTACGCCCACGCGCAGAAGCGATCCCGGATGCGCGCCATCGATTCGCCGACGGGAGCCGGAGACGGGAGAACGATGGGGCGGCTCACGGCGACACCCGGGACTGGGGGGTCACGATCCGGTCCAGCTTCCCGGTCGTCTTCTTCCCGAGGAAGACGCCGCTACGTGCCCATGCCCGGAACGACAGCTTGGACAGGACGGTCCTGTGAAGCGCCCGGGCCTCGGCCATCGACCACACCGCCGGGCTTGACTCCGCCTCGCCATCCGGTAGCTTCCGGGCCGCTGCCGTGCCCGAAATGAACATCATGTCCGCCATGAGGCCGCTCCTTTACGCCGAGTTGAGGAAACCCCGTCGGCTCTAGTCGGGGACTCGCGTCACCTAGTCCCGTCCGAGGACAGCACGCGAGTATCTGACGCTCGTTTGCGGGTCGCTGCGGACGGGGCCAGGTGGCGCGAGAAGAATCTCATGAGCGTCAGAATGTCCATAAGCTGGACCATGAGCGCCTAGGTCGTCAAGAGAAAAGATCAAGCCACCCGAAGTTGTCTTCTCTCCACCGTCGGTGCGACACGCCTGGGACCGCGGCGCTCTTCGGTGGCGCCGGCGTCGATGATCTGAGCCATCGCTAGGGCGTCGTCCTCGTCGAGGTGGACGTAGCGCATGGTGATACTGGGGCTCGAGTGATTCAGAAGCTGCTGGACCTGTGGAAGCGTCGCCCCGCGGCGCGCAGCCGCGGTCGCGGCCGTATGTCGGAGGTCATGGGCCCTGATGTGCCCGTCGCCCTCCGCGACGAATACGTCGATCCCGGAGGCAACGCAGGCCGCGCGAAACAGCTTCGCGATGTGCCTGGCGCCGTACGGCGACCCAGGCTTCTTGGGGCTCGGAAACAGAAACGGGACGTCTGACTTCGGCAGAAGCTCGAGGGCGGCCAAGCACCTCGGCGTGAGCACGGCGCGGTTAGCCCGCTTGCTTTTGGTCAGGCGCTTCGAGATGTCGCCGAGGGCGAACCGGCGTCCGTCGGTGAGGTCGACGAAGCGTAGCCGATCCCGTCGCAGGGTCAGCACCTCCGATATCCGCTTGCCGGTGTCCACGGCCACGAGCACGAACGCCGCGATGAGGGCGCCGCTATGGTGAAGAAGTTTCGCGAGCTGCTCCTCGGTGAGCCACGTCTCCCGCGCCGAGTCTGTCTTTTCGCGCTTCGCCTTCTCGAGCGGGTTCGACGGGAGCAGGTTCTGCTCTGGTTCGGTGGCCCAGGAGAACATCCGCTTCGACCAATCGAGCTCGAAGTTGATCGTGATGGGCGCGACCGCGGGACCGAGCTTCTCGTCCCCTGTCTTGCGGCGCTCCCGGAACGCGGCCCACTTTGGAGGCGTCACCGACATCGCCGGCTGATCTCCGAACTCGACTAGAAAGGCCCGGAGGCGGTTGCGAATCTGCTTCCAGCTCTTTCGTCCGCGCTGGGCGGCTTCGAAGCGTTGGTAGACCTGGTTCGTCGTGAGCGGTGAGGAACCGCCCGGCATGGTCAGCGCAGCGATCGTCGCCTGCTGGGACGCGATGATCTGGTCCTTCGCGCGCAGCAGTTCCGCCTGGAGGCGGATCGTCTCCAGCGCCGAGGCGTAGGGATCTTGTGCCGCGACCGACAACGGGCTCCTCGGTCAGCACACAGAAGCACGGACAGACTGACGAGACACACGTCCGCCCTGGGCCGATCGGCCCTCCGGCAACGCAACTCGCATGGTCGTCGTTCCCGGCTAGGCGACGCGCGAGCGGTGTCTCACGGTCCAGGCCTTGATACATAGCGATGCGACCCTGTCAACGGACAGTTCGAGTTGCATTTTACAATCCCCCCGTTACCCATAGTTATCGGCGCGCCAGGGACGATCGCGCGCCGTGCACCACGGGCGATTGTGTCAAAAACCGTAGAAGCGATGCGAAGCTAATTACGGGGCCATTCCTCGAAGATCTCGATGTATGCCCTGTGGGATGCGCTGGCTGTCAGAGTCGATGCGAGGATACGAAAAATGCGGCCGCCGCGGGCCGCGAGAATGGCTAATCGGCGACGGGTTACATATCCCCCGCGTCACCGGCGGCAGTGGTCGATGGAACTGTCGACGCGCTCTTCGCGATCTGCTCCTCGTATCTTCTGACCGCGTGCAGGACCGAGGTGTGGTTCTTGAGGCCCAGGGCGCGGGCGATGGTGGGGTAGCTGGGGGTCGGGCGGAGCTGGCGGCATCGCCAGGCGGCCTCACGGCGGAACATGACGACGTCCGCGGCGCGCCCGCTGGATGCCTTGATCTCGGCGATAGTCACGCCGTGCTCGACTGCTACGTCGGTTATGACCGATAGGCATCGGCCGTGGTCGGTACCGTCGTAGGTGGCAATTTCGGCGGCGCTGGCGTGCATGCGGACGAGGCCCACGGCAGCTTCCTCCATGTCGAAGTGGCTTTTGCGGAGTAGGATGCGCAGGGCGTCTCCAAGCTGGCGGCGGGTCACAGCGCGACCTCGAAGACGTCTGGCGCCAACGTGTAGCCCTCCATCACCGGATGAACCGGGATGCCGCCCTTTCCGCGACGGATGCAGTGGATCGCTTTCCCTGGGCGAGCGGAGCGGATGATCTCGAGGACGCGTCCAGCTCGCGCGCGGGCGATCGGCTTCACGAGGCCACCCCAAGCGACCACTACCAGGTCGGCACGGGCAGCGTTTGTGGCGATGTAAAGGTCGCACCCTGGACTGATCGGAAAGCCGGCAGCGTATAGTTCGGCTGGATCGGTCGCGGCGTAGTCGGACAGGTTACAGACATCGAAGCGGTGGTACTGCCACCGATCGCAAAAGCCCATCCATTTGCGGATCGTTGGGTCGTTCTCGCGGATCGGATCCTCTCCCGCGTTCGACGGATTGAGCATGCAGGCGAAAAGTCGCCGACGCGGCCCCTCGAGCAACTCCGCGGGACGGGCGCGCCACAGGTGGTGGCGAAACACGCGGTCATCCGAGAACGTCGCTCCGCCTTCTGTCCAGTTGGAGATCACGTCCGCACTCCATCTAGCGCCGCCTCGTATACCTTCGCCGCAGCCTCGCAGGCGCGGGCGTAGTAGTCGGCGGCCCGCTGCATCCCTGGGTCGTTGTCCAGCAGGCATAGGCCGGTGCGCACGATGTAAGCCTCGGACCGTGCGAGTCTGGCCTTGCGATCCAGTTCCGTGCGCAGCCAGGCGGCGCCGCGCTGGGAGTCGATCACGTCGCTCATCGTGCCTTCCTCGTCGCCGCGTCCGTCTCTTCTTCTGGCATGGTCGGATCGTTGCCGCGCAGTTCGTTGCACCGCCTATGTGCAAGCCGAACGTTGTCCACCGTGTCGAGGCCGCCGCGAGACCTCGGTACAATGTGGTCGAACGTTACGTAGTCGTGGCTCAGCGGATCCTTTACATGCCTGTCTAGGTTACGCGGGCATAGCGCGCAGACCACGCCATCTCGACTCATGATGGCGGTGATTCGCTGCCCGCGTAAGCGTCGGTGAAAATTCTTATATGCCTTCATCGGACCGTCCTCGTAGCCGCTTCGAGCGCCCGGATATCTTCGCGGAGCATTCCGGTCCTGCCGGACCTGAGCTTGTGTTTGGGCCCCGCGCCTGGACCATGCTTCACGATGGCGTGTGCCTTCCGGCGTAGGCGGCGCGTGCGAGTCTTCTTGTTCACCGACCACGTCCCTTCTTCTTCCCCGCCCGCATCACCACAATCTCCATCTCCCGCAGCAACGCCTGCGACCCCTGCAACACGTTGCTCGCGTAGCATCCGATCTGGTCGCAGCGCTCGTCGCTGGTGATCGAGAAAGCGAGCTCTCCTAGCTCGTCGATGCCTGCGCACAGGATGCGGAGCTGCTCCTGGATTAGGCGGAGATCGTTGATGAAGAGACTGCGGCCGTTCTTAGGCGCCGCCTTAGCCGCGCCTCTTGCCGCCGCTCTGACAGTGCCAGGAATGCTGCGGTTGCACGGACAGAGATCGGGGCCGCAGTCCGACAGACATCCGCTGTCATCGTCGGCGTGAACGGACCAGGGATGATCGCAGACTGAGCACCTGTCGATGGCTGTGCTGTTTAGCGTCGACGCTTTCATCACCGCCCCTCCCGTTCCCGCCTCGCCTCGTCCTCGCGCTCCCTGCGACGGCATTCACGGACCCAGTCAATTGCCGTCCGCCCGTCCGGCCCTCGGGGCTCGTGGGCCGTTGGGGCGGCCGAAAGGCCGTCGTGGCCAAGGCGCTTCGATGGCCATGCGGGACCGGCCTTAGCCTTCTCGGCCTTGCGCGTAACGTCGGTGGCGATGTTCTCGCGGAAGGTCATGGTGCCGCCACCCCTTTCTCGATGTCCTGATCCTTCCAGTCCGGATGCTTCGTTCCCATGTGGCGCTGCAAGTTGATGAATGTACGGTTACAGCACGGACAGACGCCGTTGGAGATGCGCTTCTTGATCTTCGTAGCCTGTCCGCGAGCGGCGGACAGTAACCGATCCTTGCGCGCTGACTCGTCACGAGCTCGCTGCGCCGCCTCCTTCTCACGTGCCAGTTCTTCCTTCAGTCTGTCGACTTCCGATTTCTTGAAGCTAAGCGTATGGCCATTGGGGCAATAGAAGATTTCCTTATCCGTCATTCTGGAGGCGGTCAGATGCTGCGGCATCGCGAACAACACTCCGCAATTCGCGCACGTCGTTGTCTCCAGTTCCTGTGACTGCATTACCGCGAATGCCATGACGATCCTTTCAGAGGTCCCCGTCCCTGCCCGCCTAAGCACTATTGCTAGACGGGACAGGGACGGGAGTGCATGCGAGGGTTTGGTTACCGGGACTGCTCCGCCGCGAGCCGCGCCTGGCGCTTCCTGCGGTAGTTAGCCGTCTTGCTGCGCCCGGTGTAGTTCGCGATGGGTCGGCGAAGCCACGCGCCAGAGAGCCCAGCTCGCCAGATGTGGCCCGCCACGGTGACGACGGAGATGCCGAGACGAAGCGCGATGGCCTGGCGCGTGTGACCCTGGCGCTCAAGAGCGACGCACTGGCGCTCACGTGGGGACAGGCGCTCGGGGTCGCGGGCGCGGATGGTGGCCCAGCCGGAGATGGTCATGGCGTGGCCTTCGGTTTGAGTATTCTTTCCAGGCGCCAAATTTCCGCAGCTAGCCACTTGAGCTCGTTTCCGTGGTGCTTCCATTCTGAACCGCCCTCCAGTGCTGCGAGTCGGCCTTCCATCTCGGCGCGGAGCACGACTACTCGCTGCGCCGGCTCCATCGCCATCTCTTCTTCGGTTGAGAGACTCATGGGCGCGCCTTCGTCCAGCGGTGTTTCGTAATCGGCGGACTCATCTTCACGGCCCCAACCGCGCACGCCCTTTCGTACAGGCCGGATTCCATGAGCGCGCCTATGCTCGTGGTCTCCCTCCCTCTTTCCTCGATCGGTCCCCATTGCTTGCCATCGGATACGATCGGACCGTGCTTCTTCACGTACGCTTTCAGCCAGTCCTTGCCGGCCTTGGACAGGTCTTCCATCGCCTTGCATGCATTGATGAGGCGGACCAGACGCGCCGGCTCCACGAGCCCGCCTGGAGTTCCAGCGGTCAGCGGAGCGAGGACGTTCTCCCGCTCGCCAAGATCGAGTACGGGGAGCAAGTGCGCCGGGCACTTGAGGCGGACATAGCAATCGGTGCAGTGCGGTCCAATCACCGCCTCTTCTGGGTCGCGTAACGCTGCCGCGCGGGTCCGCTCCCAAAGCGCCGTCCCCTCGGCCGAGTCGAGATGCAGCGTGTCCCAGAGCCACTTGCCTTCGCGGGCGAGGTAGATGCCGAGCTTCATCTTCGGCTTTGACCAGCGGTCTGCGAGCCCCAGGCCGTAGAGCGCGAGCTGTAGGTTGTCGCCCGGTCGCGGGACATTGAACGCCGCGCGGGCCCCCGACTTCCAATCGACAACTGCCGCCGCGTCTCCGTCCGGCCAGCCGCAGTCTCCGGTACCCGCTGAGAGTATATGTGGATCGTCTACGGTCGCCGATAGTCCGTGCCGGTCGACGCCGATCGGAATCTCGAACTCGGCACCATCGGGCGGGTCCCACTGGGACGCCAGGCGCGCCATCATCTCCGATACCTCGGCGCGTTCATCGGGAGAGATTCGACCCATGGCGACCGCGTACTCGGCCTTGAACGCGGCGTTCGCCGGACGGTAGTGATGAGCCACGGCGGCGTGGAACGCGTCCCCAAGTAGAGCGGCGGCGTTGGTGGATGCGTCCTGGTGCGCTCCCGCGAACCCGCAGTGCTCGGCGTCGGGCAAGCGGCTGGGTCGAATCACTTGATCGCCGCCCCGGCCTCGGACGCGATCATGCCATTGAGCCACTCCAGAGTTGCCACCGCTTCGTCGAACGACAACTCATCGAACGCTGACCGGTTGGATTGCTTGCACGCGTCGGCCTCCGTAACCCGCGCCTCCTTGATCGCCTTGGCCAGCGCCTTCCGCTGGGCCAGCGTGGACATCACGTGCTCTTTCGGCGGGGCCTCGGCAGCATCGATCGGAGCCTGTCCGGCGTCCTGGTCATCGTCACCGGGCGCCGCAATCGAAACCCCGTCGCCAAGATCCTGTGGCAGCCCGGCTTCGGCCGCGTCGTCCAGCGCGTGCGCACGGAGCGTCTTGTCTTCTATGGACGCGGGCGCCATTTTCGACGCGCGCCGAAACGCGGTCTTCTTGGCCATCTCGTCGTAGAACCCAGTCCACGGGCTCGCGCTCGGGTTGCGCCTGTAGCCCTGGGAGTTGTCGCGGATCCGATTGATCTCCCGCACCGTCAGCACGTCGAAGTGGTGGCCGCCGTCCTTGAGTCGGAAGATCGCATAGGCGTATGTTACCGGGCCCGGGTCGGCATCATCGGACGGGATGTGCTTCAGCTTCTCGTTGAGCCCGTACTCGTACTCGAATTCATCCTTTGCGTGGACCACGCGGGCTGAGATAGACGAGACCTCTCCCGACTGCATGGCCAGCTTCCGGAGGCCCTTGTAACCAACGATGAGCTGACACTCGGTCCGGTTCTGTCGGCCGTTGAAGAACGGGATCAGGTAGGCGTGACCGAGAAGTCCATCCGGCTCCAGGCCAAGCTGAGCGCATGAGACGATGCAGCCGAGCAAGCTCTCGCGGGTGCATTCGAGAAGCTTCGGCGTGCGCTGCACCGTCGTCAGGACGATACGCAGCATCCGGTCCGGGTCGAGATGGCGCGGAAGCGCTAGCCGTATCTGCGGCTTCATCTGCTCCAGCACACTGCGGAACTCGCCGATCTTCGTCATCGGACGGCCGACCTCGGTTTTCGGGGCCGTCGCAAGCTGCGTTTGCTGTTCGTTGCTCATTCGATCTCCTCCGTTCGTTGCGCTCATGCCGCACCTCTTTCTGTCTTTGCTTCTTCCCCGGCCCGCTCCAACTCCGCTTGCAACTCCGTCAGCGCCTTGAAGTTCCGCCACAGCCGATCCGACAGGACACACCCGTCGGCTCCCTTGCCTGTGACGCATCCGTGGGCGGTCTCGTGATCGAGCCAGCGCCGCATGGCTGCGTGTGTCTCGGACTTGGCGAGAGCGGCGAGGACGGCAGGGGTGGGTGGTTGACTGATCATTTTTGGCCTGCGGCTTCGGCGGCTAGCCGCTTGGAGGCGGCGTTGCGACGCGCAACGTGCGGATGCAGAAGCACTCTGCCGTCAACACGCGAAACGCAATACTTTGCCGGCTCGGCGCCGCATTCTGGGCAGGGAGTCATTCGCACGGGTCCGAATGGCGGTCCCCCACTGGGGGATGACGCGCCCATCTTCACGCTCACAGCCGCCACCCATGCCTGAACGCCCACAGCGCTATGCCGGCCGCTGCGATCAGCGCCAGGAGGATCACTAGAAACCAGCCGTCCTTGCTTTGTTCGTCCATCGCTCACTCCTCTGTTTCACGTGGCACCTCGGCCATGGTTCTATTGGCGCAGCACAATCACCTTCGGCGTCGGGCAAAAATCCGGGTTGGCCGGGCCCTGGAACGCCGGGCCGCACGGGATGGGGACCGACTGGGATCGGCCGTCGAATCCGGCCACCTGCTCCAGGTATGTCATCGCGGATGGCCTCTGCGGGACATCTCCGCGCCTCAGGTCCTTGTGCTCCCACGGAGCGCCACACGCGCAGACCTTGATCATTCGAGCGGAACCGTTGCTACCGTTCTTCATGGACCGTTCTCCTCGTCTGAAGTTGTTGCTTTGTCCGTCGTGATCCGAGCCAGCGCTTCGTTGATCAGCGCCAGACTGCCCGGCGCAATCCCCCAGCCCGCCATTGCCCGACCGAGGGTTGACGCCGATACCCCGAATGCGTCCTCGCCGAGCACGGGGAGTAGTTCCCGTATTCGCATTACCGACTCGGCCGGCAATTGAACCGTGCGCGGCTTGTTTGACGTCGCAGCCTTCATGTCAATACTGTTGTGCTCCATTCGCGTCCGTTTGAACATGGGGTTTGGATTCCCAGGTCACCCTGTGTCACCCTGATAGCTTCGCCCAGCGCGGACCGATGAGGGCCCTCGCGCATACTGCCCATCTGCGGCGGATGTGGACCTCGACAGTGATCTCGTCGGCCAGCGCCGCCGCTTCGACTCGCGCCCGCTGTCGATCCGAAAGCCGAAGCCACACTGCCTCGATATCAGCCGTCGTGGGCAGGCCGCGACGGGGGCGGCGGTAGACGTTCACCACAGTTCCATCTCGATGCCGAGGGCCAGGCACGCCGATTCGGCAATCCTGGCCTCTATCTCCGCCCGCGCCGTGAAAGCCGCCTGCCTGGCCTCGTGGAGCAGATCGAGGGCGATGCCGTGTTTCGCCGCCATCTCCTCAGCGGCGCCTGTCCCCTGGCGGCGGAACTCCTCGGTGCGTTCTCGGTAGATGGCGCGGATCGCGTCGAAGACGTCCACCAGCTTATAGCGCCCCAGAATGTCCTCGAGCTGCGCCCGATCGGACCGATCGAGACTCACCGCCGCACCCGAGACGGGATCGCACCCACGATGCCAGCGTTCCGGTCGTAGGGAGTCGCCGTGCTTTCAGTCTCAGCGAGGCACAGCGGGCACGCCCCTCGCCTGTGCCGAATCCGGTGCAGCGCGCACTCCTCGGTGACGAGGATCGTCCGGAACTCCCGGCCGAACATGTAGCCCTGCCCGATGATCCGCTCCCCCACGTGACCTGCCCACCTGGCGTACGGGAGCTCGCCGGACACCCCCGCCTCGAACCCCTCAAGCCAAGCAGGAGAGACGCCGAGGGCGACCCACCCAGCAACGGCTACATCTGTGGCCTCAGGCTGGACGTACAGGATCGCGGCGCCGACAGGGGACAGACCGCGCGCCTTCCGAACCGGCTCCCACCGATTGGCCGCATGGCTGCTTGTGCAGACGACGCCGGGCGAAGACGTGGCCAGGACGGCCAGCCCACGGGCGCGGGCAGCGTTGACGGCGTCGACCAGGATGCGGGCTACGTCGGCGTGGGCCGGACGATCCCCGGGCGGATCTATAGCGGACATGGTGTGGCTCCTTGCTTTCGGAGCCGGGCACCGGGTAGCCTCGCGTTTGCGGGACGGCGGGGCCCGGTGACGGGCTCGGTTGTCTCGGCCCTCGTCCGGCGTTAGCGCGCCGGGCGGGGGCGTTTTCTCATCTGCGCAATCCTGGATCCTGGTAGTCGTTCAGATCGAACGCGTTACCCAGGGCCTCGATCAGTGCTGAGCGAGTTCGGACGACCTCGGCGCGCGTGGCATCCGGGATCTGTCCGAGCCAGTGTTGTTGCTTCTCCCGGGCGTCCAGGTACCTATCCAACAACTCGACGATCTCTATCGCCTCATCTCCCATCGTCGTCACTCTCCTCTCATCGGTTGGTCGTGGGTGTCGGGGTCACTCGTCAAGCGGGTAGCCTTGCCACATCATCCGGCGTCTCTCGGCCTCCCCGGCAATCAGATCTGATTGCGCCCGTGGTCCCGCAAGCCCAGCTCTAATCATCTCCCTGATCTCGTCCTGCGATGGCTCGCTCGGTCGCAGCCACTGTCCCCGCTTATGCCGCATGCGCTTCCACTGACGGCGGGCGTAGCGGCCGGGGCGTCGGTTCTCGGTCTTCATCTCTCGTCTCCCTTCTCTCCCGGGTGATACACCCCTCGATGCGCACTCAGGGACCGGCGAGCTCCAGCGAGACCACCGTGAGCCTCGCAGCGTTCGAAAAGGCGCGCACAGGTCACGCGCTGGCCAAGTGGCGGAGCGCCTTCCTCGCAGCAGAGAACCGCGGCCACCGGCCCAGCGCACGGGCTCTTACGGGTTCCCTTGGGGCAGAGTGGGATCATTGCTGCGATCTCATGGGCTACGTCCCTCCCTTCGTATCGGGGGCGGCTGGGGCGGTCTCGGCGAGATACCGATCGCCCTTCTCGGTGATGCCGAAGGTCTGCGAGCATCCGGGCAGCAGCTCGACGTAGCCGAGGCTGGCGAGCACCTTCGCTACGTTTAGGTCGCCGCCGAACAGCTTGACGGGATCGTCATCTGCGCAGAGCCGCAGGATCCGAACGCACCCCCCTGGCAGACCGCGCTTGGCGCCGCTCACTTGGGGGCTCCGCTCGTGCTGCGTGCGAAATCGGGCGCGGTCTCATGGACTTCGTCCCACTTGCGCTTGCAGTCGAAGCACTCGAAACGACCGCGAATGGGGCGACCGAAGTTGGTCAGTTGCTTGGTGCTCGTTCCCTTGCAGCGCGGGCACCGACGGCCGACCTTCGGCTTGGCGATGCGGCTCACTTGGGGGCTCCGGTGGGGGTGGTGCTGGAGGGCGAGGCCAGGCCGCGCTCATCGAGTAGAGCCGACACCTCGTCCTCGATCAGGCAGAGCAGCGTCGTCGACCAACCTGCGAAATGCGCCTCGTGAATCCGCCGCAGCAGGTCCAGCATCGCCGCCTCCCCCGTCGGCTTAGCAGCGCTCACGGCTGATCCTTGGGGGCGGAGGCGGGGGCGTCCTGGAAATCGTGACCACCGGGACCAAAGTCTCCCTCTCCATTGAGATAGTGACAGGAGTCGTCCTCGCCGCCGCCGCATGCGGCGCAAGGCTTCCCCGCCGCCGCGGCATCGTCTCCTACCACCCGGCGGATCGCGTCGGCAAAGTCCAACATGCTGGGCGTCGTCAGGTGGAAATTCACGCCCATGGTCACGCCGTTGATTCCACCCGACCTGCCGAACCCTAGGACGACGGCGCCGTCATCGAAGCGATGGAGCGTTACCTCCAGGTCTTCACCGATCGTCACGTACTCGGTCCGCACGATACGCGGCGACGAGTCGGTGGTCGTGGTCTCGGTTGCCATCGCGGTCTCCTCCGTTCGGTTGGTGGTCATGGCGATCCGTCCTCGGCCTCGGCGGCGCGCATCGCATCCGCCCACGCCTCATCGGTCGGTTCCGCAATTACGCCCATCGCCGCCATCGCCCGCAACTGTACGTCTCGCGCACCTCGGCAGATGCGCGACGGCTTGCCGGTCCTCGCGTTGATCGCGCTCGATCCAGTCGAGTGACAGAGGCGCGAGGCCTCGGTGATGGCGCTCACCGCGAGGTAGCCGGCCAGGTGCGCATACTCGGACCGCGGGCGAAACGGGCAGGTCGCGCACATCGTCTTCATGACGGGGATCAGGCGGGCCATCACGCCGCCGCCTTCCGTCCCAGCGTCCCGTCCGCCATCAGATCGGATCCGGACGGCGGGCAGGCGTCGATCACGGTCTCGCAAGTCTCGTCCGCCTCCTCTTCGTCGTAGGGTGAAACATTGCCGGCGTTACCGCCCCGCCGGTGGGTGCGGCTCAGGCCGCCGGATACCATCTCGTTCGCACTCGGCCCATTGGTTACCTCCGGTGCCCCACCGCCGATTCGCACGGCGTCCTCCCGGCTGATCAGGCCGGTCGGCTCATGCCCGCGGGGCTCGCACTCGTCGCACTCCTCGTCCGCACCGTTCAACAGGTTGCGCCCGCCCATCGCCACCTCGACCGCCAACCCGAGCGCCTCCGACGTCGTCATGGCCCGACGATACTCCGCCTCGGTCGGTGCGCCCACGCCTTCGTCCACCCCGTACTCCAGCTCGGCCGCCGCCTGGCAGTGGGCGCAGAAGACGTCCCACGGATCCCAGGCGGCGAAATTCGCGGGGGTGACGACACACCCGCAGATGCCGCAGTGGAGCCTGTCCCCGTCGAGGTCGTAGTCGTCGCGGTTCATGTGCGGACCTCCCGTACTCGGGCGAAGGGGTTGGCTGTCTCGGGGGCTCGCTTTCTCTGAGTCGCCACGACGAGGGCCCAGGTCTCGTCAGAGGGGGCGTTGACGTCGACCGCAGCGGCCAGGGCCCCGCGCTCGGGGCGGGTCAGGCTCTCGAGCCACTCGGCGGTGGCGGCTACCTCGGCAGCGGTCTTGCCGGCGGGGATGGTGTCGAGGATCTTGATGACCTTGACGGTCCTGGCGGCGGCTTCGTGGGAAGACATCAGTGGACCGCCCCGATCAGGGCCGCGGCGGCGGCGACACCGCCGATGAACCCAATAAGCAGGCAGACACGTGTCCAGCCCGTCTCTTCCTCGGGCGTTAGGCTGTAGCCATGCCGGCCAAGCAGGACGTCGATGATCATCGGCCGACTCCGCCGGACATCATGCGTGCACGGGCGGACTCAACTGCCCTGCCGCGTGCGATGTCTGACAGGATGTGCCCGGCGTTCTCGAGCACATGCGCAGCCTGGCCGATGTCCTCGGCAGTGAGGGCGCCCGCAGCGTGACGGGCGAGGAACTCACGGTCGATGGAGGTGGTCCAGCGAGTGAGCTTGTTCAGGCGGATGGCTGCGCCGGCCATGATCCGAATCTCCTCCCGCTCTCGCGCCGTCCTGGTCTTGGTCGTCGTCGTGTCGTTGAGCATGAGAAGAGACTACGCCCGGCCGATTGGCGATGCAACCAAAAAACACCACTTGGTTAAAAATAGTTCAGAGACCAGTTTCCCGATATGCCTTGACACCGGCTCGGATCAGGCGTCAGGGTGTACGGACATGGGCCGCCCCGCAAAGCCAGCTGAACAAAAGGCCGACACCGTACCCGTCACGCTCAGGTTCCCGCGCGACCTTCACGAGCGCTTGGCCACGAAGGCCGCCAAGGACGAGAGAACCTTTCTCGTGACCGTCATGCGGGCGATTCGGTCGGGACTAGACTGCCCATGTCCAGAGGAACACGCCGAGCGCGACGGCGTGACCCACGGAGGGAAGAGGCGGTGAACAGAGTCCAGGAAGACGTGGACGCAGCCATCCGCGGCGCCCTCGGCAAGGCGGTCGACTATGTGACCCGGGTAGACGACGGCAGAGACTGCGTTATCGTCGCGCTACGCCGTAACCAGGGAGTCGCTTTCGCCGCCCTGGAAAAGCTGTCGCAACTGTTTGGCACGAAGGATATTAACTTCGACTCGGGTTCTGACGGCGAGTACGGAACGAACCCAGAGATTATGATCGACGGAATCGAATGGGACGAGCCCGGCGTGACCCATGGGAAGGGGAAGGCGAGATGAGTGCCGGCGACCGCACATCCCTCGGCGACAGAATGAAGGGCTACGAGAACGTCACACGAACCGGACTCACCCGTCGGATGCCGGCGATCATCCGCGTCGACGGGAAGGCGTTCCATACGCTGACCTCGGGGATGGCCCGGCCCTTTGACCACGACTTCACCGCCTGCATGTGGGCGGCGGCGGTCCGTCTCTGCGAAGAGATACAGGGTGCGCAGATCGCGTTCACTCAGTCCGACGAGATCAGCGTTCTTCTCGTCGACTATCAGGCGCTCGATACGCAGCCGTGGTTCGACGCCAGCATCCAGAAGATGTGCTCGGTATCGGCCTCGATCGCGACGCAAGCCTTCGGCGAGTGGTTCGCGAAACGCTTTCCCGAGCACCGGGGACGTCCCCTCTTCGACTCCCGCGTTTTCAACCTGCCGCGCGAGGAGGTGGTTAACTACTTCGTCTGGCGGCAGCAGGACGCGACCCGCAACAGCATCCAGATGGTCGGCCAGGCGCACTTCAGCCAGAAGCAGCTTCACGGCCTGTCGTGCGACCTGATCCAGGAGAAGCTGTTCCAGGAGAAAGGGATCAACTGGAACGATACGCCTGTGTGTTTCAAGCGCGGCGCGTGCTCCATCCGCGAGACTTTCGTGGTCGAAGACGCCGAGCGAAGCCACTGGACCATCGACGAGGCGCCGCCCATCTTCACGCAGGACCGCGGCTACATCGAGAAACTCGCCTACCCGGACGCCAACCCCAGCACTACCCATGGGGGAGGGGCCGGGAAGTGAGTGCCGTCCTCCTGGTCGTCGGGGTGATCTCCGCCATCGCCACCATCGCCTACGCGTCG
>Ga0134122_10000947_pt1 | contig 20538 bp, 14 predicted proteins | sample KB302_FD_96461 | JGI IMG/M metagenome (GOLD analysis project Ga0134122, IMG submission 96461) | Terrestrial soil microbial communities without Nitrogen fertilizer from Kellogg Biological Station, Michigan, USA - KB3-0-2 | ecosystem: Environmental > Terrestrial > Soil > Unclassified ... | reverse complement strand
ACCAGCGAGATGCAGCGGTTGGTGATCTCACGGCATTTGTTGCGGTAGGGAAATCCCTGGGCGGGCCAGGCTCCAGCCTGGCGTGTCAGATCACGAAAGCGCTCGGTTCATCGAGTCCAAAAGCGCCACGCTGGAGCGTGGCGATCCCAGGAGAGCCTCGGACTTCAACCCGGGGTGTTCGTAAAGTATATGGCGAAGAGCCCTCGGGAGTCAGGGCCGTGGCCGCCCGTACCGGGTCGCGATCAGGCGGGGAGCGCCGCTCTTCGGGATTTCGACCACGTACAGGCGATCGAATTCGGTGGCCTCGTCGATGGGCGGAACCGTCTTTCCGGTCAGCGCCTTGACGATTGCGGGCACGGTGTCGCTGTGGCCGACGATCAGGACGACCTTCCCTAGGTGTTTTTTGAGAACCTTCGGCACCAGGTCCGCCGCGTAGGCTTCGGGTTGCATGTCCGTTCGCGGCTTCGTTTGAATCGTTAGCCCGAAATGCTGAGCGGTCGGTTCGGCGGTGAGGCGGGTCCGTTTGAATTCCGTGACGTAAACGGCGGAAAGGCCTGCCCCGTCCAGCGCATTGGCGAGAGCCTGTGCCCGTTCCTGCCCGGCCGGGGAGAGGCTTGGATCGCGCGGATCGTCGGTTGCCTTTTCGCCGTGGCGGACGACCACGATCGTCGTGATCTTGGACGAGGCGGCGAAGGCGGGAGGAGCGAGCAGGCTCGCGGAGCAGCCCGCGAGAGCGAGCCCCGCGGCGAGCATTCGGAAGCTGGAGATCCAGGTTCGTGCGCGCATGGTTTGAGCCTCAGGAGCGGTTCGGTTTGTAGGCGACGGCGTCGATCTCTACGCAGGCGCCGAGCGCGAGGTCCGCGCCGCCGACGGTGATCCGGGCCGGCGGGTCGCCGGCCAAAATCGCCAGATAGGCCGCGTTCATCTCGGCGAACGTCCCGATGTCGGCGAGGTAGACGTTGATCTTCACCAGGTCGCCCAGGGTCGCGCCGCAGCCGGCGAGGATCGCCTCGATGTTCCTGAGCGTCTGCGTCGTTTCCGGACCGGTGCCGCCCGGAACGAGAGTGAGGGCATCGCCCTCCGTGCCGAGCGTGCCGGAGACGTAGATGAAGTCGCCCGCCACGACTGCATGGCAGAACGCGGGCAGCCGGCCGAGGGTGGGGAGGTTGATCTTCTGTAAGGGCATGGGGTACTCCCTCTGTTTTAAACGAAAATCTTACCCTCGCGGCAGCTCTTCCGGGTGCAGGTGCCCGCCCTCGCGCCCCGAGGGCTCGGTGCCGGTGGTGTCGCCGGAATAGGCGGCGAGGATCTTTTCGGTCGGGCCGTCGCCGCGCAGGCGGCCGGCGTCGAGCCAAAGGCAGCGGGTGCAGCTCTTGGTGATCGCACCCTCGCTGTGGGAGACGAGCAGTATCGTCGTGCCCGCGGCGTGGAATTCGGCGATCCGCTCTTCGCACCGGCGGGTGAAGGCCGCGTCGCCCACGGCGAGCACCTCGTCGAGGATCAGCACGTTGGGTAGCCAGGCGGTCGCGATCGAAAAGCCGAGGCGCGCGACCATGCCGGAGGAGTAGTTGCGGATCGGCGCGCGGACGAAGTCGCCGAGGCCGGAAAACTCGATGATCCGGTCGAGCGCGGCGTCGATCTCCTTCCTCTTGCGGCCGAGCAACAGAGCGTTCAGGAAGATGTTTTCCAACCCGGTGAGCTCGTGATCGAAGCCGGTGCCCAGCTCCAGGATCGGCACCACCAGGCCACGCACGTCGCGCTTTCCTTCGGTCGGCTTGAGCACACCGGAGATCACCTTGAGCAGCGTGCTCTTGCCGGCGCCGTTCCGGCCGATGATGCCGACCGTCTCGCCGTCGCGAACCGAGAACGAAACGTCGCGCAAGGCCCAGAGTTTCTCGTAGGAGAGCGCGCCTTTCATCATGTGGATCGCGTAGTCCTTGAGCGACGGAATGCGCTGCTTGGCCAGGCGATAGCAGAGCGAGACGCCGTCGAGGCGGATGCGCAGGTCGGAGTCGGAGGAATGAGGCATCGTCGGGCGGCTTCCGGTTTCAGACGTAGAACGGAATCCGGTCGCTGGACTTCTTGAACGCCCACGCGCCGATCGCGAGAGCGAGGATCGCGATGCCGGCGGAGACCGCGATGTGCGTGATGGGCGGAACCTTTTGCAGGTAGATCGGATCGCGGAAGATTTCGAGGATCGACCGGAGCGGGTTGTAACGGACGATCCAGCGAATTTTCTCCGGCACGATCTCGTACGGGTAGATCACCGGGGTGAGGTACATCAGCAGCGTGAGCAGCACTCCGATCAATTCGACCACGTCGCTGAAGAACACGGCGAGCGGTGAGAGCAGGAGCCCGGCGCCGAGCGTGAACAGCGCGGCGAGGAGGATCGCCACAGGGAGGAACAGGATCGCCCAGCCCGGGCGGTGGCCGGTGAGCAGCAGGATCGCGAACAGCGGGATCAACGCCAGGGCGAGATTGATCACGCCGGAGATCACGGTCGCGAGCGGAAAGACGATCTTGGGCACCGGCAGCTTTTGGAGCAGCTGGGCGTTGCCGCGCAGGCTGTTCATCGAGGAGATGATCGACTGGCTGAAGAAGTTCCAGAACAGAACTCCGGCCAGGGCGTAGATCCAGTAATTGGGCCGATCGAAGCGGAAGACCGAGGCGAACACCATGGTGAACACCAGCATCGTCAGCAACGGCTGGAGCATCGTCCAGAGGAAACCGAACGCCGAGCGGCGATAGCGCACCTTGAGGTCGCGTTCGACCAGCACGCGAATCAGGTCGCGGTAACGGAGCAGCTCTTGCATCTCGGCGGTTCGGTTCCTTAAGCCTCGGGTGAAAGTCGAGACTAGCGCATGCCGGTGGCGTGGTCGGCGTTGGCGATCAGCTCGACGAATTTGGGATTTTGCCGCAACGAGACGAACACCGCATCGACCCGCGCCTCTTCCATCTCCTTCTGCCGCACCGCCGGAACCTGCTCGTAGCGGTAGAAGTGACGGGCGAGCAGCTCCAGCGCTTTTTCGCCTTGGCCGAGCTGTGCCCAGATCGCGGCGAGATTGTACGAGGCGGGCAGCAGCGATTCGTTCTCGCGGGCGATGCGCGCGGCTTCGTCCGGGTGCCCGAGCTGGATCAGGTAGGTGGCGGCGAAGATCTGGTTGTAGGTGTCCTCCGGATCGAGCGCGATCGCCTTCTGGACGTAGCCGTAGGCCTTGTCGAACTGCCCTTCGGAGTTCCAATAGACCGCGAGGTTGCGATACGTGAGCGGCAGCGGGAACGTCGCGGCGGCCTGTTCGAAGAGCCCGAGGCCCTTGGCGAATTCGCCGTCGTGGATCGTCATCTTGCCCAGGCCGTGGAGGGCCACGGCGCGCGACAGCGGGTCGCCGCCGAGGTCGAGGAGATGATGGAACGCCTCGCGCGCCTTGTCCCACTCTCCCGTGTGGTGGCGGTAGAGCTCGCCCAGGTAGCGCAGCGGCACGGGGTCGGCCGGGTCGAGTCGGCGCGCCCGCTCATAGGCTTTGGCCGCCGCAGGAAGGTTCAGGTCGTTTTCGGCGCGCAGCCCTTCGGCGAGAGCGCGGGCGATGCGGGCTTCGGTGGCACGGCTCGCGTCGGGCACGGGCAAGTCGAGCCGGGCGTCTTTCGCCACCGGGCGGCCCATTTTGTCGAGCGCCTTGGCGGCTTTCTTGCCCAATTTCGGGGCCAGGCAGCGCTGCTCCCAAACTTGCGTGTAGAGCGTCGCGGCGCCCTCCTTATCGCTCTTCTTTTCGTTCTCCTTCGCCGTGTCGAGCTGGGCGTCGAGCGCCTTTTCGCGCTGGTCGAGCGCGTGGTCGAGCAGTTTTTCGACCTCGGCGCGGCCGAGCGGCTGTCCCGGCCGGACCGCGGCGCGGCCGATCTCGGCGCCGTCCGAGGCCGAAACCAAAACCGCGCTCGCCGTGTCGGCGGCCACCTGGTAGCGACCGTGCAGCTCGGCATGGTTGGTGGGCACCAGGCCCATCGCGACGCAACGCGACGCGGCGAGGGTGAGCACGCGCGAGCTTTGCAGCTCCGAGGCGCGCGCCTCTTCCGGCGAGATCGGGAACCAATAGAGGATCCACGCGCCTTCCGGTTTCGGATCGGCGGGGGAGAGAACCTTCCACGGCACCTTGTAGCTGGCGAGATCTTCCTGCGGGAAACCCTGGGGCGACGGGGCGATGCCGCCCACTCCGCCGCCGCCGCCGCCGCCGCAGGTGGCGGCCGAGGGAATCGCGGAGAGCAGAAGCACGAGGGAAAGGGCGAGAAGATGTTTCATCGAGGGGTCTCCCGGGTCGATCCTTTTGAGCGGGTAAGCGTCGTCGGGTCGCGAAGGGTAAGGGTAGGCTGAGGCGGGCGGCCGGGCTCGCAAAAAGAGGGACCGGGCTCCGGCGGACGCGATTCTATGGGATTTGCTCCGCGGAGATGAGAGATGCGGCGAGCGCGCGGCGGGCGCGGCGGAAAGCCTCGTCGTCGGCCGCCCAGGCGGCGCGGTCTTTGGGCGGCACGAAAGGGAGCCGCAGCGCGCGGCCGAGCGCCCGGAGCGCGGCCCCCGCCCGGAGCGCCCGCCGGGCCGCGGCGGCGCCTGCCGGGGCCCGGTGCTTTTCGGCGCAGCGCAGAAGATCGGTCCACAGCAGCTCCGGATGTTTCCGGTCCGAGCTCGTTCCGGTATCGCGGCCGATCGTCGCGCCATGGTGATGGCGGACGCGAAGCCCGGGAAGGATCGAGACCTTCCAGCCCGCGTTCCGCAGGGTGAGGCAGAGGTCGAGATCCTGGGCGTAGAAGCGGAAGCGCTCGTCGAGCGGCCCGGGCGGCGCGATCGGTTCGACGGCGGAACGGCGGACGCAGAGCGCCGCGCCGGTGACCCATTCGACCTCTCCGGCTTGGCGGAGGGGACGCGCGCGACGATAAGGCGCGAGGCGACCGAGCAGCGCGGGGAGGCCGCTCGCGAGCCCGAACAGCCAAAGGTCGCTCGGGGCGGCGCCGCCGCTCCACTGCGGCCGGCCGTCGGGATAGGACAGCGCGGCGCCGGCAGCTCCGAGTTTCAAGTCCTCGGCGAACGCGGCGCGGAGCGCGGCGAGGCTCCCGGGCTCGACCTCGGTATCGCTGTTGAGCAGCAGGAGCAGCTCGCCGCGGGCGGCCCGGAGGCCGCGGTTCGCGGCGCGGGTGAAGCCGGTCCCCTCCTCGGAACGGAGCAGGCGGACGTGGGCGAGCGCCGGGTTGGCCGCGATCGCCTCGGCGGTGCCGTCCCGGCTGCCGTCATCGACCACCAGGATCTCCACGTCGGGATCGGGACTCCCGAGCGAGGCGAGGCAGGCGAGGGTGAGGCCCTTCGTGTCGTGGCTCGGGACGATGACCGAGAGCGCGGGCGTGGAGGGCAGGCTTCCGCTCATCCGTCGCGCGGCGGCAGCGCGCGTTTCGGGGTCCGCTTCGCCATCGCGCGCAGGAAGAGCCCGTAGGCGGGAATCAGGAGGGCGGGCGGCGCCCAGTCGAGCACGCGCTCCTTCCAACTGGTGGCGCCGCGGTGTTTCCAGGCCGCGACGACGCGGCGGATCTCTTCGGTGACGGCCGGGTCGATCGGCCCTTTGCCCGCCAAGCCGACCACGGTATGCGGCAGTTTTTCCAGGCCGCACATCGCGGTCGAGATCGGATGGTACCCTTCCAGCAGCGCATCGAACGCGCTCGCGGTGAAGCGCCAGTAGTCGTCCGGGTAGGCGTGGATCGGGAAGTACCAGACGGAAGTCATCAGGAGGATGCCCCCCGGCTTCAGGCAGCGCAGCACCTCGGCCGTCGCCCGCCAGGGCTCGCGGACGTGCTCGATCGTGTCGAACAGGATGGCGGTTCCCACCGAGGCGTCGGGCAGCGACAGCGCGTGAAGATCCTGGATCTCGTCCACGCCGTCGCCCGGCCGCATGTCGCAGCCGACGTAGCGCTTGCCGGGAAAATAATCGCGCACGTAGGGCAGGTGTTGCTGGCCCGGAACGCGGAAAGCGCCGAATTCGTAGATCGGTTCCGGGAGATCGACCGAGCGGGTGAGCCCTTCGAGCAGCTTGAGGAGAGTGACGCGCATCCGAGTTCGCCGCCGAAGATATCAGGCGGGCCGGCCGCGGTCACGGCGAGGGCACGCACCCCGAAGTTTCGGGGTGCGCGCCAGGCGCGAGGACGCTTGGAACAGTGGGCCTTAGAAGTCGCCGTCCCAGTCGCCCGCGAGCGGGATGGTGTTGGGTGTCTGGAGGGTGAAGGTGAACTGGTGATCGGGGCTTCCCGCGCTGTTCAGATTCCGCAGCAGGTGTTCGCCGGTGGTCGGGTTCCACAGACCGATCGAATCCCAGCCGTCGCCGTCCCAGTCGCCCGCGCTCGGCAGCAGCCCCAGGCCGAAAGTCCCAAAGACGAACTCGTGGTCAGCGGTCCCATCGCTGTTTTCGTTGCGCAGCAGGAAGTTGCTGAGGGAGGTCTGGTAGAGGCCGACGGTGTCGATCCCGTCGCCGTTCCAATCCCCGGCGATCGGCAAGAAGGAGTTGCGGCCGCCGTTTTGGTTCACGATCGAGAACGTCAGCTCGGATCGTCCCAGGTTGATGTTGCGTAGGTGGAACTTGTTGGCGGCGCGATCGAACAGGCCGACGGTGTCGACTCCATCGCCGTTCCAATCGCCCGCGATCGGCACCAGATTGGCCGGGAGAGCGCCGGCCACCTCGAAGGAGAACGTGATCTCCGGCGCGCCGGAGGTGTTCGAATTGCGCAGGGAGAAGATCGACGTCGCCGGGTCGAAGCGCCCCAAGGTATCGACGCCGTCGCCGTTCCAGTCGCCGCTGATCGCCCAACCGGAGGTGTTGGAGATGTCCACCCCGAGATTCTGGCCGACCCCGGTCTCGTGGAAAAGGCGAAGGACCATCTGTCCGCTGTCCGGAGCGAGCCCCACCGTGTCGCCCGGCGTCGTGCCGCCGACCAAGGCCGCGACCGTGGCGGTGTGGGTCTGTCCGATGCTGTCCTTGGCGGTCACCGTAATCGAATAGACCACCCCCGGAACGTTGTAGGTATGGCTCGCCAACGCCGAGGTGGAGAAGGGAGTGGCCGTTCCCCCCGTCTCCCACCGGAAGCTGAACGTCAGGCCGGGATGGTCATCGGTGGAAGCGCTCGCGTTGGCCTGGCAGAACAGGCCGGAACAGGTGACCGAGAGCCGCGCGACCGGCGGGCTGTCGTTTGTCGGGATTACCTGGTCAATCGCGGCTCGCAGATTGGGCAACGGGCCGACCTGATGCGGGTCGGCGGCTTGAGGGGTGCCGGTGCCGCGGAGCAGAGTGCGCATGGCGAGGGGTGACAGAACCGCCATGTTGTGGGCGCGTAAAACGCCCTGAATGTCGGCCGCCGCACCGGCCACCATCGGCGAGGCGCCCGACGTGCCGCTGAACATGCTCGTGTAAGCCTGGTTCGCGTCGTTGCCGCCGAACAGGTCGCCAGCGCCCATCGAAGTGATCAGGCGCGCCCAGCCTTGAACGTCCATCCGGGAACCGTAGTTCGTGGTGCAGACGGGAACTCTCGGAGGACCCGTGCCGCCGCCGACCATGATTGCGCCGGAGTCCCGAATCAGCCGGTTGAAGGCTCCGTTATAGAACGAGTTGTCCAGATCGTTCGAGCCGTTGGCGCCCGCCTCGACGACGATGACTCCGTTGGCCGTAGCGCTGTGGATCGCGTCGTAGTTGGCGGGCTCGTACTCAACCGGCACGTTTTCGTGGGCGCAACTGAACCCGGTCGGGCAGGGGCAGGTCGATCCCGGGGGTGTCGGCGCACCGAGCTGTTGTTCAATCAGGACGATCCCGTTGGCTCCGACTTGGATCGCGGCCTGGTTGATCGCGTTGGGAAGAGTGGTGCTCAGCACGCCCTGGAGGCCGATCGAAGCCTTGTGCGCGATCCCCGTCACGCCATAGCCATTGTCGGGAGCCGCTAGGACGCCGATGACGGCGTCGCCATGCGCCGTGAAGTTCCCGGTATTTCCCGGGCTGTTGTAGAAAGTGGCCGGGAAATCCTCATGGGTGAGCTTCCAGGTGTACTCCACGTCGACGATCTTCGATCCCTCCCCCTTGCCGCCGGGGATGGTCCAGGCGTACTTCGCATCGATTCCGCCCAGGGCGGCGCTTTCCAGATACCCTTGAAGGCCCTGGCCGAAGAAATCCGGAGTCGTGGGCGGGATGTCGGTGGGAAGCGAGGGGACGGACGCGGCGTACGCCACCTCGACGCTCGCCAGGTCGTTGATCGGGTCGATCAGAGCGGCGGCGTCCCCCGCCGTCGTGGCTTCCGGCAGCTCGATCCGGACGTAGAGATCGAGATCGGCCAGCTCGCTGCCGGAGGCGTCCTCCCCGGCCGCGCGGCGGATCGCCAGGACGGTTTCGGTCGTGGAGAACGTCCGGGAGACGCCGACGACGAGCGGCGAGCCGGAAAGGATCTCGCCCAAGGCGGTGAGATCGGTTTCCACTTGCTTGTCGTCGAGTTTCCGGAGGGCCAATTGGTCCTCGTCCTTCTCCGATCGATCCAGGATCGAAAACTGGCCTTCGCGCAGGCGGATGCGGGTTCCCTCGTGGAACTTGACCATCACGGAGTCGATCACCGTGGCGGCCGGCAGGGCGGGGAGAGGTTTGGAGAAGGGGACTCGCGGGAGAATCTGACCCGTGGCTTGACCGGCGGTGAAAGCGATACAGAGAAGAGCTGCGAGGGTACGAAACCATCTACACGGCATTACGGTCTCCTGTCGGGGTGCACTTCCGCTCCTGACAGGAACAGACACGCTTGCGGACCTTCGCGTTGAGAGGGAACTTTACGGAGCGGGAGCAACGCCCGTCGCCGGGTCCACGACCACGTCGAGCGCCAAGGGCGGCAGGCCGAGATCCTCGAACCAGGCGACGTTTTCTTCCACCAGGTCGATCACCAGGCGATGCCGGCCGGGGGGAAGGTTCGCCGTCACCGGCAGGTCGAGCTGGACGGTCGCGCCGCGCATCGCTTTCGACGCGATCGTCACGCGCCCTCCCTGGATCGCGGCGGAGCCGTCGGCCGGCCGCCACCGGTACGAGAGGTGGACGTTGTTCGACATCGGCATCAGCAGGTGGGTGCGAAAGCGGACCTGGTAGGTCGCGGCCTCGTTCGGGCGAAGCCGCGCCGGTCCGTTCGCCTCCAGCCACTCGATGTCGCCCGGCCTTGCCGCGGCCGGAATGCAGTGGCAGATCCGCAGGCGTTCCGCGGTCTCGGGTTCGAGATCGGAGAACAGGGTGTACCCCTCGAAGCTCTCGCGCCGGGAGGCGAGGCCGCGGCGATCCAGAAGCTCGGTGAGGCGTCGTCGATCCTCCCCGGTGAGGAGGTAGCGAGGATGCGGGCTCGCGTCCACCCGGGCCTGGAGGGCGAGATCGCGAATATAGGAGTTGGTCGCCGTGCCGAACGGGCTCGCGGCGATCTTGCCGCCGGAGAGGAAGGCGATCCGGTAGGCGGTCCAATAGGAGGCGTAGACCGATTCGACGCCGCGCGCTCTGAGCTGGGCGACCAGGCGCGCCGCATCGACGTCGAACCGGCCTCCCTCGTGGCCGGCGAGCCGCGGCGCGGTCCATTGGCTGCCGAGGTTGAGGACGAGGGCCGCGGCGGCGAGCAGCGCGGCGAGGGGCCGGGGGCGGATCGTGAACAGCGCCAGGCCGAACAGCGGGGCCAGGGCGAGATAGGCCGGCAGCAGATAGCGCGGATCGATGAAATCGGTGCGCGCAATGCTCAAGTTGAGAACCGGCACGACGATCACGATCGAGAGGAACATCGCGGCGCTCCGGCGCCGGGTGCGGTGCTCTTCGGGATTTCCGGGGTCTCCGGGCGATTTCCGGGCGATCTCGCGCAGCGCCACTGCGATCAAAGCGGCGAGCAGAGCCATGGCGAGCAGGATCGAGCCCGGAAACCACGGGCCGTGGGTCCAGGTGGAGCGCCCGCCGAGGACGATGTTCCAGCCGAGCCGGAACAGGTCGGCGATCCGATCGGAGAGCGGATCGACCCCCTGGGCCGCGGTCGCCGCCGCCAGCTCCGGCGCCTTCAAGCTCGCCCAGCCGTGGCGCGCGTTGTGCCACCACCAGGGAAAGTCGCCGACCGCAAAGCCGGCGAGCAGCAACGCGAGACCGCGGGGGTTGAGCCAGGACCGCCATTTGCCGGAGAGCGCCAGGACGGCGATCGGAACGGCGAGGAAGATCGACAGCGGATGGACCCACCAGGCCGCGCCGAGCAGCGCGCCGAGCGCCAGGGTATCGAACGCCGCCCTCTCGTCCCGCTCGAAATGGGCGTCGATCCGCAAGGCGAACAGGAGGGACAGCGCGGAGAGCAGGAGCAACGAGGTGTACGCCCCGTCGGAGGTGAGCCCCTTATAGAGGAAGAAGGAGGGGCCGAGCGCCAGGTAGTGCCCCGCGGCGAGCGCCTCGCGTCGCCCGAAGGCCCGGCGGGTGAGCGCCCAAACCGCGAGGATCAGCGCCGCGACCAGGACGGCGAGGGTGATCCGGAAGACCCGGGGCGTCGCGCCGAAAAGGCCGAACGAGGCGGCGAGCAGGTGCGGTTCGAGCGTGCCGCCGTACTCCGAGCCGTAGCAGAAGACCGGATGCTTGCCGTGCTCCAGGATGTCGAGCCCGATCAGCCCGATGATCGACTGATCCGAGCTGAACGGCACCCGCGAGCGCAGTTCGAACGCCAGCATCGAGGCGCTCGCGACGAGCACGAGCAACAGCGCGGCGATCGGCGGGCGCAGGGGGCGCAGCGGGGATTTCAAGACGGGCCGGATCGATCGAGTCGAGGACATGCGTAGCGGGAGCCTGGACGCAAAAAGGCCGCTCGGCGCCTATCGAGATCGCCAAGCGGCCCTCGGTGCCGCGACCCGGCCGCGCTACGGCAAGTGCGCTACTGGAAGTAGCCCGTGGCGTCGATGACGATGTGAGTCGTCGCGCTGCCGCCGCCGATGCCGTAAACCGCCCGAAGGTCCGGGGTCGTCGCCTTGAGCGGCACGATCGCACCGTTGCCGAGGGCGGGCTCGCCGGCGTTGAACGTCAGCGTCGCAACCAGCGGCGGGTTGGCGAGGTTCGAGGGATAGAGCGTCAGGAAGCCGATCTGGGTCGGCCCGACGACGGTGACGTTGACCACCACCGCGGCCGCCCCGGAGGGGATGCCGCAGACGCCCTGGACCGTGAAGTCGCGCGGCACGCCGGCGGTCATGATCCCGCCGAAGCCGGCGCGGGTGTCCGCGATGCGGCAGGGCGAGATCGCGTGAAATTGAAAGGGACCGGTCTGCGCCGACGCCGAAAGACTCGCGGCGAACATGCCAGCAGCCAAGAGGATCTTGCCGAATCGCGATGTGGTCATGACTACTCCTTTTGAACGCGGGGAAGGTATCACCGGCGGGCTATAAGCGTCAATCGCCTGACGCCGGACCGCTGCCGAAAGACCCCCGAAGCCGCCGGGGGGCGGACGGATCGGTCCATTATACCTGGGGAACGTCGGATGCGGGTGCCCTTTCCCCGGAATTCTTACACCCGCCGGAGCTGCCGAAGCGGCAAGCTTTGCGGTAAAGCTCCCGGGCGCGGCCGGCGTCGTCCGGCTCGATCAGGATTCCCAGGTTGTTGCAGGCGGCGCCGACCTCCAGGGCGCAGGCTTTCTCGAACAGCTCGATCGCCCGCTCTTCGTCCTTGGCCACGCCCCGGCCGTCGCGCAGGAAAATGCCGAAATCGAGGCAGCCGATCGGATCGCCGGCCGTGCAGGCGTCGCCCGCGCAGGCCCGTTGGTAGAGCTTCGCGGCGCGCTCGGGGCTGGCGATCACGCCGATTCCCTGGTCGTAGAGGTAACCGAGGTTGGTACAGGCCTGGGGGTAGCCCCCCTCGCAGCCGTGGACGTAGCCGAGCAGCATGCGGCCGTCGTTCCTCGGCACCCCGCGCTGTTTCTCGTAATTCAGGCCGACGTTGTAGCAACCGGCGGGATCGCCGCCGTCACAGGCGATCTCATAGAGGGAGGTTGCGCGGGCATCGTCTTGCTCGACGCCGCGGCCGGCGGAGTAGAGCAGCGCGAGGTGGGCGCAGCCCGAGGAGTAGCCGCCGTCGCACGCCTTTTCCGCCAGCTCGGCGGTGCGTTGGGAGTCTTCCTCGCTCCAGTCTTCGCCGGCCGGATGCCGGTCGAGCCGATTGCCCGCCAGCTCCGAACAGCCGGAGGCGTCGCCCCCTTGGCAGGCTTTCTCATAGAGCGCGAGCGCGGCTTCGACCTCCGAAGCCGAGGGTTGGCTCGCCCGGCGGATCCGCCGCCGGCCCAGCTCGGCGCAGGCGTCCGCCTTCCCCTCGTGGCACAGCCGATCGAACAGGGTTTCGCCGTCGATCGGCTCGACCTCCATCGTTTCGCTCGAACCCCCTTCTCGAACAAGCTCGACCGCCACTTTTCTGCCGACCGGCTGGCGGTCGATCAGCCCTTCCAACTGGCAGGCGGAAGTCACCGCCTGGCCGGCCAGGGTCGCGATCCGATCCCCGGCTCGCCAGCCGGCGAGAAACGCGGGACTCCCCTCGACCGTGGTCCCGACCTCCGCCCCCGGCTCTTCCGCGGGCCACGTCAGGTCGTCGGGATGTTCCGGCCGGGAATTCCGAAAGGTCGCGCCGAGGCTCGTCCGGGAAAGGGTCGGCACGCCCGCGCGCGGCTTCGGGCACCAGAGCGCGAGCAGAAAAATCGACGCGACGGCGGTCGCGCCGAGCGACAGAGCGAGGCCGAAAGTGCCCTCCCTTCGCTTCCATTCGCCGCCTCCGCTCACGGCGCGGGGGTTCCCGGGTGCTCGGGCCTCGGCGGCCCGACCTTCGGCGGGCGCTTGCCGCGCGCGAGGCGCCAGAGCTTGCGCAGCAGGAACAGCGCGAGCCAGATCACGAACAGCACGGGCACGCCGACCATCAGGAAGAAGATCAGGAAATCGCCCAGACCGCGCAGGAAATTGAGCAGCCGACGGGCGTTGTCGCGCACCCGATCGCCCGGCTGCCAGCCGTCGCCCACAACCGGCCGCGCGGAGGAAATCGGCGAGAGCTGCACCTGGAGTGTCGAATAGGCGACCTGGCGATCGAGGCCGACCACCTGGGCGCCGATCTGCTCGATCTGGGTCCGGATCTCGGTCAGCTCGCGGAAGATCGCCATGATCTCCTCGACCTTGCGCGCCTTGGCCCGCGACTCGGCGAGCAGCGCCTGCAACTCCGCCTCAGTCGCGCGCAAGGTCTTTAAGCGGGCGTCCAGATCGACCAGCTGGTCGGTGACGTCCTCCGTATGCAGCTGCTCGGAGAGCACCTTCACCGCGAGCTTTTTCACCTCCGCCCGCGCCGCGTCCAGCTTCTCGACCGGGATGCGCAGGGTCAGAGTGACCTGCATCGCCCCGTCCGCCAGGCGGTTCGCGCCGACCCCCGAAACGTATCCGCCGAGCGTCTCGGCCAACGCCTGGAGCGCCGTCGAAACCTCCTCGGGCTTGCGCACCTCGATCGCCATCTCGATCGTCTTGATCAGCTTGCGCGGCGAGGGTCGCGGAGCGGTCGGAGCCGGACTGGCGGCCTGCTCACCTCCGCCGGGACCTATGTAGCCCACGCTCGCCAACTTGGCGGCGTCGGCTCCCGCTTCCGCCCGGGCCGCCTGCGGCGCGACCGATTCCGCGCCGGACGATGAATCCATCGCCTCTTTTTTGGCGCAGCCGCCGAGGGCGAAGAGGGACGAGAAGACGACACCGATCGCCACGCAACCGGCTCTTTGGATCGATCTGGAGCTCATGGCGGCAAGAGTAACCCAGGCGGGCGAGCAAGTCGTGGAGCCGATCTCTCTATCAGGACTGTGGTAAGCTCCTCACACTAATTTTTAGAAACACTGGGGTTTCTCGTGCTGCGCCTGCCGCAGGAATGGGAGCATGGAATCCGACAAAACTCGCTGGACGGGTCCGGACGTTGGCCGGAGAAGCGCATCGCCTCCCCTCGAAAGCACTCTGCACGAGGGCTGGCGGGCCTCGTCGCGGGTTGACGCCTTTTCGGCGGTGGGTGCCGTCCTCGGCGGTTACCGCATTCTCGGTCGCCTCGGTGCCGGGGGCATGGGGCAGGTCTTCCGCGCCCGGGACGACGATCTCGAACGCGACGTCGCGCTCAAGCTTCTCCATCCGAAGCTGACCTTCCAACCACACGCCATGAGCCGTTTCCGGCGCGAGGCACGGCTGCTCGCGGCGGTTCACCACCCGCACATCGCGACGATCTTCGGCACCTTCGAAGACGGCGGCGTCCGTTTCCTGGTGATGGAGGTGGTGGACGGGGAGACTCTGGCACAGAGGCTCGACACGGGCCGGATGGCGGTGCCGGAGGCTCTCGACATCGCCCGCCAGATCGAATCCGCCTTGGAGGCCGCCCACAAGAAGGGCATCGTCCATCGCGATTTGAAACCCGCCAACGTCATGGTGTCGCCCGAGGGATGGGTGAAGGTGCTCGACTTCGGGCTCGCCAAGGCGCTGTCCGGCGAAGGAGAAAGCTCTTCCGCCCCCTCCGAGAAAACGGAGGAGACCCGCGCGCAAGGCGCTCTCGGGACGGCGCCCTACATGAGCCCCGAACAGTTGTGCGGGGGGGAGACCGACTGGCGGATCGACGTCTGGGCCTTCGGCTGCGTTCTCTTCGAGCTGTTGACCGGCCGGCGCGCCTTCGCGGGTTCGTCCCGTACCGCTCTCGTCCGCGCCATCCTCGACGCCGAACCGCCATGGAGCGAATTGCCGCCGGAGCTTCCGGCCCCGGTGGTGAACCTGTTGCGCCGGTGCCTGGCGAAGGAATCCCATCTGCGCCCGTCGATGAGGCAGGTCCGCACCGTGCTGGATGAGGCTTTGACCGGCCTGCCGAAGATCTCGAACCCGGCCGAAGCCGACCCGACGACCCTGGGAATCGATCCGCCGATCGTGGCTCTTGCCGCGGAGATCCGGAAGCCGCGGGCCGGAACGCTCTCGCTGATCCACTGGGTGCGGCAAAAGCCGGTGGGGGCGATCGCCGCCGCCGGTGCGCTCGTCGTGGCGCTCGGCGTAGGCCTGGGCCTCCTGGGGCTGGCTACCGAGCGCACCCGCGAGGGGCTGATCGGGCTTGCCCCGCTCTCCTACGCGAAATCCGATCTCGTGCTCACCGGCGTTCAATCGCTCGGCTCCCTGCCCTGGCGGGCCGTGGCCTCTCTGGCGGCGCCTCATCCGGTGCTTCGCGGGTACGCTTTCGCCGGCCTCGTCCTCGCCGCGGCGCTCCTCGCCGGTGGAGGGTTCCTGCGCCGGGGATTCCGGGGAACCGGGGCGCTCCCCCCGCTGGCGGCGAGCGCGGGTGTGCTTCTCGTCGGCGCGTGGTTGTACTCGGCGGCCATCCATACCGGCCTTGCGACTCCCGGCGCGGGCCGCGGCCTGGCCTGCGAAGAACAGCTCAGCCGAAGATGGGACGTCAGCGCGGCGTTTGAGACCTGCACGTGGCTGATCAACGACACGCCGAGGAATGAAGGCCGGCGGCAGGGTTTGGGCGGCGTCCTCGGCTTTCTTCTTCTGGCGGCCGGCGGGGGGGCCTGGATGGGGGCGCGGAGCCAGGGTCTCGGGCCGCGGGTGTCGTGGGCTCGGTGGGGCCTCGTGGCGGTCCACTTGGTTCTTGCGCTGTTTTTCCTCAGGCTCGTGCCGGCGGCCCACGCCTACAGCACCTGGGGTGTGCGCTATCCGCCGGTGACGTTGCGAACCGATCTGCCCGGTTGCGATCCGGCGCTCGGCCAGGCGCTCGCGTCGGGCTCGTGCTGCGCCTTCGACGTCTCGGAGGACGCGACCGAAGGCACCGTGTTGCTCCTCTGGGGGAGCGGCTGCCCCGGAGGCGCCGGCTTCAAGGCCCCCCAAGATGTTCAAGCGATCGGCAAGGGCTGCCTCAGCCAGGCTCTGACGCCGCAGACCGTCAACAGCCGTTGCCTCTAGGCAGACACTTCTAAGGAGACGCTTCATGCCGCGCGCGCTTTGGATCTTCGTCACCGCCTTCCTCCTGCTCGCCGCGGTGCCGGCTCCCGATCCGGGGCCGCCGGCCTGGGTCGAGGTCGATCCGAACGCCATCCAGAAAGCCGACCAGCCGATGCAGATCGACGTCGGCGGCATCCCGCAAGGGCAGAGGGTGACGCTTCAGGTCCTCCAGGATTGCAACAGCGATCACCGGCCCGACCTTCGAAGCCAGGGAGACTGCAAGAGCCCCCTCTATGCCCGGGACAGCAGCAAGTCGGGCTCGCGGAACATGGTCGAGGACTCGCTCGATTTCATCGCCCTGGAAAAGAGCGGCACCTCTCTCCCGCGGAACCGGGCGCTCTGGCTGCGCGCCTCCCGGCCGGGCTCGCAGCAGGGGGTTCTCACTCTCTTCGGGCTGGTCGACGATCCCTGCACGCTCTGGCAGGCCACGCTCCAGGTCTTCCGCCTCGGCGCATGCGGCAAGGGCGCCGTGGTTCAGGCGTTGCGCCGCCACCGCGGCCCTCTCGGCTTCGAAGCCAAGACGTTCGAGGTGAGACGCCTCTTTCCGGCCGAAGACGCACCGCCCGTCTCGTTTCCCGGCACCCGGGGAGCGACCGGTGTCGCCTGGCTCGACGCGCAGACTCTCGTGGTGACCGCAACGGAAGTCGGGTCGAAGCTCCTCCGCGTGCCGTTCGAAGGGGAGTCCATCATCCTTTGGAAAGGCCCGGGAGAGGACGGCCTCTTCGCCGCCGCACCGCTGGCTCTTCCCGACGGCAAGATCGCGTTTGTCCGTCAAAGGCTTTCCGGCCAGGAATCCGCCGAGGGACGGCCGGTGGCCTTCCTCAGTCTCTGGTCCGGCGGGAGGATCGATCCGGCCCGCGACATCGTGCTGCCGTTCCGCATCCAGCAGCTCCTCGCAAGCTCCTCGGACAGCCATCAGATCCTCGCCTTAAGCCTCGGGATCGGCGAGAACCTGCCCTCGTTTCTGCAAATCGATCTCGTCGAGCGCACGGTCCAGAACCTCGGCTACAGCCCCACCCTCTACCAGGTCGCCTTCCGGTCACCCAAGACCGATGTCTCGGTCGTCTCCTTCGAGGACGTTTCGACAGACCAGGGCTGGGACCTCGTGCTCGCCGACGACCAGGGCCGCCTGATCAAAGACCTCCAAGCTAGGAAGCAGGACGACATTCTCCCTGCCTGGCAGCCGGACGGCAAAAGCATCGCCTACCTGGCGGAAGCGGAGCTCACCAAGGAGAAGAATCCATGACCCCCCGCAGGTGGCCGGTCCTGGTGGTCTTCGCGCTGCTGGCGGTTGCGGGAAGCGCTCAAACGAGCGAGCCGGCAGGCTCGGAACGCAGCCCCCTAGACGACATCTCCGCCCGGCTGGAAGCCCGCTTGAAAGCCCTTCCCGACCGCTGGGACGCGATTCCTCCGCCGTCGATCCCGGTCTCCGGACGCTCTTCCGAAGAGGTTCTCGCCAAGGCTTCCCAAGAGGAACAAGCCCGGGTGTCGGAATGGATTACGCATCTCGCTCTCTCCCCCCCGGCCGAACGAGCCGCCCTCATCCACCGGGAGCTTCAGGCTCGGCCGCTCTCTGAGGTGGACGTTTGGCTTCCGGAGAGGTTCACCGATGAGCTTCGAACGAAGAACCTGGAGGAGCCAACGCTCTATGTGGAAGCGTGGCTCGAATGGGCGGAGGCTCTCGGCCGGAAAGATGCGCTCCTCGTGGCCGCCGGTCTGGGGTTGGAGCGGTTAGGGCTTCGAGGAGAGTCGGCGGGCTTGCTCGAAATCGCCTCTCGCTGGGCAGGCCTTCCCCCTGCGGAACATTCGGAACGGGGCAGAGCAGATGTCCTCTCCAAATATGCGGCCCGGCTCTTCCCAGTGGGCGAGAACGGAAAGGCGCTCGAGGTCTACAGAAGCGCCCGCAAGCTCTACGAAGACGTCGGGGACCGGCGGGGACAGGGTTACACCTTGAATGGTGAGGCGCTCCTCCTGTATCTGTCGGGCGACAACGAGATGGCTCTCGACGCCTACAAACGCGCCCTCCAGCTTTTCGAGCAGGTGGGGGACAGGCGGGGACAGGGACACGCGTTCCTTGGCGAAGCAAAAGTCCTGTTTCAATTGGGCGCAAACGAGAAGTCTCTCGACGCCTACAGAACCGCACGCAAGCTCTACGAGGAAGTGGGAGACCTGCTGGGACAGGGAAACACGTCCAAGGGTGAGGCGGACCTCCAGCACCTGCTAGGCCAGAACGAGAAGGCTCTCGACACCTACAGAATTGCCCGCAAGCTTTACGAGCAGGCCGGGAACAGACGAGGGCAGACCTACACGTTCATTGGAGAGGCGGTCGTCCTGTACCTGTTCGGTGATAACGAGAAGGCTCTCGCCGCCTACAGAAGTGCCCGCCAGCTCTCCGAACGGGTAGGAGACCTGCTGGGACAGGGACACGCATCCGTCGGTGAGGCGAACGTCCTAGTTCGTTTGGGCGAGAACGAAAAGGCTCTCGACGCCTACAGAGATGCTCGCAAGCTCTACGAGCAGATCGGCATGCGAGCGGGACAGGCAAACACGCTGTTTGGTGAGGCTAACGTCCTGGCTGGGTTGGGCGAAAATGAAAAGGCTCTCGACGCCTACAGGAACGCCCGCAGACTCTTCGAGCAAATCGGGGATCGAGGGGGACAGGGAAACACGTTCTATGGCGAAGCGGAAATCCTGTTTCGGTTGGGCGAGAATGAGAAGGCTCTCGACACCTACAGAAATGCTCGCAAGCTCTACGAGCAGGTCGGTAACCGACTTGTTCAAGGGTTCACGTTCCGTGGTGAGGCGGATGTCTTGGTTCGGTTGGGCGACAACGAGAAGGCTCTTGAGGCGTACAGAAGCGCGCACAAGCTCCTTGAAGAGGTCGGGGATGCCGGAGGTTTGGGAGATACCCTCCTGGGAGAGGCAAGACTCCAGGGCCGTCAAGGGAAGCAGAGCGATGCAACGGACCTCGCCTCCCAAGCCGTAGCCGCCTACCGCAAAGCGGGTGCAGTGGACGGTGAGCGATCCGCTTGGCTTGTCACGGCGGAAGCGGAGCAGTCTCTGGGAAATCTGGAGCCTGCGGTCTCGGCTGCCCGGGAGGCTGTTCGTCTCCATGCGGCCTGGCGTTCCAAGAGAATCTCCGAAACGCAGCGGGCGGAAGAGGACGAATCGATCTCGGCCGCCTATGACATCCTGGTCCCCGTCCTTCTATCTCAAGCGCGGATGGAGCAAGCCTTGGCCGCCGCCGAGGAAGCGCGGTCCCATGTGCTCCTGGACCTTCTGGCGGCAGGCTTCAAACAGGGCAAGCCGGGGGCGGCGATCGATCTGCGCGCGGAGCGCCGACGCCTCGAAAGCGAGCTTGGCCAGGTCGAGACCGAGAGCCGACAGGCTGCCGATCCAGACCGCCTGGCGGAGCTTCAAGGGAGGCGGAATCGGATCGACCACGCGCTCGACTGGAATCAATACCAGACGCTCGCCGCCGAGCACGATGCCCTACTCACCGCTCAGCCTCTGGACGCCGTGGGGATTCGAGCCGTCGCGCGCGAGACGGGTCCCATCCTTCTTTACTATGCGGCGGACAAGGAGTTGATCGGCTTCCTCGCGCCCTCCGACGGCACGGACCTCTTCGCCGCGCGGATCGATCTCTCGCGGAGCCGCTTGACTGAGGCCGTAAAACGCTACATCCACGACGAGGCGAACCCTTTCTATGCAGACCGTGCGGCGCAACAGAGCCGCGAGCTGTGGGATCTGCTGCTTGCGCCCTTCGCGGCGCGCTTGCCTGCGGGCGGGCCGCTTGTGATCGTTCCGCATGGCCCGCTGCACGAGCTGCCGTTCGAAACTCTTCTTGATCCCTCCGGAACACCCCTCTTCGAACGCTGGGCCGTGAGCTTCGCGCCTTCGGTTTCGACTCTCGCCCGTGCCCGCGATCGGCATCAGGAGGCGCAGCCGAAGGATGGATTCCTCGTCTTCTCCTCCGGCCGTGGGCTAAAACTGCTGGAAGCGGAAGCCGGCGAAGTGGCGCGGCTCTTCGGCAACGACAAGGCGGCGTTCGAGCCGACCGAGGCGAGCTTCGAAAACTATGAGCGCCTGGTTCCCGCTGCCCGGCAGCTCCTGATCTCTACCAACGGTACCTGGACGCCGGGAGATCAGCGCCAGACCTATCTAGAAATTCTTCCCACCCAGAACGTGCACGACAGTCGGCTCAGCGTGGCGGAGATCGCGGCGATCCCTCTGGCTGCGGAGCTGGTGGCCCTGGAGGCCTGTGACACCGCGCGAGGAGAGACGCGGCAGAGCGACGAGAGGCTCGATCTGACCCGGGCCTTTCTGACCGCGGGGGCCGCGTCGGTTCTCGCGACGCGCTGGAAGGTGCCGGATGATCCGGCGACCCGTGGCTTCCTCCTCGACTTCTACCGCGCCTACCGACAGGGCGGCGCCGACGGCAAAGCGCTGCGGAAGGATCAAGCGCTCAACCTAGCGCGCCGCCGCTCGCGCGAGCGGGGCGACCCCGCCCAGGTCTGGGCGGCGTGGGTGCTGGT
>Ga0134122_10000946_pt1 | contig 20540 bp, 16 predicted proteins | sample KB302_FD_96461 | JGI IMG/M metagenome (GOLD analysis project Ga0134122, IMG submission 96461) | Terrestrial soil microbial communities without Nitrogen fertilizer from Kellogg Biological Station, Michigan, USA - KB3-0-2 | ecosystem: Environmental > Terrestrial > Soil > Unclassified ... | reverse complement strand
GATATTCTCACCGATTGTCTGGGTGGTTGAACTCACAAACCGCGGTCCACCGTAGATTGTCCCGGTCAGAGTTTCCGTAAAGACACGGGTCAGGTTGAGATTGATTCCAGGAAAGCTGGCGCGAAATGGCGAGGGTGAGTTGGTCGTATGGAAATTTACATAAGACCCGGAAAGTTGGATTTGGGTCTGTTCGGTCATCTGATAGAGTAACCCACCTGAGCCACCAAACAGCTGATAGTCCACCAGGCCAAGATGCAAGCCGTTCTCGTAAGTGGTGTCGGACAACTGACCAGCGGATTGAAACGACAATTTTTCAGTGAGGCGTCTGGTCCAAGATGGATTCGCTGTCAATTGGTTGCGTTGTGTAAAGCTCAACACCAAACCGGTGGTCAGCAGTTCGCTCATCAATGTGTTGTCACGAGTGAATCCGCCAGTAAAGCCAAGCACATCCGTCTCGGTTTTATAACGCATAGTTAACGGCAAGTACGTATTGGTAAAATTATTCTGCTGTCCACCGTAGTACGACACAAAGTCAGCCGCGATCTTGCCACTCACCTCCAAGCGCTCTGTTTTCCCCGCGAACTCGGCTGCCGGTGAGGTCCAATAGCCATAGGTCTCGTCGTGTGGGAGTGGGGTTAGAAGCAAATTACTGTTGTACAAGCCTTTGACTCCGATCGACGGTACGAGTGACCACTCCGCAGCTTCGGTCAGGGATGTCATGCTGAATCCTAGAATGCAGGTCCATAGAATGAGCTTCCCAACTCCCCTCCTCCGACGAGATCGCCCACCACTTACAGCATCATGCCTCAATTTCATTGGTGCCACGATTGCTAGGGCACCATAACGACATCACCGCGCTGTAAGAGAATATTTTGATCGAGATCGTTTCCCTTACGCATATCGCCATAGCGAAAGGGAAATACCTCCTTCTCCCCCTTGACCCGCCTGATGACTTTGATATCGTTTTCGGCTGCAAAGGGTGTCAATCCACCGGCTAAACTCAATGCCTGCAGCACATCGGTATAGTGGCCGATCAAGTACTCTCCGGGCTTATTCACTCGACCGACGACATAGATCTTGTAGCTCAAGACTTTCGTGACAGAGACGGACACATTCGGATTTGGAATGTATTTCGTCAGCCGTTTTACAAGATCAGTACGAATCTCTTCTACCGTTCGATCTTGAGCCTGGCTATCTCCCACAAGGGGAAACGAGAACATCCCGTCGGGACGAACCACGACCTCCCTGGTGAGTTGTTCATCCTTCCACACAGAAATCAGCATGACATCTTCAGCTCCAAGTCGATAGCTTGGATCGACCCCTGCGCCCCCTGGTGGGGCGCCTATGGCAGTGGAAAGCAGAACTCCACCTGCCAGCACTGCAAGAAACAGAGTCAGCATTCCTATATGCAGAACAATGCGCAACTTGTATCTAGCCATACTCACGTTCTTACCCCCTCACCTGTGACAAAATCTGTGCTGCTTCCTGACGCCCGTGAAACACTTCATCACTCTTGAGAGCCCGTGAAAGGTAGGTACGAGCTTCGGCTGTCTTTCCAGATTGATAGAAGGCTATTCCAAGATGATAATTTAATGTGGCAACGTCTGGTGATTTGGCGACCGCATGTTTCATGAGACGCAGCGCTTCTTCCCGCTGCCCCATTTTGAAACGCACCCATCCCAGCGTATCCAGAAACAGCGGATGCGGGGCATCTTTCTCAAAATCACGGCTAAGGGCAAACGCTTTCTGCAAACTCTGAGGATCATCTCCTTTGTAATCAACCAACAAGGCGGCTAGGTTGTTTGCGGCCAGCACGTTACGAGAATTCAGTCGGAGCGTTTCATCATACGCGGCGATGGCATGATCGAACTGGCCGAGAATCGAATAGGCCGACGCCTGCAGCATGTATAATTCCTCGCTGTCCGGGTTGGCTTTCAAACCGGCTTGAGTCACCTGGATTGCCAAGTCCACCTGTTTCTGCGCCAGCCACAACCCCCCTCTGTTGAGCCACGGGGCAATCCATTTTGGATTGACCCGAGAAGCTTCGCGAAATTGGAGGTCGGCTTCCTGGGGATGTCCGCTGAGCGCAAGTACCTCACCCAGGAGCCCATGGCCAAATAGATGATCCGGTCGTATGGAAAGCAACGCTTCGAGTCGAGTCTTCGCGCGATCGGTATGGCCTTTCGCGATATCCAGTTTTACGAGAGACAGCAACGCGTCTGGATCGTTCGGGGCAAGCAGCGTGGCACGCTCATAGGCGGCACCGGCTTGGGCGTATTGTTGCTGTGCCTCTCGCAGCCGTCCTTCCGCCATGTACGCGACGGCACTGTCTTTCGCGACGGCATGGAGGCGATTCAACGTGCGTTCCGCTCCAGCCCAGTTTTTCGTGACCAGGTCAAGCATCATCAACATATCGAGAGCCGCCACATCATTCGGGCGTTGCTTCAACAAGTCGTCGAGTCGGGCTCGGGCTTGTTGGTGACGGCCGCTTTGACTTTCCAGTGCCGCAAGTGATCGTCGAGCATCGACCTGCCCGGGATAGAGCGCTACCGCGTGCTCGAAGCTTTCCTTCGCAAGATTATTCTCTCCGGTCAGTAGGTAGGCCTGACCAAGCAGGAAATGCACCGTCGCCAACTCAGGCTGGTCGTGCAACACGGTTCGCAACGCCTGTACCGCATCTTTCCCGTTCCTTCTGGCAAGGGCCATCCGACCTGAAAGAGCCAGTCCATCGGCAGAACGGGGATTCTCCTTCAAGACCTCTTGAAGCTGCTGTTCCGCTTCCGCCAGTTTGCCTGAAGCGATATCCATCTCAGCAAGCTTGACCTTGGCTTCTAGGCTGGCCGGCTTCTCCTTGTAAGCCGTTACCAGCGCACCATATTGCTCGCGCGCCTTGGCATCTTGCCCGCTCTTGAGGTACAAGGCTGCAAGTGCAAATTGAAGTTTCGTCGAATGCGGCAGTTGGGTCACAGCCTCCAGGAGTGCCTGCCCGGCAGCAGAATGATCCTTTCTAGAGCTAAGAAAGTCTGCTAGCAAGAGACGTCGCTCTTCGTCATTCGGGTCGAGGGCGATGGCCTCACGTAAAACGGCTTCCGCCTTCTCATGTGCCCCTTGCACGTCGAAGAACCGAGCCAGTCTCAGCCGGTGATCGAACAAGGTGGGTTCTGTCTCGATCATTCGGAGAGCTACCATCTCCGCACCGGCGAAATCTTTTCCTTGGACCAGGATCATATTCAAATTATTCAGGAGATCCATGTCCTTTGGGTGAGCGGCTAGTGCCCGTTGTAGGGTGGCCTCTGCGTCGCGATAGCGTTGCTGTTGGCTGTGGAGCGTAGCCAGTAAGACGGCCACGTCTGGTTCGGTCGGAAACTGCGAGGATAGTGCCTCGGCTTTAGTGATCGCGTCAGGGAGCTGTCCATTAACAGCGATTACCGCAATCTTGAGTGCCGTCGCTTGAGGGTGCTCCGGATATTTCACCAGCACCTTGTCGGCCGTTGAGACGACCTGTGCTGTCAGATGGGCTTCGAGATAGTACTTTGCAAGGGTAATTAATGCGGCGGCATGGTCGGGAGCAAGCTGTACGACCTCCTGATACAGGACGACAGCATTGCGCCAATTTTTTTCCTTCTCCTCTACTTGCGCAAAGAGAAAATAGGCATCAACATCTTTCGGATCGATTTTGAGAACATTACGAATAGCCACACGGGCTTTTGGATAATTGCCGGCTTCAATATATTCATGCGCCAGTGAACGATACTTGGCTTTCCGCTCTTCAGGCCCTCCACAGGCGACGAGAAAGACCGCCATAACCAAAACGATGATGCTCCGGTATGTCATGATGTTACCTTGGTCATCCGTTGAAACCTCCGCCATCGATTCTCAAACCGCGATGTCAGGCAAGCTCGGACACAACTTTCCTGACTCTCCTCCACCATGTTTCAGCCTTCACCTTTTATCTATAGCCACCTTCGAATCCCCAACCCAAACAAGACCCATAGGGATACCAGCCCAAGCTGCTTCACACGATCTGAAAACGCGTGCAATAGCAGTTCGAACGAGAAGAACAGCACGATAAGCTTGGCAGCAAAGAAACCTAGTGCGGAGACGTTTGTACTGACTCCCGGAAGGAAGGGGAAAATCACGGCCAAAAATACCATGAGATAGTCGAGTGGCGTCGTTTGAAAGCGACTATGACTGTCAAACCGCATGCAGAGTAAGACCATGACGGCCATCGCACCAAACAACATATGATAGGTCATTGGAAATGGAGGAGCAGCCCGCAACCATGACGCATCGGTGACATAGAGTAAAAATGTGCTCCCCATGTAGAGTCCTCCCCGCACAAAATACGGAGCGAGTCGAGGCACGAAGGAGATGCCTATCAAGACAATGGCGAACAGGAAGGTAGAAATGTAGCCGATATCTTGAGGAACCTGCGCCGGAAGAAAGACCGTGGCGATGAGGAAGAGTGGGACTACTGCGGCTAAGAAACGAATCGGCAGAACACGCAACCAAGGTTCGCTGAGAATCTCTGAAAGCCACCTGTCTGAATGAACACGTGCACCCTGCAAGACCGGATTGGGAATCAATCCATGCCCTGCCGCGATAAAGAGGGCCAGTACTGCGCCAGCCAGGATAAGATACAGTGGCACAATCAGCGTATCAGACTGCCATCGAACCAGGTAAGCCAACCCCACCATCCCTGCCTGGATGGCGTAAACCACCGTCACGGCTTCATAGTGGGAAAGGCCGACCGCAAGCAGTTTATGATGGATATGCGTGCGGTCGCCAACAAAAGGAGACCGGCCTTCAGCGAGTCGTTGGGCGAAAACCCCCAGTGTATCCAGGAAGGGCAACCCCAAGAGAAGGAGTGCCAAGGCTGGGCTGAACGGCCCTCGACTTGAGTCTGTTAGGAGGATGGCAAGTACACCCATGATGAAACCAAGGAGTTGGCTGCCGCTGTCTCCCATAAAAATCCGAGCCGGATAGGTGTTGTAGCGCAAGAACCCCAGCAGGCCTCCTAAGAACGGTATGGTCAGCAAGAGAACTGTTGCATCGTTCGAGAGGTACGCCAGGTAAGCAATTCCACAAAGAGATAAAAAGGAAAGCCCGCCGGCCAGTCCGTCAAGGCCATCCGTGAGGTTCACCGCATTGGAGACGCCGACTAAGAAGATTACGGTGATGGGAACTCCGATCCATAACGGCAGTTCAGCATCGAGTATGAACGGGATACTTTCGAATCGGATATCCCCAACGATGATGACGGCAAATGCCGCCAGTATTTGCCCCAGTAATTTAATTCGATAGTTGAGATTCGCGCGATCGTCCCACACGCCGAATCCCAGAAGAATCATTCCGCCAAGAAGTACCGATAAGGTGATGCTGTTTTTAGGACCCCACCACAGAATGCTGGCGAAAGCCCCGATCGCAAACGCAATGCCGCCAATCCTTGGGACAGGGTGCTGGTGCACCTTGCGTTCCCCTGGTTGGTCCATGATATGGAACCTGACAGCCAAGAGACGCAACGGTGGAATTAACGCCATGCATATGAGCAGCGACATGATGAAACTGAAAAAAAGCTCGCTAGTCATATCAACCCTCTCCCCTCAATAACTGAAGAAGGTATAGGTTTGGCTTGAGCCACATGGGGTAACTCATTGCATGCATAGCGTGAACCGCGTCTTGATCCTCTCTGTTCAACCTGACCATACCTGGGACTTTTTGGTTTAATCCGGCACATAGCGATTCAATTCAGGCTCAATTGTTGAGACGAACCGAAGCAGCCGTTGATCGACGATGTCTTCGGTTTCGCCCGGGCCAACGAGCGAGGCGATTCGCACGAGCGCCCCATCGGTCCTCCCTCGGGACACGGCATCCCAGAACAAGAATAATTTGACGAGATATTCATTGCTAAGAATCCGGTCACGTTGCTTAAACCAGTACAACACGACTTGTTTCTGGCTGTCCTTTTGGATCAATGCGCGATTAACATGCAACGGCCGAACCATTCCGCGACTAGCCGGCAGGTCCATGGCATTAATGGAATTGATTTCCCATCCACCGCCCGGAAGACAGCTTTGAGGAGAGTGGGCTGACTGCCCTTTTCGTTGTGATTGATAATAGGCCGCATATAGATTCACGGGCTGCCCGTCGCCGAACCGGAAATCAGCCAGGACATAGTCATCAAACCGAAGCGCATCGATGTACTGCTTTTCCAATGAATGTGAGATACCCTGCCAGCCATCAAGCTACATGGGAAAATCAACAAATACGGCTCGGGACGGCGAAACCTCTTCGCGATCCATCAGGAGCATCGAAGCGAAGGCCATGGGAAGGAGAAGAGCCACGCTGCAGAGATAGGCGGGGTTCGGGAACAGCCTGGGAGCAATTGGAGGTCGGAGGTTGGAGTCATGACGAGGGGCTGAGCTGAAGGGTGAGAGAGGATTGTGAAGTTGTGGGCCGACCGCAGGGGAACTAGAAGGAGATGGAACCACCCAGGTAAATCGCGAGAGAACAGACGATCGCTCGCCCGTTGTCCCAATCTTGGCCAATATCCACATTTCCAGAATCAGCAGACCCAAACTCGCCATAAACAACACCCAGCCTTCGAAGAGATGGTAAAACCCTTCGGCTGCCCCTTGCCCGTATCGTTCGACCAGAACTCCGATCATCCCAATGCGGAAACCGTTAACGACAATAGAGATCGGAATCGATGAGAGAACAAGGACCACTCGCTTCCACATTCGATCCCTGAAAAGATAGGCGCAGAGCAGCGCAAGGGAGGTCAGGGGAAGTAAGTATCGAATACCGCTGCAGGCTTCGACCACTTGAAGTTGGACGGTTCCTAGATCGATCACATTGCCATCACGAAACGCCGTCACACCAACAAGCTGTAGGCAGCCCACGCCGAGAGCCGAGGACCATAATTGTAGTTGACTCGACAAACCGGCATACAAGAAAACCGGCAATGGGATACTGGTCAACAGGTAGGAAAGAGGAAATGCGATTGCCCTTGCCCGACGGATTCCGATGGAGGCAACGACCAGTCCCACAATGACCATCCAGAGCGAAAGATGCTGCAGGACATACAATGTGGCAAGCTCCCCGATCCAATAGAGGAAGAGCCCTCCTAAAATTACGGCAAGGCCCCACCACGACTTCTCGGAACCAGCTTCAGCGATGCGCGTCCGTGCCTGCCAGATCAGAAACACACTGATCAAGGGAACGAATATGCCATGGCTATAATCTTCGCTCCCTGTCCAGTAGTCGAATAGAAAGGCAAGGCTCTCGCTATACAGGTAACCCAGTGAGGCTGTGGCGAATACCACGGTGAAGACTATGAAAAGCTTGTTACTCATGAGAAATGCTCAGAAGAAGATGTGATAGGGGTCGAGAGCTGGGGATTGCACAGTGGAAGCAGCACAACGATAAACCGACTGTATTATTACCTGTAACCCCCGAACTCCTCATTATTCCCGACTCCTTAAACATAATCCTCATAAAGAACGGGCTTGATACCTCCTGCTGAGGTACCAAGCCCTGGTTTATTGGTTCGAAATAAACGTCTTGTCGTCTATGCCTGAGGCCACTTGAGGTTTCGTAATCCTCCAGCACCGAGACCAACCAGCGAGATGAGCCCTGCACCGAACAGGATGACAGCCGCCGGCAACGGCACTGCGGTCAAACTATTCAGTGCCCCTCGAATGGTGACCACATTCCCATCGCTGTTCTCGAACATGAGACGCCATCTGGCGGCTGTAAGGGATGAAAGGCTTGGCGGATTCTGCAAATCCGTCGTGCTAAACAGACCGCCACCTTCTCGGTCTAGCTGCAGGTCAAACCTAAGTGGCGTGTAGTCATTGGTGGTTGGAAGACCCGTGGCAGCAGTTACCAGTTTCCAGCGATCTCCCATCAACCCGCCTCCCAGGCTCGTATTCTGATAAATCGTGATCGCATTCGCTCCAAGCGCAAACGACGATGAGTAACTCCCGATCGTCACATTCATCGCTGTCACGGCTCCTGGAAAATTACCGCCGACTCCTCCAGTGGCATTGTCAAATTGAAACGACCCCGTCACAGGAGAAGTGAGGTTCATTGTGGAGGACAATAAGGCTCCGCTGATGGTGCTCACCCCTCCTGTAAAGGAATAATTCACCAGCGCTGCATGAGCAGCGTTCCCAGAAAGCAGAAGGGAGCATAGTGCGATCGCCGGTAAAAAGAACCGTTTGCTCGATGACGGCTTCTTGATTTGCATACAAACACTCCTTCGTAAAGGTGGTACATGCGCACGGACTTGAGGTGGAGCAATTCCCAGGCCGTTGGGTACCGCTGCTATCTCATTGTAAAATTGTGTGGAACGAAATTTTGCTGGAGGGTACTGCCTGTACAACCCTACAAGGCGGTTCAAATATGAATCAGGCACAAGATGGCACAGAAGGTGTCAGAATATTACATGATCTTGCGTAAACGGCACAGTCAGCGTCTTGAGGCTAACTGTGTCATGCCGGAAGAGAACAATCCGGATTCGCTCCAAGACAGTCATATAGTCTTGCTGACACAACAGCGAGGCTCTTCAACAAGAGATGGAGGCTTTCCTATTCGGCCAGCCGACTATGCTGCTTTCTTAAATCGACTCTTCAGGACACGATAGGCAAATATCGGGAGGGCAGTTTGACGACGGATACGTCTAGGATCACTTGCAAGGCGGTAAAACCACTCCAGATGCAAACTACGGAAAAGCTTTGGCGCGCGTCTCACGCGGCCTGCAATAACATCAAACGTTCCACCGACACCCTGACAGACTTTTACCGTCAGTTTGGGGAGATAGCGAGCCATCCACTGCTCTTGGTATGGACTTCCTAAGGCGACAAATAACAGGTCCGGCTGTGATGCGTTGATACGGGTAATTACCGCCGGCATATCCTCATCTTTCACATAGCCGTGCGAAGAGCCAACAATGCAAATTCCTGGATAACGTTTTCGTAAGACCGCGACGGCTTGCTGGTTGACTTCTGCGCTTGCACCGAAGAGGAAAACCCTATAGCCCCTGGATGCCGCTCTTTCACAAAGCTTAGGCATTAGCTCGGAGCCAGGGACTCGTCCTGCATGGCCTAAGCCTAAGAGGCGTGCCGCGAAGACGACACCGATGCCATCAGGGATAAGTAAATCAGCACTGCGAAGCTGATCGAGGAGCGTCACATCCTGTTGGGCACGCATCACTTTCTCGGGATTCACCGCGAGAATAGTACATGGGTGGTGTCCATTCATCATAGAGTCAGCCCAATCGAGGGCTTGATCCATCGTGACACAGTCAACCGGTACTCCCAGCAGCTCAATTCGTTTCACGCCCATCTAACTCTTCCTATTTGTCATGGGAAGGAGAGTGCTCGGTTCAATTTCTTTCTCGCAATATTCTTGGTAGAGGCGATGCAATCTAGGCATGATGGCTCTCGCGGAAAAGTGTCGGTCGACCTTCTTTTGGGCAGCAACACCCATGTGTCGTCGCTCTTCATCATCTCGAAGTAACTGGCGCATGGCATCGCGTAAACCGGCAATGTCTCCAGGCTCTATGAGAAGGCCTTCTCGTCCATGTTCAACAAGGTCAGGTATCCCCCCGATCTTGGTCGATACAACGGGCATTCCCCATGCCATTGCTTCGAGTATCCCCATAGGAGTGCCTTCCACGTATGACGGCAGCACAAAAAAGGATGATCGAGACAACCAGGCAGCTTTTGATGGTCCAGAAACCCAGCCCAGTAGGTTGACATGCTTCTCGAGTCGCAGCTGCTTAATACGTTGAACCACTTCGCTCTGATTGCCCTTGCCGCCGCATGCAAGCATGATTGACGGGAATTCAGCGCAGAGGGGTGCAATAGCTTCGAGTAAATCGTAGAAACCTTTGTCTCGATTCAATAGGCCAAGAAACAGAATTTCATGTTGGATTCGTGCTGCCTCATCAGGCACTAGTGCCGGTGTTTCTGGAAAATTTTCGAGGACGGTAACCCTACGATTTGTCGAGATTGGACGCAGGACCTCGTGCCAGACCTTTGAGAGAACTATGAGTTGATCAGCCTGGTCGAGGACGAACCTAATGATGTGTCTCTGTATCCAATTACAATCATCATGAAAATAAACGGAGAAGCGTCCGCTATGGATATGGAGTAATACCGGTCGGCGAAAGACGATCGCTGCTAGTGCAAATGCCGATTTTCGCAAGAAACTTCTCTGCCTACCGACATGCAGATGTACGCAAGCAACTCTATTTGACGCCAACATCCACAGAAACCGCAGAAAGGCGAAAACTCCCACCCGGAGTTTGTCGAGCTTGCCACCCTCTATATGTGTCTCGAGGTATGTGATGGGCCATCGCTCAAATAGCCCGGCACTCTTCCAGCTCATGACGACCGAGGCAATTCCACCTTGCGAGTTCATTGATGGACCAACCATCACGATGCATTTATTTACCGATGTAGGATGCAATGTATGTCTCCAAGAACTGCTAGCACATTCGATGAAAAATCATTCTTTCGCCGATCTAACCTTTTGGATCATTCCGTGACCAAAAGTGAGATCTAACAATTCGTGGTGGGCTGCCTACAATAAATCGAGTACGCCGGTACGTACCTAGTGAAACCGGACTCAGCGGAGCCAGCCGCTAATGCAGTGCAAGCTAGGTGCCATCTTTAGCCACGCCGTATTTCTGTGCTACCGTTGCAGTAGGATGGTGGGAATAGTTTTTCTTCGTCATGTGCACAAAAGTGATCAAAGGGGCATGCTAATCTGTTCACCTCTACATTTTTTGTGAATCAGCCCAGGGCAGCGCAAGATAAGAACTAATTCTGAAGTCAAATACTTAGGCACATGGGAGTTGTAGGGTTGGTGAGACGCGGCATTTCGACAGTAGGAGTCAACTCGACAAACCATCTGGGCAACGCTGCGGGGCCCCTTTCTTCAACCGGTCGTCCAGAGAATCATGCCAGCGATTAAGGTGTTGATTCGGAACCATGTGGACATTTGTTGCGAGACGTCTTCGCTAACAATTCTGTTGAGCAGCGAGACAACGCTTATCCACTTTTTATGATGGCACGATGGGGTTTACTCATCCTCTTGATCTATTTTTGCTGGCCGGGCCTGGCCCAGGCGCTGCAACCTTTGACAGGTCAATATATTCGAATAGAGTTGCCAGGAGCAGAGAGAACCCTGTCGCTGGCTGAGGTCAGCGTCTATTCTGGAGAAAGGAACATTGCACCACAGGGTAAGGCCACGGAAGTTAGCACCTTCCGTGATGCTGATGCCGGAAGGGCTATCGATGGTAATACCGCCGGAGATTTTTTTGCTCGTTCAGTTACAAGCACTGCCACCCAGGCTGACCCCTGGTGGGAACTGGATCTTGGCTCTGAAAAACTGATCACAGGAATCAGTATTCATAACAGGACCGACTGCTGCAAAGAGCGGATCAATCCTGCCAGAGTTCTGGTTCTTGACAGGACAAAACAAGTCGTATGGGAAGGGGCCATTACAACCACCGACAATCAGTACAAATTCGACCTTTCTCTATCATCAGAGCCCAAATCAAAGCTCAGTCCGAATCTGCTCTCCAACGCCACGTTCCAACAACGCACGAATAATTCAACCCCTGACTACTGGGATCTCCATCATGTTGCGGCTCTTACCTTGAGAAACTTGTACGATCAGTACGGTATCGATGAAGGGGCCGAATCCCCGGTCCCAGGCACGAAGGTCTTGAAGATAAGAAACAGTGAGGATAACTTCCCTTACCTAAATCTGATGCCCCGCAGATTTTTCTCAACCATACCTGATGGCGAGTATACATACTCCGTATACTTGAAGGCTGAGAGAAACGGTATGGAATCCAAGGTGACGAGGGCCTGGGGACAAGGAGAATCGACCAGTCACAAATTAACGACCACGTGGGAACGATATTCGTCGATGTTTAGCATATCCAACAAGAACGCCGAGACTCTCCAGCCAATCATGTATTTCCCGACGAAGGGAACGTATTATATAACTGCCCCTCAACTGGAGCGTGGCAGGAACCCCACGCCTTTCCAGCCATCACCTGGTGATGCAGTTTCAGATACTTCATCCCCTTCCATCAAACTTCAAGTGAAGAGTCTTCTGGACTCCATGCGCAACATGGTTCCGCAGGGCAGACAACCGCTCTTATCTGCGGCGTTCGAGTATGACTATTACACTGATCAACCGACCGCCCTGCTCACGATGACATCCCAACACGACTCGAAGCTGACCGCAGTGATAAAGTGTGCTCACGATACAAATACATCTCAGTCCTCTTCAATCCAGAGTGAAGTTATCATCGACCCATCCACTTCTATCGGCATTCCAATCCCAATAACTGGCATACCGGTAGGAGATAGCACATGTACCGTTGATGCTGTTGGAAAAACCTCTCGCGCAGTCGCAATTGCTAAACTCGCCAAGCTACCATCCAATCCAATCGAGGTACGAGTTAATAACCTTCGTCGCTCTATTAGTGTTAACGAAACCCCGTTCTATATAATTGGGGTAGGCGTAGGAAACTGGAAGATCCCACCAGACTGGTATTTCAAAGACCTCGCGGACCACGGAATAAATACAGTGTTCTATACTCGCCCGCCCGATGTTCGAGGGGACTACGATGTCCACGATGTTGAAGCATTCCTAGCAGCTGCAGCCCAGCATCGTCTCAAGGCAATCATCGGAATCCCCTTAGCCGGTGCAAAGGTGGGCAATTGGCGCACACGCCTTGCCGGATTTTTGAAACTCATCGCCGGCGTCAAAGACAATCCAACGATAATTGGGTGGTACCCCGTCGATGAACCTGCCGCCAATACGTGGCAAGACAATGAACTGATCGAAATCTATACCACGATCAAGAAAGCAGACCCGTACAGACTTGTGTTCATTAACTGGGCCTATGATGGAGTGCCCCCATTGGTCGGCCAGGAACCACGCGGCACCCTGAGTTCTACCGATATCTATTCTATTGACTATTACCCGTTTGCTGGTCAACGGCACAATATGGAGGGGTTTACAAACACCACTGTTCGCGCGTTATCAACGGCTTATATTCAGAAGAAAGCCTCGCATTCATGGATTCAGATATATGGGGGTATGGATGCGTGGAGGGAACCTACAGGCGATGAGCTTAATTACATGGTGTATCTCAGTTTTATTTATGGGGGCTCGATAAGCTACTGGGATACAAAGTCTAACTCGAGTTCTACGTGGCAGCGACTATCCAAAATTAATCAGGAGCTCCGGACGTTGGCTGATATCTTATTCCTGCAGCCGGAAAAACGAGACATTCTCTCTCCAAGCGTGAGTGGTAACTTTATTTATAATCTGTGGAACAAAGATAAGCGGATGTATCTTATCGTGATACACGGCGGAAGTGACAGAGAAGAATTTTCTTTTTCTTTCAAGAATCTGAAAGGAAATTGGCAATCTAGCGCATGGAGTCTGTTTGAAGAGCGAAACGTGCCACTGCAAGATGGAGCAATCCGTGAGACATTGGGACCGTTTGAAAGAAGGGTGTATGTCCTATCTGGCAATTAGGTGTGTGCTGTCTGTGTGAGAACGGGACGTGCTTACCAAAACATACACTCTCGGCATCATAAAGGATGAAGATACTCATTGGCATTCAACCAGGTAGAACCTTGTCCATGGATCACGTCCAGGAAATGTCCTTCTTTATAATTTTGGCCGGGTTGCCTCCGATTAGGACATGTTCGTCCAAGAAAGATGTTGTCACTACTGCATGGCTTGCTATCACATTGTTGTTCCCTATTCGTACCCCCTTCAGTATTGTTACTCCGCTTCCGATCCAGACATGATCTCCAATCTCAATCCGATTCTCTTTCTGGGGTTTACCCTCATAGTCAATTGAGTGAAAATCGTCATCGAGAAATTCGCAGTTCCAGGAAATAGAAACACCACGTCCTATCTTCAGCCCATGCATGATGATCAAGCGGGTAAAGGGGTTAATGTACCCGGACCCCCAAACACACTTTGCATCTGGACCAATATCAACCCGACATCCTCGACCGATCGAGAAGGTATCTTCAATCGTGAGAGAACCTCTGATATTGAGATATGTACGATCCTTTGGGTGAGAGAAACCGATGTTGGTAGTGCCGACATACAGGTGGCGTTTGATATGTATGTTCTTCAAACCGACTATCGTGGCGTAATGGTGGGCTATGATTGGTTTCCCTTGAGCTCGATAAAATAGGTATTTCGTGAGGGTGATAGCCTTATTGGTATTCAGATTGCTTATCGTGCCACATAGTCGACGAAAGGAAGTCATCCTTGCTCCTCACGTCGATCAGATTGGTTCCCCCCGAGAGCCGATAGGTTGCAACGACACGTGTCCAATTTCATGCAGGCGTTTCCTCTTTCCGCAATGACTCTTTGCCGGAGAAACCGTCACAAGAAGTGTCTGGCAGAAAAGTATCCGTTCCCTTTCCCTATCTGATAAAGCGGCGTCCTCAGGGCGCTATGCGGCATGTGTTTCGCCAATGATGTTCTTATACTCTGCCAGGTATTTTTTGGCCGTGGCTGCTATGTCGAATTGGTTTCTGACATATTCGGCCGTTCTATCAAGTCCGTCCGGAAACGTATCCCGCTGTGATTGTTTAACGACATCTATGATTTTTGCCGCACAATCCAAATGGTCCCCCGCTCTAAAATAATATCCATGCCTGCCTGCACCAATGATCTCCATGGGGCCCTCAATATTGGATACCAGTACCGGCACTCGTGCTGCCATCGCTTCTACCACCGTGAGCCCAAATCCTTCATGTCGTGAAGGTTGCACGAGAAGATCGTAGGCTTGGAGGTTTTTATAGATTGTTGCGCGCGATTGCGTTCCGAGAAATGTGCACCAATTATCCACCTTCAGCTTTTGGGCCAACTTGAAAAGGAATTCTCGTGACTCTCCTTCGCCGATGAAATCGACAGTCGCGCTGCCTTGGCCTAATGTCTTATTTACGTGCTGCAGAGCGTGAAGAAGAACATCTTGGCCCTTTATTTCATGGTAGAGACGGCTTACTTGCACAATCCGAAACGGGTGTTGACCATAGCGGGTTTTCTGAAGAATCGTGGAGCACGGAACACCATTATGTATCACCATCATTCGACTATGAGGTTGCTGCGGGAGAAGACCGAGGCGAACCGCCTCAGAGATGCAGTAGATGGTAGCGCATTTACTGGCATGCGGGGATAACCGGGTTCTTGTATCATGGACAGTGAGGACTGTTGGCGCCTCAAGAAAACTGGTGATCCGTATGAAGCTTTCCTGGTGCACATGAATGACATCTGGACTCAATCGCCTGAGTGTATGAAACAGTTTCAAAGCATACCAAGGGTTCCAGCTCCCTGGAGCCCTTCCAATGAATCTTACGTCGACATTACTGTTTAGCCTCTCTAGGACCGTGCCGTCTGCGACGTCATTCCCAAGAATCAGAGTGACCTCATTGCCCACAGCCTGCTCGTTCACAATGTCGATAAGCATTGTTTCAGAGCCACCAACCTTCAAGCTCCAAATCAGATGGGAAATTTTCAATTTCTATGTCCTGGATTTTACCCGCATGGGCTGATGCAAATACTTTGAATGTAAGAGGCCGTGGCTCACAAGACATGTTTTGAGATATCCCTTTATGAGATATCGCCACTTCTTCAGGCGAAGAAGAGCCCGGATTTCCCACGAAACCTCTTCACGTTCAAGAATTTTGATTATCTCCTTGGTCTGCAGACGAACGTTGGCAAGGGAGGTTTTTTGATGTGCATGAATTCGGAAGTAGGCAAAATTCCTATCGATCATTTTGGGCGGGGACAATTTGGCCAGCCGGACCCACAAGTCAAAGTCCATCGTCATGAAGTACTCGGAGTTCCATCCGCCGGCACGCTCGAGGAAAGCCTTCCGAAAGAATGTCGGTAACTGGCGCACGATATCGGGATTTCTCACGAGCTGGTCTAAGGTGACGTGCGGACTTTTGTCTCGTACCATTTCTCCAGTTCGATCGAATAAATACGTGAGGTTCCCAATAACCCACATAGTTTCTGGGTCCTGAAAGGATTCCACAACTGATGCAAATATATTCTCTTCATAGAAATCATCAGAGTTTATCCAACCGACGATATCCCCCATAGACTTTACAAGCCCCTTATTCATCGCATCTGCTTGTCCTCGGTCTTTCTCAGAGGCCCAAATGACATGCGGATGCTGCTGGAGAATCTCCACGGTGTTGTCGGTCGATCCACCATCAATGACAAGGTGCTCCACATATGGATAATTCTGAGCGCGCACTGACTGAATGGTCCTCTCGATATAGGAGCCTTGATTGAAAGAGGGAGTGATGATCGACACCTTTGGAGATACAGATAGGCTCATGTTGCTATCGCCGTTGTAAGGCTGACTGGAGAGCTTTCGTCTCTTAGCCTGCTGCTGTAGGCATATCCCGCCAGCATAAAAGCAGGAATTTGAACGAGTACAACAAATGTGCTTCCGTTAAACATTAAAAGAACCAACGCAAGAATCTGCAAGAAGAACGCCATCCGAATGTGATAGGCCGATGGATCAATCATCGTCCTGTGTCCGTAGTAGTTGAGGACGATACTGGCCACCATAAGAATAAATATGGAGAACCCAAGAATGCCCGTATTCACTACGATATCAGCCCAGCCTATATCGGCAGAATGCAGTGCGAGGACATAAGGGGCACCGCGGTGATATTTTTCAACATATTCCTCTGAATACATGACTGATCCGTACTTGAATTTTGCCCTCATTGCATTCGGCACGTTGTTTTCATGGATGAATCCATACCCCAAAACCGGATTGTGTTCGACAACAAGCCCGAATCTTTCCTGTGTTAATGCCAATCTTCCGCCAAACGTATCCATATCGTCGTGCTGCTCTGTGCCGGGATTTGAGAATAAAATGTCGATGCCACTTGTTGCTCTGTTGATGACTTTCCCTCCCCATCCCCCGAACAGAAGAAGTGCCACACAGAACACTGACGTAGAAAGCAGGATTATTGCGGTTCGAATGTTGAGCCTCTTTTGTGTCTTGAGCGTAATCAGCATCACGAACAACATACACAGAACAGTAATATAGATTCCTCTTGTAAAGGTAAGAGCGGTAACACCCATGACCATGGCTGCATAAACCATTTCATGCTTTGCTACCCTATCAGAGGTTAAAACTTTGGACGTAATGAGCCAGAAATGGAGGAGACATATTGGAAGAAATACTGGAAGGGCTCTCACAACTCCACCGTAGTCTGTGATCAACCCGAACAGCAACGGCCTATTCGCGATATATTGAATAATACAAACAGGAAGGAGAAGGAACGTGATGATATACAACGATCGTAGAAAAAAGTTGAATGCTCCTTGGTCCACAGAAAACAATCTGAGAAAGACAAAGAAGGAGAGAAAACCAATAATCATCTGCCGAGATGCCTTCAGCGAGTCTAGTGCCGGGTAGTCATAGATCAGGATCGACCATAACAGGCATACAAACATCCATCCAATTAGGATCCTCATCAGGACCACATAGCTAAATGTTTGTGTTGGAGTCTCTACCTTACAAAATGCCAATTGAAGCCAGGCTATGAAGAGTAGGACTGCCCCCACGTCCCAAATGTCCTTGTTGATAATAAGCCTGGGCGCCAGATCGAAACATCCCGTCATGATGAAGAACGCAATGAGTACCTTGAGTCGAGGACTCACGTAGCAGAATATGCCAAGGCCAAGAACTCCGGCGATGATTCCGTAAATATTCATAGAGAGTATCGCGGACTAACAGTGATGTCCTGTCACGTTTCGACCCGTTGCGATTCACAAACCACAAGACGACAGCAAATACCGTTGACGTACATGTATTTCAAAGAATTATTTCCTTACGGCAAGCTGTTCGTATCTGTAGTCAGATCTGGATACGACAGAGCCTACCTTCCTTAAACCATTCTGAACAGCAGTGCGGATCATTGAGGGTCTTTCAGACCAATGGATCACATTACTCAATGCGAACTTGCAAGGAGTTTTCTCCTCCCGAAGGCTCCACTCACCCATCGTTGCAAATCTTTTCGCATTGAATGGTTCCACATCGGGAGGCTTATAATCGCTACATAGGCAACGATCATCATGCCGCTCGTGAGAAGTGGTTCCCATGTCGCAGGAACGTTCACAATCGGCAACAACAATCCCCAAACCCCTGGGAGCATCAGCCAAACTATGTAGGCGACGGCTAAGCCAGCACCGCAATAAGCACTCAACATCCGATCGGGTTCCGAGACAAGACTCGCGATGGGAATAGAATGTTTTCGATAGTAAAGAACATTGAGTAATATGCCTCCAAGTCCTAGCGCAATTGCCCAGGACATCACGACACCAAGCCCTCCAATAAGCTGCCCAAATGTTAAACCCAAGAGAATATTAAGGACGGTCATGCCAGCATGGGACACGATGTTTATACGCATCTCCCCTGTTCCCAAGCACGCATAGTAGGCTGGTACTGCAAGGGTATTGGCTAACCATCCTGCACAAAGCAACATTGTCGAGCAGACAAAGACAGGCTCGTACCGCCCGATTAATAATTCAGACACCAATGGAGCACAGATTGCCAGAAGGCCAAATCCTGGAAGCGCGAGGTAGACCACAAGATGGGACGATGTGAGATACAGCTCTTGTAACTTTTGTAGTTGAAGCTGTTTGAGATGAGCAAATGCGGGAACCAGAACCTGATTTGCGTTGACTATGACAGATCGGAATAGTTGGACCAGCTTGTTGGCCATCTCGTAGTAGCCCACCATGGAGACTGAGCCGAACCTGCTCAGGAGTGCTTTCGTAACAGGATCAGAGAGCATCACGAGCAACGAGATGACTTGAAAGCTTGCCGCATAGCCGACCATCTCCTTGAATAGCTTTCTGTCCCACTGATAGGGGAGCAACGGTAATTCGGGCAGATGCTTTTTGAGAAATGCCATGGATGTCAGTAGTGTAATGACGTTCTGAGCCACCCTGGCATAGGCTAGACCAAGCAGACCATATCGGGGCGCCAGGAGCACGCAAAGGACCAAGTGAGAAATGGATTCTGCAATCAGGATCCCGTTTCTCTGAACGATACGCTGACACCCATACAGGCCTGATTGATAAATACTCGTTACCATCAAGATCCAAAAAGCCACCAAAGCCAGAGGAAGAACGTCAAGTGCATCATGGTAGGATTGTTCTTTCAGCGCGAAACTAAGGTAATACGTTGCGCCTGGATACGCGCAGACTATGAGAGCAAGGGTCAGGAGGGCTACTGTGATGGCCGCAGTTTGTATGGCACGTGCCATAGAGTGCTTGTCACCCCGCCCATCATAATCCGCAATATTCTTCACGATGCTCCCGGTCAAGCCAAAATTGGCAACCTGGATCATTGAACTCACGGCCAAGACGAGAGACCATACTCCCAGCTGTGCGACACCAATCGTTTCAAGCAAATACCTATAGAGTACGACCAGCGCTACGCCAGATATCATGATCTGGATAACGGACGATCCAGCGTTCTTTACAATGCCGGGTTTCTCAATCATGGATTAAACTTGTGGTGATGGGAGACCAAGAATTATCTCGTCTCAAGATTAATAATCCTTCTGATGGATAAAGCACGTGCGTGGCTGTAAAGAGGAGGTTACCCCCTACGGTCTTCAAAGCAGACGAACATCATCAACGTCCAGCTAGGATTGAGAGGATATCCGACCTGTGAGAGAAATAGTTAGCTGATTTGTTCCACGACCCATTCCCAAGAAAGTGTGTCCCTGACCGTTACTTTCCGGTTCGCAGAAGACCTTGCCACAATTGCATGGCCTGTGTTGTCCGAGGTCCGTCCCGTTGCCCGTGGCCGTTGTTGCGGTGCACGCGTCTCGTGCTCAAGGATTCGATTCGTAAGGCGACATCTCGGTATTGCGGCGCTTCACGACGGAGCCATCGATACGCCTCCAAGGCTTCGGGAATGCGCTCAAGTGACTCCAATGTTCTCCCCAAGAGATAGAGAATTTGAATTTGTTCTTTCGAAGAGGTCGAGGGCACTTGCAGTGCTCGTCGAAAAGCCACGGCAGCGTCTTCCAGCTTTCCACTTTGCTTGAGACTGAAGCCCAGTTGAGCAAAGCCCTTGAGCGCATATGCCGGATCCTGTGCCGCTTTCTCAAAGTGCTCGGCTGCCTGCCTGAAGAGTCCGACATTCTTGAGCGTCGTGCCTCGCTCGTAGGCTTCTTGCCCGTTGGGTGCCTCCGTCGAGGCTGTGGCCTTGAGCGTTTGCAGTGGTGCCTCTTGTATGGAAGCCCGCTCTTCATTTTCCGAGGAGGCTCGAATTGGGACCGGATGACTCTCTTGACTCAGGGGCGTCGCGTTGATTTCGTTCACGTGTGTGTTTCCTGTGGCAATGAAAGCAAATGGCAGTAAGTTCGCAAGTCTTGGACCATTAAAGGCGGTTACCAAACCCGTTACGTTTCAACGTGTTTTCACCTCTC
>Ga0134122_10000944_pt1 | contig 20552 bp, 33 predicted proteins | sample KB302_FD_96461 | JGI IMG/M metagenome (GOLD analysis project Ga0134122, IMG submission 96461) | Terrestrial soil microbial communities without Nitrogen fertilizer from Kellogg Biological Station, Michigan, USA - KB3-0-2 | ecosystem: Environmental > Terrestrial > Soil > Unclassified ... | reverse complement strand
GGGGGGGGCCCACGGTGTGTAGTATAGAAAAGAAAAAGAGCCTCCAGACTGTGTGCCTGGAGGCTCGTGGGGACCTTTAGAGGTCTTGGGGAGGGGAGGGGCTAGTTACCTAGGCGGCGGATATTGGATATTCCGTAACTCACAACATGGCAGTGGGCACGCTTGGCATCCACACGGAGCCTTTCTTTGGCATGACCCACAGGGAAACGCACTTGGGTTTTTACCGTGCAGTAATCCCATTAGGAACGCCCAGAATGCTGCCCAAAGGTTGTCAACACACTTGGTACCGATAGCAAACCCGGCGCCTGCTGCAATAGCTTCAATTGGTCTCACGCAAACCTCACACTCTCATCAATCTTGAATGGTGTCTGCCCCGGCCCCCTGAAGAGGTGTGGCAGGGTGTTAATCCGTAGTCCACGCGAACAGTACGGGAAACTGACTTGGTCTCGCAGTGTGTTGTCCTGCATGTGTTCCCACCAGTCCGCTCCAAAGCTTTCGGTCTGTCTGGTCCGTCTCCAGAACATGACCCCAAGTTCCCACAGGCCAGAGTGAGGGGCGACAATCCCTCTATACAGGGATACTTGCCTCTCTATTGCCATCTGGTTAGCTTTCTTGAGCATCCAACACACCCGAGCCTCGTCGTACACACAGTCTCTAACCGGGTGTTTGCTGCAGGCGATATCATACCCGTCCAGCGCCTGCTCTACCAGTGCCCGAATATCGCATGTCGGCCGGATATTCCAATCGCACCACACTACAATGTCACTTCCGACGTTTTGGTGCAGTATCCTGGCCTTGGCCTTTCTAGCCTCTTCTCTGGTCGAGTAACAAGCGCTAACCAGTTTCATCCTACTTCTCCCGTCACTCCGCCTGTCATCTCAGCATTCCGGATGAGTTCCTCAATGCTGTAAACCCTCATTTTCCAGTGACCCTCATAGTGCTTGAATGCTACAGGGTCATTCAGCATACCGCCCGCGATGACCCCTCCAAGGGGTACCAGGATGGCACAATGGCCATTGTCCCATCGAACGATATCCCCATATCCCCCGATATTGGTAGCTATGAGGCTTTCGCACAATCTCTTTCCTGGTTCCCTAACGTCCAGGTTCACGTTCAACCCAGCCTCTTTCAATACCCAACACACGAAGTGACCGCACCACAGAGTGGACTTGCCCTTAGAGTAGGGCAGTGGTCCGCGCTTCCCAAGCTGGGATTGCGCTACCTCTATGATGCGGTCTCGGTAGCTCATGGGAACTGAGGTTGTCCTGTGGTAATGAGCTCGATACTGTCTGCCACAGCTTCCAAGGGAAGACTGAGGAAAAGCAGAATGTCATTGAACTGACCAGTTAATGCGGTACCCATTGTGTCCTCCTTAACTCGTCACCCTTCCCCAACACCATGTCAGGGAAGGGTGTTTCTAACCCGGCACTCGTCGGCCTGCTATGCCGGATTGGAAAGGGGAAGCCCGTACATGATGAGGGCGAACATTGCTGGCACAGTGAGAACTCCTCCGGTCACATAGATGACCAGTGCGTCCTCAAACTGCCCAGCATCTCCGTTCAACGTGTACGTTGGCGGAGCGGTTCTAGTGGTGAGTCGCGTGGTTCTCACGGGAACAGTGGCTCCCCCACCAGAATGATGGCGAACACATCAATCAGGTCCGGCCCACCATACTCCGCTAGGCACGTGGTGAACTGGCTCGAAAGGTCAACACCCATTGCTTTACTTCTCCTTTTTGGCTTGTCCGTATAGAGCTGATGCGCCCAAGCCAAGCGCCCCTGCTCCCAGAACTATCGTTGCCATTCCCCTAGGATGGTCAACCACCCAATGACGCAAAGGATGCCCCATATCAGGGTTATACTCGTCCACATGGTCTATGATATATGACCCGTCATTGAGGACAAGGAGGTGAGCAGAGTCTCGGGGGACGGCTGCGCGGTACTGCTCAATGACGTTGTCATAGGGTTGTTTTCTGACAGCCCGATAGAAGGTCTGCCCGTCAATCTCGATGGCCTCTGGGAAGTCTCCGAAGGACCAGGGAGCGCGTATGGGGGGCTCAAGAGGGAACATAGAGTGGATGTAATGGTAGAGTTTTGAGATACCCCGTCAAGTCTTTATGCTGTCCCATCTTGTGGGTCAGGAAAGAGATTGAAGCGGAGTGTAGGTAATAGATGCTATGGGTAGCATCCAGGGTGAGAATCGAAGGGTGGTCTAGTTTCAGGGGTCCTTTGACAATGACTGACCTTTTGGCTCTACCAAGAAGGCTATTATCAAGAGGCTGGCCAAACTTCGGCGCAAGTAGGCCCGCAGCCGTCCAGTGTCTTGCGAGGATGAATTCTCGCTCAGAGAGGCTCCACTGGCTGAGGAAGGACTTTCGGATACCCCAGTTGCAGGTATCGAGCTGTCCTCCGTATGCGGGGTTTTCATTGCGTTCTTTTCCTAGATAGTTGGTCGTTCGATTCCACACCAGGAGATTGACGCTATCCTCTACTTCCTTTGGAATGCTTGGTAGGATGATATCGTCATCGTCTACCGGAATGAGTAACTCATCCTGTCCACCCCAGTCTACTTCGCCAATCCCGACCGTGACGGGCACTCCAATGCCCCTGAGATGTTTCTCACATATGGTCCGTAGGGCATGGCGGTATTGGAAGAATTGAAGTCCTGTAGCAGCCTCCCACTTGGGTAGAACCTGGGTCCCTACCCTGATGAACTCTGTGGGCGACTTCGGGTCTTTCTGTGCGCGGAAGGACCCAAGCGTCATGGTGTCCCATGGCGTGTTGGTCCGTACGAGGATTCGGATAGGGGTCACTTTAGAACCTTGTAAAGCAGCAACCCAGCGATACCGAGACCAGCAAGGGTGAGACCGGTCTTTACAGCGTCTCCCGCCTCGTGAATCAGGTGCTCCGCCTCTTCCGTTGGCGTTCTGGTCTTAGGCTTGTCCACTGTCTCTTCTGAATTAGCCTCGCCCTCACCGACAGTAGGGAGTCCCGGCCCTTCCCACGGTACAGGCTTGGACACCTTGAATAACATCCAATTCCACGGGGGGTCAGCGTCCGGATGTTGCTCTGCTCGAATGACACTCACAGAGTCAGAGTGTTTCCCGAGCCAAGTGTTGAACGCCATCTCATCCTTGGCGAACACATCCACCCAGTAAGTACCAGGGGGAAGTGGGTTGCGTCGTTCAATCATTGCCGCTCTCTTTCAGCGTTTCCTCAAAAACGAATTCCACCTCATCCTTGGACCCAGTCTGTTCGAGCCAATAGGTGACAGCAAGCTGCATGAGCGTGTCACCTAGCTCGTCATCCGGGCTAGACATGATGAGGGACGCTGCCTCTGTTTTGGTCACTTGACGGCCCCCGCTGCGGTTTCGACGGTGTTTTTCACAGTTGCCACTGCAGCCTTTCCGTTAGTCTTCGCCTTGTGAGCGGCCACAATCTTCTCAGCGTCCGCAGTCTGCTCTTTCGTCAGGAATGGCTGGTCACCATCCTTGCTGGCAAGTAACAACTCTTCTAGTTGCTCGGGAGTGAACTGGACACCTGACTTGTTCCCGTTCCAGCCTTCCACGAGTTTCTTGAGAGTCTCCACGAATCGCCCGGCCGCCATCTCTTTGATACGACCCTCAGTTTTCAGGGACTCGTAAGCCATCTGACGCTCAGTGTTGTGGTCAAGCGCCTTCTCAGTGGCTTCTCTCTGTGCGTCCAGTTTCTTTTCCAGTTCCTCAATCCGAACCTGTTGGCGTTCGATAATCTTGAACTGGATATCGTCAATCTTCTCTCGGGGGTCCCTCACCAGGGCAAGCATTGCCCGGGCTGTATCGAGCAAGTAAGCTTGAGTAGCATCCTTTTGACCCTCTGGGGTTTTGAGCGCTGTAGCCTCCCGAGCCTTCTCCTCTACTAGGATGGCCACCTCGGTGGGGTCATAGTAGTTGACTCCCTCGATAACCCGTGGATTCAGTTTCTTTTTCTCTGCGAGGCGGGTGAGCCCCGCGAGCGAGATAGAGCCTCCGACGTTTCGCACTGCGTCCACTACGGCTTCTCGCCGCATCCACTCTTCCTTGACTTCGCTCATTGTCCTGGGGGTCTCGCTTTCCAGGCCAAGAGTAGCACGAGAAGCGTAGTCGCCACAAGTACACACGACCGGACGAACGGGTCCGGAATCGCTTGGATTGAGGTAGGCACCTGTAGGGCGAGCACTGCGGCCAACCCTACCATCACTTTGCTTTCATGTGCCGGAGGTATCAGAGACACGACAACTCCAAGTCAACTTTAGGCGCGGAGCTATTGCCCTACGCAGTAGTCATGCGCTGGGGGTATTAGGCTCATGCTGATACCGTAGCACAGCAACGATGTGCGGACTGTTCACCGGAACCACTCTCTCGCTCACGGTGTCATTGACGTTGCCACCAATGACTTTGATGGTCTCCCCGGTTCGTTCCGTGACAATATCCCCATGGGTGGGAATGAAGTCTTTCCCATGGGCAATGTCATCAAACGTCAGGGTTCCGCCAGGGCGAGAGCCTACGATGATATCCCCTGGTTCAATCTCTACTTCACTCGGCTTGAAGGCCCCATAGCGCCCGGCGATACCCTTATCGTAGTATGCCTTTCTGGCATAGTAGATATGAGCTCCACTCTGCAGAAGGCTGTTAGGGTGGTCCGAGTGAGCAATCACCCAGTTGACGAAAGCCCCGCTCCACGCAACGTCTGGTCCCGGATAAGCCTGTCCAGTTGATGCCCAATACTCTTTGAGGATTGTCTCAGCCTGAGGACTCCTCTCATTGAGCCCCGCCCATCGTCGGAGCTCATTACGCGCGACTATTGCAACGGAGTCTCCCTCTAGCGGCGTGACGGGTTCAATGGGGGTCATTGGCGCATTCCTCTTTCTAGACTCAAAAAGACCAATGGCGACCATTAGGCCGCCAATTCCAACTGATAGAAGGCCGGCTTTCTTCATTCAGTCCTGCTTGTACACCCTAACATCACTCAGGTAACTCTGGTGCCCGGTGGCATAGGCCGAATAACCAATCTTGAATGATGCAGCGCTAGACCCTCCGCCCCTGGTATCTGCTACCTGTGTCCAGGATGACGAGCCAATCATCGGATAACTACGGCCGCCCTGAATCTCATACACGGCACCATTGACAAGTCCCGGAGTTACACGAAGGCGATAGAGCGAACCTACCTCTAGCGAACCGATACCAGTAAACACGCCATTCTCGATAACAGCGGTTCCGGTGTTGCTGATAGAAAGACCATGCAGGAAGTCTGAGAAGTTAACGCCTGCACCATTCGAGAGTCCGAATACCACGCTACCGACACCGGACGGCGGGACCCAGCCATCGGCCACGTAGCTATAGCGCTTTGCTCTCAGATATGAATCAACGGAATACATTCCGTTGGTCCAGGCATTAGCCCCAATACCCTGGACAGCCGCAAAACTGGTATTGATAGAGATATTGCCGGGTGACGTCTCGGTGACTGTCCAGACAAGGGGGTCAAGCGCCGCACCCATAAAGTCATCGCGGAAGACATAGGAGCGCGCAAGAGTATCAATCATGCTCCACTGCTTAGGGAGGAGCACATAGGCAATTCCGGCGTTACCGTCTAGGCCGCCACCCCGGCTAACCTGCGTCTCAATCCAGCCAATTGTACCTTTGGCAAGAACCAAAGACATAGGCTGGTCGTAACGGATTGCACCGGTAGCGTCATCCCACAACTCAACAGACCAATTGATGGCACCCTGGGCAAAGTTACCGCCGAAGATACCAGCGCCGTAATCAAACGACGTCACATTGGTAATCAGGGTACCATAGGGACCAGGGAAGAAAGGGTATTGTGTTAGTGGTGTGGGGAATGCCTGGAACTGCACTTTTTGCAGGTCAAGCAGTGCCATGCGCCGATAGTAATCCGCTTCCGGGTTTTCATAGATGAACCCATAGGGATTATTGATTAGCGCGTATGAGGGCGAATTCACCATGAGGCTTTGAAGCCCCACGAGAGAACAATCATTTATCCACAGAGGCGTTTGAGGGTTTCTGACCTCAAGTCTACCTGTCGCTGCTAGACTGGTAGCAAAACTCGAAAGTACCCATCTGGGTTTACCGGGCGTGTAATTGAAGTCTCCAAAGAGAGGTTTTTCCGTGAGAGATGGTTCAAGCAGAGCATTCTGTTTCTGATAGAATGCCCGCTTGTTCTTGTCTACCTCCCACGGTTTCAGGATTGGCGTAATATCTAGAATCGTCATCCTGTAACCTCTTGAGCGGTAAGCGCTGCGAATTCAGCCTGAGGTACCGTTGCCGCACGAATCTGCAGCGTATTCCCACCAATCGTTGCCCACCTGAGTTTCGCAGTATGATTGCCCGCAGCAAGCGCACCAGTTCTAACCGCGAAAGCAATCTGGCCAAAGAAACCAGGAATCACGAGAACATATTCGGCCGCAACCTGTACTCCGTCCACCTCAATATTGAACTGGCACACATTGTTGGTTGCGCCGGTTTGAGAGAGATTGGCCGTTCCCCATATCATCATATGGGAGTTATTGAGCATTCCGTTAAGCGTCACGGAAAGTAGGTCTACTAGTGCGCCTGAATTCGTCGAAACGTCGGCCGCCTGAATGGCGCTACCAGTCTGCAGCACTACACCGGGTGCACCAGCGTTGCCCTGTGGTCCCTGTGCACCAGCATTGCCTTGTGGCCCCTGAGGACCCTGTGGACCTTGTGGGCCTAGATTAACCCAAGGATGAGGAGGCATTATCCACCAAACAGGCTATTGGGCGCCATAATCCACTCGACCCATGCAGGTTCGTCAAAGTCACCGATGGTTCCCGCTGGGAACTTAACGAACATGAAACGAGCGCCGGCCGGAACCATGACCACAGATTGGTCAGTGAATCCGTCAATAGCACTCTCCACGATGCCGCGTGGGTATGATGCGAAGGTATCAGCAGAGAACACAATTAGGCTAGCGGTGTCAGCAGTCCGAACGTTGGCCCCACTAGCCAACGCATTCAAGAACCGGACTCCCCGCGCCCCCTCCGGAATGGGATGAATGCTCCACTCGTCATCGTCATCCCCCGTCTGGTCAACAGCAAGCATATCCAGCCATCGCGCATCGGCTGGCCCGGTATCCCCCACACGAGAGTCAGCGTTGATGGCAGCCGCGACCAACTGACTTTTCCAAGGCAGTCTATCTGCCGTGGCAAGTCGAGTGATACGCCGTTCGTCCCATGCGGCCCTAACCTCGACAGAGTTAGCCCACACTACCAGCGCGGACTGACAGACAGAATCGACCAACACAGTCTTTGCGATACCGCCGACAGTATAGTCAATTCGGAGAACGCCACACGGGAAGCCGGCAGCGGCGTCCTCATCATCCTGTGTCCGGAACCTGCTGTCACATCGGATGACGCAGCGCTTGGGAGCCTTGTTCTCATCCGTCTGCCAAGCGGCAATCATAATCAATTCGTCTTCAACGGCCTTACCGTCTACACGATTGATGATAGCGCTCCCCGTGCGCGGGGTGGCTAGATGCTTACCCGTAGGCTTGTCCAAGATCAGGCCCTCACATAGTGTCCGTGAACTACCTTGCCATTCTGCACCAGTCGGCCCGGAGTACCCTTCTCACCCTTCTTAGCCGGTCTCCAATGGCCACGGGTAACCAGTCCGCCCCGGACTAGAGTAACCATCGTCGGTTCCTGGATATGAATGAAGGTTTTCATACCATGGTCAAAGCCAGTTCGCTCGGCCGGCTTGAGGTTAGCGCGCGCCGCTGCGAGAGCATGCGCGTTCACCCCGGTATGAGAGAGAATGGCCATTGCAGCCTTGAAACCCTTGGCTGCTTCCGCCTGTGCCGGGACAAGCTTGGTGATGGCAGGCGGGACCTTATACCCCGCTGCCAATGCAGCAAGCTTCGGAGGCGTCATTGCATTGATGACGTGAGACTGAATGTTCCGGGCAACGCCGAGTGCAGTACCAATCTCGACGGCTTTCTTTGCGTCGGCCGGCAACTGCGCGCGTACCGCTTGCAAGACAGCCTCCCGAACATTCTTCCCATTGGCTGCAGCAATAGCCGTGTTAGCGGCCTGCTGAACGCCCGCGGGAAGGTTCTTTAGGGCAGCCTGCATGGCGACACTACTGATAGAGTTACCCTTGCTGATAGCGAGAACGCTATCAAACGCAGTCTTGCCGAGCGCTCCCCCCGGCACTGCTCCGCGAGCGCCCTCTAGTACAGCATCGGTAATCGTGCGACCATCAGCGAGAGCAGTCCCCGCGGCAATGGCAGCCGCAACACCCGTGCCCACACCCGGAACATAGCTCGCCACGAACTTGACATAGGGAGCGACCTCCTTGATTGCTGCAATCTGTCCCTTTGCGGAGGACAAGAACGCTCTGTCGATTCTCTCACCAGAAGCAACCTTAGAGACGAATCCGCCGGCAGCTTTGAGAGGAGAGATAGCAAGGTTTGCTGCAGCCTTCAGAGGCTTGCCGACAACCGGAAGCTTACCAACGGCCTTACCAGCATTCTTGGCAGCCTTGTTCATGACGTGGATAGCATCGCCGGCCACATGAACGGGAGCACTTAGCACACTAGTAATGCTGCTAGGTGTACCAAACATGTTATGAATCAAGTCACTCGCAGCATTGCCAATATTGTCGGGCAAGTCGTAATCGGACGAGTCGATTACCTGAGTGATGCCAGTCTCAGGCATGATGAACAGCGGATACTGCACTTGGCGATATCCCCTATGGTGCCTGTGATGGTGTCCGGCGAGTTGCGGGACAATCACATAGTCATCGGCTCCCATGTGACCATAGGCGCCCTTGGGAGGGTTCACGTCAATCCAGTAATCCTGTGCCATCTTGACCTCAATACGCGGGGGCTTGGGTGAGACTCTGCACGGTCATCGTATAGGGACCGACCGGAACCTTACCACCCACTCCCATTCGAGAGCTTGGAGCATTCTTGAACCGAGCAGTAACAGTGATGAGATTCGGACTAGGAGAATCACCACTCAACACTTCTCCGCCGAGTGCTTGCACTACAGCTGCCAAGGATGCGCTGACCGCACCAACGTCTTTGGCAGCCATCATTGGAGCAGACTTGAACACATAGGTCCAAACCGATGTGTCCTCATGAGAAGGAAGCGCTTGAGTCGCATCCTTCTTTTTCGCCATAGCGAAGGCACTGAAGAGAAGTGCACCACCGATAATGAGCGGGATAATCATGGTTCAAGCCCTCTGGATATCAGAAAGAAGCTTAGTCCAACTAGCTTCTCGTTGTGGGTCCGCTGCAGCGAAAGACTTGACCAACGTGGTAAAGTCTGCCTTGGCCTTTGCAATGCCGGTAGTCGGCCAGTAGAACGGAACGATGGGGACATAGCCGTTCTGCATGACAGCGCCCGCACCCTGGCGGCCGTACATTCCGGTTGAGTCGGGCACGCCCATGGCCGCAAGGTATGCCGCAACCTTCTTACGGTCTTCCTTGAAACGACCAGCAAGACCACCAATCGTAGTGAGGTAGGCTGTGAGCTCGCGCGCTGCAGTCCGAGCAGGACTCTCAGGCGGAACTGACATGGGGATTGACTGAACAGGAGGCGGCGGAGGGGGCGGCGGAGGAGCCGGCGGAGTGGCCTGAGTGACAGTCGGCTGAATCACTCCCGAATACTTCGGCGTGTCAGGCCAGGATGCCGGGAGATTGATACGGTGCCCAGTGTAGAGGGCGATACCGTACTTAGCAGACTTGAGCGAAGGATTGGCTGTAAGCAGCTCTTTCCAGCGGCTCTTATCGCCCGTGAAAGACTGAGCAACCTTCTCGCCAGTGTCGCCCGCTTTCACTATATAGGTGTGAGACGGAGCTACGGGAGCAACGGGCACCGCAGCTGCCACGGCAGGGGGTGGATTCGCAACCACAGGAATCCCAGCAGGCCATGACGCTGGTAGATTGATTCTTTGGCCAGCATACGCTTTGAATCCGAGCTTTGCATCTTTGCTCCCGGGGTTGACGGTCACAAGCTCGGGCCAACGGTTCGCGTTGCCAGTGAATGACTTGGCGATAGAGCTGCCCGTGTCGCCCTTCTTTACGACATAGGTTGCAAGAGCCTTGACGGGAGCAGGCTTGTCAGCCCCAAGCGGGGTGGGCTTGGGAGCTTCATTCTTGAGCCGTGCAATCTCGTCTCGGATAGAGCGCGCGACAGAGAGAAGACCCTTCTTCTCTGCTTCGCTCGCCAGTTGCTCTAAGACGTTCGTGTCCCCCATGGCGATGGCAGCGGCCACCATGGCGTCAAACGAATCGTCGGCATGTGCGACCCCAGTTCCACCAGTCTTTGGGGCGGTGCCTTTTGGGAGGACTCCGGGAGGGGCTGACACCTGAGTCTCCGGATGAGTGTCTTTTGCACCAGGGGGAGTCTCAGGAATACCCTTTTTCTCATTCTCACTCAGGATGAGACCTGTAGCGTGCTGCTCTTCTTTCTTATTTGCCATCAAAGCAAAGACAGCAAGAGCGGCTGCAGCGGCGAGCGGGAAGACGATAATCATTGCCTGTTCCTTGGAAGCTGTAGTTTCTTGCCCTCTACAGGTGTCATTCCGAGATTGTAGGAAGGATCTTCAATCGAGCCATCCGGGTGTCGGAGCTGTGCATGTGCTACGAACTTACCCGCTTGGTTCAGCCAGATAATCCGTGCGGTGCAGTGGTGGCCAGCATTGCGGCATTCAGCCATGCGCCACAGAACCAACTGCTTGCAGTCTCCACCCTTGCGGTCATAGACCTCTTGAGGGGTGCGGTACGCACAAGCCCTAGGGTCTTGCGAGACATAACGGACACCACTCTTGTAGAGAGGCGGGAGAGCCTTGGCCTCACGCTGAGCGCGAGCCATATTGAGCTCAAAAAGGCGGATGAGCAGCTCCGCTGCTTCCGCCTGATTCGTGGTGTCAATGTCGACGACGCACAGCATGTTGTGAGTGAGAGCAGCCGAAGCTCGCTCTATGCTCTTTCTTGGATTGGTCTTCTGTGCACGTTCCGGTCAGCTGGCTTCGCTCTAACCCTCAACAGGAGAGAGCGAAGCCTTTGCCGACCGCAGGTCAGCGCTTGACGGCCACGCCCGAGAAGACGAGGACAGCGCGCGCGATGGCGCTTGCCGCAATCGTCCCGCCCGCGTAGACAAGGTCAGCAGACAGAGCCGGGCTCGTCTGGACCGTGTCAAAGCGGACCTTCGGACGCGGCGCGGAGAGCACCGTACCGAAGCACGCCGAGGGGCAGCGGTTCTTGCTGTTGAACTGGTTCACACCATTGATTTCGATGTTATCGATATCGGTGAGACCAGCCACAACAGCGACCGTGCCGTCTCCGCCAATGACCCGCTCGACAACCATCATGTCAAGGGGCTTGAACGGACGGAGCGTGGAGAGAACGGAGGTCTTGGTGTCCCCCTCGTCTCCCGCGGCCCACTGCACCTGAGTTGCCGGGGCAATCTCAATGCCGAACCGCTTGGGGTCCACCTGGTGAACCTGGACGTCGCCCTGCTCGGCGCCACCCATGGCATTCCAGACATGACCCGCCACAATCTCGAGGTCTTCGAGCGTGCCAGCATCGGCACCAAGCACACAGTCATCAGAGGCAAAGCCCCAAACGCTGAGCGCGACTGCTTCAAGAATTCGCTTCATTGTCTTTCTTCCTTTCTCAGACGTTCGGGTTACTCTTTAGCCGGCGCATCACGCCAGCCCATGGCCACCTCAAACGCATCGCCAACAACCTTGCCTTCATAGGCAAAGCTGAAAGCGAGCATCTCAGGGGACCCTGTGTACATTGCAATCCCGTCCAGAATCAGAGTACTGGCAAGGAGTGCAGGCCCATCGCCAGCCGTCCCGGGAATCATTCCGGGCAGGTACTGACGAGCAAGCGCCCCAACAACGCCGCCACCCATGGCGATGACGTGCTGAAGTGCTTGCGTTTCAAGAGCGGTGTTTTCCGCTCGCAGAGTCGCGGCCGCCTTTTTGGCGTTATCGAGCCGCTTCGCAAGGTTGCTCATGCTTGCGAAGACTGCAGGACCAAAGAAAAACGGTCAACGGGGAATCCCATTGACCGCTTAACCAGTGTGAATAGTGTTTAAACCGGGCTCTAATCGCGATTGACCGCTAAGGTTCCTTTGCCCATTCGAGCCATGCATTAACCACCACTTCGGCAATCTGATGTTTCTGTTCGGGAGTCAGTGCTACCGCGTAAACGCATTCAGCACAGCATCCACATCCAGCATCACTGAATGTAAACTCTGTCGATTCTCTACCTCTATGCTTAGCTGCAAACCCGTCTCTAGGTGCATGCCTAGCAAGGTCCAAGGCTAGCTGAAACTTTTTCTCATCAGTTATCATACAGACTTTCCTAATGCCGCTACCGCCTGGATGGTCACGGCTTCCAGCGTCTCATTCGTCCCCTCGAACACAGTGGTGGAGCCATCCTTCAAAGAGAGCATCCAGGCTGCTTGTCCACCCGGATAGCAAAGGAACACGTTCAGACTCCGTGTGTCCTGGTGCTTGGTCCAAGTCACAAGGCGCACCCACGAGCCTCCCGTGAGCGCGCCCCGGAACAGACCTCCGATAAACTCTCGCTTATCCACCCTTCGCCTGATTCTGTTGTGCGACGAATTCGTCCCACACACCATTGGCCAGCTTCAAGAATTCTTCTCGGTCCGCACCACTGAGGAGAACTTCCCCGATGGCACACCCCAGGAAAAGGCCGATGGTCTTCTCACGGCCCACTGCTTTCTTGACTGCCTCGGCCGTTCCAAAGACTGCTGCAACTGCTTCTGTTTCGTTCATAGCTTCTTTGCTTCCTTATCTAGTACGTTGTCCTCAAGTCCTTCCAAAGCTCCGTACCTGAGTTTCGGTCGGCAGTGAAACACGAAAGCATCCACGAGAACCCCCTTGGTATCCTTGTCCAGTTCTTTCCAGCAAGGGGGCCTATGGTGCCTGAGGGTGTAGCTCACACCATCAGGGTAATAGATGACCTCTACATTCTTCCCGCACATCGGACACGGGAAGCGGTGCGGAGACATGACACGCTGTATGAGGTTAGCCTTGTCCTCAATCTCTTCACGCATCCGGTTTAGGACGGATTCTAGGGAGGGGAGTTTCATGGCTTAGGCTCCCCTACTACCTTCGTCGGATTCATGAAGCGGTCAAAGTCTTCCACACACCCCAAGCATATCTCGCGAGTCACCGTAGGCTCATCACCATCGGGGTCACGAGTGGTGAACTTGGTAATGTTGATATTCGCCCCGTGTACACGCTTGTTCCGGTATGAACCAGGATTGGTATCCTGCAGGCCACACCGGTCACATTGAAAGACTCTCATAGCTTATCCTCCCAAACAACACCAACACAGGGTCTCATGACAGCAAGCCCCATAGCCTGCAGCACAGGTGTTCCCGTTCCAAGCTTTCCCGTTACAGTGGGATACATCGGAAGGGCAAGTCAATTGTAGCCTAGCTCCACTGTCGGGGGGATTACTGGCTCCGCCGGATGAAAGAGAGCCGCTATCGATAGCTTGGTCTCCAGAGTCGTAAAGGGGTCTTCCCCCGCTTCCCATGCCTGAATCGTCCGAGCTAGGTAGAGCTGAATCGTGTACTGAATCAGCGTCTCGTGTGAGCCTACTAGTGGCATCCAACGGGGGTAGTGTAGAAGCGTCTCCGCTAGGAACGTTCCCCGCGTCAAGCTCCACATGAGCGTCTGTGTGTTTTGAGAATGAAGAATCACCGAATCTCTCTCCCGTGCATGCTACGCACAACAGAACTAGGGGTATAGAATGCTTCATTCCGACTACCTTTCCCGCCTTCTTGCCCATCTGAACTCCCACAGCTTTCTAAGGATCTGAACGTCACTCATCCCCTCGGTATTCGTCGGAGAAGCCCGTCTAATCTCTGCAAAGATATGACTCATCTCCCGTAGTTTCTGGCTGCAATCGTCACAGGTGTTGGTGAGTACTACTCCCGCTTCCTTGAACTGATAGCAGCCATAGCAGAGACGGTCGGGGGGCTTGTGGCCCCCCTTCCGTGGCGGGGGCCAGGAATCAGAACGGGATTTCGTCATCCGCGTCATTGTTGACCTCAATCTCCGTTTGGCTCGGAGCTGAGATGGGAGCCAAGGGCTTATTGCTCTTGGCAGGCGCGAGAAGAGTGTTCACGTGCGCACTCTCGCGGCGACTATCCTCAAGAACCGGAATGGTCTTCATGGGGTTAGTCTTGGAGAGCACCTCGAAACACTTCATGGCATTCATACCCTTTTTCTTCATGCGCTTGGTCACAACCTCGCCCTTTGCATCGCGCTCGTATTGAAGAAACACGGGCGTTCCGCACAGGGTCTTGATTGCAGCCAAACCAGGCTTACTCCAGACACCGACCAAGTCACCAGTTTGCGTGGTGACCTTCTCGGCGTCGTCGTCCTCATCCTTGGAGAAGATGGCGTCACAGGGCTCAACCAGTTCCAGAATGAGAAGTGTCGAGGGCTTGGACGCATCCAGATTGCTGTCAAACAGTTTGGCAGCTCTCGGAATGCCATGAATCGGACCATGGTTCGGATTCCAGAATCCCACGAGGTCAATACCACGCTTCTTATAGCCTTCGGGTTTCATGTGTGTTGTTTCCTTTGGTTCAGACGGTTAGTGGAGCACTCTAGAGCTTAGCCGAGGACACACGTTAGCGTATCCTTCTAGAGTGCTCCTCTTACCGAGGCTGAATCTCCTTTCGGATCCTCTTTCCTTCGTTGTCTCTGGCTCTGCAGCCGACACACCTTACCGAGTCTTCACACGCTGGATGTAGCCCACACTGGGGACAGACACCTATAGACTTTAGGCTATAGTAACGTTTGCGGTCTCGCTCCTTTTTGGTCATCAATTAGCCTTCCCGTTCTTCTCCTCATAGTCAATAGCAGCCACAAGCTTGGCTTTTCTCCCGCAACCTACACAGTGACCAACGGGATTGGTGGTCTCATTGCAGCTAACACTGAACTTGAGTGCCATGGCAGCCACAACCCTAACTAAAGGATGGTTCTCAAGATACTGAACCTGTTCAAAGGCACACTTCTCACACAAGTTTTGAGTCATCTTCCGTCCACCGTAGCAACCAACACTGTGAAGCGTCTAGGGTACTGCACTTTGATGCGTACCACAGACCGGCTGGCCTTGGCCTGCTTCCGTGCCGCTCGCAGGGTAGTGCGTCGGAAGTCGACGGCAGACCACTCAGAGGGCGACACCACTATAGTTGGCATGATTAATCAGTCTCTCATTCTCCCGAGTCCGACGTTGACAGAGAAAACGGGACCTGTCAAGCTCCCTCTCGGACGGCTCGCCACATCGCTAGGCATGATAGCTCATTCTCCCCCGACTGACGCATTGTGACATAACGGCGCGGCGAGCCCATCCCGAGCCCCCTCCTCTAGTAGGCAGGGGGCTCACTTATTGACACTATGTGACGATACCGATTGCCGCGCCATATCGCCCCGCTGGGGCGTCGTCGCGCGGGACGGGTGAGACATAGGGCCTCGTCTCGAAAGCCGAACCTGGACGAATTCCGTTCGCAGCGTGTGGAATTGTAACGTCGCGGAATTGCTCGGGAGAGGGAAAAGAACGGAGGGGGTGCTTTCTTTCTGGGTTTGATTGAATGAATCAGAAGGGGGATGCGTCTGACAGAGCATGACTAAGGAACAATACTTCAATCGGGGATATGAAGCCGGGAAAGAAGGAAAGGTTTCAATCTACTTTCAATCCGGCAGGCGCTTCTTTGAGTTGTGTATAGGTAAAACATGGTATGAGATTGTGGATTCTGCTGAAGTTAAAAAGTATCTAGAGGGGTATGCGTGTGGTGTTCGAGACTCAGCAGTCTAGCTTGACAAGCTCCAATACTCTCTACTAGAGTGGGTTGGAACTGGGCAAGCAAGCCCTCATAAGGAGAATGAACCAATGTCTACTAAGAACGGAACTGCGACCGAGGAGACCAAGCCGAGCAAGATTCAGGAGCTCCACGCTGCCTGGGTGAAGAATGGCGCGAAGGACCCCTCCGAAGCCATCTCAAAGAAGCTGGTGGGCGAGTACAAGGCCGCTCTCAAGGCCAAGACCGCCGCGGAGAAGGCCCTGGAGAAAGCCAGGCATGACCTCTCCCTCAGCGTGGAGAACCTCATCCTGAACCACGGCAAGGGCCGCCTCCGCATCGGTGGAGAGGTCTGTATCCCCATGGGCCGGCTGAACAAGGTGACGGGCATCGAGACCCTGTTCTTCCGCGGCGAAGGGACGGGGGAGGTCAAAGACCTCGGCTAACCGGTCCGGTTGTGGGGCTCTCCTTTGGAGAGCTCTACAGCCGGGCCTAGGAGCCCAAAAGTACTGGATAAGGTTTCCTAGGATATACCGAAGCCAGTCGGTGTGTGGTCCCGAGCCCGTTCAGCAGTCGGGGCACTTCAAACAAGGGAGAATGAGCTATGCACGCCAAGGTTTTTGACTTTATCAATAGATATGATGCCAGCATGTCATTGAGTCGGGGAGGCACCAGACCTCAATGGTGGGTATCGCTGACTTGGATTCCCGAGAACAAGTGTGACCCAGTCCAAGCCGAAGGTTACGGCGATACCATCCAAGACGCCTTTGATAGCGTGTGTTCGAGTCCGGAATTCAAAAAGGGAGAATGAGCTAATGTCCACATGGTCAATGTTTGGGATGATGGTGTTTTTTCACATCTATATGTTCCTCAGGCTGAGGACCATTCGCTTGACGGCGGAACATGCTGCTAACTGTGTTTCCTGTCCAAAGGAGGACGAGTAATATGTCCACCATGATTGAACAGGTCCGCGCGGTTTTGGATGATACGGTCAAGCGTGTCCGAACTGACTTTCCAGAAGCGACCATCGGCGAGGCCAGTGCCTATGCTTGGGGCTACATGCTGGGTCAGTTCGCACGCATGGGGCTCTCCACTAAGGAGCTTCCAGCCCTCTTGTTTCAGCGCTCGGGAATCCGTCCGGAGGCCATGAAGCTGGACGAACTAGTCGGCGGGATTGCGGCGTGCATCTCCGAAGTGGTCCGGTCAATCCCCTTGAACATGCTCGAACAAGAGCCGGGGGAAGTAGTGGAAGAGATGGCTTGTCGGTTCGTGCTCGAAGCTGTGAAGCACGGAATCATTATTGTGGACCGTGTCAGTTATGACCGGCTCATCCGTGACAACTCCGACCTGAAACACGCATTGGGGAAGCGCGAATCGGAGCTCGACACCCTCCGACGCGCAATCGCGTTCGAGCGCAACTGACACACCTTGACTAAGGTGCCACGGGTCGGTTAGGCTCTCAGTTCCCTCGCCCCCTGTCCGGGCCTTTTCATCCTGGGCAGGGGGTACCCCAGTCACCTTAGCGGCGGCGCTGTTGCCGACCGCAGGTCAAAGGGGCGACCCCCCGGGTACGAACCGAGGGGCCATTGTTACGGAGGCATTCACGGTGCCCGACACGCAACACGGCGACTCTAACACTCCTTACGAGGGAGTCAAGCGATTAACCCCTCTCAAGCGGAAGCGGGGACACCATCCGAAGAGACTTCCGAAAGTCAAGTCTGTTGGACGGATTATCGGAATCGACGGGGAGGGGCAAGGCCGTTTCCCTCATCTCTACAATTACCTGGCCGCTAGCGACGAGTCGGGGAAAACGTGGGATGTTGCGGCGCCCAGCCTCTCGACTGAGCAGTGCCTAGACTTCCTAGTGTCACTCCCTGAGGCCACAGTGGTGGCCTTTTCTTTTGGCTATGACCTGACCAAGGTGCTGTCAGAACTGACAGACAAGAAACTACACAAGCTTCTACATCCTGAGAGGCGTCGAAAGAAGAGTCACGGCAAGGTCATATATCAGCCTGTAAGGTGGGGTAACTTCAAGCTGAACTATATGAATGGGCGCTTTTCCGTAGCCAAGTGGAATGGGGAAAAGTACGGGAAGTCCACAGTGGTGTGGGACATATGGCGGTTTTTTCAAAGCCGCTTCGTACAAGCCCTGCTTGACTGGGGCATAGCCACTAAAGACCAGTTAGCCTACATGCAACGCATGAAGGACCGGCGAGGCTACTTCGAGCATGAGGACTCGGAGGAAGTGCAGCGATACTGCCGAGAAGAGTGTCAGCGTTTGGCACAACTCTTTCGCGCGCTCATTGAAGCACATGAAGATGCTGACTTGAAGCTAAAGAGCTACTTCGGTGCAGGGAGCACTAGCACTGCTCTGCTTACCAAGATGGGCATCAAAGAACAGGTAAGGACGGGACCAGACGATGTTATGCGCATTGTTCCTTGGGCTTTCTCTGCAGGACGATTCGAGAACGCCCATATTGGGCCTGTGTGCGGGCCTCTGCATGATTCTGATATCTCTTCTGCCTATCCGTATCATGCCACACAATTGCCGTGCCTTGCTCACGGGAGTTGGTCTCGTGCTGACATGGTGGTGGACGCTGATATTAGTGCTGCAACTCTCGCTCTAGTTAGGTGGACAGCGCCGCACGCTGAACCGGTCGGCATGTGGGGGCCGTTCCCAGTGCGGACCAAAGAGGGGTCTATTATCTACCCCTGGAGTGCAGTAGGTGGGTGGGTTTGGGGTAAGGAATATCTAGCAGGAAAGAGGTTGTGTCCGCATGTTCAGGCACGTGAAGCTTGGCTCTATCATACTAGCTGTGACTGTAGACCGTTCAAAGACCTCCCGACGTATTACCTGGAGCGTATCCGTGTGGGAAAGGGTACTGGTCGAGGTAAGGTGTTCAAGCTCGGACCCAATGGTGTTTACGGTAAACTTGCCCAGACAGTGGGACATAACCCCCCTTTTCAATCTTTCATATGGGCTGGGGTCATTACATCTAACACTAGGGCGCAACTGTTGGACGCTATCGCGTCGAATCCTAGAGCTGTCTTGGCAGTTGCCACCGACGGAATCCTCTCTACAGAGAGACTCAGCCTGCCGGCCCCAGTCGACACCGGAACGTCTGGCGTAGAGTTTCCGCTCGGAGGGTGGGAGCAGACTATGGAGGGAGGGCGCTTCCTATGCCGCCCGGGGATATCCTTTCCGCTTGACGTGCCCATCGATAGGAAGGGCGGCAAAACTAAGAGCCGGGGATACTCAAAGAAGGCTATTGAAGAGCAATGCATGTGCATCCTCGAAGCCTGGGAGCACGGGCATGAGCTCTGTGTGGTTGACGATGGGGAACAGTTTGGGAGCGCCCTGGGCATGATTCATATGTCGCAGTCGGGCTACTCCAGGTCTGAGCTGTATGGGGAATGGTTCAGAACATATACCGTCATGAGCTTTGACCCAGCTCCTAAGAGGGTTAAGGTTCCGGGGTCCAATAGATTGGGCCTCATATGCAACTGGCCTGAGGAATCATTGCCGTATGACCCTGCCAAAGGTGAGGAACTTGAAGCACTAACATGAGCAATCCTCTACACACTCTCACTTCAGCCGGTGTGCTGCAAGTAAGCGCGATTGGGATTGCAACTCTGACGGCTTCGGCTGTTGGTGCCCACACGCTGAAAAAACAGTACATTGGTTGGATTGAGGGTGTGTAGCAGGTGTGGGAAGCTCAGAGACAGAGTTGGTACGTGGTGCAGGTCATGCCTATCTAAGTTCACTAAGAAGCAAAGGAGAATCAGGGCTAAGAGAATTGGAAGACTGTACACTGAACCTTGTAACAAGTGTGGGGCACGCTCTGGAGAGTTTCATAGGTGCCCGGGAGAATGAGCTATGGGATACTCAATATGGCCGGACGGTAAAACAGGCGATGTGCTCTCTGAGGTTAACGAGGAGAGAAACCGACAAGAGGAGCTAGTCCGCTCGGGAAAGTTCCTCTTTACATGCGCTTCTGATAACCTCAGTCCAGCTAGAAAACTGGCAATCCTTGCTGAGGAGGTAGGAGAAGCGGCAAAAGAAGTGACTGACCTTGATATAGAACTAGACAAGGTAGCTAGCTTCCGAATGGCACCGGCTGCCAGAGTAGAGTGTCAGCAGGCAGCACGAAAGAAGTATCTGGGGCGTCTCAGGAAAGAACTCATCCAGGTTGCCGCTGTTGCCGTTGCATGGGCAGAATCGATTGAAGAGTCATGACCAAGAAACAATCCCTAGCCTCAAAAGTAGGCTGGACAGCCTGGGCCGCCAAAGACTGTGACATCGAACAATGGGGTAGACTCCTCATTGAAAACCTCAGGAAACAAGGTATCTACATCAATCAGGCGCGTGGGGATGCGGCGGGGAGGAGGAAGAAAAGGCCGTAGGGCTTTGATTCGTATCAAAAAGCGGTACGGATGGCGTCAATACATAACAGATAGACGATATCTAGCAGACTTCTACAGACCAACAGGACGCATACCAGGAAAGCCATTGAGGATGGCAGTTCCTCATTACTACAGTAGACGAAAGAGGTGGTGGACACTGAGACCTGTTGATCCGGAAGTATTGTAGCCCCTCCCCTCCCCAAGACCTCTAAAGGTCCCCACGAGCCTCCAGGCACACAGTCTGGAGGCTCTTTTTCTTTTCTATACTACACACCGTGGGCCCCCCCCCCCAG